>Ga0163144_10009608_pt1 | contig 20752 bp, 17 predicted proteins | sample OliLak19BULKMAT1_FD_123175 | JGI IMG/M metagenome (GOLD analysis project Ga0163144, IMG submission 123175) | Freshwater microbial mat bacterial communities from Lake Vanda, McMurdo Dry Valleys, Antarctica - Oligotrophic Lake LV.19.BULKMAT1 | ecosystem: Environmental > Aquatic > Freshwater >... | reverse complement strand
CTTGCTCGCCACGTTGCCCCTGCTGCCCTTGCCCTTGCTGCGCCTGCTGGCCCTCGCCTTGACCGCGTTCGCCCGGCTTCCGGCCCTGCTGTCCGTGTTGCGCGGAAGCCTGTTCGCCATCCTGTCCACGTTCGCCCGGCTGACCGTCGCGCTTCTGCTGTTCGCCGATTTGGGCTTGAGCATTCTCGCCCTGACCCTCGCGACCCTCGCGACCCTGACCAGCGCGCTGCGTTTGATTGGTGGAACCACCCTGCTGCTGGCCCTCGCCGCGCCCATCGGCCATGCCTTGCGTCGCGCCATTGGTGCCGCGTTCGCCACCGGCGGCGCGTTGCATCTCGCGATCCAGTTCGCGGCTGAGGTTTTCGAGCTCGCGCCGCGCCTGACGCAGAGATTCCGTATCGTCGCCCAGCACGCTCTCGGCGGCCTTCTCGATGCCCTGCTTGAGCTGGTTGATTTCGCCGCGCGCCTTCTCCTCGAACGGCCCGGCTTCCTTGAGAAAGCTGGCCTTCACCATCGCGGAGGAGAGGAAGAGATTCGTGTCCGTGTTGTTCTGGCTGTTCTGGCGCAGCGTGTCGTAGAGCTGCCGCGCGAGCAGCGGCTCCACCGCCTCCGCCTTCTCCGTGGTCTGTCGCATGTTGTCGAGCAGGTTGGTGAAGCCCGCGCGCTGCTGCTCCAGCTTCTCGGCCAGCTCCTTCGCCTCTCCGGTGTCGGTAAGCGTCTTGCGCTTGTTGTTCGTCACCTGGTCGAGCTGCTGGCCGATCTCCTCCTGCTTCTGCGAAAGCTCGCGCGCGTCGTTGCGCATCTGGCGCATCTCCTCGGTGAACTGGCTCGCGTTCTTCTTTCGGAACTCATCGCGCAACTGCTGCAGCTCCTGCTGCGCGCGCGTGCCCGAGGCCAGCGCCTGCGACGGCGAATTCTTCTCCAGCGCCTCGGTCGCCTGCTGCGCCTCCTGCCGCGCCTTCTCCATCTGCTGGCGCGCCTCGGCCATCTGCGACTGGTTCTCCGGCTTCTCCATGCGGTCGCGGAGCTCGTCCATGTCCGCGAGCATCTCCTGCTGGTCCTCGCGCAATCGTTTCAATCGGCGACGAATGTCCTCCTTCTCCTCCTCCGTCTTGGCCTCCTGCAAGGCAGTCTGCAATTCCTTCACGCGCTCGTTCAAGTCCTGCTGCCGCTGCGCCAGCTCCTTCAATCGATTCTGCACCTGCAACTGCTCGCGCTGCTCCGTCGCCTGTTTCTGTGACGACGCCTGCTTCTGCGTCTCGTAACGATCCTCCTGCTGCTTGAAATCCAGTTGCGACAATTGCTGCTGGTTCGGCTGCCCCGATTGCTGCCCCTTGCCCTGTTGCTTGCGGCTCTGCGTGACGTTGAATTCCCGCGCCGCCAGCCGCAGCAATCCCTGATACGCCGCCTGCTCCGCCTTCAACGCCTCCGGCAATGGCGCCGCCGAACTCGTCGCCTTCGTCAATTGCTCGATGGCCTTGTCCATCTCTTTAATGACCGCCTCGACGAAGCCCTTCACGCGCGGGTCCTGCGCCTTCTCCAGCAACGCCTCCGCCTTCTCGCGCGCGGACTCCTGGCCCTCGAGCACCACCGGGGCGTCCTTCTTGTACTGCGCCGTGACCTCATTTGTGCCGCTGTTGGCGCGCTGCAACTTCCACGTCGCGTTGATCACCTGCTTCTGCAATTCCGCCAGCTTCGCGGACTCGCCGCCCTGCCCCTCCTGCTGCTCCTGCTCGCCCGGCGGAGTTTCGCCCTCCTGTCCTTCACGGAAAATCTCATCGAACGGCCGCACCTCCGCGAAATACATGTCGCCCGACGTGCGCCGCACCTGTCCGTCGAGGCCCACGTCATCCGCCCAGATGAACCACGACACCAGCGCATCGGGCGGCACGCCGAGGTCTTCGAGCTTCAACATGAACTGGAAATTCGTCTTCGCATTCGCCGTCGTCTGCGCGCCGAGCGTGAAACTCTTCGGCTCCTGACCCGCGACCGTGTAGGTGATGCCGTAATCGCGCAGCCCGAAGTCATCCCACACCTCGCCCTGATAACTGATCTCCTGCAACGCGCTCACGCGCTGGTCGCCCTTCGGCGTCACCAGCTTCAACTCCGGCGCGCGATTGGTCAGCGCCTTGAACACGAACTGCGACGCCACCTTGTTCGTGCGGCCATCCGCATCGATGAGTTGCAAGTCATACGTGCCGCTCTGCGCCAGCGTGAAGCCATCCAGCTTCGCCAACGGCAGATTCGTCTCCACGCGCAGCGGCAATACCGAGCCGTCCTTGCTGCGCAATTGCGCGCGCGCCACCGGCTTGTTCAACGCAAGCGTGTAGTCGAGCGTCGAACCTTCCACCGCGCTGATGCGGCGCGTGTCCTCAATGCTTTTCTCTGGCTGCTGCGTGTACTCGGGGAACTTCAGCCGCGCATCCGCCCGCTGCAGCGCCGGGTAATCAAATACTGTCACCTTGAACTCGCGCGTGCTTTGCTTACCGTATTCGATGCGATACGTGAGATTGGAACCCACCTCCGGAATGCTCCCGCCGAACACCGGGTCCGCCAGATTGCGGGAGAGGGGATAACGACGATCGTTCTCTCCAACGCCGGTCAGGCGAGGCTCCTGCCGAGCCGTTGATTCTTCATTAGTCACGGCTCCGCGGGAGCGTGGCCCTACCGGATCAGAACTAATCACCAGCGTCGCCTCCGCTGGCACCGCGCCGGAAAACTTCGCCATCACCACCAGGGGCATGCCGCGTTCCACGCTCGCGTCGCCCGGCGTCACGCTCACCTCCGTCGGGCCGCCGTGCCCGAGCCGCACCACGCGCGCCGTCCGCACACCGGCCTGATCCAAGGCAATCAGCGCGATGAAGCACGCCGCCAGCGCACCCATCTGCGCCGCCTCGATGCCCAGGATGCTGCGCGTGGAAATCGCGTCGAGCCACGGATGCTTCCGGCTTTCGCTGATGGCCTCGTCGATGACGCGCTGTTGCAGAAAGTTGAACCGCCCCGTCTCCGCATCCGGCTGTTGCTCGATGGCCGTGACCAGCAGCGCGTGCAGCTCGGGATGCTGCTGCTCGATGCGCCGCGCGATCTGGCGATAATCCGGACGCCACTGCCGCGCCCGCCACCACGCCGCCACCGTGACTGCCACGCCGCCCATGACGAAGCCCAGCACCGCGACAGCGACCGGCAGCGCGAGAAAGTTTTGGAGGAGAGAAACGAGGAGACCGAAGACCGCCCATCCCGCCCACGCCAGCGCGAGCGCCTTACCGACGCGCCAGTGCCTCTGCCGGCGCGCGACCGGTTCGAGGGCGGATTGTAAAAGCGGCTCGATCATGGCAGGTAATCCGGGAGGGGAATTACCACTGACGTTCTACACTGCGGATGGCGAAACGCAACCACGCAGGGGCGTGATTGTATGTCTCACCAATCAAACCAATCCATGAGCATCGTCCCATTGATTGGGGAGACCGATAGCTTTCCCGTGTTCAGGTGATGCCGCACTCCATCACGAAGTCATTCATCACGAAGCCCCCGCCGATGTCGGTGAAGATGGCGTCGATGGTGCGGAAGCCGGCGCGTTCGTAGGCTCGCAGGGCACGGGCGTTCGCCTTGTTCACGGTGAGCAGGATGCGCGTGGCGCGCAGCTCGGCGGCGAACGTCTTCACGTGCTCGAGCATGGCGCGGCCGTGTCCACGACCGTGATGCGCGGGCAGGAGGTAGAGCTTGTTCAGCTTGAGAAGTTGTTGCGTCGCGTCGTGCGTGCAGGAGAGGAAGCCGATGGGTTCGCCGTCGAGATGCGCGAGTTAACACCGCACGCCGGCGGCGAGTTCGCGCTGGATGACTGCGGCGGCAAACATCCGCCCGAGCATGAAGTCGATCTGCGCGTGGGTGATGATGCCGGGATAACACTCATGCCAGATGCTCTCCGCGAGAGGGCGCAGCGTGGGGATGTCGGCGTCGGTGGCGGGGGTGAAGTGGAGAATGGGATTCATCTCAACTGAAGCCCGCCCTCACCCTGGCCCTCACCATGATCCTCTGCGTCCTTCGCGCCTCTGCGGTGGAAGGAATAGGGAAGTAAACCGCAGAGACGCGAAGGACGCAGAGAGCGCGGGTCAAGGGTTCAACGCGTGAATTCGTTCGGGGAAATCTTTCACCGGGGGAGAGGGCCGGGGTGAGGGCGGGCCATTGATGCAAACCAACGCTCCTTCGCCTCACGCTTCCTCCCGTTCCACCGCCGTCGCCGTCGCGCTCGCATTCATATCCTTCGGCAGCACGACCGTGAATTCGCTGCCTTCATCCACTTTGCTCTGCACGGTGACTTTGCCGTGGTGCGCCTCGATGATCGCTTTCACCAGGCTCAGACCGAGGCCGAGGCCGCGCTGGCTGCGGCTCTTGTCGCCGCGATAAAGGCGCGTCCAAATCTTCGGCTGCTCCTCGACGGGGATGCCGATGCCGGTGTCGAAGAAGAGGACGACGACCTGCCCCGGCTCGTTGCGCGTGGTGATGATGACGCGTCCACCGGCGGGCGTGTACTTGAGGGCGTTGTCGAGCAGGTTGGCGAAGGCCTGTCTCATGCGCGTGGGATCGATGGAGACGATGCACGGCTCGAGAAGTTCGAGGCGCACGCCGACCTGGCGTTCCTCGGCGATGTATTCGTAAAGCTCGACCACTTCGCGGAGGAGCTGGCCAATCTCCACGTTCTCGCGGCGCAACGTCATCATGCCGGACTCGGCTTCGGTCACGTCCATGAGCGTCTTGAGCATGGCGAGGACACGCTCGGATTCCTCGACGCAATCCGCCAGCGCCTCACGCGTGGCGACGGGATCGGCCTGTCCCTGCAACGCCAGCTCCGCGGTGGCGCGCAGGCGCGCGAGCGGCGTGCGGAGGTCATGCGCGACGTTGTCGAGGCTCTCGCGCATGGCGCGGATGAGCGACTGGTTCTTGTCGAGCATGGTGTTGAAGAGCCGGGCCATTTCGTCGAGCTCATCAGCAGAGGAGCGCGCGGGCACGCGGGCGTCGAGGTTGCCGGTGTCGATGATGGAACGCGCGGCTTTCACCATCTCGCGCACGGGTCGCATGGCGCGATGGGAGAAGAGCGCGCCCGCGGTGAAGCCCAGCACCATGACCACGCCGCCCGCGATAAACATGGTGCGGCGCAGCGGATGCAGCAGCACGTCGCGGCTGTTAGTGCTGCGGCCCAGGCGCAGGATCGCGCCGTCGGGCATCGACGCGTAGGCGATGACGAAATCCTTCTCCGCATCCTTGGGCACGCGATTGATCTCGAAGGGGCGCTGGCCGGTGACGAGGTCGGGCTCGGTCGCCTTGTAGGTGATCCAATCCTCGGGCACGCGGATGGCGGTGACCGAGGCGCGTCCCTTGGAGACTTGCACGAAGAAGGATTTTTCCTCGGGGGAGGCGTTCTCGCGGAGGGCCCAGTTACGCAATGCTCCCGCGCCGCCGGACTGGTAGATGGCGCTGTATTCCTTGAGCCGCGCGATGATGACCTCGCGGTCCTTGCGCACGATGGCGTCGGCGACGAGGTAATAGACGAGGGCGAAGATCGCCGCGGTGCTGGCGACGAAGATGAGCGCGTACCAGATGTTCAGCCGGAAGCTGAAGCTGCGCCGGAGACGTTCAAGGAGCGCGAAGGGCATAACCTACGCCGCGAATGGTGTGCAGGCGCGTCTTGTCGGGATCGACCTTGGCGCGCAGGCGATGCACGAGCACATCGACCACGTTGGTCTGCGGGTCGAAGCTGTAGTCCCAGACGTGTTCGAGCACCATGGTTTTGGTCACGGTGCGACCGGCGTTGCGCATGAGGTATTCGAGCAGGGCAAATTCGCGCGGCTGCAATTCGATGCGCTCGGTCCCGCGCGTGACTTCGCGCGTGAGCAGATCAAGTGTGAGATCGCCGACGGTGAGCTTGGTGGGTTCCGCCGCCTGCGTGCTGCGGCGAATGAGCGCCTGAACGCGGGCGAGCAATTCGGAGAAGGCGAAGGGCTTCGTCAGGTAATCATCGCTGCCCGCCTGGAGACCTTTCACGCGATCATCCACGCTGGCCTTCGCGCTGAGGATGAGGACGGGCAGCCGTTGACCCTGCGCTCGCAGTCGCTGGATGAGCGAGAGGCCGTCGAGCTTGGGGAGCATCAGATCGACGATGGCCGCGTCGTAGGGCGTGTTCTCGGCGAGGATGAGCGCGGATTCGCCGTCGGCGGAATGGTCCACGGCGTAGCCGCTTTGTTTCAATCCGTTCACGACGAACGAAGCGATCTTCTTGTCGTCTTCAACCACGAGCAGGCGCATGACGGCGGCATCATGGCCGGGGGCGGGGCGGCTGTCCACCCGGAGCGCGGATGCGAGTTCGTTGCGCCGCAATTGAGCGCGCGCCATCCCCACCCGCTCAGATGAACTCGTTGATGAGGTTCTCGAGGAATTCCTGGCGTCCGCTCTCGAGACCCTTCACTTCGCCCATCTTCAGCGCGTGGGCGGAGAGTTCCTTGAAGCCGACCTTGCGCTTCTCAATCAGCTCGCCGATGCCGCTGTCGAAGGTGCGGTAGCGGTTCTTGACGAAGGCGTCGAGGCGTCCGTCCTTGCGGATGGCGGCGGCGGTGCGCAGCCCGCGCGCGAAGGTGTCCATGCCCGCGATGTGCGCGTGGAAGAGGTCCACCGGCTCGAAGCTCTCGCGGCGGACCTTGGCGTCGAAGTTCGTGCCGCCGGTCTGGTAGCCGCCGTACTTGAGCAGAGTGAGCATCATCTGCGTGGTGAGATAGAGGTCGGTGGGGAACTGATCGGTGTCCCAGCCGAGGAGCATGTCGCCCATGTTCGCATCGAGGCTGCCGAGCGCGCCCGCCGCGCCGGCGACTTCCATCTCGTGGTGCATGGTGTGGCCCGCGAGCGTGGCGTGGTTCGTCTCGAGGTTGAGCTGGAAGTGCTCGAGGAGATCGTATTCGCGGAGGAAGTTCAGGCACGCGGCGGCATCGCTGTCGTACTGGTGCTTGGTGGGTTCCTTGGGCTTGGGTTCGATGTAGAATGGACCCTTGAAGCCGATCTGCTTCTTGTAATCCACGGCCATGTGGAGGAACGCGCCGAGGTGCTCCATCTCGCGCTTGAGGTCGGTGTTGAGGAGCGTGGAGTAACCCTCGCGTCCGCCCCAGAAGACGTAGGCCTCGCCGTGGAGGGCGTGGGTGACGTCCATGGCTTTCTTCACCTGCGCGGCGGCGTAGGCAAAGACATCGGCGTTGCAGCTCGTGGCGGCGCCGTGCATGTAGCGCGGGTGGACGAAGAGTTGCGCGGTGCCCCAGAGGAGCTTGATGCCGGTGCGCTTTTGTTCTTCCTTCAAAACCTTGGCGACGGCGTCGAGGTTGCGATGCGATTCGGCGAGGGTCTTGCCGTGGGGCGCGACGTCGCGGTCATGGAAGGCGTAGAAGGGCGCGCCGATCTTTTCGCAGAATTCAAAGAAGCAGCGGACGCGGTGCTGCGCTTCCTTGACGGTGCCTTCGCCGAGTTCCCACGCGCGCTTCGCCGTGCCCCAGCCGAACATGTCTCCGCCGGCGCCGCGCATGGTGTGCCAGTAAACCACGGAGAAGCGCAGGTGGTCGCGCATCGACTTGCCTTCGACGATCTCGTCGGCGTTGTAGTGTTTGAAGGCGAGGGGATTCTTGGAGTCGGAGCCTTCGTAGCGGATGGCTTTGATCTTGGGGAATGCAGCAGGCATGGCGCGTTTGATGTGATTGATGGTTAGCGTCGGTTCAAATCAGGGCGCGAACATTACGCGAGGGCGCGGCAGGTTGACAAGCCACAGCGTTGGCTGTGAATCAAAGCGGGGCGGAACGGCGCTCCGACACGATTCTCATTCCGCATTGCCCCGAAGTTGGATTTCGTTTCCCCTATGCGCGTCGATGTCTGCACCCGCAATTGATCTGCCGCGACTGCGCGCCGCGCGCGACCGCGCCGTCGAGGCGCTGCTGCGCGAGCGCGCGCCGGAAGGTCATTGGGTCGGGGAGTTGTCGAGCAGCGCATTGTCCACGGCGACCGCGATCACGGCGCTGGCGTTGGTTTGGGAGAGGACAGAGGACAGAGGGCAGACGGCAGAAGTCAGAAGTCAGCGGTCAGTTTTAGAGCGCGGGTTGCAGTGGCTGGCGGCGCATCAGAATCCCGACGGCGGTTGGGGCGACACGGTGAAGAGTTTGTCGAACCTGAGCACGACGACCCTGGTATGGGCGGCGTTTGGGGCGGTGAAGCGCGCTTCGCCATCTATGGGGCACCTCCTCTCCCGCCCTTCGGGCACCCTCTCCTCCGCCCCGAGCGGAGGAGAGGGATGGGGCGAGGAGGTGCTCACACGCTGCGAGGCATGGCTGACAAAACACGCCGGAGGCCTGTCACCCGAAGTGCTCGCACCGGCCGTCATCCAGCGCTACGGGAAGGACCGGACGTTCTCGGTGCCCATTCTCACGATGTGCGCGCTGGCCGGCAAGCTGGGCGAAGGACGCGACGCGTGGCGGCATGTCATCCCGCTACCGTTCGAGCTGGCGGCGTTGCCGGCGAAGTTCTTCGCGGCCATGCGGCTGCCGGTGGTGAGTTATGCGTTGCCCGCCCTCATCGCCATCGGGCAGGTGCGGCATCATTGCGCGCCCTCTCGGAATCCAGTCGCACGCGGGCTGCGCGTGCTCTCGCGAACGCACACATTGCGCGTGCTGGAAAAGATTCAGCCGCCGAACGGAGGCTTCCTGGAGGCGACGCCATTGACGAGTTTCGTGACGATGAGCCTCGCGGGCTGCGGCGAGGTGAATCACATCGTGACGAAGCGCGGCGTGGAATTCCTGCTCCACTCCCAGCGCGAGGACGGGAGCTGGCCCATCGACACGAATCTCACGACGTGGGTGACCACGCTGGCCGTGAACGCGCTGCCACTAGGGGGAAGGCAGAAGCGTCAAAGTCCCGGCGGGCAGCAGATGTCATCATCCGTCGTTCGCGATTGGCTGTTGGCGCAGCAATACCGCGAAGTTCACCCTTACACCAATGCCCCGCCCGGCGGCTGGGCGTGGACGAATCTGCCCGGCGGCGTGCCAGACGCAGATGACACGGCGGGCGCATTGCTCGCATTAAAAAAGCTCGGTCCAGTGGACGACGCGACGCGTGACGCTGCATTACGCGGGGTGACGTGGCTGCTGGGTTTGCAGAATCGCGATGGCGGTGTGCCGACGTTTTGCCGCGGCTGGGGCGCGCTGCCGTTCGACCGATCCAGTGCGGACATCACGGCGCACACGTTACGAGCGTGGCTGGCGTGGCAGGGAGAATTGCCGGAGGTATTGCGGGGTCGCGTGATGCGGGCTTGCGGCTGTGCTCTTAAGTTTCTGGAGAAGCAGCAGCGCGCTGACGGTTCTTGGCTGCCGCTGTGGTTTGGGAATCAGTTTCAACGCGACGACGAGAATCCGTTCTACGGAACCGCGCGCGTACTGGAGGCGCTGGCGGGCGTTCAGCGCGCCGGAGGGCTGACAACGGATCATTTGGCGATGGTGGTGCGTCTCGCCGCGCAGGGTGCCTCCTGGCTCCAGCAATCGCTGCGTGCGGATGGAAGCTGGGGCACCGGCGAAGGATCGACGGGCACAGTGGAGGAAACTTCGCTCTGCGTGGACGCCTACGCGACGTGGTGTCTGGCTTCGGGCCGTGCGGATGCAGAAAATGTTTCTGTGGTGAATCGGAGTGCGACGTGGCTCATCAAGCGCGTGGAGAATGGTGCGTGGCGCGAGCCTGCTCCCATTGGGTTCTACTTCGCCAAGCTGTGGTACTACGAGCGGCTGTATCCGTTGATCTTCACGGTCGGAGCGCTGGAGCGAGTTGAGGCCTTGCGCAGTCGTAACGACTGAATCCACACGCCTCAGCTCAGCCGCATGGGCATCACGACGTAGAGGAAGGAGGCGTTGATCTTGAGGACGCCGGGGCTGAGTTCGTCGATGAGATCGAGATAGACTTCGTCGGTGACCAGCGCGTTGAGCGGCTCGATGAGGTAGCCGGGATTGAAGGCGATGGCCATGTCCTTGCCCTTGTAATTGATGGCGAGGCTTTCGCGGGCTTCGCCGACATCGGGGCTGTTGGCCGTGATGGCGAGATTGTTCTTGGTGAGGTTGAGCTTTACCGAGTTCTGCTTCTCGCTGGTCATGATTTCCGCGCGGCGCAGCGCGTGCATGAACTCTTCGCGCGCCAACGTGATGCGTTCCTTGGCTTCGCCGGGGATGACCTGCCGGTAGTTGGGATAATTGCCCTCGATGAGTTTGCTAACAATCAGCACGGAGTTGCCCTTGTCGTCCTTGAGGGTGAAGGCGACCTGATTGTCGGAGAACTTGATCTCGACGTCGCCCTTGTCCTGAAGGAGGCGGTTGAGCTCATTCACGGCTTTGGCGGGAATGATGAACTCGCCTTGGCTGGCGGCGGCGACATCAACTTCTTCATCCACCAGAGCCAGGCGGCGGCCGTCAGTGGCGACCATGGTGAGCTTGTGCTCCTTGAGGCTGATGAAAATACCGTTGAGGACGTAGCGGCTTTCGTCGCTGGAGATGGCGAACGACGTCTTCTTGAGCATGCCCTTGAACTTGTCCTGGGCGAGATTGATCTTCCGGTCATCCTTGAACTTGGCCGGCGGCGGAAACTCCTCGGCACCGAGACCGCGAATCTTGAAGAAGCTCGAACCAGATCGCAGCGAGCAGACGTTCTTGTCGTCCACTTCCAAATCAATCTCCGAACTGGCCAGCTCCCGGGCGATGCCGAAAATCTTTTTCACCGGCATGGTGGTGGCGCCTTCCTTCTTGACCGTGGCCTCGACGGAGCAGGTGATGGTCACGTCGAGATCCGTGGCGGTGAGCTCCAGACGATTGCCTTCCGCACGGAGCAGGACGTTGGACAAGATCGGCAGCGTGGTGCGCGAGCTGACGACATTCTGCACGGACTGCAGCCCGGCCAAGAGCTGCTCTTTGGTGATGGTCAGATTCATTGACTGATTATTGGGAATCTCTTGGAGAGATCAAAAGTAATATTATTAAGGGGTGTGAATAGTGGAAACATCCGGGGGTGTCAAGGCATGGACAAGGACTTACAGAGGCAACGACTGTGAGAAAGCTTGGTGACAGAAGTATGGCTTCCCAAAAAACTGGAAGTTGTTCGTGAAGGGCACACTCTATTCACAGGCAGTTAGGGGGTCTTTTGGATGGGTTGTTGGTGCTGGGTGAACTTGCGCGGGTTGAGGTGTTCTTTTCATGCTGAATGCTGAATGCGGGCGATGATGGCGGGCAGCGCCGAACTGACAGCGGTGACTTCTTCGAGGGTGGATTCGCGGCCAAGGGAGAGCCTGACCAAAGCATTCGCCTCGTCGGCTGGAACGCCCAGCGCGAGCATGACGTGGGATGGTTCGAGCGATCCGGCGGAGCAAGCCGAGCCGCTCGACGCGCAGATCCCCTCGAGATCCAATCCTGCGAGTAGCGACATGCTGTCGGCTTTTCGCACGGTGAAGGCGAGGGTGTTTGACAGGCATTCAGTCTCTGGCGAGCGGATGGTCACGCCGAGCGAAGCCAACTTATCGACGTTTGAACGGAGCAAAGAGGTCAGCGGAAGCAGCTTTTCTCCAGCAAAGACGGGCTGTTTAACGAATCTCTCCAGTGCTTCAGCGAAGCCGATGATCGCGGCGAGGTTCTCCGTTCCTGCGCGAAGTTCGTTCTCATGGGCACCGCCAAAGAGGATGGGGTCCGGATGCAGCGGTGAGCGAATGAAGAGAGCACCCGCGCCTTTCGGGCCGTGAAATTTGTGAGCGCAGGCGGAGACGAGGTCGGCGTTGAATTGGTGGATGTCGGAGAACGGTTGCTTGCCGAACCATTGCACGGCGTCGGTGTGAAACAAAACGCCGCGGTCCCGGCAAAGTTTGCCGAGTTCAGCGATGGGCTGGATTGCGCCGTTTTCGTTATTCACCGCCTGGATGGAGACGAGAACGGTGTCGGGACGCAGAGCCCGTGCAAGTTCATCGACATCGACAAAACCATGCTGATTTACCGGCAGTTTGGTGACCTCGAAACCCTCTTTCTTCCCAAGATATTCACAGGCATGGAGCACGGCATGATGTTCCACACTGCTGGTAATAATATGCCTGCCTTTGCCTCGGAGCAGCCGCGCGGCGCCGAATACGGCGAGATTGTTACTTTCGGTCCCTCCGCTGGTGAAGGTGACTTCGCTGGGCTTGCAGGACCAGATCTTCGAGACGCGTTCACGGGCGTCGTCGAGCAAGGCCCGGGCGCGTCGGCCAACGTGATGGACGCTGGAAGGGTTCCCGAAAATGTCGCCCAGAAACGGAAGCATGGCCTCACGCACCTGGGGATCGAGTGACGTGGTGGCGTTGTAATCGAAGTAAATGGTCCTCACGAAATCATGGGGTCAGTCAATGGTAAGACCTTATTAAATCTGATTTAGTCCCCCTTGAGGCGAAGAGAAACGGTCTTCTGTCCACGGATCCGCTGTGTTGGAGTAGCCGCGCAGTTCCCAGAACCCGAGGAGGTCACGATCGATAAAGGTTATTTCGCGAATCCATTTGGCGCCCTTCCAGGCGTAACGTTTGGGGATGATGACGCGGGCAGGACCGCCGTGTTCAGGCGGCAGCGGCTTGCCGTTCCAAGAGTGAGCGATGAGCACATCGTCATCCATGCAGACATCCAGCGGGTTGCACGTGGAGTAGCCGTCGTAGCTCTTGAAGAAGACGTGCGTGGCGCTGGCCTTGGGTTTGACCAAGTCGGCGAGCGTGAAAAATGCGACACCCTCGAAGGGCATGTCGAACTGGCTCCACGTCGTGACGCAGTGGAAATCGCTGGTGTCCGTGAACTGAGGCAGGGCGAGGAAGTCGGCCCATTTGAGGGCAACAGGATTTTCGACCAAGCCATGAATCTTCAGCTCCCACTTGTCCAACGGCACTTCGGGTTTCACGCCGAGATCGAGCACGGGGAAATTGTGGACCTGACGCTGCCCCGGCGGGAGACGATTCTCAGAGCGCACGACGGGCTTTTCCTTGCCGGCCATCTTGCGTGCCCAACGTTCTTTGGCCGCGATGTAAGCGTCTTTCATGTCGGCGAAGGTTAGCAGCGACGGGGCGCGAGTAAAGCCGCCCTCAGAGAACGAAGGGTGCGTGTTGCGCGTGATCTTGGTAGCATTCGTCGAAAGCGATTGAGAACGACCGTCATGAAATATGCCAGCCTGCTGCTCGTGTTGTTGCTCCAACTGGTCGATGCGCGCAGAGCCGGCGGCGCGGAGAAACAGCCGTGGGCGTCGTTCGTGGAAATGAACTTCCCTTTGTTTTCTTCCGTGGTCGATGCGCGAATGTTCGGCTCCGGCTGGCCGACGAACAACCTGACTCCCAGAGGTCTCATCTTGAATCTCGGCCACGGTTGCTGGGCTTGCTTCGACACGGACTTGCTTCGCATCGCCGCCATTTGGTCTGAGCCGGGGGAGATTCCCCTCACTCCTGTTTCCATGTCACAAGGCTCCTATCACACTGCGGGCGTGAAGGCGTCCGAGGGACAAAACAAGCTACCCACCCCCGTGGGCAAGGTCTGGCTTGCGAACGGAATCCATCCCGGCTGGCAAACAGGTCAGACGTTTTCGCTCATCGATCCTCGAACCCCGGGTCCCGATCCACGCGAAGTAGGGCGAGGGTCAATCGATCCAAGCCAGGGGCAATTCAAAGGGCTCCAGTTCTCGGCGAACGAGGTGCGACTTGATTACGAAATCGCTCGCGTGCCGGTGAGCGAGTGGCTTGAAGCGCACAGCGACGACAACGGGACGGTGGTGCAACGCCGCTTTCGCATCGCGGCTTTCCAGCAGCCGCTCTGGCTCCTTCTCGGCCAGCGGCCCAAGAGCGTCAGCAGAGAAATCCACCTCGTAGCGTTCGATCCGAAATGCGAACTGATGGATCGGTCCGATGGTCTGCACTTCGCCAAGCTCCAACCTTCAATCACCCCGTTGGAATTCTCCGTTACCATGTCGCTCAACGGGCAGAAAGCCCCTTGGCCAGCCGGGGCCGCCAGCGCAGTTCACAAACGCTGGCCGCAAAGCGTCACGACCCGGGCCACCCTTTCAACGTCCTCGAACGCCTACGTGATCGACAACATCGAGTTGCCCACCGCGAATCCCTGGCGTCGAAACGTGCGGCTCGCGGACATCGCATTTCTGGGCGGCGGGCGGGCCGCGGCGGTCACTTTAGACGGCGATGTCTGGTCGATTGAGGGGCTGGCTGGCGACCTGTCGAAGATCGTCTGGCGTCGGTTTGCCTCGGGCTTGCATGAACCGCTGAGCATCGTCAATCGTGGCGGCGAATTGTTTGTGAATGATCGCAATGGCATCTGGCGATTGCGCGACACCGATGGCGACGGAGAGGCTGACGTTCACGAAATGTTCTGCAACGCGTTTGGGCAAACCGCCGAGACGCGGGAGTTCGCCACCAGCATGAAGCTCGCTCCCGACGGCTCCTTCATCATCGCCAAGGGCGGACAGCAGGCGTCCACCGTGGGCAAGCACAACGGCACCGTCCTGCGCGTGTCATCCGACGGAAAGAGCGTGACGCAACTGGCGTGGGGTTTGCGCATGCCCTTCCTCGGTGTGCATCCGCGCACGGGCCTGATCACGGCCAGCGACCAGCAAGGGCACTACGTTCCGGCCACGCCACTGCACATCATCCGCGACAATCAGTATTACGGATTCCTGCCGCTCTTTCAGCCCAAGGAGCAATACCCCGCGCCCATCGCAGAGCCGCTCACCTGGATTCCGCATCCCATCAATCCCTCGGGCGTGTGCCAGGTTTGGCTCGACGGAGCGCGCATGGGACCGCTTAACGACGCGCTCATCCATCTCGGCTACTATCGTCCGGAGATTTTTCTAGTGCGAATGAATGAACGTGCGGCGCAGCCGCAGGCCGCAGTCGTGAGCCTCACGCGCGATCTGGATTTTCCCCTCCTCAGCGGCGCGGTGAATCCGGCGGACGGACAGCTTTATGTCGTGGGTTTTCAAATTTGGGGAACAGAAGCCAAGCAAATCAGCGGGCTGGCACGGCTGCGCTACACCGGCGCGCCCTGCACCTCGCCCGGCGAAGTGGTGGCCATGGACAAGGGGTTACTGGTCAAGTTTGACGCAGCTCTTGCTTCTAAACCATTGACTGACCCCTCATGCTTTTCTGCGGAGCGCTGGAACTACAAACGCACGGCCAACTACGGCTCTCCTCATTTCAAGCTCGATGGTTCCACAGGGCAGGAAACCCTCATCCCAAGCAGCGTCTATCTGTCGCGCGATGGACGCAGCGTGTTCGTTGGCATTGCCGACATGCGTCCCGCGATGCAAATGCGTCTCGGTTGGTCCCTCTCGACCACGAAAGGAATGGCATTCGCCGACAATGCCTATTTCACGCCGCGCATCTTGGTCCCATTCGATCCCGCGAAGGAAGGTTTCGCCCCGCTCACCGTGGACCTCACCCCGCGCCGACCGCAGGAAACAAGAGCAGCCGCGCCGGTGACGGTGGAAGAAGGTCAGCGCATCGCCGCGCTCATGGGGTGCGTGGCGTGTCATTCCGTCGATGGCTCGACACTCGGCAAGGTTGGCCCGAGCTGGAAGGGAGTGTTTGGAAGCGAACGCCGCTTTGCCGATGGCACGAAAGCCAAGGCTGACGAAGCCTATTTGCGAGAGTCGATTCGCGAACCTGCCCTCCGTGTCGTGGCTGGTTTCGACAAGTCCGACACCGGAATGCCCAGCTACGAAGGCGTCATCTCAGACGCGCAGATCGAGGCGCTCCTGCTCTACATCAAATCCTTGCGCCGGTGATGGGCAGAAACCGGCGCGTGAAGACAATCACGCCTTGGAAGCAGTCCTCTCGAACACCGCCACATGCAGCGTGTGCAGGATGGGGACTCGCGCAAAATTCTTCACAAGCCCGAAGCCGTTCGCTTTGAAATAGCCAGAGATCTGTCGCAGCGAGGTGGCGTGCTTCTGCGGAGGTTTGCCGCCGAGCGCCTTGCTGATGGAGCGTTTCACCGATGTGACGGATATGGGGCTGAAATACGACAGGACCACGAAACGCCCGGCCACCCGGCACAATTCCTTGATCACGCGCTCACGGATTTCGGGGTTCGGGAAGTGATGGAAGAGCCGGAAGCAGACGATCGCGTCGAAGGACCGGTCGGCGTAGGTGAGGCGTTCGACGTCCTGCCTTTCGACCAGGCATTCAACCTGATGCTCGCTCATGGCCTTCGTCGCAATGGCGATCATGGCTTCTGAAAGGTCCGCCGCGGAAACTTTGTATCCATGCTGGGCTAGGTGGAGAGCCACCCGCCCTCCCCCGCATGGCGCATCAAGGACGCTCGCGCCGCGCGGGACAAATTTGAACGCGCGATCGATGAGGCGCATTTCCGAGGCGTGCTTGCGCGGGTCCACCTTCTGGTAGGCCTTGGCTGTGTTCGCGGTGTATTTGGTGCGCCCGCGGTAGCTTACTGGAGTTTCAATTTTCGTCATCGGATTGGTTGCTCATGCCATGGTTGGATTACGCAACTACGCGTATGATATCCATGGCGCGACCGGAAACAATGGACATTTTGGTAATCACGGGCCGCTTCCTGGCGGTGGGCATCCGGGCGGTGCCGCCGGTTTCAGGAAGTCGTGATACCTTTTTCTCTTCAACATGCGTGTTGTTCTGCAAGTGATGCCGGCGACCAAGCGCCCCAATTCTTCTTCTTCGGCGGCGTACACGCGAAGAAACCGCACCCGCTCCCTGGCCGGGACGAAACGCAGCGGGGCGGTGACATTCAGCGCTGCCAGGGCTCGCACCCGCTGCGCGATGGAGAAACGGCGGCTGCGCTCAAGTCGTGCGACATCGATGAAACAGAACTCGACCGGCTCCGCCTCGGGATCAAAAAAAATGTGGCGGGCAAACAGATCCGGCAACGAAAGCCCTCGCTGGTGCAGCTTGCGCAGCTCCTGCGCCAGTTGATCGAAGACTTTGCGTCGTCTGGCCGGATTATCGCAGGCACGAATGAACTGATCCAGGGTCACCGGTCCGACGGCAGCCTTGGTCAACAGGAATGAAAATCTTTCTCCCAGCAGGCTGATTTCGTCACCGCAGGCGACCAAGGCCGCTGTGTGAAATCCCGCCGCCTGGAGCGTCCGGGCGTTTTCCCATTCCACTCGGGCCACCGACCAAAGGCGGCCGCGTTTAAGCATGGAGAGCAGCGGCTGTTTGCGATCGGATCGCCAGTGGCGCTTGAGATACAGGACCAGTTCCCCGCCGGACTCATCCGTCGTCTTGATGCGCTGAACATCCCGTTTGCCGGCAGCTTGCTCGATGATTTCGGCATGGAAAGACTTCACACGGGTCAGCGTGGACAGGCCGAGTTTTTCCAGGAGCGTGTGATGTCGTTCAATCAAGACCATGGGCATTCATTCCTTATTCTCACTACGCCAGCGCCGTTGGCGGTAGGTATCCACCTGGCGGGCCAGGCTTTTCGCTTCGGCGTGGCTGCATTCACTTCCAAGATATGCGCGGACGAACGTCAGCCGCTCTTTGCGCGTGCAGTGGAGCGAGGCCATGCGGTCGAGGCAGGCGAGATCTTTCACGCGGCGATGTTCACGATGGAAACGGGCGTGATGCCCGCGCGGACAATCAATCCACCACAGCTCGGGCGCGCCATCCCCCGCGCGGGTGACGAGGATGTTCCGCCAATAGAGATCATTGTGGAAAAAGCCGCGCTCGTGGATGCGCCTGGTCATTGCGGCCAGTTGCACGATCAGTTGCTTTCGCACTGAGCGTGATCCGGGCAGGCTTTGGTTTGCACAATCCTGCTCCACAAATTCCGTCAACGTCTTCGCGCCTGGCACGGCGCGCGTGATGAGGAAGGCGCGGAGCAGCCGGCCCAGGGCATCGCGTTCCTCGCCCGCGGCGATTCGTTCAGCGCACCGGACGCCGCATTCAGCAAAGGCTGCGTAGCTTTCCCACTCACGGAGGGCCTTGGAGGCGCGTCCAAGAAAACGCCACGAAGGAGAGGCAAACTCATATTGTTTGTAGAACACCGGAGTGGCGTCGCCAGAGGGGCCGGGCAAGACCGTGGGTTTTACGAGCACGCCCGGCTTCACCGCTTTTCCTCCAGTGGCGTGCCGGACGACTGCCGGGCAGGAATTTAGTCCTAGGCGCGCGAAGGCTTCACGCCAGGCAGGTTCAATGAGGAGCAGGTCCATCGCGACGTCGCCGGTTGTAAGGTCTGGGCGTGAATTGAAAAAGGGGATTCTCGAAAGCCACCTGTTTTTCAGCCGGGTCCGGCTTGTCCAGAGCGCGCCTTTTGCATTTTCGGTCCGACCCACATTTGGCACTCGATCTGGAGCGGAGATTCGGGCATGTTCCTCTTGCGAATTACTGAATGGAAGACCATATCGAAATCGAAGGCCGCATCATCAGTGTCCTGGCCGGGACAATGTTTAAGGTAGAACTGGATAACCAGCACCAGGTTCTAGCCACCATTTCCGGCAAGATGCGCAAACGCTTTGTCCGCCTGACGGCTGGCGACCGCGTCAAAATGGAGATGTCCCCCTACGACTTGAACAAGGCGCGCATTACCTGGCGTCTTGGGTAAATGTTTAGAACTTCTCCGCTTCGCCTGGAGATTACTTCACGTCGCGGGTGATGCCACAATCACCTCGAGGCCCCGGGAGCGCAGCTCCTCGACGGCTGCCCTTGGAGCCTGTGCGTCCGTCACGATGGTGTCCACTTCGTCCAGTCCGCACAACGGAGAGACCGATCCCCGGCCCAGTTTTGTGTGGTCGAAGCAGAAAATCACCTTCTGCGCCGAGTTGATCATGGCTCGTTGAATGTCGATCAGGAGCCCATGGGAATTAGTGATCCCGTCTGGCGTCACACCGCCCGCGCTCATAATCGCGACGTCGGCCTGAATCTTCGAGAACGCTTGGACTGCCATTGGTCCCACCAGAACTCCTAGCCGCGGATAAATCACTCCGCCTGAAACAACAACCTCAATCCGATTGTCTGCCGCGAAGAGATTCGCTACTGGCAGCGAGTTGGTGACGATGTAAGGCGTCTTGCTCGCGAGAAATCGTGCGACGTGATAAACAGTGGTTCCCGCATCAACGATAATGGTCTGGCTGGGCTTGATGAGTTCAGCGCACGCCCGCCCAATCGACTCCTTGGCTTCGAGTTGATTTGTATCACGCTTGGCGAAGGCAAATTCATCTGACCGCGGATTGAGGATACGCGCCCCGCCGTGAGTGCGTTTCAAATTGCCTGCACCCTCCAGCACAGTTAAGTCTCGGCGGACTGTCGAAACCGAGGCCCCAAGCTGTCGGGAAAGCTCGTCCAATGACGCAAACTCCACCTTCTGGAGGTATTCTTCAATTCGCTTTTGGCGCTCTTCAGCCTGCATTTAGGTTTAATGTGATAGATATTGATAGATTCTGCAAGAAACCGTTTGACATATCTTCCAAAAGGATGCAAAAACACCATCAGACATGTCTGCCATGCCTTCTGCGCCGCACCGTGCTGTTGTCGAACACTTCGTTCGTCAGTCCGTCTATGCCCGGCTCGGCAAGCCGCTTCCACGCGCCGCCTCCGCTCCTGCGCCGCTCGTGGTGAACATCAGCGCACGCCACTGCCATCTCACGCAGGAAGCCGTCGAGGCGCTGTTCGGCAAAGGGCATCAGCTTCAGGTTCACAAGTGGCTTTACCAGGAAGGGCAGTTCGCCGCGAAAGAGACCGTTACGCTCGTCGGCCCGCGCAGCCGCGTGATTTCCAACCTCCGCATCCTCGGCCCGTGCCGCACTTTGAACCAAGTCGAACTGGCTTACACCGACGGCATTGCGCTGGGCTTTGACCTGCCGCTGCGCCCCTCCGGTAACATCAAGGGCACACTCGGCGGGATGCTCATGGGACCGGCGGGCTTTTTTGAAATGCCCGACGGCATCATTCGCGCGCTGCGTCACGTCCACATGCATCCGACGGATGCGGATTACCACGGCGTGAAAGCGGGCGACAAGATGCACCTCAAGATCGGCGGCCCCTGCGCCATCAGCCTCGACGAAATGCTCGTGCGCGTGGACCCGCTGTTCAAACTGGAAGTCCACATCGACACCGACGAGGGCAATGCCTGCAATCTCCAGCCCGACACGCCGTGCGAGCTGATCAAATGATTTTCCAATACTCCAACACTCCATAACTCCAATCCCCCACTATGAGCGAAGCAATCGGCATGATTGAAACCAAGGGCTACACGGGCAACGTGGAAGCCACCGACGCGATGGCCAAGGCCGCCAACGTCTCCATCTCCAAAACCATCGCCATCGGCGGCGGACTCATCACCGTCATCTGCCGCGGCGATGTCGCCAGCGTCAAAGCCGCCGTCGATGCCGGCAGCAAGGCCGCCAGCAAGGTCGGCGAACTCGTCGCCAGCCATGTCATCGCCCGTCCGCATGATGACCTGACGAAAGCCTTCCTCGGCGATGTCGCAGCCGCCGCAAAGAAGTAACTGATTACTGATTCACTGACCCACTGATTACTAAACTTATGGCAAACCAAGCTATCGGAATGATCGAATGCAAGGGCCTCTGCGCGCTTTTTGAAGCGGTGGACGCCGCCCTCAAGTCCGCAAACGTCTCCTTCACCGGCTGGGAAAAAGTCGGCTCCGGCTACGTCACCGCCTTCTTCAAGGGCGACGTCGCCAGCGTGAAAGCCGCCACCGACGCCGGT
>Ga0163144_10009607_pt1 | contig 20753 bp, 21 predicted proteins | sample OliLak19BULKMAT1_FD_123175 | JGI IMG/M metagenome (GOLD analysis project Ga0163144, IMG submission 123175) | Freshwater microbial mat bacterial communities from Lake Vanda, McMurdo Dry Valleys, Antarctica - Oligotrophic Lake LV.19.BULKMAT1 | ecosystem: Environmental > Aquatic > Freshwater >... | reverse complement strand
TATTCACCTGATAGCAATCGTATGTGCATTAAGCTAAGGATATTACGCAATTATTTTTTGCCACATCAAATTAATATTGAAATTAGTGCAACTGTATTTACACAAGCGGCGTAACCTGTTTGTAGCTTCGCCAATACATCAATACAAACCCTGCGCCAGCGGCGCAGCCTGATAATTTAAGAAATGTAGAAAAACGCTAGGTTGCCCCGCTGGGCTTAGGCAGTTTATGTTATAATTTTCTACAAACAGGTTACCCCGTCGATGTAAGAATACCAATACCAAAAACCCTTGAAACTTTTTCCACCTACATGCTATAGCTATCTAATTTAAAAATTAGCTTGACGCATATGCGATAGCTGTCCGGTCACAAACCGATACGTTATTTTATTCTTAACGTAGCAGCAGTTACCATTCATTATTAAATAAATCTTTTCCCATTTATAACTTTGCAACCTTAAAAAAATATCACTCATCCTCCATAAATCCCCAATTGGTACGGAGCGATTCCAATTGCTCGCCCTGTAATTTTGATTGGTTGTAATGCCCGGCGTTTGTCTTTTGCCGGAAGGCTTCATACAGTGTAACAGCACAGGCAACCGAAATATTGAGCGACTTTATAATACCTACCTGCGGAATAATAAAATTGCCGTCGGCCATCGTAATTATTTCCTCGCTTACACCGCTTTGTTCATTGCCAAAAACAAGGGCTACCGGTTCTGTTAAATTAAGTTCATACAGGCCCACTGTATTACTGCTTAAATGTGTGGTGTATATTTTTGAGAAGTTTTTTCGCAGGGCGGCAAAGCATTCAGCTGCATCTGTAAACTGGTGAATGGTGAGCCATTTTGCAGCACCCGAGGAACTTTTAGCACTCCAGTTTTTATGTGGCGGAATTTTATTGTTGAGGATGTACATATCCTGTATGCCAACGGCATCGCAGGTTCTCATAACGGCCGAGATATTATGAGGGTCAAAAACGTTTTCCAAAACCACCGTTAAGTCGGGTTGGCGTTTGTTTAAGACTGAGGATAATCGTTCGTTTCTTTCTGGTGTCATGCCTCTAAACCCGGATGGGTTTTTTGCCCCTAATTAAGCAAGAGGTAGTTGCTTTTTGTAATTGTGATAAAATTATATTTCGACTTGATTGCAAAAACGATCAATAAAAAAAACAGAATAATAAACATAGACCGCAAAAGTTTAACCACATTAGTTAGACTTTATTTACTTTTTTACCTCCCGATTTTTTCGGGACAGGTTGATACAAAAAGGAACAAAAAATCAAGCCCGCCCGGCTGAACGCCGTTCGGACGGGGCTTCAGAAAAAATAATCTCCTAATATACATTTTCAAGTAATAGAAGATCTTTTTGGTTTATTATGTTCAATTAAGATATAAAGTACAAGAGTGGTTATTATTTCTTTTTCTCAAAAAGAAATAATAACAAAATCATATTTGCCAATAAAGCTTAATAGTAATTCTAAACCCTGGCTCAAAAAAATTACTAATAAACGTTAGATAAGAAGCTGCGAAATTATCTTACTCAAAAAAACTTTAAAGGCTTTGGGGTATTACACATTTTCTATCACCATAGCACTTGCACCGCCGCCACCATTGCAAATACCGGCGGCACCGTACCGGGCATTATTTTGTTTTAAAACATTGATTAGTGTTACAATAATTCTGGCGCCGCTGCACCCCAACGCATGTCCCAAAGAAACGGCACCGCCATTTACGTTTACTGTTGCCGGATCCAATTTCATGCGGCGGCTGTTTTCAATACCTACTACAGCAAAGGCTTCGTTTAATTCCCAGTAGCTGATGTCTTCCATTTTAAGGCCTGCTTTATCAACAGCTTTTGGCACAGCTAGCGAAGGCGTAGTGGTAAACCATTCAGGAGCCTGCTCCGCATCTGCATAAGCAATAATTTTTGCAATGGGCTTTAATCCCATGGCAGTCGCTTTTTCTTTACTCATTAATAACAGGGCAGCTGCACCATCGTTCATGGTAGATGCGTTGGCTGCTGTAACGGTTCCTTCTTTACTGAAAGCACCTTTTAATTCGGGTATTTTATCAAACTTAACATTGAAAGGTTCTTCGTCTTTTGCAAATAAAATTGGCTCCCCTTTTCGCTGCGGAATGGGTACCGATACAATTTCATTTTCAAATTTTCCGCTGTTAACTGCAGCCTGCGAACGCTGGTAACTTTCTGTTGCAAATGCATCCTGCTCCTGCCTGCTGATGCCACAAACACTTGCACACATATCTGCTGCATTGCCCATTGCCTTGCCGTCATACACATCGGTGAGGCCGTCTTTTGCAAGACCATCGATCATAGAAACATTGCCATATTTATTTCCCCAACGCATGTTATCGCTGTAAAATGGCACATTGCTCATGCTCTCCATACCGCCGGCAATTACAATATCGGCGTCGCCCAGCATAATGCTCTGAGCCGCCATGGCTATGGATTTCATGCCACTGGCACATACTTTATTGATGGTGGTACAATTTACTTCGTTTGGTAAACCGGCAAATTTTGCGGCTTGTCTTGCAGGTGCCTGTCCAAGATTGGCTTGTATTACGCAACCCATTAATACATCATCAACATCGGTGGTTGCAATGCCGGCTTTTTCGATAGCACCTTTAATAGCGATTGCACCTAATTGTGTGGCAGTAAAACTTTTTAAAGACCCTCCAAAACTGCCCACAGGAGTGCGAACGGCTGAGATAATATAGACTTCTTTCATAACAATAATCGTTTAAAATATATCGCAAAGTTACTGGAATAAGGGGGTAGATAAAATATTATAAGGTTGATAAAAACAGTGCCGCTTTTATAACTTATCAAATCGAAAATACCCTAAGTGAATGTTATCTTCCTGCTTTACTATTGCAGGTGTTAACACAATTTCATAGGCTCCTTTTACATCAGCCGGCAGTATATCTTCAATTTCAAACATATCATCTACATCTATTCCATATTTATCATCTACATGAGATGGTGCTCCTTTAAAACCGGTGTGTTTATAAAAAGCAGTTTGCTTAGATTCTTTAATGGCAGCCGCTTTATCTGCACAAGCCAACAGCATTTTATAATGAAATTCATCGAACTCGCCGGGTTTATATCCACCGAGATTGATGAAAAAAAGCTTAGCGGCTGATGCCTGATTTGCTCCTTCTTCTTTTAGCACAATGTTTACATCATAATCTCCTACTTGTTTTACTTCCCGCCAGGCATCGAGGTGTATATTCTTTTTTGCTTCGGGCCAAAAATTTTTCATGGCAGGAATTAAATCTTTTAACTGATGCCCAATAGTAAAAAAAACATCATGCTGTTCTGTATGGCGGCCTAATGGTCTGCAACCGATGAGGAGCATGAATAGTTTGGGGGAAGACATGGGAGGAGGGTTGGTTGAATTTTGTTGAATGTAGTTTAAATTGGTTTAGGAGTTTAGATGTTTAGAAGTTTAGTTGATTGGTTGTTTTAGTTGATAAGTTGTATTGTTGAACAATTGTTTAGTTTATTAGTTGTTTAGCTATTTAGTTGTTTACCGTAATGGCTTTTTCACTGGTGATTTCAATCTCTGGCTTTCCCTTAAAAATCCTGATGATTCCAGTAACACAAATTTCTTTGTTTACATAAAACTCTTCTGGCTTGATACTGAAAGCGGCCCTGATTTCTTCTTTAATTACAATGGTCAGTAATGAGTTTGGATAAGCGGCACCAACATTCAGCAAAGTAATGGTTGGCTGTCTGTTTAAAAAAAATTTACCGCCATAAACTTTTGAGCAAATGATAACACTATCTCCTTCGTGTTCACTGGCTTTTTCGATACTGATTTTTTGTTGTGCAGTTGCATACAGACCTAACAAGACGAATGACAGGATAGCTAATAATTGTTTCATTTAATAAAGTGTTTCGGCAAATGTAGTTTGTTTTTTATCCAGATTAGAGAACATGAAAAAGGCAGCACTTTCTAAATGAAAGTGCTGCCAAAAATTTTATACAGATGTACTTAAATTTATTTTGCTTAAAGATTAATCAATCGTAATCTTTTCTATGATATCACCACCCCTGATTTCATCTACAAAATCAAGTCCGTCGGTTATTTTTCCAAAACAGGTATGCACGCCATCTAAATGTTTTGTGTTCATCCTGCCGTGGCAGATGAAAAACTGCGACCCGCCTGTATTTGGACCACGATGCGCCATGGAAAGTACGCCTCTGTCATGGAATTGCTTATCCCCTTTTGTTTCACATTGGATAGTATATCCTGGCCCACCTGCACCTGTACCATCAGGGCAACCGCCCTGTATCATAAAATCGGGTATTACCCTGTGAAAAGTAAGGCCATTGTAGAAACCTTTTTCAATTAATTTTTTAAAATTGGCTGCTGCAATAGGAGCTGCATCATCGTACAACTCAAACTTCATTACCCCTTTTTTGGTATGTATTTCGCCGGTGGTTAATTTTACTTCACTCATGATTGTATTATTTAATTGGTTGATTAAATCTTTTTTGCGAAAGTAATACTATTAATCGTTTAGCAGTTTAGGAGTTTAAAAGTTTAGGAATAAATTAAGTTGTCAATTGTAAAAGTAAGGTTGGTAATTGGCTGATTCTACAAAATCAATTACTTACTTCTTCCGTAAGTCAATATTCTGAAAAAAGAAAAAACGCAAAACATTGATGTTTCTGTATTTGTTACCCGCTGATAACTGCTGAAATAAATTCATGTAGCCAAACTGAAGATTGCTATGCTTACCTGTCTGGTATTTTAAACCCAGGAAAAAACGGTTCTGATCAAAATAATTATAGACAATCTTTTCACCAAAGTTGATATGCAGTTCGTCATTTACAATAAAAGACCAGCTATGGGGTTCAATGCCATTTTTTACAAATGGAATTTCATACCATAAATTATACCGCAGCCGAAAATTAAAATTATAGCCATCAGCCAATTCATCGTCATTCTTAATTTTATGCCGGTATCGCTCTTCCAGCCTTATATATTGCATCACCCTGTTTTTGCCATACTTTGTATGCCATTGAATTTGTTGCCAGATGCGGTGTTCCGGCGCTGAAATATTTTTATGATTGTCTGCAGGATAATCGTTTACATAGGCATAGCCGAACGAAAGTTTAGTAGCATCAGCAACATAATAAGTTAAACCTAACCTGATCATCCCCTGTGATAGATTATCTGTAAAATTTTCTTTGGTTCTTAAATGTATGTCAGTCCATATTCCCCACTTATTACTAAATCGCAGTTGATTAAAATAACCAAGCCATATACGGTTGATATTTTCCGTTTGCTTCGTTTGAGCATACATGCATTGAGCAAATCCTAACACAATAACTAAGATGAAATTTTTCTTCATAAATAAGCTACTAACAGATTGATAACCCTTATTTGATCAAGTTCTACAATTGCATAAAAAATTGCCTACAATATTGTTTGCAATCAAAAAAAATAAACGTGAAAATACATTCAAACATTCATTTATAAAAACTTAAACCAGCAATAAAAAAAAGCAATACAATTTTAATTTTTCTTTAAAGAATGTATTAAGGAGTTTAGTTTGATAAGCATCAGTAGAATTTTGATTACAAATATGAAAGTCGAATTATTAGCATATCAATTGACAGAGCACAATTTTTTACTTTTTCAGTTTACTTTATTTAAGGGTTTTATATGGTTAATTTTATTGCCTGTTTCAATCGTTGTGCTACAGTATCCCAATTGATAACATTGAACAATGCATCTACAAAATTGGCACGTTTGTTTTTATATTTCAAATAATAAGCCCCTGTTTATATTCCTCATCTGAAATCCATTTAAGGTTTTCAACAAGGTCTTTATGCATATAACTGACCAAGGCAACCGGGCAACCAAAGCCTGTAGTCCCTAATTTTAAAAAATACCTTATCAATTCAGACAGGGACTTTGCAGGTTGCTGTTGCATAAAAATTACTATTAAAACACAAGACGATCAATACTTTTATTTTTCAATAATAGGTGGAAAAAGCAGCACAGAGATATAAACGTACAAGTGTGCGACGCAACAATGTTTAATTAATACACTAAAGCCGGTTACAAAAAAATTGCCCTGTAAATAGTAATTAAACTGCAAAAGATTACAACAATACCAACGGCAATAAACATTTTTTTTACAGGCAATTTGGCGGTAAGCATTGCGGAGAACGGAGCTGTAACAATGCCGCCAATTAACAGGCCTGCAATAATGTTCCAATGTTGAATACCGATGGTAAAAATAAACGTAACAGCACTTGCAACAGTAAGCAAACATTTAGCAAATGTTGAACTCCCAATAACGTATCGTGGTGTATGCCCGTTTTTTATAAAAGTACCCGTTACCAGCGGGCCCCAGCCACCTCCGCCAAATGAATCGATGAATCCGCCGATCAGGCCCAAACGGGTAATATTGGTTGCCGTTTTCTTTTGGGTTATTGCTCTTTTTTTAAATGCATTTTGTAATATTCTTATTCCCAGGTACATGGTATATACAGCAATAAATGGTTTGGTAATTTTCGCATAGCGCTCACCTACATACGATAACGCCAATGCACCCAAAACGGCACCAATGATTGCAGGAATAGCCAATGCCTTTACCAGTTTTTTATTGATATTCCCTAATTGCCAATGGCTGATTGTACCAGCAGCACTGGTAAAAGATTCAGCAGAATGAATGCTGGCACTAATTACCGGAGGAGGAACATTTAATATCAATAAAATAGTGGTACAAATAACGCCGTAGCCCATTCCCATTGACCCTGCAACAACTTCTGCCGCAAACCCTACCAGTAACATCCAGTAAAATAAATGATTGTCTTTATTTAATGACGCATGTAATCCGCTTAATTGTTCTGCAGATAAAAACAGGTAAATAAACAATACAACGATGGCAACTATTGCCACTGCAATCATATATTTATTGATCACTTTTCGCCTGGAAGATGTTAGTTCCTGCACTGTTGAAACTACCTCATGCGAATGAGTAATTTCCTCTATAATTTCTTCAGGAGTGTGAATGTTCATAGCTATTTATCTTCCGAAAGTTTTTTGGTGATCTCATTTAATTGTTTCACCTTTTCTGTAAAATCACCGGTAATTTTATTGCGGATGTTTTGCATATTATCCAGCAGACTATCCAATTCACCAGGCAGGGTATCATTTAAAAATTCTTTTATTCTTTTGGCGATGGTAGGTGATTTCCCATTCGTGGAAATGGCAATTTTAAGATTGCCTTTTTGTACTACAGAAGACAGGTAAAAGTCGCACAGGTCGGGCTTATCAGCTGCATTTACCAGCTTCCCTTTTTGCTTTGCATCTATAACCACCTGTTCACTTATTGCCCGGTCGTTAACCGCAGCGATAACAATATCTGCCCCATCAATATCACCAGCTTCGTAAGGCCTTTCAATCAATAAAAGTTTGGGATAATTTTTTGCCAGCAATTTAATTTCATCGCTGATGGTAGTTGCTACTAATTTAATATTAGCTTCCGGTGAATTATTCAGTACGGCACTTAGTTTTTCCATACCCACATAGCCCCCACCTACCATTAACAACTGCAATTTTTCCAGTTTTAAAAATACCGGAAATAGTTCGTTGGTTTCCTTTGCTGGATTAATCTCTGCGTTTGTCACTAAACTTTTATTATTGCTATCAGCCATACCTGCTAAAACTTTTTTGCTTTTATAAAAACTGTAAAAAACAAAAATAAGGGTTTTCTCTACTAAAATAGTAGACTAAATGAAATTATTTTTAAATGATGGTTTAAGACAATCAGCAGCGCAGGAAAGATTATATCATTTCAGCTAAACTTTCTTTTGTCTTGCTGATGGTTTCATCCAGATCGGAGTAGGAAAGTGCATTGTTTAAAAACCAGCTTTCAAATGCAGATGGCGGTAAGTACACACCTCTTTTTAGCATGGCATGAAAATATTTTTTAAACATATCATTATTGGCAGAAGCTGCCGTTGAAAAATCCGTAACAGGATGTTCACTAAAGTGAACACTAATCATAGAACCAAACTGATTAATGACAAAGGGCTGTCCCCATGAAGCAAAAACCTGTTGCAAACCATCTTTTAAATAAGTGGTTTTATCATTTAGTTCAGTGTAAATAGCCGGGTTGTTTTTCAATTTGGTTAGCATGGTGTAACCTGCAATCATTGCAATAGGATTACCGCTCAAAGTTCCCGCCTGGTAAACGTTTCCGAGCGGAGCAATGTGTTGCATGATTTCTTTTTTACCTCCAAAAGCACCCACAGGTAAACCACCACCAATTACTTTTCCGTAGGTTACCAGGTCTGCATTGATGCCTAATATTTCCTGTGCTCCACCGGCAGCCAATCTAAATCCGGTCATCACTTCATCAAAAATAAAAACGATTCCTTCTTCGTCACATAACTTACGCAGCCCCTCATGAAACCCCGGCTGCGCCGGTATGCAGCCCATATTGCCTGAAACAGGTTCTACAATAATGGCTGCAATTTCGCCTTTGTATTGCTGTGCCAATTGTTGCACTGCTTCTAAATTATTAAAGGGTGCCGTTAATGTATCGTTGGTAACACCAGCTGTAACACCGGGCACCGTTTGTATATTTAAAGTAGCTAAACCGCTCCCTGCTTTTACTAAAAAAGAATCAGCATGACCGTGGTAATGCCCTACAAACTTGATGATTTTATTTTTGCCGGTATAGCCTCTTGCCAAACGCACCGCACTCATGCAAGCCTCGGTGCCACTACTTACCATGCGGATTAAATCAACATTGGGAGCCATGCTAATAATGAGCTCGGCCATTTTAATCTCAAGTTCTGTTGGCGCACCATACGAGGTGGAATAAATGGTATACTCTTGAATGGCTTTCACCACAGGTTCGTATGCATGACCCAAAATCATTGGCCCCCAGGAGGCGATATAATCAATGTATTTATTACCATCCACATCATGTAAATAAGCGCCCTTGGCGCTCTTCATAAACACAGGTGTGCCGCCTACACTTTTAAATGCCCTTACCGGAGAATTTACTCCGCCGGGAATTGACTGTTGCGCTCTTTCGAATAGTTCTTTGCTATTGTTGTACATGGTTGTAATGGTCAATGGTGAATGGTCAATGGGATACCTTGGATGTAATGAGTCCGCTTAATACTTTAAAGCATCTAACCATTGTTTCGCCAAGCTTTGTTGTATCATAGTTGTTAATATAGTCAAGGTCTTTTGCAATATCCAATGCAGCATCAATCTCTATTATTGAACCTCTTGAAATTTCATAATATCGTTTTCTTTCAACTTCAGATTTCCTGGAAGCACCTTCAGCTATATTCAAATGAACAGATAAGGCAGCTCTTCGTATTTGTGAAATCATTCCAAATTTTTCATCCGCAGGCAACACTTTAGTTAACTTATAACATTCAAGTACAAATGTTCTTGAAAATTGATAAACATCCAGCTTCTGATGATTTAATGTAAGGAACATAATAAATGATTTTTAGTAAATAAATGACTTTTATAAATCTAAATAAAAGCATTGAATTTTTAGTGGGTCTATTCACCATTCACCATTCACCATTCACGACAGCAACCTCACCGCATCTTTCGCAAAATACGTTGCAATCAAATCAGCGCCTGCCCTTTTAAAAGCTGTGAGGGTTTCTAAAATTGCTTTGTCTTCATTTATCCATCCCATTTTGGCGGCTGCTTTTATCATAGCATATTCGCCGCTGATATTGTAAACACTCACCGGAACATCTACTGCATTTTTTACTTCACGTACAATATCGAGGTAAGGTAATCCTGGCTTAACCATTACTATATCTGCACCTTCCTCAATATCCATCAAGGCTTCTTTTACCGCTTCAATGCGGTTAGCAAAATCCATCTGGTAAGTCTTTTTATCTCCAAAGCCCGGGGCACTGTCCAATGCATCTCTAAACGGCCCGTAAAAGCAAGAGGCGTACTTTGCGCTGTACGCCATGATGCCGGTTTTGGTAAAATTATTTTGTTCAAATGCTTCCCGGATAGCGCCAATTCTTCCATCCATCATATCGCTTGGTGCCACCATATCTGCACCTGCAGTGGCATGGCTTAAACTCATTTTCACCAAGGCTTCTACAGTTGCATCATTTACAATTTCTCCATTTTCTACAATGCCATCATGACCATAAATAGAATACGGGTCCAACGCCACATCTGTCATCACATACATTTCAGGTACCGCATTTTTGATGGCCTTAATACTTCGTTGCATCAGTCCATTTGGATTCCAGGCTTCTTTTCCAGTATTGTCTTTTAAAGCATCGGGAGCTTTTACAAAAAGCAATACACTTTTAATTCCCATACTCCACATATCTTTTACTTCTTTTACCATGTTGTTAATTGAGTAACGGTAATAGCCCGGCATAGAAGGAATTTCGAAAGCAACATCTTTACCCTCATCAATAAACAACGGAGCAATAAAATCACTAGGCGTTAATATTGTTTCTGCCACCAGTGACCGAATAGATGGAGACTGTCTTAGTATTCTGTTTCGTCTTTGTAAATGCATAGGTTCTTTTTTATTGTCAACAGGTATTTGCTTTATTGGCCCATTCATTTCTTTGTTCATCAGTTACTTCCTGCAGCCAGTCCTTTGGATGCAGGCAGGCCTCTTGTAATTTATATTCTTCACTACCAAATGCTGGTTGATAATTGTATTCAAATCTAACTGTTGGTGGCAGGCTCATCAATATACTTTCAGTTCGTCCATTAGTTTTTAAGCCAAACAAAGTACCTCTGTCATGCACCAGATTAAACTCCACATAACGCCCTCTTCTTATTTCCTGCCAGTGCTTATTTTGTTCGCTGTAAACTGTATTTTTTCTTTTTTCAACAATGGGGATGTATGCTTTAATAAACGCATCACCACAGGCTTTTCCAAAGTTCATCCAAAAGTTTACATCCTGTGTTTCGCCGGGTCGCTGGTAATCGTAAAAAATACCACCAAGACCTCTCCTTTCTTCATTGCGGTGCCAGTTTACAAAATAGTTATCGCAATCTTTTTTAAACTTTGGATAAAACGACATATCAAACCCATCGCAGGTATTTTTATAGGTCTGGTGAAAATGTTTTACATCTTCCTCCATTAAATAATAAGGCGTTAAATCCGTGCCGCCGCCAAACCAGCGATCAACGGCCTCCCCTCCCTCCAAAGGAGGGCTTAAAGCAGCACCCTTATTATTGTAGAGTTCAAACATTCTGTAATTGCAATGCACTGTTGGTACAAAAGGATTTACCGGATGCAGGACAATACTTATTCCACAGGCAAACCATGTAGAACCGCCCCCATCGCCTAAAGGGGAGCTCGAAAGTTGTTTCCGCATTGCCTCCGTAACCTCTCCAAAAACTATCGACGTATTAACGCCTCCTTTTTCAAAAACATTCCCATTGGCAATAACCCTTGTTATACCACCACCGCCTTCTGCCCTCTCCCACTTGTCTTCAACAAAAACAGCTTTGCCATCAGCAGCTGCTAAAGCCGCACAGATGTCATCCTGTAATTGATGAATGATTTTTATCCAGTTGTCTTTTACTTTCATATTGTCAATGGTGAATGGTGAATGGTCAATGGTCAATGGTCAATGGTAAATTATCAATTATCAATTATCAATTATCAATTATTCAATTATTCAATTATCAATTATTCAATTATCAATTATTCAATTATCAATTATTCAATTATCAATTATTCAATTATCAATTATCAATTATCAATTATTCAATTATCAATTATTCAATTATCAATTATTCAATTATCAATTATCAATTATCAATTATTCAATTATCAATTATTCAATTATTAATTAACCTCGTACTCCTTCACCGCATCCACAAATGCCCTTGCATTATCCACAGGTACATTGGGTGTAATGCCATGCCCCAAATTGGCAATGTAATTTTGTACTCCAAATGCATCGATCATTTCTTTAACTTCTCTTTTAATATCGGGTATGGTTCCCAATAATTTTGAAGGATCAAAGTTACCTTGAATAGTGATTTTGTTGCCTGTTAATTCTCTTGCCATTTGTGGCGTGATGCACCAGTCAATCCCTACACCTGCGGCACTGCTTTCACTGATATCTTTAAGGGCATACCAACTTCCCTTAGGGAATAAAATCACCGGCACCTCATCCTTTAATGCAGCTGCAATTTGAAACAAATAAGGCTGTGCAAATATTTTAAAATCGGCCGGACTTAAAGATCCTGCCCAGCTATCAAATACCTGCACGGTATCTGCACCGGCCTTTGCCTGGTGCTTTAAATATACGATCGTGATGTCGGTTATTTTTTGCAGTAACTGGTGTGCCAATGCAGGTTGTGTGTAGGCAAACTGTTTGGCTTTATCCCATGTTTTGCTGCCTTTACCTTCTACCATGTAGCAAAGAATTGTCCAGGGGGCACCAGCAAAACCAATCAATGGCACACGACCATTCAATTCGCTTTTTGTAAGTGCCAATGCATCGTACACATATTTTAAACTTTCTTCAACACCTGTTGTAATCAATGCATCAATATCTTTTTGTGTTTGAATAATATTTGGTAATGAAGGACCCTTGCCTTCTTCCATCAATACCTGTACACCCATGGCTTGTGGTATCACCAAAATATCACAAAAGATAATGGCTGCATCTACGCCTACCTGATCAACAGGCTGCAAGGTTATGGCTGTTGCAAGCTCCGGAGTTTGCACACGGGTAAAGAAATCATACTTTGCTTTTAGCTTTAAATAATCAGGCAGGTACCTGCCCGCCTGCCGCATCATCCACACCGGTGGACGTTCTACTTTTTCTTGTCGTAAAGCCCTTAAAAGAAGGTCGTTTTTTAACATAATACTGATTTGTGATCTGTTATTTTTAATCTATGATGTTTGATTTGTGATTTGTGATGTTTGATTTGTGATGTTTGATTTGTGTTTAGCATTTACCAATTTGCATTCAATTTCTTTTAATAATTCAATCAATTTATTTTGCTGAATAATGTTCAAATAGTACAAGTGAGTCCCGAGACAGCTCACAGTCCGGACTCGGGATATAGATGACTCCCGAAAAAAATCGGGACAGGCCAACGAAGTTTCATCCGATAGCTATCGGATGAAAAACAAAAGTTTGTAAAAAAAAGTTGAACCAACATCATTGACTCAGCATTCACCATTCACAATTGACAACTGACAATTGACCATTAACCATTCCCCACCCGATAGCTATCGGGTCACGAGAAATATTCCATCATCTTATCTACCAGGTTTTCTTTTCCCGGTGCATCACTGATGATGATTTTATTGGTTGTAAATTTCTTTATTTCATTTGCAGTGGTGTTACCAATTGCAAATAAAATAGTTGTATCATTTAATTTATTTTTCTGAAAAAAACTTTGCACCGCAGTTGGACTAAAAAATAAAATACCATGGTAATGCTGCTCAATTGTATGTGGCAGGTAAATGGTTTGATACACTACAATTTCGTTTACATCTATTCCTTGTTGTCGTAACATTGCGGGCAGTTCATCTCTGCGCTGATCGCCGCAAAAGAAAATGACTTCTTCGGCAAAGCGATCCTCTGCAATCAACATAGCCAACGATGCTGCATCACTGGCTGTACCTGCTATTTTTTCTTCTCCAAAGTATTCCTTTACCAATCTTCCCGTAGCAGTGCCAATGGAATAAATTGTCCAATCGGGTTGATGCCCGTCTAATAAACCAGTTACCGCATCTACAGCATTCATGCTGGTAAAAACTACAATAGCTGTTTGAAAAGACAGCAACTCTATTTCCTGCTGAATCTCTACAGACAAAATACTTTCAGTTTCTATAAACGGGGAAACGTTTATTCCAATGCCTGCTGCTCCTGCCAGTTCTATCAGGGATGCCGGCAGTGGACGGGTGCATAATATTTGAATGTTATTTTGTTGCATGGCGGATACCTTTCACAATTTCACTGCCACCTCTTTTTAATATTTCGTTGGCTGCGTTTATACCTAAGTCACCGGCTTGAAAGCCGGAGCAAGTCAGGCCGGAGCCCGTCATTTCAACTTCCACTTTTTCTTTTCCATCGACAGATAAAATATTGCCTTTAAAAATGATTGTATCATCTTTTATCTGTACCAATGCACTAATGGGTGTGGAGCATCCTCCCAATAATATTCTTAAAAAATCTCTTTCAATTTTTGTACATAAAGCCGTCGGGTTGTGATTGAAATGCTGACATGCATCTAAACAAAAATCATCGGCATCTCTACACACTACCATAATGGCGCCTTGTGCCGGTGCAGGTAGCATCCAATCCAGCTCAATGCTATTTTCAGGTCGCAACCCTATACGCTCTAAACCAGCCGCAGCAAAGATGGCGCCGTGCCAGTTGCTCTCTGCTACTTTACGCAAACGGGTATTTACATTACCTCTTAGATTTTCTATTATGTGATGGGGATATCTGTTTAACCATTGTGCTTTGCGGCGGACGCTGCTGGTGGCTATGGTGAATGGTGAATGGTGAATGGTGAATAGGCGTTCAAAACTTTCCGGGTCTTTATTGACCATTGACCATTCACCATTCACCATTGACGAGCTTTCCTTAAAAACAAAAAGATCTTTATAAGACGCTCTTTCTAAAACTGCCGACTGCACAATTCCTTTGGGCAATTGTGTGGGTACATCTTTCATGGAATGTACGGCAATATCTATTTTGTTGGTGAGTAAAGCGATGTCGAGGATTCGGGTAAAAATGCCTTGTACCCCCATTTCATAAAGGGGTGTGTGCAAATCAATATCTCCTTCACTTTTAATGTAAACTAATTCTGACTGGAAATTATTTTCTGCAAGTAGTTGTTGCACTTTGGTTGCCTGCCATACTGCCAATTGACTCTCCCGTGTTCCTATCCTGATAACTTTACCCATTTGGCTTTAGTTTGTGCCTATAGCAATGTATTCGTTAATGGCTTCAATGTAATAACAGCCATGCTGGTTTTGGGTACGCAATTTTACCGCAGTACCATTTATTACTTTTTGAATCTGATCATCAGTATTTGGAATCGTTACAGCGCTGGAAAAACAACTGATGAACATTTCGCAGGATTGCATAGCATACAGTTTTGTTTTAATGGCTTTTAGCACAGGCACATTTTTGCGCATTTGATGCCATTCTAAAAATTCATTGATATACTTTTTAATGATGGCGGTTGCTTTTGGAACTTCTGCTTTCCTGTTTTCGAGTGTGGCATCTTTTATTTTTGATAACTCATCTACATTAACCAAATTAATATAAGACAAAGCCTGAACAGAATTTTCAACGTTATAAGGAACTGATAAATCAATAATTATTTTGTCACCAAATCCTTCTACCTGCTGTCTTAAAATAACAGGCGCTGTTGCATTGGTGGCCACCAGGATTATATCAGCTTGCTGCACCTGTTGTGGCAAGTCTTCGGAAGCGGCACATTGTAAACCCAGTTCTGCAGCCAGTTCTGCAGCTTTAGATTCGGTGCGGTTAATGAGCGTTATATTTTTAGTATCCAGGTAATCAACCAGGTTTTTGCAAATGTTACGGCCAATTTTTCCTGTACCAATCAGCAATATTTTTTTTGATGCAATATCCTTTACCTGTTCCTTAATGTATTGTATAGCAGCAAAGGCAACCGATACTGTGCCTCCGCTTAAAGTTGTAGTTGTTTTAATTTCTTTTGATGCATGCAATATTGCGTTGTACAATCTCTCCAGATATGCACCAACAAAACCATGCTCTTTTGAAAATTTTACTGCCAGTTTAATTTGTCCTACAATTTCATAATCACCTAAAATCTGAGAGTCTAATCCGGCTGCTACATTAAATAAATGTTGGATGGCAGATTCTCCCTTTTTAACGTAAGACATCTTACTGAAAGTATCCAATGAGCCTTCTGTTTGTGAACACAACAATTGACAAAGGTTGACCGCTTTTTCAGAGAATCCGTAAATTTCGGTACGATTACAAGTTGATAATACAAAAAATTCATGAACACCAAATTGTGGGGCTAATTCAAGAAGTTTGGCATATTGCATTGTGTTGATTGCAAATTGCCCACGAAGATCGGCATCGGTTTTTCTATAATTGATTCCTGCAATAAAAAAAGTTCCTATATCTGTGTGTCGGTTTGTGGGCATTTAACTCTATAATCTTTAGTGATGCAAAAATACCTTCGCAATCATTTGTAAACTAATTTCTCTGTCATGCTCTTGTCATTTTACATGATGACAAATATCACCAGCCGTAGTGACAAAAATCACATTTGCATATATATAACATACTGATAGTTGATGTTATTGTATAGTTCGGATTTTAAAGACTTTGCTATTTTTGATTGAATATTATTCAGCAAAGATTATCCACACAGTTACATTATTGAGGCAGAAGAAGCATTTGGGAATCACATTAAAACATAGCATTATATCCAATGCTGAGTTGCAAAACAAATTATTTTGTAACACTTACCTTGTTCATTTTAACCAATGAGGTTAAAACATTTATTTAAATCTTTACTGAACTTTTAGGGGGCGCAACGGTTAAATTTGCAAACAATAAATTTATATGGCAACAAAAAGAGGAATTGTATTGATGAACCTGGGTTCTCCGGATTCAACTTCAGTAAAAGATGTAAGGCGCTACCTGGCTGAGTTTTTAATGGATGGTAAAGTGATAGATGTTCCTTACCTGCTTCGCCTGCTGTTGGTAAGAGGAATCATTGTTCCTTTTAGAGCGCCAAAATCGGCAGAGGCCTACAGCACCATCTGGACCAAGGAAGGCTCACCGTTGGTAGTACTTACCAAACAATTACAGGAACAGTTGCAGCAACATATTGATGAACCAGTTGAGATTGCCATGCGTTATGGCAACCCCACTCCTGCCGAAGCATTTGAAAAACTGATGCAACGTCAACCTGGCCTGGAAGAAGTGCTGGCCATTCCGCTATATCCTCACTATGCAATGGCGAGTTATGAAACTGCGGTAGATTCTGCAAAGGAAATTCACCTAAAAAACAAGTATCCTTTCAAACTCAGTTTTATAAAACCATTTTTTGATGAAGCGGATTACATCAGCGCCATGGCCGAAAACATAAGGCCATACCTGAACGACGAATATGACCATGTCCTTTTTAGTTACCACGGAATTCCAGCCAGGCATTTGAGAAAAACAGATCCTACAGGTTGCCACTGTACAAAGGTTGAAAATTGTTGCGAAGTAAAATCCGAAGCACATGCAGTTTGTTACCGGCATCAATGTTTTGAAACTACCAGGCTTGTTACGGAGGCTTTAAATATTCCAAAAGAAAAATTCAGTATCTCCTTTCAATCGAGACTGGGTAAGGGTTGGCTGCAACCATTTACCGATATCCGCTTAGAGCAAATGCCCAAAGAAGGCATCAAAAAATTATTGATTCTTTGTCCGGCCTTTGTAAGTGATTGCCTGGAAACATTGGAAGAAATTGATGAGCGGGGCAAAGAAACATTTATGGAAGCTGGTGGAATTTCTTATAAAATGATCCCTTGTTTAAATACCAATCACCAGTGGGTGGAGGTATTGGCAAAGTGGGTGAAAGAAACAGGAGAAGGAAATGAGGAGATGATTTTAGGCCTCCCCAACCCCTCCAAGGGAAGGGGATTAATGCAGCAGCCTGATAGCAGAAAGAGTGTTCGTAATTTTAGGCTTTAAAAAATTTGTCTTAATATTTTTAATTCTCAACAGGTTATGGTATATTATTACGTTAAAGCATTCCACATTATTTTTATGGTAACCTGGTTTGCTGGTATGTTTTACATTGTACGTTTGTTTATTTACAATACTGAAGCTGCAGAAAAGGAAGGCATTGAAAAGGAGATACTGGTAAAACAATTTTCAATAATGATTAAACGGCTGTGGCTGGGCATTACCTGGCCATCGGCCATACTCACCATTATTTTAGGGGGATGGGTAGCTTATCTAATGGGAAGTATCCCTTCCTGGTTGTGGGTTAAGCTGGGTTTTGTTGCAGGCTTGTATGCTTACCATTTTACACTGCAAAAAATTTACAGTGATGAGATGAAAGGCATCTTTAAATACACTTCCAATCAATTGAGAATATGGAATGAAGTTGCAACCGTTTTTTTAATCGCCATCGTAATGATCGCTACGGTAAAAGACAGCATGAGCTGGATCTGGGGCATTATTGGTCTGATCCTTTTTACCCTTCTTTTATTGAGCGGCATAAAAGTTTATAAACTGATAAGAAACAAAAAAGCAGATTCCTAAATCGTACAAATTTCACGGGAAATCATCATTTTTCTAATTGCTGGTAAATTTCTTTTTGCATTCACAATTCACCATTGCCCATTCACAATTCACCATTCACCATTGCCCATTCACAATTCACCATTCACCACTACACCAACTCCATTCGCATTACAAAATCTCCCAGTTTTTCACCAACCTTTCTTTCGTTTCTAAATGAAGCAAAGAGGTTGTCTAATTCTTGCAGGATAGCTGTTTCATCCAGACTTTCTTTAAATGTTTTATTCAAACGCTGTCCCTGGTTATCGCCGCCCAATTGCAAATTATACCTGCCCGGTGCAGTGCCAATAAAAGCAATTTCTGCTGCATAAGGTCTTGCACAACCATTGGGACAACCCGTCATTCTGATTACAATATCTTCAGCTCCAAGATCGTGTTTGTTCAGCAATGGTTCAATCTTATCCAGCAATTCCGGCATGTAGCGCTGTCCCTCTGCCAATGCCAACGGGCAGGTAGGCAAAGCCACACAAGCCATAGCATTTCTTCTAATAGCAGAAGCCGCTTCCGTATGTTCAATAATTTTAAAATGCTCCAGCATCGCATGAATGGCAGCCTTATCAGCCTCTGCAACATCACTCACAATCATATTTTGGTTGGCGGTAAATTGAAAGTTCGTCTTACCGGTTTTAGCTATTTCCAACAAAGCTGTTTTCATTGCCAGTTTTTCATCATCGAGTACACGTCCGTTTTCTACAAACATGGTGTAATACCACAACCCGTTTTCACCCTGCTGCCAACCATAATAATCTGCTCTTTTATTGAATGTAAAAGGCTTTGCTGCTTCCAATAAAAAACCGGTTCTTTTTTCAACTTCGCTTTTAAAATTGTCCACACCCATTCTATCCACCGTGTATTTAAGCCTTGCCAACTTGCGGTCGCTGCGGTTACCAAAATCTCTTTGAACAGTTAAAATTTCATACACTGTTTTAAGGATTTTTTCTTCTGTATCCACAAATCCAATTACTGTTGCCAGCCTTGCATAGGTTTCCTTATTACCATGTGTGGTACTCATACCACCACCAACTGCTATATTAAAACCCTTGAGTTTGTTATCTTCAATAATGGCAATTAACCCAAGATCATTGGTAAAAACATCCACCTCATTATTGGGCGGAATGGCAATGCCAATTTTAAATTTCCGTGGCAAATAACGGTCCTGGTACAAGGGATCTTCTTCCTCTTTTTTATCTACAATTTTTTCATCGCCGATCCATATTTCGTAATAGGCTTTTGTCTTGGGCATCAGCAACGTGCTAATTCTGTCAGCAAACGCAAATACTTCCGCATGCAATACCGATTGCGTTGGATGAGCAGCGCAGGTTATATTGCGGTTAATATCGCCGCAGGTTGCAATTGAATCTAAATGAGCTTCGTTGAAAGCCTGTATGGTAGGGCGTATGCTGGATTTCAGCAAGCCATGCAACTGAATGGTTTGTCGGGTGGTAATTTTTATAACACCGGTACTATTATCCCCGGCAATATGATGTGCAGCAATCCATTTTTCTGCCGAAATAAAACCACCCGGCAAGCGCAAACGTATCATAAATGTATACAGCCGATCCAGCTTTTTTGCAGCCCGTTCCTCTCGTCTGTCACGGTCATCCTGCTCGTACATGCCGTGAAATTTTATCACCGCTTTATCATCTTCCCTGATGGCACCGGTAATCTCATCTTTTAAACTTTCGTTTATACTTCCCCGTAAACCATCGCTGGCCGTTTTTATTTTTTCTATCGCAGATAATTGCTGTGCTTTTATATTTTTATCAGACATTTTGAATTTTATTTTGCTTCAACTTTATAAACAAGTATTTTATTTTTTGAGCCAGACAGTGGTTCTTTAATCAGCTTCGGTGGCGTCGCACTCTTGTACATTTTATTTCTATTGAGCTTTGTCCACATTATCCAGACCTCATCCTCCTTCCCCTTCTCCAAAGGAGAAGGAGCGGTGCTTTATCGCTTACCCAAACTTCATCGCTTGCACTTTAAATATTTGTTTTTTAATGAACGGTAATCCATTAAGACCTCAACCCTCTTTCCCTTCTCCAAGGGGAGAAGGGACGGTACTTTATCGCTTATCCAAACTCCATCACTTAACCTTTATAATTTGTTCTTTATTCAACGTTAATAGACAGTGTCTTTGCATTGCTTGGGACTTGCCTTAAAGCCCTCCTTCGGAGGGTTGGGAAGGCTGTCATCATCCAGACCTCATCCTCCTTCTCCTTCTCCAAAGGAGAAGGAGCGGTGCTTTATCGCTCATCCAAACTCCATCACTTCCACTTTAAATATTTGTTCTTTATTCAACGTTAATAGACAGAGTCTTTGCATCGCTTAGGACTTGCCCTAAAGCCCTCCTTCGGAGGGTTGGGGAGGCTGCCCTCATCTAGACCTCCTTCTCC
>Ga0163144_10009606_pt1 | contig 20759 bp, 22 predicted proteins | sample OliLak19BULKMAT1_FD_123175 | JGI IMG/M metagenome (GOLD analysis project Ga0163144, IMG submission 123175) | Freshwater microbial mat bacterial communities from Lake Vanda, McMurdo Dry Valleys, Antarctica - Oligotrophic Lake LV.19.BULKMAT1 | ecosystem: Environmental > Aquatic > Freshwater >... | reverse complement strand
TTCTTGCCTTCGAGCGACTCGAGCAGCGCGGTTTCTTCGCCGCAGATATACGCGCCGGCGCCGAGATGATCGTGGAGATCGAAATCAACGCCCGTGCCGAGGATGTTCTTGCCGAGCAGGCCCGCTGCGTAGGCATCCTTCAGCGCGGCGACGAAATGCTGGTAGGGCTCGTCCATGAACTCGCCGCGTATGTAGTTGTAGCCGACGGTCGCCCCGATCGAATAGCCAGCGATCGCCATGCCTTCGACCAGTGCATGCGGATTGAAGCGCAGGATGTCGCGATCCTTGCAGGTGCCGGGCTCGGATTCATCCGAGTTGCAGACGATGTACTTCTGCACGCCCGGCGTCTTCGGCATGAAGCTCCACTTGACGCCCGTCGGGAAGCCGGCGCCGCCGCGGCCGCGCAGACCGGAAGCTTTCACCTGTTCGATGACGTCGACCGGCGGAATCTTCTCGCGCAGGATCTTCTCCCACGCCTGGTAACCGCCGAGCGTGCGATACGTGTCCATCGACCACGGACGGTCATGGCCCAGCGTCGCGTAGCAGGTGAGGTTCAGCGGGATGTCGCTCATGTCAGTTTCGCCAGGATGTCGTTGATCTTCTCGGGCGTGAGGTGCTCGTGATAGACGTGGTTGACCTGCATCATCGGCGCGCCACAGCACGCGGCGAGACACTCTTCTTCAGGCTTCAGGAAAATGCGCCCGTCGGCCGTCGACTCACCGATCCTGATGCCGAGTTTCGTCTCGATATACTCGACTATCTGATCGCTGCCACGCAGCCAGCACGAAATGTTCGTGCAGATGGCTACGCAGTGATGGCCGACCGGCTTCGTCTCGTACATCGAGTAAAAGCTCGCGACTTCGTACACCGCGATGCGCGGCATGCCGAGGTAGTCGGCCACGGCATCCATCAGTGGCGTAGTCAGGAAGCCGTGATTCTCATGCTGGACTTCGCTCAGCGCCGCGAGCACGGCGGACTGTTTGCGCTCCGGCGGATACTTCGCGACCCACTCGTCGATTACGTGGCGCGCGTGCGCGGACAGGAGGCTGTTGGCGTCGTCGTTACTCATCGAGCGTTCAATTTCACTTGCTATCTGTCGATCTCGCCGAACACGATGTCCATCGTGCCGATGATCGCAACCACGTCGGCGAGCATGTGGCCCGTGGCGAGTTCGTTCATGGCTGACAGGTGCGCAAAGCCAGGCGCGCGCGCCTTCAGCCGGTAGGGTTTATTCGCGCCGTCGGAGACCAGCCAGATGCCGAACTCCCCCTTCGGGTGCTCGACCGCCGCATAGGCCTCGCCGGCGGGCACGCAGTAGCCTTCGGTGAACAGTTTGAAGTGATGGATCAGCGACTCCATGTCGCCCTTCATTTCACCGCGCGTCGGTGGCGTGAGCTTGTGATCGCCGATGATTACCGGGCCGGCATTCGCCTTCAGCCACGTCACGCACTGAGAAATGAGGCGGGCAGACTGCCGCATTTCCTCGATGCGCACGAGGTAACGGTCGTAGCAGTCGCCGTTGGTGCCGACCGGAATGTCGAAGTCGAGATCGGCATACACCTCGTAGGGCTGCTTCTTGCGCAGATCCCAGGCAATGCCCGAACCGCGCAGCATCGGGCCGGTGAAGCCGAGCGCCATCGCGCGTTCGGGCGTCACGATGCCGATATCGACGGTGCGCTGCTTCCAGATGCGGTTGTCGGTCAGCAGGGTTTCATATTCATCGACGCAGGCCGGGAAGCGGTGCGCAAAGTCTTCGATGAAATCGAGCATCGAACCCTGGCGGTTCGCGTTCAGACCCTTGACGTCGGCGGCGCTGCGGAACTTCGAGGCTTCATACTGGGGCATGCGTTCTGGCAGATCGCGATACACGCCGCCCGGACGGTAGTACGTGGCGTGCATGCGCGTGCCGGACACTGCCTCGTAGCAGTCCATCAGGTCTTCGCGCTCGCGGAAGCAGTACAGGAAGATCGTCATCGCGCCGATGTCGAGACCGTGCGCACCGAGCCACATCAGATGATTCAGCACGCGCGTGATTTCGTCGAACATCACGCGGATGTACTGCGCGCGGAGCGGCGGCGAGATGCCGAGCAGCCGCTCGATCGCCATCACGTAGGCGTGTTCGTTGCACATCATGGATACGTAGTCGAGACGGTCCATGTAGCCGATGCTTTGATTGAACGGCTTGCTCTCGGCCAGCTTCTCGGTGGCCCGATGCAGCAGGCCGATGTGGGGATCGGCGCGTTCGATCACTTCGCCGTCCATCTCGAGAATCAGACGCAGCACCCCGTGCGCAGCCGGATGCTGCGGGCCGAAGTTGAGCGTCATATTGCGAATTTCTGGCATGTCTCGCCCTCAGTGCCCAGGCCGGCCGTCGTTACGAATTACGCGCGGCACGAGCACCCGGTTCTCGATCGAGACCGGCTGATAGACGACACGGCCCTTCTCGGCGTCGTAGCGCACTTCGACGTAGCCCTCGAGCGGAAAGTCCTTGCGGAACGGATGGCCGATGAAGCCGTAGTCGGTCAGGATGCGACGCAGGTCCGGATGACCTTCGAACAGGATGCCGTAGAGATCGAAGGCTTCGCGCTCATACCAGTTCGCGGACGGCCAGACATCGACGACGGACGGCAGCCGCGGTGGCTCGTCGGCGAGATACACCTTCACGCGCAGGCGCAGGTTGTTGGCCACTGACAGCAGGTGGTAGACCGCGCCGAAACGACCGGGGAAGTTGCCGTTGTCGGCGCGTTCCTGCGCGCGGCTGACGCCCCGGCTGAAGCCGGAGGCCGTCGCATCGTGCGTGCGCCAGTCGGCCTGGCCGTAGGTCTGATAATCGATACCGGAGACGTCGAGCAGAATTTTGAACGCGAGGTCCGGGGTGTCCCGCAACAGGCTGCCGACGGTCGTGATGTCAGGGCCGCTGACGACCAGCGTCGCTTCGCCACAGTCGATCACGATGTCGAGCACGTGCTCACCGAGGAGTTCGCGCAGTCGATCGGCCAGCCGGTGCAGGGCGTCGGGGCTCACGGTCCGTTCACCCCGTCCGTGCGATGGTGTTGGTGCGTTTGATTTTCGCCTGCAGCTGGATGATGCCGAACATCAAGGCTTCGGCCGTCGGCGGACAACCCGGCACGTAGATGTCGACCGGCACGATCCGATCGCAGCCGCGCGTCACCGCGTACGAATAGTGGTAATAACCTCCGCCGTTCGCGCAGGAGCCCATCGAGATCACCCACTTTGGCTCTGTCATCTGGTCGTAGACCTTGCGCAGCGCCGGCGCCATTTTGTTGACCAGGGTGCCGGCGACAATCATGACATCGGACTGGCGAGGGCTCGGCCGGAACACGACGCCGAAGCGGTCGAGGTCGTAGCGCGAGGCGCCGGCCTGCATCATTTCCACCGCGCAGCAGGCAAGGCCGAAGGTCATCGGCCACAGCGACCCGGTGCGCGCCCAGTTCACCACGTTGTCGAGCGTGGTGGTCACGAAACCACGGTCGGGGCCGCTCCCGGGCTGTTCGTTCACTCCCATTCCAGCGCTCCCTTTTTCCATTCGTAAATGAAGCCGACGACGAGCACGCCGAGGAAAACCATCATCGCCGCGAAGCCTGCAAAACCGATCTGGTCGAGCACCACGGCCCACGGGAAGAAGAAGGCGATTTCAAGATCGAACAGAATGAAGAGGATGGCGACGAGGTAGTAACGCACGTCGAACTTCATGCGCGCGTCTTCGAAGGCTTCGAAGCCGCACTCGTAAGGCGAGTTCTTCTGGGCATTCGGCTTGTATACGCCGATGAGTTTGCCGATGACGTAACCCGCGCTGAGGGCGATCACACCCACTGCGATGCCTACGCCGAGGAAGATCAGTATCGGTAGGTATAGTTCCAGCACGCCTCAACTTCCGCTTCAGGTCAAATTGGCTGCCGTCTCGCGACCGCTGGGGAGCGTCTGACAGGGCCGCGTTCAAGGTACCGCATACGGCACCCTCGTGCGCTCGCCGCGCAGTGGCCCGTCTGGCCGTCAATCCACCACATGCCGCGCGTGCTGACCGCAGAAAGATGGTGCCGACGGTGAGACTCGAACTCACACGGGTTTCCCCACCACCCCCTCAAGATGGCGTGTCTACCAATTCCACCACGTCGGCGCTTTTTCTTTCTGGTTACCGAGCTCCGCGCGGCCGGCACAACCGGGCGAGATCATACGAGATGCATACAATCCGTGCCAGAAATTTATGTCATGACGTTGATCACGGTGACGTGGATGTCGGGGGAATGCTCGGCACATCAGCCGCGCCGGACATCGCAGGCGGTGTCGTGTCCGGTGCGCTGTCACCGGCCACGGTCGTCGTTACGGAGGGCAATACCGGGGCTGCGGCGTTGATGACCGGCGGCGCGTCCGTCGCAGCGGGCACCGGCACCGTTTCAGTCGCCAGCTGGTCGATGATGCTGGTCGGGCCCTGACGCTGACCGCCGAGATACGCGAGCAACAGACAGTTCGAGAAGAACGCAACGGCGAGCACGGACGTCGTGCGTGACAGAAAGGAGGATGTCCCCCGCGCACCGAATACGGTGCCCGAAGCACCGCCACCGAACGCGGCACCGGTCGCAGCCCCGCGACCCTGTTGCAGCAGGATGAATGCGATCAATGCGATCGCGACGACGACGTGCAGGGCAAGCAGAATGGTTTGAAGCATATTGGATTCTCCGAATCGGGTTCAGGCGAGGCCGAGCCGGCCGCGCGCGGCGGCACAGATGGCCACGAAATCTTGGCTCTTGAGCGCGGCACCGCCAATCAGGCCACCGTCAATGTCAGGCATGGCAAACAGTTCAGTGGCATTACCCGGCTTGACACTGCCGCCGTAGAGGATGCGCAGGGTACCGGCCGCAGCGCCGCCTGTGCGGGCGCGAATGAACGCGTGAACGGTCTGTGCCTGATCAGGGCTGGCTGTTTCACCGGTACCGATGGCCCACACCGGTTCATAGGCTATCACCAGTTGCACGAGCATGGCCTGCGCATCGGGCTGGCCGAGCACGGCATCGAGTTGACGCGCCACCACCGCTTCAGTGCGCCCGGCCTTGCGCTCTTCAAGGGTCTCGCCCACACAGAGGATGGGCAGCAGGCCGGCGGTCTGCGCCTGGCGCAGCTTCAGCACGGTCAGCGCATCGGTGTCGCCGTACATCGCGCGACGCTCCGAGTGACCGATGATCGCAAGCGTGGCGCCGAATTCGCGCAGCATCGCCGCCGACACTTCGCCGGTGTAGGCTCCGCTGGCATGCTCGCTGACATCCTGCGCCCCCCAGAGCACGCCCGAAGCCTGCAGCAGGTCGGCGACCAGCGGCAGCAGCACGTAGGGCGGACAGATCCCGACTTCGACCCCGCTGCAGCTGGCACGTCCGGCGAGCACGCCGGCGCAGAGTTCGCGCGCCATGGCCGTGGCGCCATGCATTTTCCAGTTGCCGACAACGAGCGGGGTGCGCATGAAGTTAAGTGCAGTCTTGCGAGCGGGCCGGCAGCTTAGCGGCCTTGGCGCGGCAGATCAATTTGTGCGCCGGAGCGCCGGCCGGGCGCCGCCGGGGCGGCGTTTGGGGTCACGCGGATTGCGCGCCGTCGGCGGCACGGGCGGCGGCGGCAGGTCGACGAGGCCGTAGAGTTCGGCCAGTGCGTCGCCGGTCACTTCGTACCATTTGCCGCTCGGCACGTCACGCGGGAGGCCGATCGGCCCGAAGCGGATGCGAATGAGGCGACTGACCAGCAGCCCCTGGCTCTCCCACAGGTGGCGCACTTCTCGATTGCGCCCCGTGTGCAGTTCGCATTCATACCACTGATTGACGCCGGTGCCGCCGCGCGGGGTGATGACATCGAAGCGCAGTTCCTCGCCATCGACGACCACCCCCTTGCCCATCGCCGCGATGTGCGCCGGTAAGACTTCGCCCAGCACGCGCACCGCGTATTGCCGCGGCACTTGCCGGCTGGGATGCATCAACCGATGGGCGAGTTCGCCATCGTCGGTGAACAGCACCACGCCGCTGGTGGTCAGATCGAGACGCCCGACCATGATCCAGCGTCGGGTGCCTGACGGCAGCAGGTCGAAAATCGTCGCCCGCTGTTCGGGGTCGCTGCGCGTGCAGACGACGTCCGGTGGCTTGTGCACGGCAATCACGCGTGGCGGCCGGCCGGCCACCCGCGCCGTATAGCAGGGTTTGCCGTTGATCGTGATGCGATCTGCGGCGACGACTTTCGCCCCCGGCACCGCCTTGACACCGTTGACGTCCACCCGGCCGGCTTCAATCAGGGCATCGATTTCACGGCGCGAACCATAACCGGCGGCGGCCAGGAATTTCTGCAGGCGTTCGGGGCCGGCGGGCGCCGGTGCTGCCGGGACGATGGGCGTCGCCACGGGGGGCGAGCGGCGTGACCGCGAGGGGCGTTGTTCGTCATCGTCGCGCGCCGTGTGACGGGTGGCGCGCGAGGGTTTGCCCGGCAGTGGTACGGCGGACGCATGGCGCGAGCGCGCCGGGCCCTGATTGTGATCGCCGCTTGCGGCCTCCCGCGCCGGGCGCAAGGGCTTGGCCGTGGTCGGGACACTGGCGCCGTGGCGCGGCCGCGCCGGACTGCGCGCATCGTTGCCCCGTGGGGTGTCGCGCGCTACGCGCGAGGGCTTACCCGGGCCTGGGGTGCCGGCGGCGCGGCGCGGGCGAGCGGGCGTTCTGTCGTCGTCGACTCGGGTTGTATCGCGCGCGACGGTGCCGGCGGCGCGGCGCGGGCCAGCAGGACGCCGTGTATCAGCACTGCCGGTCGGGGCCCGTGCGTCTCGCGCCGGCTTGACGCGGGTGTTGGCCGCCTCCGCGCCGCGGCGTGGACGATCGGCACCGCGTGTGTCAGCCGCCCGCGCAGCGGACGAGGGTCTGCCGGCCTTGTCGCCGGGCTTCTTCGGTGCCGCCTTGCGGCTGTTGCCCGGGGCTGGCCGGCGTGGGCGGTCGGTGCTCAGCGGGATGCTCCCGCACCATCGCGGGCAGGCGTGTCTTCGTCTTCGAAGTCCGCGTCGTCCGCGTCCGCCACCTGCTGTATGTCACCAGTTGGCAGCGAGGCCTCAGGGGGCGTCGTGTCGGGTTGCGGGGCGATCTCGTCTTCGATGGCTTCACTTCTGGGTTCGGCGGCGAGCGCAGCCTCGGCTTCGGCGGCCTGTGCTTCGAAGTCGGCAAATAGATCCGGGCTCAGCTCATCGATGTCGCGCAGCTCGGCGAGCGTCGGCAGATCGGACAGGGACGTCAGATTGAAATACGCCAGAAACTCGCGGGTCGTGGTGAAGATCGCCGGCCGGCCAGGGACGTCTCGATGACCGACGACCTTGATCCAGTTCCGCTCGTGCAGGGTTTTGATGATGCTGCTGCTGACCGCCACGCCGCGGATGTCTTCGATCTCGGCGCGCGTGATCGGCTGGCGATAGGCCATGATCGCGAGCGTCTCGAGCAAAGCACGTGAGTAACGCGGTTTGCGTTCTTCCCATAGACGGTTGATCCACGGCGCGCAGCTCGCGCGGGTCTGGAAGCGCCAGCCGCCCGCGACTTCGGCCAGTTCGATCCCGCGCCCGGCATAGTCTTGCGCGAGTTCGACGAGCGCGGCATCGAGTTCGTCGCGCGACGGCCCATCCTCGGCGAGATCGGTGAACATCGCGCCCAGGCGCTCCAGACCGATCGGCGCGTCAGCCGCCATGATCGCGGCTTCGAGCAGTACTTTAAGAGGCGGCTGTTCCATAGCGTCAGGCCACGAGTTTGATGTAGATGGGTGCGCTATCGTCGTTCTGCACGAGTTCGATCATTGCCTGCCGCAGCAGTTCGAGCACGGCCAGCAGCGTCACGACGACCCCGGCCTTGCCTTCTTCGAACGAAAACATCGCGCTGAACGCGGTGAAGCTGTCATTACGCGCGCGCTCGAGCACGATACCCATGCGCTCGCGCACGGACAGCGGCTCCCGCTGCACGCGATGATCGGTGAACATCGCCGACCGGCGCAGCACGTCGCGGAAGGCGGCGAGCACGGCCTCGAGCGTGACGGTGGGCGGCGCCTGCCGCACCTCGCGATGCTCGAAGGCCACGACGACCCGCTGCAGATCGCGCTCGAGGCGCGGCAGTGCGTCGAGATCCTCGGCGGCCTTCTTGTAGCGTTCGTATTCCTGCAGTCGGCGCACGAGTTCGGCGCGCGGATCGGCTTCCTCCTGGGCCACGCCCGGCGGCCGCGGCAGCAACATGCGCGACTTGATCTCGGCCAGCATGGCGGCCATCACGAGGTATTCGGCGGCGAGTTCGAGCTTCATGCCCTGCATCATGTCGATGTAGGACATGTACTGTTCCGTGATGCGCGCAAGCGGGATGTCCAGAATGTCGAGGTTCTGGCGCTTGATCAGGTACAGCAGCAGATCGAGCGGGCCTTCGAAGGCTTCGAGGAACACCTCGAGCGCATCCGGCGGAATGTAGAGGTCCTTCGGCGGCTCGGTGATCGGCATGCCCTGCACGATGGCGAACGGCATCTCCGCCTGCTGCGGCGGGAGCGGCGTGGCGTCGGCCGCCGGATCCTCCAGGTGCCCGGCGTTCATCTGCGATAACTCAGGTTCATGACCTGCCGCACTTCGTCGAGCGTTTCACGCGCCGCGGCACGCGCGACTTCGCAGCCTTCATCGATGATGGCGCGCACAGTGTCCGGATCGTCGAGGAATTCCTGGCTTCGCTCACGGATCGGCGCCTGCTCTTTCAGCACGGCATCGATCACCGGCTGCTTGCAGTCCAGGCAGCCAATGCCCGCGGTACGGCAACCCTCCTGCGCCCAGGCCTGGACGTCAGCCGGTGAATAGATCTCATGAAACTTCCACACCGGGCAGCGCGCGGGGTCGCCCGGATCGGTGCGCCGCACGCGCGCCGGATCGGTCGGCATGGTGCGCAGTTTGGTGCGCACGGAATCGGGCGCTTCGCGCAGCGCGATCGTGTTGTTGTACGACTTCGACATTTTCTCGCCATCGAGCCCAGGCATCCTGGATTCCGGCGTCAGCAGCGCCTGCGGTTCCGGCAGAATGACCTTCCCGCCGCCTTCGAGAAAGCCAAGCAGTCGCTCGCGGTCGCCGATTGAAATGTTCTGCTGTGCATCGAGAAAGGCATGCCCGCGCGCCAGCGCATCCGGATCGCCCTCTTCCTGGTAGCGCTTGCGCAGATCCTCATAGAGCTTCGCATTGCGCTTGCCGAGCTTGCGCACCGCCGCTTCGGCCTTCTCTTCGAAGCCGGGTTCGCGGCCGTAGAGATAGTTGAAGCGCCGCGCGATTTCACGCGAGAGTTCGATGTGCGCCACCTGATCTTCGCCCACCGGCACGTGACCAGCCTTGTAGATCAGGATATCGGCGGACTGCAACAGCGGATAGCCCAGAAAGCCGTAGGTTGAGAGATCGCGCTCCTTGAGCTTTTCCTGCTGGTCTTTGTAGGTGGGCACACGTTCGAGCCAGCTGATGGGCGTAATCATCGACAGCAGCAGATGCAGTTCGGCGTGCTCGGGTACACGCGACTGTACGAAGATCGTGGCCTCGCCCGGATTGATACCCACCGAGAGCCAGTCGACGACGATGTCGAAGGCGCTGCCGCTGATGCTGCCGGTATCGTCGTAGCTGGTGGTCAGGGCATGCCAGTCGGCGACAAAGAAAAAGCACTCGTACTCGTGCTGGAGTTTGACCCAGTTTTTGAGCACGCCGTGGTAGTGGCCGAGGTGCAGTTGCCCGGTCGGCCGCATGCCGGACAGGACGCGTTTGTTCGCTATGAGGCTCATGGCGCGGATGTCTTCCGGGCAGGGTGAAGAGTCGTCTGTCGTCGGCTGGCCGGCGAGCAGCGGCCCGTGGCGCGCTTGGGACCCTGGTCAAGTTTATCTTAACATTCGGCTGTTCCTGAGCGGCTGCCGCGGCCATGCGTTGCTTGGCAATCGCCCCGCTATTGCCTGCGCATTGCGCCGTGCCGCAACCTCTCAGGAACACCCTCTATGTTGACAAGATAACGCTGACCAGGGTCCCTACAGCGCAAGCCAGGTGACCAGCTTGCCCACCAGCATCAGGACCGGCCCCATCAACCAGCCCAATATGCCAGAAAACAGCAGCAAAGCCGTCAGTACCAGACCGAACGGCTCCAGCCGGTTGTAGACAACGGCCAGGCGCGGCGGCAGGACGGCGGTCACGATGCGGCTGCCGTCCAGCGGCGGAATCGGGATCAGGTTGAGCGCCATGATTGTTGCATTGAACAGCACACCCGTCCAACACATGTCATTGAAAAACGGGTGCCGGCCGACGGGGCTGCTCAGCAGCAGTGACCAGCCGATGAGCATCGCGAGGTTGGCCGCCGGCCCGGCGGCGGCGACCAGCGCCATGTCGCGGCGGAAATGCCTGAGGTTGCGCCAATTCACCGGCACCGGCTTGGCCCAGCCGAACAGGAACGGCGACCCCAGCAGTTTCAGCGCCAGCGGAACTAGCACCGTGCCGACCGGATCGACGTGCCGCAGCGGGTTCAGGCTCAGCCGCCCCATGCGCCGGGCCGTGGCATCGCCAAGCTGGTTCGCCGTCCAGCCGTGGGCCACTTCGTGCACGGTCAACGCAAACACGGCGGGAATCGCGATGGCCAGGAAATTCAGGAAGCTCGTCATCCGGTGGCGCTCATCCGTGATCCAGGTCGAGAATGCGGGCGACATCGCCGCGGCCTTCGCGCACCAGCAGCGGCCGCGGCCCGGTGAGGTCCAGGATGGTCGTTGGCTGGAGGCCGCAGGCGCCGATGTCGAGCATCAAGTCGATCGATTTCTCGTAACGGACGAACAGCTCCTCCGGCTCGAGCAGTGGCGCGTCCAGCGACGGATCGGTCAGGGTCGCGCTCAGCAGCGGCTCGCCGAGTTCGGCGAGCAGGCCCTGGACGACCGGATGATCCGGAATGCGCAGGCCGATGGTTTTGCGCTTCGGGTCGAGGATACGCTTCGGAATGTCGCGCGAGGCCTGCAGAATGAAGGTGTAAGGCCCTGGCGTCAGCATTTTGAGGAGGCGGAAAGCCTGATTGTCGACGCGCGCATGACTGGCGAGCGAGGACAGGTCCGGGCACACCAGCGTCAGGTAATGGCGCACGCTGTCGCGACGCACCGCGTGGATCCGCTGCTGGCCGTCGTGCGCGTTCATCCGGCAGCCCAGGGCATAGGTGGAGTCAGTGGGGTAGACGATGATGCCGTCGTCGCGCAGCACGTCCGCCGCCTGTTTGAGCAGCCGCCCCTGAGGGTGCGTGGGATGAATGTCTATCCTTCTGGCCATGATGTCGAACTGGGTGACATACTGCGGGCTTCAGACCTGCGGTTTACATGAATACACTGCTCGAATTCCTGCCGATTGTCGTCTTCTTCACGGTCTACAAATATGTCGGCGGCGTCGAGGCAGTCTATCCGGCAACGTTGGCGGCGATCATCGCCGCGTTGCTCACCACTGCCTGGGCGTGGTTTCGCACCCGGCACATCGAACGCCGGCAGCTCGTGATGCTCGGCGTGCTGGTGGTGCTCGGCGGGCTCACGCTCGCGCTGCAGGACCCCCGCTTCATCAAATTGAAACCGACGATCGTCAGCTGGTTGACCGCGGTCATCTTCCTCGGCAGTCAGTTCGTCGGCGACAAGCCGCTCATCGAGCGCGCCATGGCCGGTAGCATGAGCGCCCCGCCCGTCGCCTGGCGGCGCCTGAATCTCGCCTGGGTGGGCTTCTTCGCGCTGACCGGCGGGCTGAATCTGTTCGTGGCCCGAAATTTTTCAACGGACATCTGGGTCGACTTCAAGGTCTTCGGCATCCTGGGCATGACGCTCGTCTTCTGCGTGCTGCAAGCGTTCTATCTCATGCGCTACAATGACGCAGCAGCGGATTCCTCGCGCGACAACTAGGCCACCATGCTCTATGCCATTATCGGGACGGATATCCCTGACAGCAGCGCTGCCCGCCTGGCGGCGCTGCCCCGACACCTTGAACGGGTTCACGCGCTCGTGCAACTGGGCCAACTCGTGCTCGCCGGCCCGTTCCCGGCGATCGACGCTGACGATCCCGGCCCGAACGGCTACACCGGCAGCCTGATCGTCGCCGAATTCCCGGATCTCGCGACCGCCCAGGCCTGGGCGGCCGTCGATCCCTATACCACCGACGGCGTGTTCTGCACCGTCGACGTCAAGCCTTTCCGCCGGGTGCTGCCATGAGCGATGCGGCAACGCGGCCCGCGCGGATTGAGGCCACGCTGGCAGCGGCTTTCCCGGGCGCGCGCTACACCCTGACCGACGACAGCCACCTGCATCGCGGCCATGCTGGCGCGCGCGAAGGCAAAGGTCATTTCACGCTGGCGATCACCTCTGCGGTATTCGACGGCCAACCGCTGCTCGCGCGCCACCGGAAGGTGTTCGCCGCGCTCTCCGAGTTGATGGACAGCGACATTCATGCCCTCTCGATCGACGCCAAAACCCCGCGTGAACGCGGCGAATAACGCCCCACCTGTGCCGTGGCGGGCCGCCGACGGTCGGGCGGAACTGCATTGCGCGGATCAGCGCGCCTTCCTCGCCTCGCTGCCGGATGAAAGCGTCGACTGCGTGTGGACCGATCCGCCCTACTTCCTGTCCAACGACGGGCCGACCTGCGTCGCCGGCAAGCGCCGCAAGGTCAACAAAGGCGAGTGGGATCGCAGCCAGGGCCTCAGTGGTGACCACCAGTTCAATCTCGCCTGGCTTGCCGAATGCCAGCGCGTTCTGCGGCCGGCCGGCACGATCTGGGTCAGCGGCACCACGCATGTGTATCTGAGCGTCGGCATGGCGATGATGGCACTCGGCTTTCGCATCCTGAACGACATCGTCTGGGAAAAGCCGAATCCGCCGCCCAACCTCGGCTGCCGCTGCTTCACGCACGCGACGGAAATGATCCTCTGGGCTACGAAAGCGCCGCGCGGCAGCCGCCATCGCCACGTCTTCAATTACGACGCGATGAAACAGGCCAATGACGGGCGACAGATGAAGAATGTCTGGCGCTACGCCGCGCCGGGTGCCGGGGAAAAGCGCCACGGGCGCCACCCAACCCAGAAGCCGCTGGCCCTGATCGAACGCTGCATCGAGGCCAGTACCCTGCCCGGGCAGCGCGTGCTCGACCCGTTCGCCGGCAGCGGCAGTACCGGCGTGGCAGCGCTGCGTCGCGGGCGGGAATTCGTGGGCTGCGAAATCGAACCCGACTACGCCCGGCTCGCGGTCGAGCGGTTGCGCGCCCTTAACGACGACGCCTGAGATGTCGTCTCCCGTATTCGATCTGACCTGCGAACTGATGGCCCGGCGTTCGGTGACGCCGGCAGACGAAGGCTGCCTCGATCTGATCGGCGCACGGCTCGCGCGCAGCGGCTTCACGCTCGAACGCATCGATCACGAAGGGGTGTCGAATCTGTGGGCGACGCGCGGCACGCGCGGCCCGGTGTTGTGCTTCGCCGGCCATACGGATGTCGTACCGGCCGGCGATGTCAGTGCCTGGCACTCTGATCCCTTCGTGCCGACGGTGCGTGATGGCCATCTCTACGGCCGTGGCGCGGCCGATATGAAAAGCGGCCTCGCGGCCATGGTCGTCGCCCTCGAACGCCTGACTGCGCAGAGCGCTCCGGGCGGCACGCTCGCCGTGCTGTTTACCTCGGACGAAGAAGGCGTCGCGATCCACGGCACGCGGCGCGTCGTCGAACAACTGCGCGCGCGCGGCCAGGCGCTCGAGTACTGCCTCGTCGGCGAACCAAGCAGCCAGCGCCGGCTCGGCGATCTGCTGCGCAACGGACGTCGCGGTTCCCTGAACGGGCGCCTGCGCGTGCGCGGCGTACAGGGCCATATCGCCTATCCGGACAGGGCGCGCAATCCGATTCATCAGGCGCTGCCAGCCCTTGATGAGCTGCGTGCGATCGTATGGGATGGCGGCAACGCGTTCTTTCCGGCCACCTCCTTCCAGATCTCTAACCTCTACGCCGGCACCGGCGCGGAGAACGTGATCCCGCCGTTGCTGGAGGCCTGGTTCAATTTCCGGTTTTCGACAGCGAGTACGGCCGAGGGGCTCAAAGCGCAAGTCACAGCGGTGCTCGAACGGCATGGGCTCGATTACGAACTGACCTGGCAACTGTCCGGCGAACCCTTCCTGTCCGCAGGCGGCCGCCTGCTGGATGCCGTGCAGCACACGCTCGCGGCTGAGCTCGCCGTGACGCCCGGGATCTCAACCGGTGGCGGCACGTCCGACGGCCGCTTCATCGCGACGCTCGGCACGGAAGTCATTGAACTGGGTCCGATTAACGACACGATTCACAAGGTCGACGAATGCGTGGCCATCGCCGATCTCGAACCGCTGGCGAAGGTCTACGCAGGCATAGCGCGGCGCGTGCTCGCCGGCTGATTGGGCTAGGGTGCCGACATCGAAGGCGTTTTTCCACCGAGAACACCGAGCAAGAATTGAATGGAGCGCAGGCCAGCGAGGGTTCTGCCATCCGCGTCATTGGCCATCGGGTCGGCACCGACCAACCGCGGCCGTTGCGGCAGGCATCGCGACGGTTTTGGGTCGATCTGAAGTTTGCCCTGGACCAGGTAGAGTGGGGCCCGACAACGAACCGGCCCGCATCTGCGGGCCGATCGTTGGACTCGAGAGGGCGTGAGCGGCTTAGTGGAACTGCTCTTCCTCGGTCGAGCCGGTCAGCGCCGTCACCGAGGACTTGCCGCCCTGGATCACGGTGGTGACGTCGTCGAAATAGCCGGCGCCCACTTCCTGCTGATGGCTGGCGAAGGTGTAGCCGCGCTTGGCCGCCGCGAATTCCTTCTCCTGCACCATCTCGACGTAGGCCGTCATGCCCTTCGACACGTACTCGTTCGCGAGGTCGAACATGTTGTACCACATGCTGTGAACACCGGCCAAAGTGATGAACTGGTACTTGTAGCCCATCGCGCCGAGTTCTCGCTGGAACTTCGCGATCGTTGCGTCGTCGAGGTTCTTCTTCCAGTTGAACGACGGTGAGCAGTTGTAGGCCAGCAGCTGATCGGGGAACTGTTTGCGGATGGCTTCGGCGAAGCGCTTCGCTTCGTCCAGGTCCGGCACGGCGGTTTCACACCACAACAGATCGGCATAGGGCGCATACGACAGGCCGCGGTCGATCGCCTGGTCGAGACCGGCGCGCGTGACATAGAGGCCTTCGGCCGTGCGCTCACCGGTCACGAAGGGCTTGTCGCGCTCGTCAACGTCGGAGGTCAACAGGTTCGCCGCGTTGGCATCGGTACGCGCGAGCACCACCGTCGGCACGCCGGCGGTGTCGGCGGCGAGGCGCGCAGAGGTCAGTTTCTGCACGGCTTCCTGCGTCGGCACGAGCACCTTGCCACCCATGTGGCCACACTTCTTCACGGACGCGAGCTGGTCTTCGAAGTGCACGCCGGCGGCGCCCGCCTCGATCATGTTCTTCATCAGTTCGAAGGCATTCAGCACGCCACCGAAACCGGCTTCGGCGTCGGCGACGATCGGCGCGAAGTAGTCGATGTCGTGCTTGCCCTTCGACCACTGGATTTCATCGGCGCGCTTGAACGCATTGTTGATGCGGCGGACGACGGCCGGCACCGAGTTCACGGCGTACAGCGACTGGTCGGGGTACATCGTTTCACTGGTGTTCGCGTCAGCCGCGACCTGCCAGCCTGAGAGATAGATGGCTTTGACGCCGGCCTTGACCTGTTGCACGGCCTGGCCGCCCGTCAGGGCGCCAAGGCAGGGCACGAATGGTTCTTCATTGACCAGCTGCCACAGCTTCTCGGCGCCGCGGCGGGCGAGCGAGTGCTCGATGTGGACGCTGCCGCGCAGGCGCACGACGTCTGCGGCCGAGTAATCGCGGCGGACGCCCTTCCAGCGCGGGCTGGCGGCCCACTCTTTCTGAAGTTGTTCCACCTGGTCCTTGAAAGATGCCATCGTAGTTTCTCCTGCCAATCACAATTATTCGTGGCTGCCGGCGTCGACGAAACGACCGCTCGCGGTGCGGCACCGGGAGTTGGGCAGCGCAGCCGTCTGGGTGGTGCGTCGAGCCTCAAACCTGCGGCCAGTTGCCGGGGGCGTCTGCCGCGGGTCATGCATAACCAGTGGCCAGTCCCGTCGGCCGGCAGCCGCGGCGCCGGCCCTGGATTGAGGCCGGGACCTGCGCCGGCCTCGCCGGGCCTTCGGCTCGCGTCGCCCGTCGGCCGCGCGCGCCGCCCCAGGGGGGCGTGAAGGCGCCGCATCGTAATCCCGGTCAGAAACCCCTTCAACGACGCAATTCGCGATTCGGGCCCCACGTGACGCTTGTTATCGATCGCCGCAGCGGATTACACCGCCTCTCGGGCAGCGACGGCCCCGACATTGGCGGCGCCCGTCTTAGCCGGTCGATGGTGCGCTGCACAGCAGCGGCTGTCAACCGACCGCCGACGTCACTGGATGGCAATCCGCACGGCGCTTCCCGACGTAAATATGCTCGAGATTCCTCAATACGGGCACACGAAGCGCACGCCGGGGCCATGGGCACCGACACATTGTGAAACAGCGCGCCCTACCCCATGTACGGTAGCGTCGACGGATGTGTGATCGTGCCTCTCGCCGGGGATATCGAAGTCCGTATAATCGGGTCGTCTACGCAGCAAATGGCAAGAACCGAGCAGTTTCAGAACGATGGCCGACAAGCAACGAACCGAGCGGGAATCAGGCCTTGCGGTGCAGGAATCGCGCCCGAAGGTCAAGAAGCCGCCGCTGTACAAGGTCGTGATGTTGAACGACGACTACACCCCGATGGAGTTCGTGGTCCATGTGCTCGAAAGCATTTTCAGCCTCGATCGCACCGCGGCGACCCGCATCATGCTCGAGGTGCATACACGTGGCAAAGGAATCTGTGGTGTATTTACGCATGAGATTGCTGAAACAAAGTCCGCACAGGTCAATACTTATGCGAGGGAGAACCAGCATCCGCTCCTATGCACGCTGGAACTCGCATAAGCTTTCGCAGTCCTTGATAGAACTCTCGCGTCCCAAATCATGAAAGGCAGGTAGACGCCGTGCTCAGCAAAGAGTTGGAAGTCACTCTCAATCTGGCGTTCAAGGCAGCACGAGAGCAACGCCATGAGTTCATGACGGTCGAGCATCTGCTGCTCGGCCTGCTCGACAACCCGACCGCGGCCAAGGTGCTGCGCGCCTGTGGCGCAGACCTGAACCAGCTGCGACGACAACTCGTCGATTTCATCCGCGACAACGCGCCGGTGTTGCCCGAAGACGACGACCGCGACACCCAGCCGACACTCGGCTTCCAGCGCGTGCTGCAGCGGGCGGTGTTTCATGTGCAGTCCTCGGGCAAGAAGGAAGTCACCGGCGCGAACGTGCTGGTCGCGATCTTCGGCGAGCGCGAATCGCAGGCGGTCTATCTGCTGAATCAGCAGAACATCGCACGGCTCGACGTCGTCAACTGCATCTCGCACGGCATCTCGAAGGTCAACGAGGAAGAGTCGGGCAGCGAGACGAACACGAACACCGAGGACGAGGCCGAACAGGGCGACGGGCAGAAGAACGCCCTCGACCAGTTCTGTACCAACCTCAATGAACAGGCGCGCAAGGGCAAGATAGATCCGCTGATCGGCCGCCAGGAAGAAGTCGAGCGCACGGTGCAGATCCTATGCCGCCGCCGCAAGAACAACCCGCTGTATGTCGGCGAGGCCGGGGTCGGCAAGACCGCGATCGCTGAGGGGCTTGCGAAAAAGATCGTCGACAAGGACGTGCCCGAAATCCTCCAGAACTCCACGATCTACTCGCTGGACCTCGGCGCACTGCTCGCGGGCACTAAGTATCGCGGCGATTTCGAAAAGCGCCTGAAGAGCGTGATCAACGCGCTCAAGCGTGAACCCGGCGCGGTGCTGTTCATCGACGAAATCCACACCATCATCGGTGCGGGCGCGGCGTCCGGCGGCGTGATGGACGCGTCAAACCTCATCAAGCCAATGCTCGCCTCCGGCGAAATCAAATGCATCGGTTCGACGACCTACCAGGAATACCGCGGCATCTTCGAGAAGGATCGCGCGCTGTCGCGCCGCTTCCAGAAGATCGACGTGCTGGAACCGTCCGTCGAGGAAACCTTCAAGATCCTGCAGGGCCTGAAGTCTCGCTTCGAAGAGTATCACGACGTCAAATATACGAATCACGCGTTACGTTCGGCGGCCGAGCTGACCGCGCGCTATATCAACGACCGTCACCTGCCGGACAAAGCCATCGACATCATCGATGAAGCGGGTGCGCGGCAGCGCCTCGCCCCTCCGTCGCGTCGTAAAAAGACGATAGGCGCGCCCGAGATCGAGGAGATCGTGGCCAAAGTTGCGCGCATCCCGCCCAAGACCGTATCGAGCTCGGACCGCGAAGTCCTGCAGCATCTCGAACGCGATCTGAAGATGACCGTATTCGGGCAGGAAGAAGCCATTCAGATGCTCGCCGCTGCAATCAAGATGGCGCGCTCGGGCCTCGGCCAGACCGAGAAGCCCATTGGATCATTCCTGTTCTCAGGCCCCACTGGCGTCGGCAAAACCGAAGTCACGCGCCAGCTTGCGCGCGTCCTCGGCATCGAACTCGTGCGCTTCGATATGTCCGAGTACATGGAACGACATACGGTATCGCGCCTCATCGGCGCGCCGCCGGGCTATGTCGGTTATGACACCGGCGGCCTGCTCACCGAAGCCATCAACAAACAGCCGCACGCCGTGCTGCTGCTCGATGAAATGGAAAAGGCCCATCCGGATGTCTTCAACGTGCTGCTGCAGGTCATGGACCATGGCACGCTCACGGACGCCAACGGTCGCAAGACCGACTTCCGTAATGTGATCATCGTGATGACGACGAACGCGGGCGCCGAGCGCGTGAGCCGGACTTCAATCGGCTTTTCGACGCAGGATCATTCGACAGACGCGCTGGAAGAAATCAAGCGGATGTTCAGCCCCGAGTTCCGCAACCGGCTGGATGCGATCATCCAGTTTCGTTCGCTGGCGCCGGAGACCATCGCGCACGTCGTCGACAAGTTCCTGGTCGAACTCGAGAGCCAGCTCGACGCGAAGAAGGTGTCGATGGAAGTCACGTCGGAAGCGCGCGCCTGGCTGGCCGAGCATGGCTACGACCGGCTGATGGGTGCGCGGCCGATGAGCCGGCTGATCCGCGAGAAGATCAAAAAGCCGCTCGCCGAGGAACTGCTGTTCGGAAGGCTCGAGAATGGCGGCCACGTCAGCGTGGTCGTTCGCGACGACGACATCGCGATCGAGATGGAAACCGAAACGCCGGTTGCTAACCCGGTCTGACGACCGAACGCTGGCGGCGCATCGCGCCGTCAGCGTGCCAGTGTCTTCACCAGCACCAGCGAATTTCGCTGATAGTTGTATAAGGCCTGCCGGCTCATCGGCAGGCTCTCCAGCGCCTGCCGGACGTAGCCCTGCTCCTGAAACCAGTGGGTGGCCTGCGTCGTCAGCACGAACACCGAATTCACACCCGACTCCGCCGCGCGATGCTCGAGCGCCGCCATCAGCAGCGCACCGAAACCGGCACCGCGATAGTCCGGGTGCACGGCGATGCTGGCGAGTTCCGACATGCTGTCCACCGGATAGGGATAAACGGCGCCGCAGGCTACGGTCAGCCCGTCGCGCACCATGACGGAGAAATGGTCGATCTCCATTTCGAGTTTCTCGCGCGAGCGCTTGACCAGCACCCCGGCTGCTTCGAGCGGCTCGATCAAATCGAGAATGCCGCCGACGTCGTCGATGGTTGCGCGCCGCAGCTGATCGAAAGGCGCGTCGCTGAACAGCGTGCCGACGCCATCGCGCGTGAACAGCTCAAGCAGCAGCGAGCCATCGTCGATGCTCGAGATCAGGTGAACGCGGCGCACGCCCAGTTTGCAGGCGCGTAGCGCGGCGGCGAGCACCGGCGCTGGTGGCCCGTCGTCGGCAGGCGTCGACTCCTTCATTTCGTGCGGTGTCATCTGGCGCAGCACGCACCCTGCCTGATCGCGGATTTGCGGTGACGGCGTGTAGAGCACGAGTTTGCCAGCCGACAGTTCACCGGCCACCATGGTGGCGAGTTCAAGCCCATTGAGGCTGAACAGCTCACCCGTCGGCGAGTGGCCGAGCGGCGACAGCAGCACGAGATCAGCGTGTTCGAGTTGGGCATGCAAGCCCGCGGTGTCGATGCGACGCAGCTCACCGGTGAACTGCAGATCGACGCCGCCAATCACGCCCGCCGGGCGGGCGACGATAAAATTCCCGCCGAGAATGCGCACCGCAGCCCCGCCCGGCTGGCGTTGCCCCGTGGCATGCGCGAACTGCGCTTCAATCTGGTAGCGCACGCCGGCCACCGCGAGCTTGACCTCGGCAAGCGCGGCGCTGTCGGTCGCGCGCAAATCACCCGCCATGTGCGTGACGATGCCAGCTGCGGCAAGCCGCGCCTCGACCTGTGGCCGCGCGCCGTGTACGACGACGAGCTTGACGCCGATGCCGCTCAACAGCGACAGATCCTGCACGACCTGCGGAAAGCTCGGGCCGGCGACGAGTTCACCGCCGAGGTACACCACGAAGGTCTGGCCGCGATGCGCGCGCAGGTACGGCGAGGCCTCGCGCATCCAGCGCACGAAACCGGCGTGGTCCTGGGGGCTCAGCTTGCTCATGCGCAGCAGATACTCCGAATGATGGCCTGGGTGTAGTCGACCATGCGCAGCATCGCCGCG
>Ga0163144_10009604_pt1 | contig 20760 bp, 20 predicted proteins | sample OliLak19BULKMAT1_FD_123175 | JGI IMG/M metagenome (GOLD analysis project Ga0163144, IMG submission 123175) | Freshwater microbial mat bacterial communities from Lake Vanda, McMurdo Dry Valleys, Antarctica - Oligotrophic Lake LV.19.BULKMAT1 | ecosystem: Environmental > Aquatic > Freshwater >... | reverse complement strand
TTTTTAAAAAAAGAAATGAGTTTTGAGGCTCTTTTCCTAAAAAATATGCGTGTTGCTTCCCTACAAAAATTAATAGGATGACACATAGGTACTGCACACTTAAGATGTGTTTAAACATTAAGCGTTTCATCATTAATAGGTCTTCCAAAGGGTGAATTTGATTAACAACTTATATAATAGAGTTGTTACTTCTTGATTTTCAATGATTTACATCCATTTTTCATTTGGGAATATTGGAATGATAAGCTAATACAAAAGCTTTTCGTAAGCAATTTCTTATGTTTTCTATGTGTCTATGTGGTTGTAAACAAGCTAAAGTGTTGGCAGTGTGTATGTAACAACTCTAATAATTCCTTTTACATTTATTCCTTTCCCCTTCCAAAGGGTGAATTTGATTAACAACCCCTTGTTTCATAGCTGGGAAGCTTTTTTGTATTTCAACTCAAACTTTTTCGGAAACCTGCTCAAAACGCATGAATTATTGATGCCATTTGGAAATGTTCTCTTTAAATAATCTGTCATTAATTATGGCTGTCCACTTAGGCTCAAATATAAGTGATAATACAAACTATTTCAGAGCAGGCACTTACTATCGAATACACAATATATCCACAGGGTTTTTGATTTGTTGAATGTATTTGAGGTTTATATGCGAGTTATTTATCAGATTGGTCATCAAATTTCTTATTGATAGGTTTCAATTTACCATTTCTAATTATTATGATTAATCAAGTGTATGTTAGATGTATTGATTGAAGGATTGTCTTCTAAAATAATCTAAAGCTCATTCAGCCGCGTAAATCTGATGGGTATGACCTATGTATTTTGTGCTATATTCTATGCTTATTTAAGAGCAAAATTTCAGTAAGAAGTGATTCATCGATTTTTAAACGTCATTCATCTATATTTTTTACTTAAAAAAAGTGATTTTTACTCAATATAATGGTTTCTTGGAACTATTCTTGATAGCAAACTCTATAAATGTTTCTCTCACTCAATTATTAAATAAAATTTCGTCGTTGTGGAGATATACAGTAGTTTGATAAGTAATGCTTTGGGCTATGTTTTAAGTCTATTTAAGAGCAAAATTCCACCTAAGAAGTAATTTATCGATATTTTAATGTCATTCACCTATACTTTTTACTTAAAAAAATCGATTTTTGCTTAGTCTTATGCTTTATTGGAACTATTCTTGATTATAAACCACATATACGTTTCTATCACTCAATAAATAAATAAGAGTCTATGAATACTAAACGCGATACCCTTATTTTTCAACTAGTCAAATATCTCATAGATAATGATAAGCAAGGTAATCATGCACATGCTGTAACAAGTAATGATGCACATACCTGGAAACCAGAGTTAGAAGTAGTGATGCCTAGCCATGATATTCAACAACAATTAGAATCTTTAAATAATACTGTAGCAGAACTTAAGAATGCAGTATTGCAGATACAACCTCACTCCAACGGAAATGAGCCTGCTAAACCCAAAGAACTGAATGGACATGCCAGTGAAAGTAATGGTATTTATACTTCTATAGTAAATGATTTGATAGAGGGTGCTGAATATAAACTTCAGAACTTAGTTTCAGGGGCTTTTCTTGCTAATACTGCACAAAATAATTTTTATCTCTGGTCTGGCTCTGTTAATCAGAACCCTTGCTTTGTAGTGTTTCACTGTGAATCACCTGAGCTTAACAGTGCTACATTATCTATGATTGCAAGCAATATTATCAATGAGTTACAGCTCAATAACCCTTCAGATATGATGCGTCTTATCAATCGTAGGATGCAAGACGTATTCGGTAAATACCCTAATATCCCCCAAAACATCAGAGTGGGCATGGGCATGGTCAATAAAAAAGAAGCCAAGGTGGTATTTTCGGGGGCAGGCATTGATTTATACAGCGTGAACGACGAAGAAGTTCAGACTTTTGAAGGTACTCAAGGATGTATTGGTCTTCCTGAGAATCAGTTTCAAGACCAAGAAGTGGGTATTAAGAGAGGACAGTCTCTTTATATTGCATCCAAAACACTCATCACGGCAGGAGTAGAATCACTCTGGAAGGAAACCTTAGATGATTCACCGATTGACAAAAAATACAAAACTACCAAGTGGCTAGTCGAGAAAAAATCCGCAGAGATTGTACTTGGACTAACCTTTTAAAAATAATTATTAAAGGCTTATAACACACTTAAAATTATGAGTGAAGAAAATTTTTTCATCCCCAAAAATATACCAGCGAGCAATGGAGTAACTTCAAATACTACTTCACAGAACGAGGAGAAGGCTAAGATACCATTGTTTAGACCCAATGTAGTAGAGAATAATACACTAACAACTACTTCAAATACTACTACACAGAATGAGGAGAAGGTTAAGATACCATTGTTTAAACCTAATGTAGTAGTAGAAAATACTCCAAAAGAAAATGCTCAATTCAACACAAAACCTGTATTTCAGGTAAAGCCACAAAATCAGACTACTCAGATGAATGGTGTAGCCAAACCTAATCCTTTCAATGTAAAAAATAATCTGGACATTAATCAGGAAGAAACTCACACACAAAAAGATAAACTTACTCCACAGACTCTAGAAAATCTTTCTGTAGCTGAACTGCAATTGATTATAGAAAAACTAGAGAAAATAGAACAGGCTATCACTCATGCACAGAATACTGGAGATACATCTCAAGGGGAGGTGCTTACACAGCTTAAAATAAATGCACTCTATCTTACCAAGTTAGACAAGGAAATCAAAAATATAAAATATGGAGAGGCAAAGTCTTCTTCCAATGCTTCACATGAGGAAATGATGAAGCTACTCCGAACCAATAATTTATACATCTCTAAACTAGAGCGAAAGTATGAGCAGATTACTGATAAGCAATCTGTGGGTACTGATACAGAAAGATTACTGCAAGACCTACTATCACATCTAAGAACCAATAATTTATACATCTCTAAGCTAGAAAGAAAAGTAGATAACCTCCAGACAGCACCACAAGCAAAAGAAAATCTTGATCAAGAAATGCTTGTAAATCAACTCAGATCGCAGACCCTACAAATGAGCAAAGTAGAGCGTAGATTACAAGAAATCGCCACTTCTCAGCAGACAGGTTCTACACAACCTAGCAATAGTGATAAACAATGGCAGGAGCAAATCACTCAAAAAATAGATCAAATCGCCACTTCTCAGCAAGATAAGCAAGCCCTACCAATGGATCAGTTTGTGAGAGAAATGCAAGAGCATAAATCTCTAATGAAAAATATGGAGCAAAACGTCCTCAATAAAATGGATGAAGTAGGGAAAAATCAACATCCTAGCCCTAAGATGCCCGTAGAAACAGAGAACAGATCAATAAATTCTATAGTGGAAACACTCATGGAGACTAACCGACAGATAGCTAACTTAGAGTATAAATTTAATGAATTGCTTGGAGAGCAGAATAATGAGGTTTTACTTAAGACCATGAAGTCTAGTAACCTCTATATTACAAGGCTTGAACAAAAAATTATAGAACTTTTAGCACAACTAGAGCCAAATAACCATTTATAATAATTATATTAAGCCTTTAAAAAGAAAAAATTAATGGAAAAAAGTATCAGTCCAAACATTCTCAAAGAAATAAAGCAAGCGACAAGCATGCACCACGACCAGATAGAGAAAAATACGCTCACTAAGGCGATTATACAGAATACAATCACTCAAGACCAATACACATTATTGCTATCTAAGTTTTATGGATTTCATAAAGCTTGTGAGCCACTGCTGTCAGCAGACAATGTTTGGCAGGGCTACCAGTTTAATATTGAGCAAAGAAGAAAGACTCTTCTGATTGCCAAAGATTTGAAATTCTTAGGCTTCAATGAGGCACAAATAGCACAACTTAAGACCTGTAGTAAAATCCCTCAATTAAAGACAGCCGCTCAAAAGATAGGCTTTCTTTATGTGATAGAAGGCTCTACACTTGGTGGGCAAGTGCTCGGAAGGCAGCTCAAACAAAGTTTAGGCTTTGAAGCTAACCAAGGAGCTTCTTATTTTAATAGCTATGGCAAAGAAAATCTCAGAGATATGTGGATGGGTTTTCAGAATCTGATGGTAGATTTTACTACACAAAACCTTGGCAAAGAAGAAGAAATTATTACATCGGCACAAGAAACTTTTCAAAAATTAGATGAGTGGCTTGCCGCCTAAATACATACAATGATTAGTTGGTTAAAATAAAATCAAAAAAATATAAACAGACAATTGATTATGAGCAATACACTAAACATCTCTCCAAGAGAGGTAGTCGAAACAGAATGTGATAGATATAATTTTGAAACACCTGGAAAAATACAATCACATGGAGCTATACTTGTCTTACAAGAGCCTAGCTTCAAAATAGTACAGCTAAGCCAAAATACAAGTCAAGTGATAGGCATTGATCACAAAGAGATGATTAATCAAACTGTTACTTCTTTCTTAGAGCCTAAGAGTGCCGATAAGTTGCTCAAAAGTACAAAATCTACTAATTTTAGCATGATTAACCCCATCAGGCTTAAATTCTTAGGCAATGCATGTGATGTCATCTTATTGCGTTATGATGGATTCTTGATTGCAGAAGTAGAGCCTGTACGCAGTGAGGTAGATAACAGTGATGCCTATCAAATGGGTGCGATGCATGCCATGGAGAAGTTTCAAGGTGCAGTATTCATTGAGCAACTCATTGATATAGCTACCAATGAAATCAGAGACCTTACAGACTTTGATAGAGTTATGTACTATAAGTTTGATGAAGACTACAATGGGCAAGTAGTAGCAGAAGCTACAGTAAGAGGAGTAGATTCTTTCTTAGGCTTGCGCTTCCCTGCCTCTGATATTCCTCAAAGAGTAAGGCAGCTTTATATGAATACAAAAAGTCGGTATTTACCAGACTTGAATGAGGCACAAATCGCATTATTTCCTGAAATGAACCCTGTTACACGCAGAGGTCTTGATATGAGTGTTACTATACTTAGAGCAGTAGCTCCTACACACATAGAGTATATGCGTAATCTAGGCATTAATTCCTCACTCTCTTTTAGTATTATAAAAGAAGGACGATTGATAGGGATGTTTGCGTGCCATCATTATTCAGGAAAATTTGTACCTTATGTCAATAGACTTGTTTGTGAGCAAATTGTAGAGATGTTTGTCAATATGCTGATGCAGCTTGACGATGATAGCGTGCATACCAACAAACTTACCAAATACAAGCAAAGTGCTTTAGATTCTATCCAAAGTAACCAATGGCAGGCTGCCTGCTCGCCTTTACAAAGCATGGTAGGTTCAGAGGGGGTTGCAATCTTAAAAGATGGTAATCTGACTATGGCAGGCTTTACACCTACAAAGGATGAAGTAAAATCACTCTTAGAAGTATTCGGTAATCCTTCTTATAATCTTTTATACCAAGAAGACCCCGCAGGGTTCTTTGTTACAAGTAAATTATCAAGTGTTTTTGAGGGTGCAGAGACCGTCAAGCATGCAGCTAGTGGCGTATTAGTAATTCCGATTTCTAAGAATGCCAATGACTACATCATTTGGTTTAGACCTGAGAGAATCCTATCCGCAACCTGGGCAGGTAATCCTGACCAAGCAGTGCACATCGATGAGAAAACTATGAGAATCTCCCCAAGAAAATCTTTTTCGGCTTGGCAGAAAAACGTAGAAAACAGCTCAGAATCTTGGAAATCTTATGAAGTTCAGATGGCTTTACAGCTGAGAGATGCGTTGCTTTAATTTATTACAATCTAAACCTAAACAGGAAAGGACAAAACTATGAGTTACTTTGAGGAAGAGTACTTACATATTATATCCGAAGAATCTATAGCAATTATGGAGTGGAAGGGTCTAGCAAAAACTGAGGCTTATCGGAGGGGCTTTGAGGCTTTTTTGGAGATGCTAGAAGAAGGCGAACATACACTTTGGCTCACGGATTTTACAGGTGGAAAGGTCATTGATATCAAAGATCAAAAATGGACTACAAGTGAATGGCTTGATAGAGCTTTAGAGGTAGTCGGTGATTCTCTCAAAAAAGTGGCAGTTATTTTATCTACTGATATTTTTAACAAAGTAGCAGTAAGGCTTATTATGAATGCCCTCACTCAGAATACGGATGCCGAAGTGGCGTATTTTGAAGATAAAGATGATGCCATGGAGTGGCTCATGACCCACGAAAATGAGGATGAATTGGCCGAGACTAGCAGCACATAAACGAAGAATACTGTCATCAATAGATAGAGAGTTTTGCAGAGGTAGCCTAACTGATAGAGATATCTAGCTTTTGGGTACATAAAACTCAAAAAGAATTAACAAATACTATAAATAAATGAACCAATGAAAAGTAATTATGTGAAAGTAAGTTGCACTGGTGATTTAGCAATCATGGAATGGTTTGGAACCATTGATACAATTGATTATAGATTAGCACATCAAGAGTTTATAACTACTTTTTCTAGAAATAAATGTAAACTATGGCTGCTAAACTATAAAGGAAGTGAAGCCATAGAGCTACAAAATCACGAATGGACTTTAGAAAAGTGGCTACCCGAAGCAATGAAAGTAGTGGAAGCAGGGCTTGAAAAAATCGCAATTGTAGTGCCAGAGAATATCTTTAATAGAGTCTCGGTAAGGGTTATGGCTACTCAAATAGCCAAACAAAAATATGACCTTGACCTTGCCTTTTTTGACCAAGAGATAGAGGCAAAAGAATGGCTAATGCCTGAAAAATATGCTATTAAATAAATCAAATAGCATATAATCACTCATCATCAGAAAGAAAAATAGAACTATATAATCACTCGTATTGCTCACCACAATAGTGAATTAATGGGTTATACTGGTTCTTGGACTTAGATAAGAATAAGATTTATATAATATGACAGCTATAAGCTCACACGTAATTGATAATTAATTATTGGAGTATTTGAAAATATAGTGATACATATAAACTAACATACTCCATCCAGATACCAAATAAAGAAGCTAAATCTTGTATAAGAACTCCTAAAGCTAAATAAACAGATAAAATTCAGTCTAGCTTAGGTTCTTGCTGTAGAGTTGTAATCAGATTTCTTGTGAAGAAGTAAAAAAAAGATACCCATAATTAAACTCAATACAACGGTACAAAGTAAGAGATTAGTTATTGATTATTGACTTGCAAGCGCCTGATAATAAGTAGTTTACTTAAACTAAATTAGTACTTTATTTTAAAGCATTACTAATATATCATAATAAATATTAATGGCTAATTTTAATAAGGAAATAATCTCATCTGAAGATATCAATGAGCAAAAGCTACTGAATATAATTCAGGAAATGAAAGCTATGCTCATTCAGAAAGATAAGACAATTAGCCAACTTAATATACAAAATCATTTAATCAAAGATAAAAACGAAGACCTAAAATATGAATTAGACCGAGCCAGTAAAGATAACCAGAAGCTCAATGAACATGCAGTTGCACAAACGAAAATGTTTCAGCAGACGAGTGAATACATGACCACAGTCATAGAAGAGTTAGGGCAGACAAGACAAGAAATAGAAACTACTAACCAAGAACTTGCAGCAAAAAATAATAGCATCACTGAGCAGAAAAAAATTCTAGAAGAAACCCTCAAAAAACTCCAAGATAACCACGATGAAATAGAAATGCAGAAAGAATATCTTGTAGTGGCTATGGAAGAACTCCAACAAAGCCATGACGAAATGGAAATGCAGAAAGACTATCTCATGGTAACTATAGGAGAACTTGAGAAAAGCCAAAAAGAAGTAGAAGAGCAAAGCCACTTGCTTGAGCAAGCATTCAAAGAGTTAGATAGGGCACACTCTGATACAACTTCTAGTATCAATTATGCAAAAAGAATACAGGATGCTATGCTCTCTGACACGGCAAAACTCAAAGATAATGTAAGAGATAGCTTTGTATTCTATAAGCCAAAAGACATAGTATCTGGTGATTTTTATTGGTTTAATACCGAAGGAGATAAATTAGTGATAGTAGCTGCCGACTGCACAGGGCACGGAGTACCAGGTGCGCTTATGAGTATGATTGGGATCAATATTCTTAATGAAATCATCAGAACAAGGAAAATCATAGAACCTGATAAAATACTCTACTACCTCAACCTCAGTATCAATATAGTCCTTAAACAAAAAGAAACAAATAATCGGGATGGTATGGATATTGCAATTTGCACTATCAACCTCAAAGACAGAATACTTGAGTATGCTGGGGCACATAATCCACTACTGATTATACAAGATGGAAAACATGAACTCATCAAGGGGGATAAAATAGGAGTAGGCGGATTTGATAATAAGCAAGAACACAAATACACCAAACATACCAGAAAACTAAAACCAGATACGACTCTGTATATGTATTCAGATGGCTATCAAGACCAATTCGGTGGGGAAAATGCTCGTAAGTTTATGTCTAGAAGATTTAGAGAGTTACTCATCAATAATCATGAAAATACCATGAGCGAGCAAAAACAAACCTTAGATGATACACTCCAGCAGTGGCTCATGGGTAAATATAACCAATTAGATGATGTATTAGTAATAGGAATTAACATATAAAAAAATAGTGTAATTATGACTGACTTCAATAAATCACAAGAATATCAAGGCTTTTTTAAAGATATCAATACTCAAAATCAAAACCTAAAAGAGGATTCAGAAGCACTCTCTTACAAAGATTTTGTAGAAGAACTCAAAAGAGCAAAGAATAACCTAAGTACCCACTCCACACAAGATAATCAACAGTATGATGCCACGCAAGTAGGGAGGAAAAGACCAAATGTGCTTCAAATATTTGACCTTGAAGAGACTATACCAAAAAATACCCAAGAAGAACAAAGATCTTCACAAGATAGAAATATCAGTGACTACATCTTAAGACAACATACTTCTAATAATACTCCAAAACAACCAGAAGTTACCAATGAACTTATCTTACAAGAACTTAAGAAAAATAATGAGTTACTAGTCAGTATCGCCAAGGCAATTCAAGAAATTACCAAAATACCACAGACACTCAACACCAACTCCGATAATATCATTACAGAAGTAAGCGAGCATAACTACTATGTCAATAAGCTAATCTCTAAAGTGGACCAACTTACACAAAATATAGCCAGCCAATGGATACAGACTGATATCCCTAAAAGTCATGAATAACTATGAAAACAGAAAATCAAATTATTATAGACCTCATCAAAGAACTCATAGAAGATGGGACAAAAATAACCATACAAGAAGGGAAAGACAGAACAAACTCTCCAGATATAGAAGATGAGCAGACAGAAAGCGAAGTCCAAAATATACCTGAGGAAACCAACGAACTAATAATACAAATAGAAAATCTACAGACACAAATACAGCAACTTGCTCAAATCAAAAACTTAAAACAAGAAACTGAAAAAGCTGATGTTTTACCAGACCTCATCAAAGAATTACTCCAAAAACAAAATGAGGAATGCATAACTTCTGTAAACCAACTCAGAGAAAATCTAAGTACCATCTCTAGTAATATAGAAGACTTACAGAAAAATATCCAAAAACTAAGCACACCCACAGAGCAGATTCAAGAAATCTATCAGCATCTTAAAAATGAAATAGAAGAACTAAAAAATATCAAGAATGAACTACTCGAAAAGCCAACACAGAACCAGCAAGAGGATTTACAAGAGTCTGCCCTAGCACTCTATCAGCAACTTAAAGAGGACAATGAAAATATCAAGCAAATACAACAAGATCTGGAGCAGGAGATAAGTAACTTCAAATACCAAAAACAAAGCCTATACCAACAAAAGAATCAACTTAACAAAGAAGAAGAAAAATTTAAAAAACTTACAGAAGAGTTTAAGAAATCTCAAAAATCCGCATCACAAAATAAAACTACAGAAACACTCAAGAAATACTTATTCGCAGACGAAAGAAAAATACATACATACCTTCCTCAATCATTCATTTGCCAAAACGAAATTGCACAAAAGGGACATAGCTTTTTCTGGATAGGTGAGAAAATGGGCATGGTCTATCTTGCTATCATTGACTGTGGCAAAGACCCAAAAAATCAAGAACATACTGCCCTCATGATGAATACTTTTCTGAATCATTTTATCCTTGAGAGTAGAATGAGGATGGATACTGAGCAGGTTATAGAGCAACTTAATTTTCAGATAGAAGAAATTCAGCAAGATACGGAAGCATGCTTATCCAATGATATCAGAGTAGGATTAATAGCCCTAGATAGCCTTAACGCCAACATAGATTTCTCAGGAATAGGAGCTGATTTAGTCATACAAAGCTCCAAAAAATTACAACACATAGAAGGACAAGATTTGAGAATAGGAAAAATTACTTCAAATCAAAAAATCGCTAAAAAAAATATCCCAATCATAAAAGGTACTAACTTCTTCTTGATTATGGATGAGGATGGGGTACTCTCTGAGCCAATCTGTGAAATACTTAAACCTCAAAAAAATGCAATATTTTCTGATCAACAAGGGTTCTTGCAAAGTCTTTTGAAAGATGAAAAGAAAAAAAGAGAATTAATCTTTGCTTTCAGAATATAAAAAATAAAATTTTGATATCAATTTGATTTTTGAGCATACTTTTTGAATTACCTTTTTAAATTATATCATTTAATTAAACAATTTATTATGAATAGGATAGTATTTGAGAAACAATCACATCGGTTTTTTATGCTTTTTGAACTCTACAAAAAAAGCAATGCAAACATTGATTTTTCCCAAGATTTGCAGATGTTAGCCTATAATCACGGGATAGGATCAAGGTCTTTTTTCCCTGCTTGGAAGTACCTACAGATAGAAGGTCTCATCAGAGTCAGACACGGCAGAGATAACTATTATGCAAGCATGACACACAAAGGAATCAAAGCTATAGAAGAGGTCTTTGAAGATGAAAGCGAGTACTCCAAATATTTCCCTGCCTACAGAGAAATGATGCACTAAGCCTATTTTTTGATTAAATTTACAATTACTAGTCTTGGAATAATTATATTAGAAAACCTTTAAAAATTTATAAAGTTATGATGAATTTCATCTATGAAAACCAAACCAATAGATTCCAAATCTTATTCGAAATCTACAAAAGAAGCAATGCAGACATAGACTATGTCATGGATTTGCAAGAGCTTGCCAGCAATATAGGCGTAGGAATGAGAGCATTTCAGTCTGCTTTCAAATACCTATATATGCAAGATCTTATCTCTATGAAGCACCAAAGCTCACAAGGTAATATGAACGGATATCCTACCTCTATCACCCACAAGGGCATCAAAGCCTTAGAGAAAGTATTCAGAGAAGAAACAGAAAGCACTGAGTATTTCCCTGCTTACAGAGAAATGAGCATGTAACATCTCTTTTTTTGATAGACAAAATCTCAAAACTCTTGGAAAGCGTAAATCTCTCCAAGAGTTTTTTGTTTTAAAGCCAGATTATACTCTTACAGTCTAATAACCAATCGTTATCAGCTATTAAAATGCTCATTATCAGGTAATTAATAATCAGTATTTCATTTAGTTGAATATGAATAAAGAAACAAAGCCCACAAATTTATTTTAAGAGATTATTTGTTTAAAGATTATTTTTCTGTTACTTTATCGGTACAGGTTCAAATATTTTGAATCATAGCAAAGTGAATACCTTTACTAATCAATTAATAGCAAATTATGGCAAAGATAGATGAGATGATTTATGTGGGAGACCCCATGTGTTCTTGGTGTTGGGGAGCAGCCAATGAGATAACACAATTAAAAGAAATGTATGGCACTGAAATTCCTTTTAAAGTGATATTGGGAGGATTAAGACCAGGCACTACTGCACCTATGCAAGAAAAGCAAAAGCAATTTTTGAAGACACACTGGGAAGAAATTCAAGAGATGACAGGGCAGCCTTTTGACTTTAAAATCTTAGAAAGAAATGATTTTGTGTATGATACTGAGCCTGCTGCTCGAGCCGTGGTAAGCATCCGAAAAATAAACCCAACCATTGAATTTGATTTTTTTAAGGCAATTCAGTATCAGTTTTATGCCAAAGGAAAAGACACCAACTTAATAGAGACCTATTTAGGTATATGTGAAGAGTATTTCATAGAGCCTAGCGATTTTGAAGAGGTGTTTAACCAAGAAAGTACTCGAGAAGCGACTTCATCTGAGTTTGATCAGTCTCGCTCCTTGGGCATCGTAGGCTTCCCCACGGTACTGATTAGGATGGGTGCAAAGTACCAAGCACTTGCAAGAGGGTATAGCACTTTTGAGAAAATGCAAGCAATACTAAAAAAATGGATAGCTGTTTAATTTCGGTGAAAGTTGTTTTTATCTGATAAATGGATTTTTAAAGGGCTTATTTCAGTGAGATTTTTAAAAAACTCTGTAAATTACATCTCTTAAATTATTTTTCGTGTTTTATGAATAAATTAGCCCAACTTGCCATCAAAATTAGGAATAGATTTCAAAAACCTGAAATGCACATTCCTCGCCAAACAGTAAGCTATGAGAAGGCAAAAAACATAGGAATTCTTTTTTTGGCAGAAGAAAAAGAAGCCCAAAAAGCCATCAATAAATTTGTAGTAGATTTACAAAAAGAAGGAAAAAATCTACAAATGCTCACCTTTATAGAGAAAATAACGAATAATCCTTATTATTTTAGCTATCATACTATTACCAATAATGATGTGAGTAATCTAGGAAAAATAAACTCATTAGATGTAGAGCATTTCATTAATATAAGATTTGATTATCTTTACTGTATTGTAGCAGAACCATTTCCTTTATATGATGGTATTATGCAAAAAAGTCAAGCAAAATGTCGTATAGGGCGTTATTTTGATGGTCAAGAAGAAAACTATGAACTAATGATTTCTCTTGATAAAGAAGCAGGAATAGAACAATTTATAGAGGAAATGATGGTGTTTATGCGTGGACTTAAAGCAACTTAAAAAAAATGTCATATCAAAAATTTATAGGAACAGGTGTAGCCTTAATTACTCCTTTCAATGCACAAAAAGAAATAGATTTTCAAGCTCTCAAAAGACTGTTAGAGCATACTTATTCTAATGGAGAAGGAGTAGATTATTGGGTAGTAATGGGCACTACGGGTGAGTCTGTAACCCTTCGCCCTGACGAAAAAAAACAAGCACTTCAGTTTATAAAAGAAAATAATCCTAGTAATCTACCTATCGTGTATGGGATAGGAGGAAATGATACCGAGGCACTTCTTCAGCAGTTTAAAAGTACTGATTTAGAAGATGTAGAGGCAATTCTTTCTGTCAGTCCTGCTTACAATAAACCTTCACAAGCAGGGATTTATGCACATTATCAAGCAATAGCAGATGCATCACCTTTGCCTGTGATTTTGTATAATGTACCAGGACGGACGGCATCCAATATCAGTGCTGAAACTACTTTGCGTCTAGCAGAACACCCAAATATCATTGCTACCAAAGAAGCTTCTGGAAACCTTGAGCAATGCCTCAAAATTTCTCAATATAAGCCCGATGACTTCTTATTGATTTCTGGGGATGATATGCTCACTTTGCCCATCATGGCACTAGGAGGGCATGGGGTAATCTCTGTGATGGCAAATGCTTTTCCTGTTATTTTTAACAGAATGGTGCAATCGGCACTTCAGGGTGATTTTGCTGAGGCTCGTAATTATTTATTTCAGCTAAGTGACATTAATCCTTTGATGTATGAAGAAAGCAATCCTGTAGGAGTAAAGCAAGCACTTGCTTTTTTAGAAGTATGTCTTCCCGAAGTACGACTACCCTTATTGAAAGCCTCAGAGCTTTTACAAGAAAAAATCAAGAATTTAATGCTAATAAAAGTAAAAGTTTAAGATATTTTAGTAAACCATTTAGGTAAAAATTCCCCTTAGGGGGTAAGAGGACTGATAATTATGTATAAAACAATAAACGTAGCCCTACAAGGAGGAGGCTCTCACGGAGCCTTTACTTGGGGCGTGTTAGAGAGATTATTAGAGGTAAGAAGTCTGGTAATCGAGGGAGTCTGTGGCACTAGTGCAGGAGCGATGAATGCCACCATGCTTGCCTACGGAATGCATGTAGGAGGGAGGCAAGGAGCTATAGAAATGCTTGAGAAGTTCTGGAAAAAAGCTTCCAGTTATCAAAAACAAACTATCTTACAGCCTAGCTGGCTAGACCGTCTATTTGGGGAAGGAAGACTAGACTATTCTCCAGCCTATTATTGGTTAGATTACTTTACGATGTCTTTTTCGCCTTATCAGTTTAACCCCACAGATATTAATCCCCTTAAAGATTTACTAGAAGAACTGGTGGACTTCGAAGCCCTGCGAAAAACGGAGGTAGTAAAGCTTTTTGTGTGTGCAACCAATGTACGCACAGGGCGAGCCAAGGTGTTTCATGGCAAAGAAATCACCTCTGATGCAGTGATGGCTTCTGCTTGTTTACCCCATATTTTTAAGGCAGTAGAGATAGAAGGTGAAGCTTATTGGGATGGAGGCTTTATGGGAAATCCACCTATTTTCCCACTGATTGATGATACTGAGACAGAAGATATTTTACTGGTTCAGATTAACCCTATTAACATCCCTCACATCCCACGAACGGCGGCTGAGATTAGAGACCGAATCAATGAACTAAGTTTTAATGCTAGTCTAATGCATGAGATGCGTAGGATTATCTTTGTCCAACGTCTCCTTGAGCTAGGAGTCAATGATGGCAGACTACGTAATCTACACATACATGCCATCAATGCCGAGCTAGAAATGAATAAACTAGGTGTTACGAGTAAGCTCAATACAGATTGGGACTTTATCCAGAAATTAAGAAAAATAGGGAGAGAGAAAGCCGAAGAATGGCTTGCAAAAAATTATGATAAAATAGGACAAGACTCTACTTGTGATATTAGAGAAACATTTTTGTAAGTTGTTTTTTATAATGATAAAGTATTATTTTCATAAGTGATTATCATAATCAAATGCAAAAAATAGAAAAAGCAGAAGTTCACATTAGACAAAGTCTAAATAAACAACGTTATGTGGGAGAGTTGAGCAGGATTACAGAAGAAAATCAAGTGAAATACGTGTTTAGATATGATAATGCTTATTTTGAAGATACCAATGCCCGACCTATCAGCCTTACCTTACCCAAAACAGAGCAAATATATGAATCAGATATATTATTTCCTTATTTTGCAGGCTTAGTTTCTGAAGGACTCTACAAACAGTTGCAAGTACAACAACTGAAAATAGATGAAAATGATAGTTTCAAACTACTCATCAACACTGCACGCTACAACACAGTAGATGGAACTGTTTTTAGAAAAATTAAAGAAAAAAAGGTTTCTCAGAAAAGTAATTATGAAGAGATGCCATAGTTGTCTGAAAATAATTGATAAGGAGAAAGGATTTTGTGATACTTGCAAGGCATATTTTGGAGATAATGCAGTGATTGATATTTCATTGCGTCAATTGATGAGCAAGCTTTATACTCAAACCAGAAAAAACTCCATGCAAGGAATGCAAGATAAAGCTTTCTTAAAACTAGAAAATAACCAGTGGAGTGAAGTGGATTGGGGTAATGCTACACATCTACTAAAACTAATGCCAAAAAGAGGAAATATCTATGCATATAAAAATCTAAAAAGTACAGCAGCCAATGAACATATAAGTATGCAGATTGCTCAGCAAATCTTTGGAATTCCTACGGCAAAAAATGCTTGTATATATCTCGAAAATGATAAAAATCTAGTGTATATCACACATTTATTTAATGAAAATCAACTTATACAAGGTCAAGAAGATTTAGTACAACTTAGTAAATTACAGCCTCAGGATAAATATAGTTTTACTTATCAAAAAATGTTTCAAACGATATATCAATACTCAACTGATATAGAACAAGATAGAGAGGTTTTTTTTAAGATGATTGTATTGAATGTTTTTTTGCGTAATGGAGACGCACACGCAAGAAACTTCTCAATGCTTACAACTGAGAGTGGAGTAAATTTAGCACCATTGTATGATGTATTAAACACTCAAATTCACTTTAATGATGATGATAATCTGGCTTGCTCTTTATTTGATAGCAAAGTCATCAAAAAATATAATGACATTAATTCAAATAAAATGATAGATTTTGCAGTAATCATAGGATTAGAAACAAACAAAGCAGTAGAAATACTTAATAAACTTTGCCATCAAGTAGATAAAGCAGAGCAGCTTATTAATTCTTCATTTTTAATGCAAAATGCTTCCATGCAATATAAAAAATATTTTCGTAGCAGTGTTAGGGCTTTATGTGTGTAGAGTAAAAAAAGAAATTAAATTCTTTTTGAAGATAAAATTTAAACACAAAGATATGCAAACAAAAACCATTATATTCTCAATGTTAGTTCTTTTGATGAGTGCTTCTTGTAGCCCTAAGTTTACAGTAGGAGCAGACAAAGACCCCGAAGTAGATTTTAGTAAATATATAAGTTTTAAAGAAGACTCACGATACTTATTCACAAAGCGCAGCAATACCTTGCTCAATAGTGAGCTTACCAAAAAGCGAGTAACAGCTTCTATTGATGCTTCCTTGAAAGAAAAAGGTTATGAAGTCGTAGAGAAAAATCCTGATTTTATTTTTAGCTTCCAGACAGAAGTACGTAGCCGACAAGATGTCAGTTACAATAATAATAATAATCCTGTTTGGGGATATTGGAGTCGTTGGAATGCCCCCATTACTAATCAACCAACAGTGCGTGATTATGAAGAAATGACGCTTATCATAGACGTAAAAGATGCAAAATCACTCGAGCTCATTTGGCAAGGTTGGGTTATTGGAGAATTAAAATACTCAGCCGAAACTTGGGCTTCACGCATTGAAGAGACAGTACGTAAGGCAATGTCTAATTTCCCTTCAAAAACAAATGGTAATGAACCCTAAGTAGATGGTCAAAATTAGTTTGTACTTTAATCTTATTATCAAAGCCTTACTAATACCACTCATCACTTAAAAAGTAATATGTTGATTTTAATTTCGGAAGAATAGATAAGTTTTCTCAAAAATACTATATTTGTTCTCAGAAATCTAACAATAAATTAACACTTTATGAAGCACCATCAATTAATTATCTTTCTTTTTCTCATTTTTGGTTTAAATAATTATTGCGTGAAAGCCCAAGAATTTAGCCCCGAAGCTATTCAAAAAGGTTATCTTAGAGTAGATGACCAAGTTTATTTCGTTTTTTCCGAAGAACTATACAAAGTAAAAACCCCTGAGCAAGTAGTAATAACTGGCTCATTCAGAGGCTGGAGTACAGACATGGAGGATGTCAAATGGATACTCAAAAAGCAATCAAAAGGGCTTTGGACTTTAAAAATAGAGAATCCTCATCTGGAAATTATCCCAGCAAGTGCTCAGTTCAAATTTAGAATCAATGAAGGAGATTGGTTAAGCCCCCCCGTTGGTACACCCAATGAAAGTAGTGGCAATCTTGTATTTATGCAAGGTATCAAGCCTCCTTCTCTCAGAGCAGAAATTCGCCGTGCCCGCACTATCTGGGCTATGATAGACGGAGTAGAAAGACCTTTAGATAAATCAGCCTATCGCATCACCAATGCAAAAGGACAAGAAATCAAAGTTGCAGGAGTAATGCCTAATACAGCCAATCAGACACTTATTACCCCTGCCCAAGATTTAGATATCCGAAGAGTATATTATTTAGAGATTCCAGCACTAAAGCTCAAAGCTGTCTGTAGTTTTGATGGTTGGTTTAGAGAAATCTATTCAGATAAGGAACTAGGAGCAAACATCAGTGAAGATAGCAGAAGCACTACTTTTAGGATTTTTTCACCAAGGGCTGAAGCAGCTAAGTTATATCTCTACAAAAATGCAGAAGATACCAAACCCTACGAAACTATAGAAATGACCGTTGATTTTGACGGTGTTTGGGAGGCAAGTATTCGCCAAAATCTAAAAGGTGTTTATTATGATTTTACGGTGCACGGAAGTACTGACCCAGGTAATCATTTTTATGAAAGTAATCCTGTTCATATCTCTGACCCTTATGCCCGTGTCAGTATGGATTCTTGGGGAAAATGCCGAGTATGGGAGCAAACCAAACCTGCTACTCCTCTCAAAAATGGTCGCCCTCAAATGCAAGATGTAGTGGCTTATGAAGTCCATGTACAAGATTTTACAGATTTATTGCCCATCGCTGATTATCTGCAAGGTACTATCTCTGGAATGATTCAGACTGGGCTTAAAAATAAATATGGTCAAAAAATAGGCTTTGATTATCTTACTGATTTAGGGGTAAATACTGTCCATTTGATGCCAATGCAGGAGTTTTTGCACTGGCATGACCAAGATTGGCAAGCTTCATTTCAAAATGATGAACATATGGCTAAATATGGAGTCCATACTGAGAATTATCAGTGGGGATATCGTACTTCGCATTGCTTTGCAGTAGAATCTAGGTTTAGGCAAAAAAACACAGAACATGGGGCTGAGAGAAATCAATTTAGAGATTTGGTACAGGCCTTTCACGACAAGGATATGGCAGTCATTATAGATATTGTTCCTAACCATACTGCCGAAAACATGGATGGGCAAGACCTTATCTTTCATTTTAATGCCTTAGACCAACAGTATTACTACCGCACCCGTGATTTAAAACACATCGGCGAATATGGCAATGAAGTCAAAACTGAAAACAGACCTATGGTACAGCGTTGGCTGATAGACCAATGCAAACATTGGATTGAAGAATTTGGGATTGATGGATTTAGAATAGACTTGGCAGGGCAGGTAGATCAACAAACTTTAATAGCACTTCGCAAGGCATTGGGTAAAGACATTATTATCTATGGAGAACCATGGATAGGCTCAAATGACCCTGAATTTGAGGCAAACCCTGATTGGGATTGGTACAAGGAAGACTCACCTATTACATTTTTTCAGGATGATGCCCGCAATGCATTCAAAGGGTCTGTTTCTAACCCTACTGATAAGAAAAAAGACAGAGGATATGCAGGAGGATATGTAGCAGAAAGAGCCAATGTGAAGCTAGGGCTAACGAATAAATTTCCAGAAGAAAAAAGTCCTTTGAGCGGAATTAATTACCTAGATATTCACGACAACTGGGCATTGGCAGATCAGTTTGCTACCAAAGATTGGGACGGAAGATTAGGAGTAGATGAAGATAATTATAAAATAGCGACTCTTTTGCTTTTCACCTCACAAGGTCCACTAGTATTGCATGGAGGCTCAGAGATGATGCGTAGCAAAGGGGCGGCAGCATTAGAAGAAGTAGTCAAAGAAACCAAACAAGGTGTTAAAGTATATATGCATGGCAAGCGAGATACTTATAATATTCGATTTGCAAATCAATTTATATGGGATAATCTAGGAGATAAAAATGCTCCTAACCATTACACAGAGATGTATGACTTTTGGCAAGGGCTTATCAGGTTTCGTCTTAGCCCTGAAGGCAAGATTTTTAGAAATGCTAAAGAAATTTCAGATGACTTTTATAAATTTATAGAGCCAAAAGATGCTCATCATCTAGGATATATGGTTGATAATAAAGTACTTGTGCTGATAAATGTAGGTGAAACAATCGCTACCATTTCAGGTGTAAAATTACCAGCAGGTAAGTGGAAATTAATAGGCAATAACTCAGGCGTAAACCACCAGAAAGGAATCAAAGCAAAAGTCTCTAAACTAAAAGGGGATAGCAGTTATGATTTTAGCTTACCACCTCTCAGTTTTGAAATGTGGTTAAAGGAGGATTAATTTTTTCTATAATCAGTTCCTGAAACCTCGCTTCGTGTCTTCCTGAACCGAAATCAGTAGTGTTTCGTGAAGATACGAACCACGGAAAAAGGATTAATTTTTACTGTGTCGTTGCCCGTGACCTCACAGGCAACTATATTAAGATAAAAAAAAAGACCTTTGCAAATTATTTTGCAAAGGTCTTTTTTTTAAGAAATTTTGAAAAATCTTATTTTGTAGAATCAGAACCCAAAGGTACTTGCTCTGTATTAGGATTTTGAGTATTAGGTACAGGAGCAGTTCTTTTCTCAGAAGCACGCTCTTGGTTTACGCTATTAGGCAAACCATTAGAACCTACACGGTCAGTGAAAACATTGCTTAATAAGCTAAATGCTAAAATGACTGCTGCAAAACTCCAAGTAATTTTTTCTAAAATATCAGTAGATTTTTTGGCTCCAATCATCTGATTGGCAGCACCTCCAAATTGTGAAGAAATACCTCCACTCTTAGGGTCTTGCATTAAGATGACCAATATGAGCAAAATAGAAATTAATGCAACTAAAATAATAATGGCGATATACATAAATAAGTATTAATGGTTAATTATTAATTGTCAGTGTATCCACTGTTTGAAATTCTTTCTATCAAGAAGCATATCTTCTGCTTATTCCAAACAATGTCGCAAAGAAAAGCTATTTTGAGCAAAAAGCAAATTATTTAGGAAGATATTAGTTATTTCGGTTAGTTCTACTTTTAAATATTTATTCTTAAAAAACCGTACACACTTAGTAAGAGATGAGTTGTAAATTATGGGTTATTAGTCTGTAATAGTCTGATAATCAGTGTTTTACACATACTAAATTGAGCAGTCATTCTGATGCTGTTACTTAGAAGTATGACTACAAATCTTTAAAACCTAAAAACGCTCAGGACTGACCATGATAACTTCTTCTTTCT
>Ga0163144_10009596_pt1 | contig 20768 bp, 20 predicted proteins | sample OliLak19BULKMAT1_FD_123175 | JGI IMG/M metagenome (GOLD analysis project Ga0163144, IMG submission 123175) | Freshwater microbial mat bacterial communities from Lake Vanda, McMurdo Dry Valleys, Antarctica - Oligotrophic Lake LV.19.BULKMAT1 | ecosystem: Environmental > Aquatic > Freshwater >... | reverse complement strand
CTTTTTCGCCCCGTTGTCGTGATGCCGGCCTGGTTCGAGGACGACTACACGCCTGCGGAAGCGCGCGCCGCGCTAGCCCATGAACTGATGCATGTGCGCCGCGGCGATCTCTGGGCCTTGCAGGTCTCCGAACTCTTCGTGGCGGCGATGTGGTTCAACCCGCTGGCTTACATTGCCCGGAACGCGTTCCGGACTGACCAGGAAGCCGCCTGCGACGCTGATGTCCTGAGCCGCTGCCAGACCAGCCCGCATGCCTACGGGTCTACCCTCATCAAGGCGGCCCGCCTGCACCTGCCCGAACCGGCACTGGCGACCGGCCGTCTGCCCCTGACCCACGCCCTCAAGGAAAGACTGACCCGCATGACCTACCCCGCCCCTTCGTCCCGCCGCCGCCTGATCGGCTTCGGCGCGGCCCTCCTGTTCGGCGCCTCGACGCTCGCCATCACCGCCTCAGTGGCCGCCGCCGCTGAGCCGGAGAACACGGACTCGCATGAATTCCGCATCGAGACCGACGGTCTCCTGATTAGCAACGAAGACACTGACCGCCAGATCGTCCTGCTCGGCGATCCGATGGCGAAAGTTCTTCCCGTCGATCCGCATCCGCCCGAACTTGCTGACCTGGAAGCGAAGATTGCTGCAGACTCGGCGGAGCTGGCGCATATCTACACAGTGGACGTGGTGCTGGACATGACGTCTGACCCGGACTTCCAGGAGATCACGCGCCTCTCGGTCGAATTGTCCGGACTTGGAGCTGAAATTGGCGCCGAGGCCGCATCCGAAAGCCTCAAGATGAGCTTCTCCGGAATGTCCGAAGGGGAAATCGAAGCCTGGGCGGATGCGTTCGAGTCCGAGATGGAAGCCAAGGCCGCAATCCTGGAAACTCGCGCCGCCGAGATAGAGGCACGGATGGAGGAACACGGCGCCCGGCTCGAAGCCCGCTACGATGATCAGTCGCGCATGGACGCAGAGGTCGAGCGCAAGGCTGCCGTGATCGAAAAGCGTATCGAACGTCACAGCGCCGAAATCGAGCGGATCATGGAGGCTCGTTTCGGCGCCGATTTCGAAGCCCGGATCGAAGCTCAGGCAGACGTGATCAATAACCTGGTCGAGGATTGCGAAGGCGCCGCGCTGACAACCGGCGAGACCCGCATCCTTGAGCAAACCGATCCGGAGGGTGATGTGTTCCGCCTCGCCTGTGTCGAAGGTGGCCGCGACAACCTGAAAGCCGCCGCGACCCTGGCCGCCATCGACTCCCATCCCGGCATCACGGCGGCAGAGAAGGCCGCCTTCAACGCCGCCGCCGCCGGTGAGCGCCGCAAGCAGGTGATGGTGATCCGCAGCGATGTCTCCCAATCGCCCGCGCCGCCAGAGCCGCCTGCCGCCCCGGAACCGCCGCTCAAAGGCGAATAGCGCCGCGCCAGATCCAAAGCCCCTCAGCCCCGGCCCGAAAGGACCGGGGTCTTTTTTTTGCCTGCCAGCCAGCGCTTTGCGCGCCGCACCGGAGCCGTTAGGGTGTGCGCCAATGACAAGCCCGGGAGATGACGCCATGAAACTTCGTGCCCTTTGCGCCGCGCTGCTCGTGGCCACCTCGCTGGGGGCCTGCACGACCGCGCCGGAACCGTGCACCACCGAGTGGATCGACTACCGGACGGACAAGGTGCTGAAACGCTTCGCTGTCGAAAACCGCAGCCTTGTCTCCGACTTGCGCAACCTGATGCGCGCAGATGGCGATGTGGACCCCGTCCAGGCAATCCTGCTCGCAGCGAAGGCGGATGACCTGCGCAATTTCGCCACCAGCTTCGAGCGGATCATCATCCCCGAACTGGAATCGGCCGTCGGCCAGTGCGGCAGCAAGCCCGAGTTCATTCCCGCCTTCACCGAATTCCTGCGCAAGGAAGGCGTCTCGGAAGAAGCGCTCGAATGGGTCGGGCCGATCATGGCTCTGTCCCAGGTCGCCCGGTCCAATCCCTGACGCACTGAAGCGAACCTCCTGCAATGAAAACTCTGATTGTCGTTCCGGCCCGCTATGCCTCGACGCGCCTGCCGGGCAAGCCGCTCGCGCCGATCGCGGGGCGCGCCATGGTGGACCGTGTGGCGGGCCTCGCGCGCCGCGCGGCGGCTCAGCTGGAGCAGGCGGAACATGTCGTCGCCACCGATGACACCCGCATTCTCGAACATTGCCGCGATGCCGGCATTCCGGTCGTGATGACCGATCCCGACCTGCCCTCCGGCTCCGACCGGGCGCTGGCGGCAGTGGACGGGCTCGGCGCCGCGCCGGAATTCGTCGTCAATCTGCAGGGCGACGCACCGTTCACGCCGGCCGCCCATGTCGTCGCCATCGTCGATGCCCTGGCGACCTCCGGCACGGATGCCTCGACGCCCTACATCCGCCTCAGCTGGGAAGCGCTCGACCGGTTGCCTGCGCACAAGCTGGAGACCCCGTTTTCCGGCACAACTCTCGTGACCGATCCTGTGGGGCGCGCGATCTGGTTCTCGAAGATCATCCTGCCCGCTATGCGCAAGGAGAAAGACCTGCGCGGCATGGGCCCGCTCTCGCCGGTGTGCCAGCATGTCGGCCTCTACGCCTACCGCCTCGAGGCGCTGCGCCGATACTGCGCGTTGCCGGAGAGCCGGTATGAGCGCCTTGAAGGTCTCGAACAGCTGCGCCTGATCGAAAACGGGCTGACCGTGCAGGCGGTGGAAGTTCAGCCGGGGCGAATTGCCATGCCGGGCATCGACACGGCGGAAGACATTGCCCTCGCCGAGCGTCTCGTCGCCGAGCACGGCGATCCGGACGGAAACTGAGCCATGGCGCGCTTGTATGTCGTGCGGCACGGAAACACCTTCGATACGGGCGATGTGGTCACCCGCGTGGGCGGGCGCACCGACCTGCCCTTGTCCTCCTCCGGCCGGAAACAGGCCGAGGCGCTGGCCGCGCATTTCGCGGAGACGCGCTTCACGGCCGCGCTCGCCTCGCCGCTGCAGCGCACGCGGGCGACAGCGCGTGCGATCCTCGGTGCACGGACGGATGCTCCGGCCCTGCTGATCCGCAGCTTCCTGCGCGAGATCGACTATGGCCCGGACGAGAGCCAGCCGGAGGCGGCCGTCATCGCTCGCCTCGGCGAAGCGGCTCTGGCGGCGTGGGACGCGGACGGCACGGTGCCACAAGGCTGGATCGTAGACCCTGCCGCGATCCGCGAAGGCTGGCGCGCGTTGCTGCGCGATGTGGCCGCGGTGCCAGTGGAGGCCAACGTGCTGGTGGTCACCAGCAACGGCACGGCGCGCTTTCTTCCGGATGTGGTGGATGCGGCGCCGGAGGGGCTGGACCGCAAGCTGAAGACAGGCGCCTGGGGCGAGATCGAAATCACGCCCGCAGGCGCGAAAATCGAGGCCTGGAACAAGCGCCCCTGATCAAGGCGTGAGCTAGGCCACGTCCCTCGCGATGACCTGCTCGCCGAGCGAACCGGGGCCGCCGATGGGCAGGTAGAAGGCGACTGTCGTGCCTTCACCATAGATCGAGGAGAGCGTCAGCCGCCCGCCATGCATTTCGGCGAAGGACTTGGTCAGCGCGAGGCCGAGACCCGTGCCGTCGGTGTTGCGGTCCTTGGTCTTGGAGACCTGCTCGAAGGGCTGGCCGAGGCGGGGGATGTCCTCCGCCGGAATGCCGATGCCGGTATCGGTGACGCCGAAATAGATTTCCGGGCCGCGCTGTTCGATGCGGACGGTGATCTTGCCGCCCCGGTCTGTGAACTTGATGGCATTCGAAACGAGGTTCAGCACCATCTGGCGGATGGCGCGGTGGTCGGCGTCGATGTCGGGAAGGTTCAGCGCGCCGTCGAGGATCAGTTCGATCTCCTTCTCTTCAGCCTTGCGGCGGATCATCCGCATTGCAGCATCGACCGGATCCACCGGATCGATGAGCTGCGTCGTGATCGTCATCTTGCCAGCTTCGATCTTCGCCATGTCGAGAATGTCGTTGATCATGTCGAGCAGGTGCTGTCCGGACGTGAGGATGTCGCGGGAATAGTCCTTGTACGAGGCATGCCCGAGCGGGCCGGCGAGTTCGTTCATCATGATCTCGGAGAAACCGATGATGGCGTTCAGCGGCGTGCGCAGTTCATGGCTCATGTTGGCGAGGAAGGCCGACTTGGTGAAGGCCGCGTGCTCAGCCTTGGCCTTCTCCTCGGAATATTTGCGGGAGAGCGCCTCGGCCTTGCCTTCCGAGCGCTGGAGATCAAGCGCGGCGCGCTTCATTTTCTCCTGCTGCTTCTTCAGCTCTTCTTCGTTGCGGATGTTCTCGGACACATCGACGCCGACGGTCAGCAGGCCGCCGTCCGGCGTCGGGCGCTCGACCATCTTCAGCCACCGGCCCGTACGCAGGGCAATCAGCGTGGTGCGGCTGTCTTCCGATGACTGACGTTCCATCAGCACGGCACCCGCCCGGGCGATCTGCATCGTCTCGTGGCTCATGCCGGCGCGCAGCGTGTCCTGCAGGCCGAAATCAATGGCGAAGGCCCGGTTCCAGTAAAGCAGACGCTTGCGCGCGTCCCAGAGGGCGAACGGCCCGGCGAACCCTTCAATGGCGGCGCGCAGGCGGCGTTCGGCGGCGCGGACGCGGTCCTCGGCCTGCTTGCGGTCCGTCACATCCAGCATGATGCCGCCGAACACGGGCTCGCCGCTGACCGGATCGTCCGACAGGCTGCCGCGCATTTCGACCCAGCGGTTGGACGGCGCAACGGTGGGGAAAGCCAGCTGCAGCCAGCCGATGGTGCGCGCCTTGGTGAACGCTTCGTGGATCCGGTCATGCGCCTCGACCGGCGCGCGGCCCATCAGGTCATCAAGCGTCAGCAGGCCGGACCGGTCAAAGCCGAGCAGCACAGCGGCGCCGTCACTGAAGAAAACGGTGTTGGTGGTATGCGACCATTCCCAATAGCCCGCCTGCGCGCCGCGCATGACGAGGCCGAGGATACGGTCCGATTCCTGGTTATGGGTCGCCTGCGCGAGGATCTCCCGCTGGCGGCGGGACAGGCGGCGCGTCAGATCGAGGATCGCCATCGCGGGCGCGGCAATCAGCAGGCCGAAGATTGCGATGCGCAGGATATCCGATGCCGAAAGGAGCGGACGCGCGACGGTGAGGCAGACGGCGACTTCGCTGCCGGCAACCGGTGAGCAGGCCGTTCCGGCGCGGACAATGTCCGGGCCCGACTGGATGGACGGGGTGGTCGCCGGTGCGATGTCTGCGGCGCCAGACAGGTGGACGCCGCCGAAGCTGAACTTGGCGCTGGGGGAGCGCAGCGTCAGCCGGGCATTCTCGGGCTTCGAGAAGGTCGCCGTGATCGGCGACAGCGCGATCAGCGGCGGGCCGTCCGAAGCGGCAGAGACAAAGACGAGGTCGCCGTGCGGGGTGAGGAACATGCCGGTCTCGCCTTGTGCCAGCGCGCCGGCAGCGGCGGCTGCATCGCCGAGGCGCGAGCCCGGCGGCGACTGGACAGCATCCCGCAAGGAAACGAGTGCGTCCATGCCATTGGCGATGCCGGCGGCTTTCGAAGTCGACAGGTCATTCTCGCCGATGAGCCGCAGCACGACCTGCGCGGCATCGCTGCGCGCGGAGACGCGGGCGGCGAGCATTTTTGCTTCGGCGTCAAGCTGGGTCAGGAAGGCGCGTTCTTCGGTCTGGCGTTCGTCCCAGGCCTTGAGGCCGAGGGCCAGGGCGAGGAGGCCGAGAATGGCGAGGATCAGGCCCCAGGTCCGGCGGTTGTCGGCCAGCAGGTCGCGCTCTTCCGGCCGCGCGGGAATGGCGTTCTTGCCGGGATGCGACGCTTTTTTGCCCAAACTCTCCCCATGACCAGCAGGCGAACTGCCGGATCATGGGAGTTTCGGTGGCAAAGATTGCCGGTTGGTTAACCAATCGGAGGGCTTTGTTAACGCCTGTCAGGCCCCGCCGGCCAGCGCCCGGCCGGCGATATCCATCGCATTCTCGGACAATCCCGCCTCAACCAGCCGCTTCAGGCAGGCTTCTGCTTCGGCCCGGGCCTTTGGCTCCAGCAGCCGCCATTGCTCGAACGCGGCGATCAGACGCGCGCCCAGCGCCGGGTTCACCTTGTCGGCGGCGAGGATGGTGGCCTCGACGGCGCGGTAGCCAGAGCCATCGGGCGCATGGAAGGCGGCGAGGTTCTGCATCGCGAAGGCGCCGATGACCGAGCGGACCCGGTTGGGATTTTTCAGGTCAAAGGCCGGATGGGCGATCAGGCGTTTGACGTCTTCGGCAGTGCCGGTGGAGGCCTGGACCGAGAACCATTTGTCCATGACCAGCGGGTTGCCTTTCCACAGTGCTTCGAAATGCGAGATCGCCTCGGCCTTCGCCCCGCCCTTGGTGAACATCAGCGCGCGCAGCGTCGAGAGCCGCTCGGTCATGTTCGGGGCGCGTTCGTACAGGCTGTAGAGCGCGGGTGCCGCATCGCGCGAGTCCGAGGCGCTGAGCAGGCCGATGAAGGCGGTGCGCATCGCGCGGATGGAGGCCTGCTCCGCGCCGGGGTGATACGGTGTGGGCGGCGGGGCTTGCAGGGTTTCGGCGATCTCGTTGGCGAGCTGGTGATACAGCGCGGTCTTGAGTTTCTTCTGCGCCGCGGCCAGTGCCACGGGATCAGCCGGTTGGCGCTCGAGGAAGAGTTCGCCGACTTCCGGCAGGCGCGTCAGCAACGCGGCATAGGCTGGATCGTCCTTGGCACCGCGAACGGCTGAGGCGATGGCGTCTACCAGGTCCTGATCGGGATTGGTCTGGGTGCCATCGGAAAGGGCGATGATCTCGTCCTTGATGAGGGTCTGGAGACCGTCCCACTTGTTGAAGGGGTCGGTCTCGGCTTTGACCAGGGCGAGGCGGTCGTCGCGGGTGAGCGTGCGCTCGATCCGGATGGGGGCACTGAAATCCCGGCCCACTGAAAGGCTGGGCCTCGAACTTCCGGGGGGGACTTTCAGTTCGAGGGTTTCATTCGATTTTTCGAGTATGTGGAGGAAGGGTTCGGTGGTGTGGCCGCCTTTTCCGTCCAGCAGGGCGCAGAGGAGCGGGATGGGGAGCGGGTGTTTGACCGGTTGGCCGGGGGTCGGCTTAACCGATTGAGACAGTTCGACTTTTAGCGTTCCGGTGGCAGGGTCCCAGGTCTCGGTGACGCGGACTTCGGGGGTGCCGGCCTGGGCGTACCAGCGGCGGAAAGCCGACAGATCCCGGCCAGAAACTGCTTCAAAGCAGGCATAATAGTCCTCGATCGTTACCGCCTGACCATCATGGCGTGTAAAATAAAGGTCCATTCCTTCTCGATATTTATCATTCCCTATCGTTCTGCGCAGCATCCCGATGATTTCGGAGCCCTTCTCGTACACGGTCGCGGTGTAGAGATTGTCGATGGCCCCATAGGTGTCCGGACGGACGGCGTGAGCGAGCGGGCCGGCGTCTTCGGCGAACTGGCGGGCCCGCAGCTTGATGACATCCTTGATGCGCTGCACGGGCCTTGAGCGCATGTCGGCGGAGAAGTTCTGGTCGCGGAAAACCGTGAGGCCTTCCTTCAGGCAGAGCTGGAACCAGTCCCGGCAGGTGATCCGGTTGCCGGTCCAGTTGTGGAAGTATTCATGGGCGACGATCGATTCAATGGCTTCGAAATCGAAATCCGTGGCGGTCGCCTCGTCGGCCAGGACATAGGCCGAGTTGAAGATGTTGAGGCCCTTGTTCTCCATGGCGCCGAAATTGAAATCGCGCACGGCGACGATGTTGAACACGCCGAGATCATACTCGCGGCCATAGGCCTCCTCGTCCCAGCGCATCGAGCGTTTCAGCGCGTCCATCGCCCAGGCGGCGCGCGGGGCGTCACCCTTGTCGACATGGATGCCGAGATCGACATGTTTGCTGGACATCGTGGTGAAGCTATCGCGCAGCACGTCATAATCGCCGGCGCAGAGCGCGAAGAGATAGGCGGGCTTCTTGTGGGGGTCGATCCATTCGGCGAAGTGGCGCTTGCCCGGCAGGTCGCCCGACGTGCCCGGCGTTCCGTTGGAGAGCAGGATCGGGAAGTCTTCTTTCGGGCCGACCATCCGCACGCGGAAGGAACTCATGACGTCCGGCCGGTCCGGATAGAAGGTGATGCGGCGGAAGCCTTCGGCCTCGCACTGGGTGCAAAGGCGCCCACCCGAGAGATAGAGACCCGACAGCGCGGTGTTGGCTTCCGGTGAAATCTCGACTTCGGTTTCGAGCACGAACGGGGCCTTCGGCGGCGCATGCAGCGTGAGGCCGCGCGCGTCGACCGTGAAGTCTGCCGGATCAACGGGCTTTGCGGTCTCGCCCGCGAGGCCGATGGCGACATAGTTCAGGTGCAGCGCCTCGCCGTCGAGGCGCATCGCGCCCTGGCCGCGCGGCGTGACCGAGAGCGCGGCCTTCACGACGGTTTTCTGCGCGCCGAGGTCAAAGTCGAGCGTCACGTTGGTGATCTCGAAGGGATACGGCGTGTAGTCCTTGAGTTTCACCGCTACCGGGGTTTCCGTTCGCATCAGGGGGCGCTCCTCGGATCATATGGATTGGACCACAGGGATATAGGGGCGAGTCGATGCCGTCGAGGTCCGTTGTCGGCTTCGCTGCGGATTGGAGGCATTGGAGTTTTAGTGCTTTTCGGAGCCGCACGGTGAATAGTTGCTACAGGCGCTTTCCTACTATGGCCACGTGCGAGTGGGGATTGAGGAAGGGAAATAGCTGAAGCCGGACCAACACTAAATCCAAACCTTGGTGATTTAGCTCGCCTATCGAAAGCGACACCCACAGATTTTCTGGATGCGGGACTTCGGGTCCAGCTCCTACGAAGTGACAAACAATGTCGTTTTTGCCCAGAATGGAGTCAGGAAGGCAGGGGTGAAAAAATCCTTCGCCTAAGTGTGCTAGCGCGTATGCATGTGCAGTTTTGGCGACAAACCGCATCATTTTCGTTGCGTCGACGATCCCAATGGTTAGCGCGACGGGGCCATCATGATTGTACTCGGCTGCAATAGCCTTTGTTAGCTCTAACGCCTCTGATGGACGCCACGCTGCTAGCTTGCGCCCGACAATTGGCTCGAGGATTGGTCGGTCCATCAAAATGCCTGGCGGAGGTGGAAGCCAAATTGGAAAGCAGAGAGGCACCTCGTCTACCGAGTATTCTCGCTTAACATTTTCGCCGATTGGATTTTGATCCGCATCAAGCAATGAGAACTCCACGGGAACAGTGAAGTCTTCCTTTTTCCGCTTCCGCGAGGGCGCACCTATTCTCTTGCGAAAGGTTCCCCACGACTTGCGAAGACAGAACTGCTCAAACTCTTGATTTATGGTTTTTGCGCAGGCCGCACAGGAAGCTTTCTCGCAGACCATACTGTTCCGCCCAATGGCGAATGGAATGATGTGTTCGTCTTGAAGCGGCGATTCGCGGTCTCCGCAATAGATGCACTTCCCAATACCAATAAATCGGCGTTGGCTCCCTTCCTCGCCGCTTAGGATTTCCCAGTCCATAAAAGCTCATTCAGATGAAGGGCAGCCAACGGCTCGGGCGCGAGACAGAATGCTCAAGCCAGTACGATATTCCCCCAAGTCGCACGCAGGTCACGTCAAAAAGCGGAAAGAGTCTAGAACTCCTCCCGCCCACGGTTGATCGAGATAGGGTTTCTAGGTTGCCGGTCGCGGCTACGCGGAAACTCGGAAGCCGTAAGGCTGTCACCCCGGCGAAAGCCGGGGCTCAGACTTAGATGTGCGCAGCAAGGCGGCCTCACGGGGTCCGGGCTTTCGCCGGGATGAGCGGGAGGGAGAGTGGTGCGTGTGAATCGCAGGGCGGGATTCATCCCGCCATTCGGGCGGCGCGGCTCATCCGGCGGGATAAATCCCGCCCTACAAAGGGGTTCCGCGCATGGACCCGTTCCTGTGATCCCGGCTTTCGGCGGGATGACAAGTAAGGACGCAATTCCGCAGTGCGCGTTCAATGGCCCTTTCGGCTGGTGAGCTTGCCGTAGGTGCGATCCAGTGCCGTGGCCATCTTTCCGAGCGCGCCGACAGTGGCCTGATGAATACTACCGGCATTGTCCATGACCTTTACCGGGCCCAGTCCGGTCGGCCGCGCCTCGATCACGCATTGCTTGTCGTCACCGCCTTCGCGGCCGGCGTTCTCGTCGGTGACGTGGAGTTCAACCCGTGTCAGCTTGTCCTCGAAGCGGGAAAGACGTTCGCGGACGAGCGCTTCGAGTCCCTCCGCCATGGCTGAGCTGCCTTCGACCGTGTTGCCGGTATTGACCTGAATGATCATGGCGGATTCCTTTTGCTGGTGGGGGAATGCTGGCGAACGCCAGCTAGCGCACCTTGCGAGAGCGTTCGAGCACGGGCCGCTGGCCTTCGGCGTCGAGTGCGCCGGAAGGTGCCTGGCCTTTTTGCGGCGTCGAGGTCATGCCGGAATCCGGTGCAGGCTCCGTCAGCGGATGGTCCGGCGCGGGTGCAGCGGATTTGAGATCTTGTGCGTGGCGTGAGGGCGCAACCTGGGCAGCCTGATTTTTCGGTCGATCTTTTTTGCTCATGTTTGTTCTCCCTGATGGCAAGCCCAACCCGTCTGCTAACTCAATGCTTCTCGGCACGGATCGTTCCACTTCGATCTGCGTTCTGGTCTGGTTGGTGCGTTTGTCCCCATCAGGGCCGTCGCGGCCCGTTGTCGGCGGCGCCGAGCACTGGCAAGACGGCTCCATGAACCCTGCCCCTGTTCCTTACCCGCCGGCGATCCGGCGTGCCGCTGTGGTGATTGCGGCCTTGCTGGCGGTGGCGATCGGGTATTTTTCGCTGGTGCCGCCGGGCGAGGCGCCGGCGCCGCAGATCTCTGACAAGATCCGCCATTTCGCGGCCTATGCGGGGCTGGCGGTGCCGGTGGCGATGTGGTTCGGGCCGGGGCGGCTGGCGGCGATCCTGGTCGTGGCGCTGTACGGGGCGGGACTGGAAGTGGCGCAGGCGCTGGCCGGTACGGGGCGCGAAGGCTCCCTCGCCGACGCAGCCGCCAACGCGCTGGGCGCGGCGGCGGGCGTGCTGCTGGTGTGGATCATTGCGCGCACCAGAGCTTAGAGCGGCGGGCAACTGGAGACGGCAGCCCGGCCTGGCCTATCCTTCGACTTCGCTCAGGATGAGCGCGCATTGTGTGGCAGATGAGCCGCTTGAGGCTCTGACGCCATGCGAACGGATCACTCGGCGGCGACGGTGATTTCCTCGTCGAGGCGGTAGACGTCGCGCAGGATCATCGCGCATTGCTGGGCGACGGGTTTCATCTCCAGCGGAAGCTCATTCGGGTTGGCGGAGGCGAACTCGGCGATCTTGCGGGCGATGCCCATCAGGTCCGGTGTGTGGACGATCATCCTTGCCTGGTGCTCGACGCGCTGGGGATCGCGGTCATATTCGGCGCCGCCGACACGCCAGCCGCCGCCGCTGCCTTCGTCGGTGGCGACCACCGGATAGGTGCCGGGATTGGCGAGCGTCACGCCGAACTCGCTCGCGCGCCACTTGATGGAGCGCCGGTCGATGAACCAGTGTTCCAGCATCATGTCTTCGTCGTCATCGGTGACGCGGTTCTGGTTGTGGACCGCCTGCTCCGAGACCAGCTCGTGGGCATGGAAGGGCCGGCCGAGGCCGCAGTCATAGGTGATGCGCAGGGGCTCGTTGACGTCCTTCACCCAATGGGGAACGACATGCTCGATCACCGCCCAGGTGCCGACCGGCTTCACGAATACGCGCTGCGACTTGTGGAACAGGGCCTTGGCCATGGGTGCGTCTCCTCATCCAATCCTGAATCGTGCCACAGGATCGTGGGAGTCGGGTGAATGCAGCCGTTGAAATTTGAAGCAAATGTCGCGGCGCCATTGCCGCTGGGTCACACCTTTCCGCACGCGTAAAGTGGGCTATTCTCTGGCAATCCGAGATAACACGTAACGCCCCGAGGGCGATTGGGAGCCAGACGCGCCATGAATTTCGATTTCTCCGAAGACCAGAAATACCTCGCCGGTGAGGCAAGGAAGTTCCTGTCGGCCGCCAGCCCGGCCTCGGAAGTCCGCAAGGTGCTGAATGACGAGGCGCTGGCCTATCATGAGGGCCTCTGGAAGAAGGTCGTGGAGATGGGCTGGCTGGGCGCCGCAATCCCCGAGGAGCATGGCGGGCTGGGCCTCGGCATGCTGGAGATGTGCGTGCTGGCCGAAGAGATGGGCCGCGCGATTGCGCCGGTGCCGTTTGCTTCGACCGCGTATTTCCTGACCGAAGCGGTGAAGCTGGGCGGCAGCGAGAAACAGAAAGCCGCCATCCTGCCCCTGATCGCCGCCGGCGACGTGATCGGCGCCTATGCCGCCTCCGAAGGCCCGGGCAATCCGGACGCCTCGACGATCCGCACCACGTTTGACGGCAAGACGCTGACCGGCGTGAAAATCCCGGTGACGGACGGCGACATCGCGACCCATGCGGTCGTGCTGGCCAAGGAGGGCAAGGGCCTGTCGCTGGTGCTGGTGGACCTCTCCGCCAAGGGCATCACCCGCAAGCCGCTGCAGACCATCGACCCGACGCGCAGCCATGCCGAGATCCACTTTGACGCAACCCCTGCCGAACGCCTCGGCGCCAAGGGTGAGGGCGACTCGCTGAACGCCCAGCTGCTCGACCGGGTGGCGGTGCTGCTGGCGTTCGAACAGCTTGGCGGCGCCTCGGTCTGCCTCGAGATGGCGAATGACTATGCCAAGAACCGCTATGCCTTCGGCCGCCCGATTGGTGGCTATCAGGCGATCAAGCACAAGCTGGCGGACATGTACGTGAAGAACGAGATTGCCCGGTCGAACTGTTTCTACGGCGCCTGGGCGCTCTTGACGAATGCTGCCGAGCTGCCGGAAGCGGCGGCGGCGGCGCGGGTGGCCGCGTCGGAGGCCTACTGGTTTGCGTCGAAAGAAAACATCCAGACGCATGGCGGCATGGGCTTCACTTGGGAAGTTGACTGCCATCTCTATTATCGCCGGGCGAAGCTGCTGGCCGTGCAGGCCGGCTCGCCGAAGGTCTGGAAAGAGAAGCTGGTGCGCGCGCTTGAGGCGAAGAATGCGGCCTGAGGCATCCGCCTTGACACATGTCGAGCGGCGGGATCACTCCCGCCGCTCGCAACGTGATGGATTACTCGCCGGTGTAGGCGACGGCAGCCACAGGCTCCGGAGCCGACCATGTGACCGTGTCGGACGGCGTGGTGGCGCCGGCGGTGTACACTTTCAGCGTGGCGGTCTTGTAGGTGATGTCGAAGTTCTCGACGACCGTGGCGTTCTCGCCGGTGTAGGTCGAGTAGTTGTTGAGGACGGCTTCGGTGAGCGTCCAGACCTGCTTGTCGGTGGAACCGTCAGCGGTGATCGTGATGTCCACGGTCGAGACCGGGGTCGAGTTGACGACGTGCTTGAGCACTTTCACGGACGAGGTGTCGAACGTGCGGGTGACATAGATGCCGCCGGCATACAGGGTCGACTTGGCCGGCTCGACCGGCAGGTAGGTAACCGGATCGTAGACCGGCTGTTGCGACACGCTGAAGGTGACGGCGGTCGCGGCGACCTTGTCGGTGCCCAGTTTGAGTTCGACGCCGGCATGCGCCATCCCGGCAATCAGCATGGAGGCGGCGGAGGCTGCGGCGATGCGGCGGGTATGCGCAAAGATATTCGACATATGACGTTGTCCCTTTGTACTGCGCCGCGGGCGGGAGCCCATCGCTCATCTCCCCGGCGCACGAAGGACATACGACGCCCCAATTCGGGATGGAATATGGCAACCGCCTGTCAGCAACCGTTCACACCGAAATATTTTTACCAAACTGTAACCGGGCTTGAAAATCCGGTTTCATCCCTTAGCCACTGAAAGCAACGGAGACCGAGATGGACTTCAACGATACCCCAGCCGAAGCCGCCTTCCGCAAGGAAGCCTATGACTTCCTGTCGAAACACTTGGAGCTGAAATCCGGCGCGCGCCCGCGGGCTGGCTCCGGCGACTCGGCGCTGAAGCGCGCCAAGGACTGGCAGCGCACCAAGGCCGAGAACAAGTTCGCCCAGATCACCTGGCCGAAGGAATGGGGCGGCCGCGGCGGCACGTCCATGGAATCGGTGATCTGGGGCCAGGAAGAGGGCAAGTTCGACGCCCCGACCGGCCCATTCGCCATCGGTCTCGGCATGTGCGTGCCGACCGTCATCGCGTTCGGCTCCGACGCGCACAAGGATCGCTATGTCCAGAAAGCCCTGAAGGGCGAGGAAATCTGGTGCCAGCTGTTCTCCGAGCCTTCGGCGGGCTCGGACGTCGCGGGCCTCAAGACCAAGGCGGTCAAGGACGGCGATGAGTGGGTGATCAACGGCCAGAAGGTCTGGACGTCCGGCGCCCACTATTCCGATTTCGGCATTGTCCTCGTGCGGACGAACCCGAAGGTTCCGAAGCACAAGGGCCTGACGATGTTCATCGTCAACATGAAGCAGAAGGGCGTTGAAGTGCGCCCGATCCACCAGGCGTCCGGTGGCCGCGAGTTCAACGAGGTGTATTTCACCGACGTGCGCATTCCGGATACGGACCGTCTCGGCGCCGTGGGCGATGGCTGGAAAGTCGCGCTCGTCACGCTGATGAACGAACGCCTTGCCGTGGGCGGCTCGCCGGGTCCCGACTGGGGCGAGATCATGGCTTATGCCAAGGATGCCGGCAGCATTTCCGACCAGGCCTTCCGCGAGAAGCTGGCCGACTGGTATGTCGCGGCGCAAGGCTACAAGCTGACCAAGTTCCGCACGATGACCGCCCTGTCGCGCGGCCAGACGCCGGGACCGGAAAACTCGATCGGCAAGATCATCACCGCCAACCACCTGCAGGACATCTGCAACTCGGCGATCGAGATGCAGGACCATTTCGGCATCATCACCGAAGCCGAGCGGATGCCGGGCGACGCGATCTTCCAGCAGAGCTTCATGTGGGCGCCGGGCCTTCGCATCGCGGGCGGCACGGACGAGATCCTGAAGAACATCATCGCCGAGCGCGTGCTCGGCCTGCCGCAGGATGTCCGCGTCGACAAGGACCTTGCGTTTGACGAGATGAAAGCGGGCTGAGGCCTGCCCTTTTGCGGGACCAAAAATCAGGGCGGCTTGCTTAGCAGGCCGCCCTTTCTCATGGTGGCCGCATGACAGAACCGAACCCGATCTCTCATGGCGCGCACCGGCTGGCCTGCCCGGCCGGCACAGTCCTGTTCCGGCCGGACGATGCCTGTTCGGGGTTCGTGGTGCTGCAGGAAGGCTCGATCCGCGTTTCGCTGACCAGCGCCGGCGGGCGCGAGATCGTGCTCTACAGGGTCGGGCCCGGCGAAATCTGCCTGCAGACATTCACCTGTCTTGCCGAGGGGCGCACCTATTCCGCCGAGGGCGTTGCAGAAACCGAACTGAAGGGGGAGATGATCCCGCCGGGCGAATACGAGCGCCGGATGGCGCAGGAACCGGACTTCCGGCGCGCCGTCTTCACTGCCGTGGCGCACCGGTTTGCCGATTTCGAACATCTTGTCGAATCCCTCGCCTCCGCCAGCATCGAGGCGCGTCTCGCCGAAGCCTTGCTGGCCCGCGCCGATGCTGAGGGTGAGGTACATCTGACACATGACGCGCTTGCCGCCGAAATCGGCTCGGCCCGGGAAGTCGTCAGCCGCCAGCTCTCCCGGTTCGAAAGGTCTGGAATCGTCGCCCTGGCGCGCGGGAAGGTGACCCTGCTGTCGCGCAGCGCGCTGGGACACAAGGCGGCGGGCAACTGAAACGCTGTGCATGGTGACTTAGTCACCGACGCAGGACCGGGCGCAGGCCTAACCTGTCTCCACAAGCAAAGGAGACTTCCCATGTTCAAGACCAATGAAGGCACACTCGACCGCGCCCTGCGCGTGATTGCCGGTATCGTGCTGATCAGCCTCGTGTTCGTCGGGCCGCAGACGCCCTTCGGCTGGATCGGCGTTGTGCCGCTGCTGACCGGCCTCGCCGGCTGGTGCCCGGTCTATACCCTGCTCGGGCTCAATACCTGCCCGGTCAAGAAAGGCTAAGGCGCAGACGCCGCAGCGGCGACGGCTTCCTTGTCGGTTGTTTCGACAATGAAGCCAGCCAGCTCGCTGACACAGGCGCGGCCCGCATCGGTGAGGGATTTCGCGCGGGCGGCGTTCGACGTGTCGAGCGCCACCGCAGTTGTCTCCAGCGTGGTCTGCGCAACGACGCCGCGCGTGCGGCCTCGCAGGACGGTGGCGTCGAGACGGCAGCGGGCGGTGTCGCCATACAGCGTGAACTCGGACAGGCGCCAGGTGATCTCGAACTGGGTAGGCCCGGACGAATTCGACGGCAGGGCGGCAAACTCGCCCTCGCCGCCCAGCGAATCGAGCAGGGCGCCCTGCATCATTTCAGTGGCATTGTCCGTCCACTGAACGCCGCGCACGATGCGCAGCGCGCCGGTCTCGTCTTCCGCCGCGATGGTGCGGCCGGAAAACAGGCGGGACGCTTCGGGCTCACGGATGGTGACCGTCGCATTCAGGCGGTGCATCGGCTCCATCGGGCCGATCCGGTAGAAGGCGTCCGGCGCCTCCGGCTGGCTGAGGACGTTCACGCAGCCGGCGAGGCCCAGCAGCGCGGCCGACAAGATCAGGGTCCGGATCATCGCTTCTTCTCCTCATATGGCAAGGGTTCACCGACGATGAAGCCTTGCGGGTTGCGTTCGATTTCGCGCACCGTTCGGTCAAGCCGGTTGATCAGGACGCGCAGGTCCTGGCTGGCGGCGGTCGTGTTCTCGAAAGTGGCCGCGGCGGGGCCTTCCATGACGGCCGTTGCGGCGGCCACGGCGCGCTGGCTTTCCTTCAGCGTACCTGTCGCGGCAGTGGCGACCGTGCGGAAATCTCCCACCAGCGTCTTGAGATCGGTCTGCACTTCGGCGAGGCCGGACCCGGTGGAGACACCCACGGTCTCCCATTCGCGCGAGGCCGCCTCGAAGGCCACCGAGGCCTCCGACACATCCTTCAGCGTTGCCGAGGCTTCGTTGATCAGGCCGTCATCGGAGGCGAGCCGGGTGGTGATCGTCTCAAGATTTTTGATGGAGGTGCTCATCGAGGCGATGTTTTCATCCGTCAGGATACGGTTGATCCCGTCAAAGGTGAGGTTGGCGCGGCCCAGGGCCTGCGCGCCGCCCGCCACGATCTGGTCGACCAGCGTGCGCTCGGATTTGATGATCGGCACCGGCTGGCCCGGCCGGCTTTCGAGCGGTTTGCCGGTGCCCGCCGTCAGCTGCACGAACGTGATACCGGTGATGCCGGCGAGCTGGATCGAGGCGGTGGAGTCCTCGCGGATCGGCGTTTCGCGCGAGACGCGGACATGCGCGCGCACCTTAGAGGGATCCGCCTTGTCGATGCGCACGGTGGCCACCTCGCCGACCTTCACGCCGATATAGCGCACCGCCGCGCCTTCCTCGAGCGAGACGGGCCCTTCGAAGACAATGTCGTAGGCCTTGTAGTCGCGCTGAAATTCGGACTGGCCAAGCCAGAGTACGAAGCCTGCGATGACCGCCGCCGCCACAAGGACGAGCGCGCCAATCAGTGCGTAGTTTGCCCGGGTTTCCATGCTTTTTCTAAGCCTCTTCTTCTGTCACAGGCGCTGCCGCGCGTCCGCGCGGCCCGCTGAAATATTCCTGGATCCACGGATGATCGACTTCGCGAAGCTCCGGGATCGTTCCGACGGCCAATACCTTCTTTTCTCCCAGAACCACGATCCGGTCGCACGTTGCGTGCAACGTATCGACATCATGGGTAACGAGAAAGACCGTAAGTCCGAGCGCGCGCTGCAGGGAGCGCACGAGCGTATCGAAGGCGGCCGCCGTGATCGGGTCAAGGCCGGCGGTCGGCTCGTCGAGAAACAGCAGCTCCGGATCGAGCGCCAGCGCGCGGGCAAGCGCGGCGCGCTTGCGCATGCCGCCGGACAGGTCGGACGGATACTTGTCGCCGGCGCTGGCCGCGAGACCGGACAGGCGTATCTTCATGTCGGCGAGGTCGCGCATCAGCGGCCGGCTGAGCTGCGTATGCTCCTTCATCGGCACCATGACATTCTCGCGCACCGTCAGGTTCGAGAACAGGGCGCCGTCCTGGAACATGATGCCCCAGCGCCGCTCGATGGCCGTGCGCTCATCGCGCGAAAGCGTCTCCAGCCGCTCGCCGAACACTTCGATGCTGCCGCTTTCGGGTGGCTTCAGACCGGTGATCGCGCGCAGGAGGACGGACTTGCCGCAGCCGGAGGGACCGATGACCCCGATAACTTCGCCCTGCGGAATATCGAGATTCAGGTGTTCGAGCACGACCGACGAACCGAAGGCCACCTTGAGGTCGCGTATACGGATGATCGGCGCGGCGCTCATATGCCGAGCTCCATGTAGAAGATCGCGAACATCGCATCGAGCACGATGATGGCGAAGATCGCCTGCACGACGGAAGTGGTGGTGCGGTGCCCGAGGGACTGCACGCTGCCGCCGGTGAGCAGGCCCTGCCGGCACGCGATCAGCGCGACGACGAGACCGAAGACGGGCGCCTTCGACATGCCGATCCAGAACTGGTCAATCGGAACAGAGGTACGCAGGCGTTCGATGAAGAGGCCGGGATTGATGTCGAGCGAGGTCCAGCCGACCACGACGCCGCCAGCAATGCCGGCGAGGGTTGCCACGAAAGCGAGGATCGGGGTCATCACCAGCATGGCGAGCACGCGCGGGGCGACGAGCACTTCCATCGGCTTGAGGCCGAGGGTCTGCATCGCGTCGATTTCCTGGCGCATCTTCATCGTGCCGATTTGCGCGGTGAAGGAGGAGTTCGTGCGACCCGCCAGCACGATGCCGGTGAGCACCACGCCGAACTCGCGGAGCATGGAGTAACCGATCAGTTCGACCGTATAGATCTCAAGGTCAAAATCGCTGAGCGTCGTGGCGCCGATATAGGCGACCACCATGCCAACGAAGAAGGACAGGAAGGCGACGATCGGCATCGCGTTCAGGCCGGCCTCTTCCATCACGGCGACGATCGAGGTCCAGCGCATTTTCCAGGGCTGGGCCGCGAGGCGGACGATCGTGAAGATGGTCTCGCCGAGGAAGGCGAGCGTGGCGACGAGTTCGCGCACGAACGCTTCGGCGCCGCGTCCGATGCGCTCCAGCATTTCGATGAAGCCGTAGGGCTTTGTGGCCGGTGGCTCGGCAGGGTCCGACACGGCGTGGACCTGGGCGATCAGGCTGGCGGCGGAGGCGTGTTCGCCGATCAGGCGGGGCGGGGTCTCGCCGCTGCTGCGCACGAGACGGTCGATCAGGAAAGCGCCGGCGGTGTCGATGCGGCCGAGGCCGGATACATCGATCCCGGCGCCGGACGGCAAACGGACGGCCGAAAACTCGCGCTCCACGTTATGCAAGGTCGCTACGGTCCAGTCGCCCTGCAGGCGGAGGATCGTCTCTTCGCCGCTCTGTTCGAGCGCGAAACCGGGGGCGGCAGGGTTCAACATATTCCGTACGGGCCTGACCTCACTAACAAAACATGCTTAAGCACAGGGCTGGCCAGTCCAACACAATTCACCCGGCAGGATTAACCTATGCGCAATCTGCGGCTCGAAATTGCCCATGTTTCCTCGCCTTTGCGCGCGGCCTTTGCCATCTCGCGCGGCGCCAAGACGCAGGCCGACACCGTGCGCGTGCGGGTCTCCGACATCAGCAACGCGGGGCGGGGCGAGGGCGTTCCCTATGCGCGGTACGGCGAAACGGTGGAAAGCCTGATGGCGGCACTCGAAAGCGTGCGCGGACAGGTGGAGGCGGGCATGGACCTTGCGGCCCTGCAATCTGCCCTGCCCTCCGGCGCGGCCCGCTGCGCGCTGGATTGTGCGCTCTGGGACCTTGAAGCCAAACGCACTGGCCGCCCTGTCTGGCAACTCGCCGGTCTGCCCGAGCCGAAACCGGTTGAGACGGCGCTCACGATCAGCCTCGCCGAACCGGCTGCGATGGCCGAGGCGGCGAAGCGGGCGCCGGGCCGTTTGCTGAAACTGAAACTCGGCGGACCGGAGGACCTTGAGCGGATCAAGGCCGTCCACCTCGCCCGGCCGGACGCGCGCCTGATCCTCGACGCCAATGAGGGTCTTGCGGCGGACGCCTACCCGGCCATCGCGATGGCGGCGGCGGGGCTCGGCGTCGTGCTGATCGAGCAGCCGTTTCCTGCGGGCAAGGACGCGGCTTTGATCCGGCGCCCCGGCCCGGTTGCGGTGTGTGCGGACGAAAGCGCGCATACGAGCGCCGACATCCAGACGCTGGCGAAATCCTATGACGCGGTGAACGTGAAGCTCGACAAGACCGGCGGGCTGACGGAAGCGCTCGCGATGGTGCGCGCCGCGCGCCAGTCCGGCATGGGCGTGATGGTAGGGTGCATGGTGGCGAGTTCGCTGTCGATGGCGCCGGCGGTGTTGCTGGCGGGACTTGCGGATGCGGCGGATCTGGATGGGCCGCTGTGGCTGGAAGCGGATATAGAGGACGGGCTCGTGTATACGGACGGAATGGTTTCGCCGCCGGTTGCGGGGCTGTGGGGGTGAGATTTCAGCGGCGGCATCTCTTGCCTCGCCCCACCCTAGCCCTCCCCATTTTGGGCAGGGCTATCGCATGTAGGCGAAGGCCTTTTCGAGATAGTCGTCTTCCCATGCACATCTCATGAGCCTTTGTCGCTTTGAGGTTTTGGGATCGTCGATAGCGT
>Ga0163144_10009595_pt1 | contig 20768 bp, 13 predicted proteins | sample OliLak19BULKMAT1_FD_123175 | JGI IMG/M metagenome (GOLD analysis project Ga0163144, IMG submission 123175) | Freshwater microbial mat bacterial communities from Lake Vanda, McMurdo Dry Valleys, Antarctica - Oligotrophic Lake LV.19.BULKMAT1 | ecosystem: Environmental > Aquatic > Freshwater >... | reverse complement strand
GTGCTGTTCAGCCCGAAGTCGCGCGAAGTGCAGGCGCTGCTGGTGGCGCGGATCTGGCGCATGCAGGGGCTCGTTCCCGGCGACGTTATCCACTCCGTCTATGGCCACGGCATGATCAATGGTGGCCACTTCGTGCGCGAGGCCGCGCTCCACTACACGAACTGTCTGTTCCTGTCCGCCGGAACCGGCAAGGAGACGCGCTCGGTCACCCAGATCGAATTGATGCGCGACCTGCGCGTCACCGTGATCGTCGGCTTCGTCGACTACATTCGCCAGCTCGCGGAAACCGCGCGCGAGATGGGCCTCGAGCCGGGCCGCGACCTGCCGGTGCGCGCAATCCTCGGCCACGTCGGGCGGGAATCGCGCGCGGCGCTGTCGCGCGCCTGGGGCGGCGCGCAGATCAGCGACTGGTATGGCGTCGCCGACACCGGGCCGATCGCCGCGGAAGGACCGGACCAGGACGGCATGTACGTGATGGAAGACGCCCAATACCTCGAGATCATCGACGAGGGCACCGGGCGCCAGGTCACCGGCGACACGCCGGGGGACATGGTCGTCTCCTCGCTCTACCGCGATGACGTCTATCCGCTGCTGCGCTTCAACACCCACGACATATCGGCCTGGAAAGGCGGCAACTCGGCGCTCGGCTATCACCTGCGCCGCATCGTCGGCGTGCTCGGACGCAGCGACAACATGGTCAAGCTGCGCGGCATCAACGTCTACCCGTTGGCGCTCGCGGCGATCCTGAACGAACGGCCCGAATTCGCCGGCGAATACGTCTGCCGCGCGATCCGCGACCTGCCGACCGGACGCGACGACCTGACGGTCGTGATCGAGGTCCGCCCGGGGCACGACGGCTCGACGGAACTCGCGCGCGCGTTCGAGGAACTGCTGACGCGGCGCGTCGGCGTGGAACTGACAGTCGAGCTGGTCGCTGCAGGCGGCACCGCGGCACTGACCCAGATCGAAAGCCGCCAGAAGCCGATCCGCCTGATCGACCAGCGACCGAAGGCCGGCGGCGGCTGAGCACTCCCTGGCCGGTTCGAGCGGAGCTCGCCGCGTGCGAGAATGCGGCCATGCCGAACGCCCGCTCGCCACAATCGCCGACGCCCCGGATGCTCGATGCCGGCGCCGCTGCCGCGGCGCTGCAGCGCGGCGTTTTCACCGCCGCCGAGCTGCTCGAGGACTGCCTCGCGGCGCTGGCACGCGAGAACCCAGCGCTCGGCGCCTGGACCTTCGTCGATGCTGCCGGCGCACGAGAGGCCGCAAGCGCTGCGGACCGCCGTCGCGCCGCCGGCGCCGCCCTCGGGCCCCTCGATGGCCTGCCCACCGGCATCAAGGCCAACCTCGCCGTCCGTGGCTGGCCGCATACCGCGGGCCTGCGCTTTCGCGCCGCGGAGTTCGCGAGCGACGACGCGTTCGCGGTCGCGCGGCTGCGCGCGGCCGGCGCGGTGCTCGTGGGCGCCACGAACATGGACGAAGGCGCGCTCGGCGCGGAGGGCATGAACCCCTGGTACGGCACCACCCAGAACCCGCACCGCAGCGGATATTCCTCCGGCGGATCGAGCAGTGGCTCGGCTGCGGCGATCGCGGCGCGGCACTGCAGCGTCGCACTCGGCTCCGACACGATCGGCTCGGTGCGCATTCCCGCGGCCTTCTGCGGCACCTCTGCGCTGAAGCCGAGCTCCGGGCTGGTCAGCATCGGTGGCGCCATTCCGGTGCATCCGCGCTTCGATCACATCGGACCAATCGTGCCGTCGGCCACCGACCTCGAGCCCGTGCTCGCGGCGATCGCCGGTTACGATCGCAGCTGCGCCGTTTCCTTTCCGGTGATGCTGACCGCGCCGCGCGACGGCACCCTGCCGCCGACGCTCGGCTACGCGGTCGGCCTCAACGATCTGGCCGTGTCCGAAGCGGTCGTCACGGCCTACAACCGCGGCATCGCGGCGCTGCGCGCACTCGGCGCGCAACTGGTGCCGGTGGACCTGCGGCGCTGGGACCTCGCCCGCGTGCGTCGCGCGATCCTGGCGCTGTGCGAGCTCGAGATGTGGCGCGTGCATCGCAGGCGCGTGCTCGAGCGACCGGAGGACTTTTCGGATGGCCTGCGCGCCTTCATCCGCTATGGCGGCAAGCTCTCGGCCGAGGACGTCGCTGCCGCGGAACGGCGCATCGCCGTGTTCGCGGTCGAATGGTCGATGGCCACGCAGGCGTTCGACGCCGTCGTGATGCCCACGGTCGCCTGCACGAGCTTCCCGCACGGCGAGCGACACCCGCACAACACCGCCGACCTGACGGCGATCGCGACCGCGGTCGGCGCGCCGGCGGCCTCAGTGCCGCTGCCGGTCGCGGCAGGCACGCTGCCGATCGGCCTGCAGATAGTAGGACGCCCGGCCGGCGATCGCCGCGTCTGCCAGCTCGCCGTCGCGATCGAACGCGAGCTACGGCCTCAGCGCGGCACGACCTGAGCGAAGTGGGCCGCGATCTCGCGGCGCGTCGCGATCCAGACGTGGCGCGTGGCCGCGGCATGGCGCAGGAATTCCTCGTAGGCACCGATGCGCCCCGGGCGGCCGATGATGCGCAGGTGCACGCCGAGCGACATCATCCGCGGCGTCGCGGCGCCCTCGGCGTACAGCCAGTCGAAGCTGTCCTTCGCATAGCGCAGCCAGTCCTGCGGACTGAAGGCCGGCGCGTTCCACATCTTCATGTCGTTGGAGTCGAGCGCGTAAGGAAGCACGACGATCGGCGGCGTGACGCTCGCGTCATGGAACGGCTCGTCGCGGCTGAAGTCGTCCATGTGGTACCGAAACCCTTCCTCGGCCAGCAGCCGCCGCGTCTCGCCGGTGTGCAGGTAGCGCGACAGCCAGCCGGTCGGCCGGGTGCCGGTGGTGCGCTGGATGCTGTCCGCGGCCGCGCGGATGAATTCCCGCTCCTTCTCCTCGCTCATGCCGAGCGTCGCCGCCCAGCGAAACCCGTGCGCGCAGACTTCGTGTCCGCCGGCGACGATGCCGCCAGCCACCTGCGGCGCGCGCTCGAGCGCGACGGCTGCGGCCGTGAACGTGGCCTTCAGCTGGTATTTCTGCAGCAGTCGCAGCACGCGCGGCGCGCCCTCGTGGATGCCGTAGGCGTAGTTGCTCTCGTTGCCGTAGTTGCGCAGCGGCTTCTTCAGCACGATCCCGAGTTCATCGACCGGGTCCGGCCCGCGGTCGCCGTCGAGGATGTTGAGTTCCGCGCCCTCCTCGACGTTGACCACCAGCGAGAGCGCGAGCCGTGCGCCGTTCGGCCAGGACCAGGCCGCCATCAGTGATATTCCTCGCCGCCGGAGACGTTCATCGCCTCGCCGGTGATGTAGTCCGCCTCGCCCGAGGCGAGGAACGCGCAGGCCTTGGCGATGTCCTGCTGCAGGCCCGGCCGGCCGAGCGGGATCTTCGCCTTCATGTCCTTCAGGTAGGTCTGCTCGCTGCGCCCAGTGGCGGCGCTGAAGAACTTGTTCTGCCAGTCGCCGAGGCCCGTGGTGACGTGGTTCGGACAGATCGTGTTGACCGTGATGCGATGCGGCCCGAGCTCGATCGCCGCGGTGCGCGTGAGACCGACGACGCCATGCTTGGAGGCGACATAGGGTGCTGCGAACGGAAAGCCCGACTTCGAGGCCTGGCTGCCGATGTTGATGATCCGGCCGCCCTGCTGCTGCGCGATCATCCGGATCGCCGCATGCTTGATACCGAAGAACACGCCGCGCAGGTTGACTCCGAGCACCGCGTCCCAGTTCGACTGCTCCATCTCGACCAGCGGCTTCATCAGGTAGCCGATGCCGGCGTTGTTGACCATCACGTCGACCCGCCCGTAGTGCGCGACCGTCTGCGCGACCAGCGCCTCGACGCTCGACTCCTCCAGCACGTCGCAGGCGATGCCGATCGCCTCGCCGCCGGCTGCCCGGATGTCGGACACCACCTGGTCGATGCCTGAACGGCTGCCGATCGCATCCGCCGGGATCTCCGCGCCGCGCGCGGTGCCGATGTCGCTGACGACCACGCGGCAGCCTTCGGCCGCGAGCCGCTTCACCATCGCTTCGCCGAGGCCCTTGGCCCGGCCCGAGCCCGTCACGATCGCCACCTTGCCATCGAGGTCTGCGTAGAACGCCATCGCAATCTCCCTGTCGCCTGGCTAGAGGGCGCTGATAACATCAGGCCGTCCAACAAGAGTCAACGCAACCGAATGAGCGATCTCCAGGTCGAATTCGCGGCGCCCGCCGCTTGGGTCACGCTGAACCGCCCCGCCAGGCACAACGCCGTGACCGCCGAGATGTGGTCCGCACTGGCCGCGATCGCGCGCCAGATCGAGACGATGCCGTCCATCAAGGCCGTGCTGCTGCGCGGCGCCGGCGGTGCGGCATTCAGCGCCGGTGCCGACATCGCCGAGATGCGCCAGAACCTCGGCCACGCGGAGCGCATGCGCCAGATGCAGGAAGCCGTGCTGGTCGCGATGGACGCCTGGGCGCGCATCCCGGTGCCGACCATCGCGGTGATCCGCGGCGCCTGCAACGGCGGCGGCTGTGGCCTCACCCTCGCCTGCGACCTGCGCATCGCGACGCCCGACAGCTTTTTTTCGGTGCCGCCGGCGAAGCTCGGCCTGGTGTACAGCCTCGCCGACACCCGCCGCCTGGTCGATCTCGTCGGTCCGTCGCGCGCCAAGGAAATCCTGTTCACGGCGCGGCGCATCGAGGCCGGCGAGGCGCTCGCGATCGGCCTGATCAGCGAGATCCAGCCCGCCGAGGCGATCGAGGCGCGCGCGCTCGCGCTGGTCGCGTCAATCGCCGCGAATGCCGGCCACTCGGTGCGTGCGGCCAAGACGATCGTCAACGCGATAGCCGGCGGCGCCACCGCCGAGACCGTCGAGTCGCGGCGGCTGTTCGACGACGCCTTCTCTTCGCCGGAGTTCGCCGAGGGCGCGCGCGCCTTCCTCGAGAAGCGCGCGCCGCGGTTCTAGGTCCGGGGGATCGCGGCGCGCAGCAGGCCCCTCAGGGCAGGATGTGCACCGCCTTCACCTGGGCATAGCTGCGCAGTTCCTCGAGGCACTCCTCGCCGCCGAGACCGCTGTCCTTCCAGCCGCCGAATGGCGTGCCGACGAAATGCTGCCCAGCGGTGTTGATCCAGACCGTGCCCGCCTCGATCCGCCGAATCATCCGCATCGCCGTTTCGAGGTCGCGGGTCCAGACGGCGGCGGTCAGGCCGAACTCCGTGCCGTTCGCCAGCGCCACGGCCTGGGCCTCGGTCGACCAGCGCAGCGCGCAGACGATCGGGCCGAACACCTCCTCGCGCGCGACCCGCATCGCCGGATCGACGTCGGCATAGAGCGTCGGTTCGACCCAGTAGCCCGCGCGAAACGCGTCTCCCGGCGGGCGGCGGCCGCCGGTGACGAGCCGGGCGCCCTGCTCGCGCGCGGAGTCGATGAAGCCCAACACGCGCTCGTGCTGACGCCGCGAGTTCACAGGTCCCATTTCCGAAGCCGGATCCGTGGGGTCGCCGAGGCGCAACTGGCGCAGCCGCGTCGCGACGCGCTCGACCACCTCGTCGTGCACCGAGTCGTGCAACAGCAGGCGACTGGTCGAGCCGCAGGACTGTCCGGCCCAGGAAAAATTCATCCCAGCCACCGCCATCTCAACGACCTTGTCGAGGTCCGCGTCCGGAAACACGATGAATGGATTCTTGCCGCCCAGCTCGAGGGTGACGTGCTTGACGCCCGACTCGGCCGCCGCGCGCTGGATCGCGAGGCCCGTCGGCACCGCGCCGGTGAAGCCGATGCGCCGCACGTCCGGATGACGTACCAGCGCGTCGCCGGCCGGCAGGCCGAGCCCGTGCACGATGTTCACCAGGCCGGCGGGCAGGTGTTCGCGGCACAGCTCGCCGAGGATCGAGCCGGTCAGGGGACTGGTTTCGGGCGTCTTCACGACCACCGCATTGCCGGCCATCAGCGGCGCGGCGAGGTGCGCCGCGGCGAACATGAACGGGTGGTTGAACGGCACGATCCGGGCGACCACGCCCCAGGGCTCGCGCAGCGTGAAGTGCAGGCCCTGGGCCGTGGCGGGCACCGTTTCGCCCTTGAGCTCCGAGCCGAGACCGGCGAAGTACTCGAGATACCCGGCCGCGATCTGGATGTCGGCCGACAGCTTGCCGATCGTGTTGCCGGTGTCGCGCGCCTCGAGATCGAGGATCTGTGCGCCACGCGCACGGATGCCGGCTGCCAGCTGCCGCAGCGCCGCCGCGCGCTCCCAAACCGACTTCGCCGCCCACGCGGGCTGCGCCGCGCGCGCCGCCGCCACGGCACGCCGCACGTCCGTCTCGCCCGCGCTCGCCACGCGCCCGAGCGGCTGCTCGTTCGCGGGATTCTCCGACTGGAGCCAGCCGCCGTCGGCCGCCGCGCAGAGCTCGCCATCGATCAGCATCAGGCCTTCGTGCATCATCGTGCTCATGGACTCGCGGCGGGCCGGCTCCGCAGTCTGGCGGTCAACCCAGCACGCCGATGCTCGGGATCAACGGACCACCCAGCCACAGGTATTGCGCCATCCAGGCGCTCGTCAGGCCGATCAGGATCGTCAGCGGCGCACCGACCCGCACGAAGTCACCGAACGTATACTGGCCCGGATTGAGGATCAGCAGGTTCCCGTGGTGGCCGATCGGCACCAGGAACGAGGCCACGGCACCGAGCGCAGTGCAGACCACGAGCGGCTCCGCGGGCAATCCGAGCGCCGCAGCCAGCGAGATCGCCACCGGACCGAGCAGCACCACCGTGGCCGCATCCGACAGCACCTGGGTCATCAGCGCAGCCGAGGCGAACACCAGCAGCAGCACCGCGAATGGGCTCCAGTCGCTCGCGAGCACCAGAAGTTGCCGCGCCAGCAGCGTCGCCGTGCCGCTCTGCTCCATCGCGGCGCCGAGCGGGATCACGCCGGCGATCATCACGTAGATCCGGGTATCGATCCCGCGATAGGCCTGATCGACCGTGAGGCAGCCCGACACCACCATCACGACGGCCCCTGCGAGGAAGGCGATCTGCACCGGCAGCAGGCCGGCGGCCGACGCGACGATCACGCCCGCCACGATACCGAGCGCGACCGGAGCGCGATGGCGCTGCCGCTGGCGCGCCGCGAACGGCACCATCATCAGGAACCCGCGGTGCGCGGCAAGCTCCGCGAAGGTCCGCTGACTGCCCCACAGCACCAGCAGGTCGCCTTGCTGCAAAGGCACCTGCGCGACCTCCTCGCCCATCCAGCCTTCCTTGCGCCAGAGCCCGACGACTACCACGCCGAGCGTACGCAGGAAGTCGATGTCACCGACCGACCTGCCGGTGAACTCGCTGTTCGGCGCGACCACCGCCTGCACCAGCTGCTTCTCGCCGGTTTCGGGTCCCTTGCGACTGGCATCTGGCGCGTCGCCATACTTGGCCACGGCGTGCAGGTCGAGACCCGGCTCGTCCTTGATCGACGCGATCTCATCCGGCGAGGCGCGCACCAGCAGCACGTCGCCGGCAAGCAGCAGCCCTTCGCCCGATTGGCGCGCGCGCCGTGCGCCGTCGCGCAGCCAGTCCACCACCTGCAGGCGCTCGACGAACCGGCGCTCCAGGTCGGCGAGCGAACGCCCGATCCATGGTGACTCCGCGACGACCACCAACTCCGTGTAATAGCGCTCGAGGCGCAGGTATTCACCCTCGGCCGAGCTGCCTGCGCGTCGCGGCAAGAGCCAGCGCATCGCCAGCATGTAGGCCACGCCGAGCACCACCAGGATCGCGCCGATCGGCGTGATCGAGAAGATGCCGAGGCTACCCGCGTCGCTGCGCTCGAGCAGGTCGCGCGCGAGCAGGAACGCCGGGGCGCTGAACAGCGTCAGCGTGGTGCCGAGCGAGGCCGCGAGCGCCATCGGCATCAGCAGACGCGAGGCCGGCAGGGCCTGCTCGCGCGCGAGGCGCATCAGGATCGGCAGCATCATCGCCGTGATCATCAGGTGATGGGAGAAGGCCGCCAGCGCCGCGACCGCCGGCATCACGACCGCGATCGCACGCCATTCACTAGCGCCGGCCGCACGGCCGATCGCGCTGCCGATCCGATCCGTCACGCCGGTCGCGGCAAGCCCGGCGGAGATCACGAAGGCGGCGGCGACGATGATCGCAGGCTCGCTGCCGAACCCCGCCATCGCCTGCGGCAGGTCGAGGATGCCGGTGATCGCGAGCGCCAGCAGCACCAGCATCGCCACCAGGTCGACGCGCATCCGGCCGCGGATGAACAGCGCCAGCGCGCCCGCGAGAATCACGAGGAATACGAACTGCTCGAACTGCATGGGACTCCCGTCGCCGTGGCCGCAAGCCGGCGGGTCACCGCCCCCTCATCGTATGCCAGACAGGCCGGCGGGTCAGGGCAGGCTGGCGGCGACCGCGCGGCCGGTCTTCAGCGCCTCGAGACGCGCGGTCAGCAGCGCCTGCCGCTCCCTGGAAACGTCGAAGCGACGGATCACGACCGCGAGCAACGAACCGCCCGCCACGATGATGACGCAGACGAAGGCCGCCAGCGCAGCGATCTTTCCCTGCGGCATCTGCTCGAGCGGCACGCCACGCGGCAGGTCGAGCAGGTCCAGGAACACCCCTGCCAGCACCCCCGCCACTGCGCTCGCCGCCTGCAGGCCGAGGAATACGAACGACATCACCAGGCCCTGCTGCGGCCGTCCCGTGTTGACCTCGTGCTCGTCGCTGACGTCGAGCGTGACCGTGCCTGCAGCGACCAGATACCAGCCGTAACAGATCCCGCCGATGAACCTCAGGCCGATGACCAGCAGTGCCAGCGCAGCCGTGCCGGCCGCAGGCGCGGCGCCCGCCAGCGGCAGCGCAATGCCGAGCAATGCACAGCCGAAGTACCCGAGGATCGAGCCGACCATCAACGACTTCTTCTCGAAACGGGCCATCGGCCAGCCGGCGCTCACGAGGCCGAGAAAGGAACCAATCGTGCCGAAGACCAGCAACCGCTCCGTATCGCCCGGGCCGAACTGCCAGAAGTACGTCGCCAGGTACAGCGTCAGGGAGGTGATGGTCGAGTTGATGATGAACACCAGGAACGACAGCGCGAGGATGCGCCGCACGTTTGGAGTGACGCGGAAGGCGTCTCGCAGTTCGCGTACCAGCACGCGCAGCGAGGATTCCGGCTCAGCCTCCGCGCGGCCCCCTTCCAGGGCTTCGAAGGCGCGGATCCGCCGCTGCGTGCCGAGCACCGCGACGACCATCGCGAACATCCCGATGGCGGCCAGCGTCGCACCGAAGGACGCATACGGCTCGGGGTTCAGTTGCCCGCGCGGATACTCCGGCGTCGAGTAGAAGAACAGGCGGAAGGCGATCACCGGCACGAGCAGCATCCCGACCTGCGCCCCGATGTTGCGCAGCGCGACGATCAGCGGCCGCTCCACGGGATCCCGCGACAGTTCCACGCCGACCGCGAATGCCGGCACCGTGTAGAACGAGATGCCGACGCGCGCCAGCAGGCCGAAGCCGAGCAGCCAGGCGAACAATGGCCATTGGGCCAGGCCCGCCGGGGGCGAGAACACGCCGGTGAGGCCGATCCCGAACGGCACGATCGCCGCGGCCATCAGCGTGTGCCGACGGCCGAGTGGGGCGCGGCGCAGGCTGTCGGAAAAGGTGCCGACGTAGGGATCGATCAGCGCATCGCACAACAGGATGAGCCCCAGCGCCAGCGCGATGAGGCTGCCATCCAGGCCCAGCACCTGAGCGTAGTAGAAAAGCACGAACGCATCCCAGCAGGCGTTCTTGACGTTCTCGGGAATCGAGCAGAACGTCCAGGAGACGCGCGTCGAGAGATCGAGCTTGCCGCCGAGCAACATGTCCAGCCGGATGCCGTCAGGCGCAGTGCAGCGCGTCGCTGCCCGCGCGCAGCGACGACAGCCACCGGCCCGCGCTCAAGGCGCCGCCTCCGCCGCGGCTGGCGGCGCCCGCGACTCGACGATTTCCACGACCGAACCAGCCAGCGGCGCGCGCACGGTCTGGGTCGCGCCGCCGGGCCAGCGAACCTCGATCGAATCGACCTGGGTGCGGGGTCCGAGACCGAAGGTGATCACCGGGTCACTCGTGGAGTTGTAGCCATGGGCGCTCTGCGTCTCGTGGTATTGGACCAGGTCACCCGCGGTGACCTTGACCATCGTGCCATAGGCGTTGCGGTTGCTGCGCGTGCCCTGCAGCCGGACCTTGACCCAGTTGTTGCGGTTACCCCGGTTGACGAACAGCCGGTTCTGGCCGGGCTTCGGGCTGACCATCTTGCCGGCCGCGTAGTAGGTGCGGTTGGCGACGAACAGGTCGGGAAAGCCATCGGCATTGATGTCGGCGGCGCCGACGCCCGAGCCGATCCCGAGACCCTCCGCACCGGACCCCCGGGTCACGTCGCGGAACGTCCCGTCGCCATTGTTTCGCAGCAGCAGGTTCTCGGCAGGCTCCCAGGCGATGTAGAACTGCACGAACGGCGGGAAATCGGCGATCACGTCGTTGATCAGGGTGTTCGACGGCCCGCCGTTGTTGACGTAGATGTCGACGAATCCATCGTTGTCGAAATCGGCGACCGCGCAGCCACGCGCGCCACGCATGTCCCCCGCGCCCGACTTCAGCGTGACGTCGTCGTAGGTCAGCGCGCCCTTCTCCTTGAGGCGGCTCATCAACAACCGGTTCGCCTGGTCGGCGAGCGGCAGGTAGATGTCCATGTCGCCGTCATTGTCGAAATCCGCGATGCAGGCGCCCTGGGCATGGCCGGGGTTCAGGAACGGAATGCCGCTCGGCGGGCGTCGGCTGCGGGTGATCTCCTCGAATGTGCCGTCACCCTTGTTGCGCAGCAGGAGCTTGCTGTCCCGTTCGTTGGTGACGAGCAGATCGATCCAGCCGTCCTGGTCGACGTCGGTCCAGTTCGGCGACCCCTGGGCGTTCGATTCGCGCAGCTTGGCCTGCACCGACGTGCCGGACGCGACCGTCACGTCGGTGAAGGTCCAGTCGCCCTCGTTGCGGAACAGCGCGTTGTCGATGTCCCCGTCGGCGTTCTTCCAGTAGATGTCGAGATCGCCATCCCGGTCGTAGTCGGCGCAGCCGACGCCCCCGGCGGTGTCGCCGATGCCGCCGATCTTCTCGTCGTTCGCGTTGCCGGCGCGCATCAGCTTGGCGGCCCGGGTCACGTTTTCGAAGCGCGCCGCGCCGGTCTCGCGCAGCTGGTTGCGGAACAGGGTCGTCGGCACGTGCCGCTCGCGCGCCTGGCCGGGTGGCATGTTGGCCGCGAGCAGGTCGAGGTCGCCATCGTTGTCGAAATCGCAGAACACCGCGCCGCGGTTCAGGCTGCCGGGGTTCTGCACGCCGCGTGCGGCCGCCACGTCGCGGAACACGCCCTTGCCGTCGTTCTCGAACAGCCGATCGGCAAGCCCGGGCGCAAGATCCTCGACCGGAACGAAGATGTCGAGGTCGCCATCATTGTCGTAGTCGCCGAAGGTCGGGCCGGTCGAATTGACCGCGAGGTCCTGCACCCCGCGCGCCTGCGCCTCGTCGCTGAAGCGGATGGCCGCGGATCCGGCTGGCGTCGCCGACAGGGCAGCGGCGGCGGCGAGCGCCGCACCGACAGTGAAGAGAGCGCCCACCCAGGCGGCCGCGACTGGTCTGACCGCCCAGGCGGCGAGCGACACGGGAAACCGAGGAGCGGAATTCGCTGCTCGCGTTGCATACTCGTACTGGTGCATCGCCGCATACCTCCCCGTCGGTCGGCCGATTCTAGCGACCGCGAAGGATCGTGACCCGGAAACGAACGACCCGCGGGCCGCCGGTGATCAGCCCGCCTTCGGCCTCGCGCTCATCCGCTCGGGAAACTCGCGCATCGCACGTTCACGATACGCGGCGGGAAGTTCGTCGATGCTGCCGAGCTTCGCGCCGCTCGCGTGCCAGACGACGTGCCCCGGCACGTCCTTCATGTCCATCCATTTCAGCCAACCCATGAACACCGTCGAGGTGAACGTCGCGGGGAGCCGCTCGAGGCGGCGGTTCGCGAAGTCGCGACGCGACGTGAACATGGTCTGGCGCTGCCCGTGCATCGGCGGCATTCCCGGCGGATAGATGGTCTGGTGCTGCAGCCAGACGTGCTCGCCGACGCCGTGCCACTGCAGCTGCAAAGGCGCCCTCGCCGGCGCACCGAGCGCCGTGCCATCGAGACGCGCGGGCCAGATGCCTTCGGGCGAATACTTGAATCCCAGGTTGCCGCCCTGCACCGCGGGCTTCACCCGGTCGGTGCGTTGGGTCCACGGGTTGCGGAACTCGCTCAGGTATTCGTTGGTCTGGAAGTCCCGGAAGAACGTCACCGTGTTGCCACCGAGCAGGTAGCCGTCCGGAAGCTGGCGGAACCAGTAGATCTCCATACCCTCGAATCGCACCAGCGGCCGCGGTGTCTCACGCTCGCCGGTGACGGCGAAGATGACGCCCGTGAACCACCAGGGCACGTCCTCCTCGCGCAGGCTGCCCTGTATCCGCACGATGTTCCGCAGGTGCTCCGCGGCCGTATTGGGCAGCGACGGCGCGCCGGCCGCCGTAGCGGGCGGGGCCCAACTCGCGCCGGCCACGCCGAGGCCGAGCACGAGCGAGGCCGTGAGTGCCTCGCGGCGCGACAACACCGCCCCGCCGACTGCGGCGGCGCTTTCACCGCCTTCGCCGTTGGCAGCAGCCGACGCTTCGATCGATCCTGGTCCGTTCACGCGAAGCCTCCTCGAAAGAACGCCGCCCGCCCCGAGGGGCGGAGCGGGCGGCGGATCGTCACCATCGAGGCCGGCAGGTTTCCCGGCGTCAGAACTTGTAATTGAACCGCACCCCTACGGTGCGCGGATTCGGCAGCGTCACGAACAGCGCGGTCGGGATCGCCAGGCCGAAGGGCGCCACCGGAGAACGGAAGTTGGCAGGCGTCGTCGGCGTCGCCAGCTGCGCAATCACCGTCGCCTGCCGGACGTCGGCAAGAGCGTTGCCGGGACCGCTGCCGGCTGACTTGACCCTGTCGTCGTCGAACAGGTTGTCGACGTAGAGCAGCGCCGACCATTTCTCGTTGTCGAGGCCGATGCGCAGGTTCGCCAGGTAGTAGGAATCCAGCAGGACCACGTTGTCGTCTTCGACGAATCGCTTGTCGACCCAGTTGGCGTCGACATCCACGAACAGGCTGTTGCCCGACGCACCGACCGGAATGCGGTAGCCCAGGTTGAGGGCCAGTGCTGTCTCCGGGGTGTCCTCGAGCTTGTTCCCGCTCCGTGACACCTGGCAGGTGGTCTGGGCCTGGTTCGTGGCGACGCCCATCACCGTCGCGACCACCACCGTGGTCACCGGAACGCAGTTGCCAACGCGGGCGATCTCGGCGGCACCGGAGGTCAGGGTCGTGAAGTCGCTGTATTCGTACTGGAGAAAGTGCGTCACGCCGAGGCCGACGGAGAGACGCTCCGTCGCGCGCCACTGGGCCGCAAGTTCGAGGCCCTGCAGCTCGGCGCCGCCCGCATTGGTGACGCGATTGCCAAGGGTCGCGCCAATGATCACCTGCGTGCTGACCTGCTTGTCAGTGAAGTCCTGGTAGAAGTACGAACCGTTGAGCTGGAAGCGGCGATTCTCGGAAGTCCACTTGCTGCCGAGTTCGTAGACCTTGATCTTCTCCGATTCAAACTCGACGTCGGGCCGCGACGGCAACCCGAACGCGCCCGTCGTCAGCGTCGCGAAGCCACCGGGCTTGCGGCCTTCCGAATACGACGCGTAGAGATTCAGGTTGTCGAGCGGACGCCACTGGATCGTTCCCTTCGGCGTGACATACGACTCACTGCGCTTGTAGCTGCCGATACCCAACTGCCTCGGGCCGGCAAAGGTAGCCGGAAGCCCCGGCTGGACGGCATACGGAATCGACGCCGCAACGCGGCAGTCGCCCGTGGCGCCGCACAGCAATCCGGTGCCCGGCCCCTGGTTGCCTGCGGTGATCGTCGCATCGATCTCGTTGTCCTCCTGGACGTAGCGCGCCTCGGCGATGAAGGTCAGTTTGTCCATGACCTCCCACTCGAACTCGAGATAGGCGGACTGGTGATCGACCAGCCGGCGCACGAAGGAAGGGACGCGCGCCAGGGCGACGTCGTCCATGTACTGCACGACGCTGGTGCTGGTGAAGCCATTCGTGCCCGGCGCACAGATGCCCATCGGCGTCGGGAACGGGACGATGGCCACCACGACGCAGGACGTGCCCTTTCCAAAAACCGTATTGTTCCGGTCGAACTGATCCGCGCGCTCGGTCCAGTACTGGACGCCGCCAATCACCTGCAGCGGTCCCTCGAAATCGGAAGTGAAGCGCAGTTCCTGGCTGAACTGTTCGGTCGTGCTGTCCGTCTTGAGGGTCTGCTGGATCGAAGACAAGGACAACTTGTCGAAGTCCTGATCGGCAGACACCAGGGCGCGCGTGTAGCCCGTCAGCGACGTGAACGAACCATAGCTGAAGTTCAGGCCTTGCACGGCCGAGAGCCGCAGCACCTGTCGGTTCGTCCCGGCGAAATCGGGCGCCGTCAGCCCATTGTCCGTCGAACGGGTGTAGTCGGGGTCGTAGGTCACGCGCAGGTTGCTCGCATCGGGCAGCAGTCCGCGATACGAGGGCACCAGCATGTCGTCGTAGACGCCGAGATTGCCCGTCGCCGACTCGAGAATGGCCACCGGGTTCAGCACCGGTCCAGCAATTGGTACACCCGCTGCGGTACGGAAGTTCGCGTTTGCATCGAGGTTGGCGCATGACCCGTCGAGGACCGGACCCGTCGTCACGAGCTGCGGCGATGCGGCCGTGGTCGGCGTCGGACCCGGGTTCGCGATCGAATACGTCCGGCAGCTCGACGCCTGCTGGGGCACCGCCGAGGTGCCATTGAACGGGACCGACGCCTGCGCGGGCGGGTCGAAGTTGTCGTCGGAGTATTCGCTGCGGAACTTCAGCGAATAGACCTCGTTGGGCTGCCACTTCACGGTCATCGAGCCGCCGAGACCGTCTCCGCCTCCGACGTAGTTGCCCCTCGTGGAGTTCTTGTAGAAACCGCGCTCTTCGAAGAAGTAGCCGTTCAGGCGCACGCCGAGCGTGTCGGTCAGCGGCAGCGAAAGACTGGCCTTCAGTTCCGACTGGTCCTGCTGGTTGAAGTCAGCCGAGACGTTGCCGCCAATCTCGCCATCGGGATCCGCGGTCACGTAGCTGATCGCTCCGGCGAAGGCACTGCGGCCGTACAGCGCGCTCTGCGGCCCCTTCACGATCTCCACGCGCGCGATGTCGACCAGTCGCGGATTGATCAGCAGCGAGCCACCCGCGACGCCGATGGCCTCGCTGGAAACGTCCACGCCGTCGATCAGCGTCGCCACGTTCGGGCGACCGCGCGTCGGGGACAGGCCTCGAATCACGATGCGCGTGTCGTAGGGGGCGATGCCGAGGTCGAAACTCAGACTGGGGTCACGTGCGATGAGGCCCTGGACGTCCCGGACGCCCTCGCGTTGCAGCCTCTCTGCCGAGATGGCGGTCACCGCGAGCGGCACGTCCTGCAAATTCTCCTCGCGCTTGCGGGCCGTGACCACGACCTCATCCAGCGCCAGGCTTTCCTCGGCTGCGGAAGACTGGGTGTACCCCGGCGTCGCCAGCGCGAACGTCAGAGGTGCCATCCAGAAACAGTGACGCCAACCGTGACTTCTCAACATGTGAACCCCCTGTCAGTTGTTGCGCGCCCGGACCCTCGGACACGTTCCGGCAAGAGCAGTTGCAAGGGACACGGCCGAGCGCCATCCGCACGGGCAGAACCCGTTTCGTTTGCACGCCGGTCGTGGCCGGCTGGCTGTGTTGTCAGACCCCCGCGCCGGCTGCGCGTTGCGCAATGGCAACGCGAAGCTGGACTACTCGAACGGCGCGTTTTCCGCCGCCTGAAATCATTCTTAACACTCGCCCAAAACGCCGCAGCGCAAAAGCGACACCACCGCCCAACCAGTGGACAGCAATTTTCCCGGCGCGTTGATGCGAGCAGAGTTGGGATCGCGAATCGAGCTGCGAACGCGACTCACGAATTGACCCCACGGTCATGTCGAGCGCGCGCGGGCGGGCCGCAAGCGGACTGCGCCGCGCGCTCGTGTCACTCGGCGAGGGAGACCGTCACCTTGCGATCGGGGCCAATATCAGACACGTCGATCTTCACGCCCATGACCTCGGCGTAGCCCAGGAGCCGCGGCCTGAGCCAGATCTCGTGAAGTTCCTCGTCGGTGAGGTCGAACTGGCCGATCCGGCGGGCGATGTCCAGCACGTGCGTATACGGGAAAGTGAAGCTGCGCCTGCCGGGAACGACCTCGAGGTCCAGACAGAGCTGGTACAGGCACGGCGTGCGCTCGAACATGCCGATCAGGGCGACTTCCTTGTTCCCGCTCTTCTCGATGATGCCCTTCATCCGCATCAGCATCGGCATCATGGTCTTGACGTCGTGGCTGACGTACTCGGCCGAGAGTCCCTTGTTCTTGGCAAACTGCACCGAGTTGAGGTGCATCTTCACCAGCGCGTCGTTCATCTCATGCTGATAGGGGACCGTGTCCTTCAGCGTACGGAGGGCGACCGCCACCGCGCGTCCGAGCATTTCCTCCCGACCCTCGAAGCCGCTGGAGGTACCTTCCATCACCGCCGGTCCACCGGCACCTGGCCGGCCCGTTCCCGACGGCGGCCCGCCGGCCCCCGCCACACCGGGCGGAGGACCGCCCGCACGAGTCCCTTCTCCAATCGCCTGTGCTGTCTCGGCCATGAGCAACCTCGCCTGGTAAGGTGGACCACGCCCGCCCAGGAAACCGGTGGGCGGTGCTACTGGTACGTATATACCCCGGTCCGGCCCATCGGCCAGCTGCGCGGCTCCGCGCCCGACCAGTTGGTGGACAGCCCCGCCCCCCCGCACTAGGCTAATGCCCGGGGTTCACGTACAAGCCTGTGGATTGAAAAGGAGTTTGGTCCATGTTCATGAATTTCTGGTATCCGGTCGTCCGCGCCGAGGACCTGGGCGCGACGCCCCAGAAGGTCAGGATACTGGCGCATGACTTGGTCGTGTTCCGTGACCAGGCCGGCAAGGTGGCCGTGCTGTCGGACACCTGCATCCACCGCGGCGCCTCGCTGGCGCAGGGCAAGTGCAAGGAAGACGGCACCGTTCAATGTCCGTATCACGGCTGGCGCTACAACGCCCAGGGCGTCTGCACACGCATCCCCTCGATCGGCTCCAAGACCAAGCCGCCGCCGCGCGCGCGGGTCGATTCCTATCCGGTGCAGGAAAGGTACGGCATCGTGTTCGCGTTCCTCGGCGACCTGCCCGAGGCCGAGCGCCCACCGATCCTGCCCGTGGACGAACACGACACCCCCGAGTGGCGCTCCACCTTGATCACGTTCGACGTCAACTATCACTACGAGCGTTCGATCGAGAACGGTCTCGACCCCGCGCATAACGAATACGTGCACTCGACGCACGGCTACCAGGGCGAGCGCGAGGACAGCTACACGATGATGGAGCTGCGCCCGTTCAAGAACAACGACTGGGGCTACGGCTTCATGGCGATGTTCGACGCGCCGCCGCTGAAGAACCCGATCATGCGTCGGATCAGGCCCAAGGGCGGCAAAATGGAAGCCGGCTCCGGCACCTATGGCCCCAACCACATGTGGACGTACATCAACTTCTCCGAGAAGTATTCGATGCACCAGTACATGTTCGAGGCGCCGATCGACGAGACCCACACCCGCGTGTTCCTGCTGAACGAACGCAACGTGCTGTTCTTCAAGAAAGGGCTCGGCAGGAAGCTCAACGGCTGGCTCGACAAGAAGGTCAACGAGCGCAACGTCGTCATCGCCTCGCAGGACATCAAGGTGATGAACAACGTGCTGCCGCGGCAGACGCCGCCGTCGCGCTCCAAGGAACTGATGATGCCGGCCGACAAGTGCCTGCTCCAGTACCGCGACAAGCTCGACGAGTTCGAAGCGCGCGGCTGGCGCCTCGACATGGCGGCGATCAGGGCTGCGCAGGCCAGTGGCGACACCATCTTCGCCATCCCCTGCCCTGCACGCCGCGAGATCAACACCTGGGTGCTCGACGAAGCGCCGCGCGTCGCGCCGCAGGCCGCCGAGAGGCAGGCCACGCTGCAAGCCGCAGGCTGACCTCACTCCAAGAGCGCGCGCGGCCGGCGACGGCCGCGCTCTCGTTCCAGCACGCACGCAGGCAGGGTGACCTGCGCATCCAGGGCCGAGGCATCCATGGGCGACAGGGACGGGGCCCGTACCGGTGACGGCGCCAGGGTGGGCATCTGGGAACTCGCGCCGGGCATCGAGCGCAGCAACTTCTTTTCGCTGCTGGGTGCTGCGTTCTTCTCGATCGGCCTGCTGACCCTGGTCGGCAACCTGCGACCCTATCTCTTCAACTCGATGCTGGCCATACCGGACGACGTGCAGGGCCGCGTCAGTGCCGGCATGGACGTCGTCAGCGAGATTCCGGCGCTGCTGCTCTCGGGCATCGTCGGCGCCGCCTCCGACAAGCTCGGACGCAGTGCGATCTACGCGATGGGTTTCCTGATCCTGGCGATCGGCTACTTCCTGTTCCCGTTCGTCGGCGACGACTGGACGCTCTACGGCATGGTGTTCGTCACCGCCTGCGGCGCCTCGCTGGTGTCGGCGATGCTCTCGACCGTGATTGCCGACTACCCGCGCGAAACCTCGCGCGGCAAGCTCGTCGGCATCTGCTTCTTCCTGAACGGGCTCGGCATCGCCTCACTGGTGGGGATCGCCTCGAAGCTGCCGCAGTGGTATCAGGCGCAGGGCTTGGATGCCTACGAGGCGGGCCGCCTGTCGTACTGGACCGTGGCGGTGCTGTGCCTGGTGCCGATGGTGATCGTGGCACGCGGGCTCGCAAAGGGTTCGCCGGCGCGGCTGGCGGAACGCGAACCGCTGTTCGCGACACTGCGGATCGGCGTCGCAGCCGGGAAGGATCCCAAGGTGCGGCTCGCCTACATGTCGGCTGCCGTGTCGCGCGCCTCGCTGTCGATCATCAGCGCGTTCTTCTTCCTGTGGATGGTGCAGGCGGGCAAGGAACAGGGCATGACGCCAGCCGAGGCGTACTCCCGCAGCGGCGGCATCTTCGTCGCGATCCAGCTCACCGCGACACTCTGGGCGATCATCGTCATCAGCTTCATCGACCGGATCAACCGCGTGCTGACGATGGCCGTGGGTTCCGCCCTCGCCTGCGCGAGCTACACCACGTTCGGCCTGATCGACGATCCGTTCCAGCCGGTGATGTATGCGGCCGCCGTGTTCCTCGGCGTTGGCGAGATGAGCGGCATCCTCGCCTCGCAGGCGCTGATCGGCCAGGTCGCGCCGCTGAAGGCCCGCGGCGCGGTGATCGGCGTGTTCACGCTCTGCGGCTCGCTCGGCATCTTCTTCGCGGCCATCGTCGGCGGCTATCTGTTCGACGTATGGCGCCCGTCGGCACCGTATGTGGTCATGGGCGGCGGCAGCGGGATACTGTGCCTCGCCGCCACCTACACTTGGCTGCAGACCCGCACGCCGCGCGCGAACCTCGCGGCCGGCGCGGACCCGACGGCCTGATGAGCCGGTGATTCCGGACCGGGGCACTCCTTGAGCACGGATCAGACTCACGACGCGATGACGCCGGTTCACCTTAAGGTGGGTCCCTGGGAGTTCGTGCCGGGCATCCGCCGCGGCCACTTCAACGCGCTGCTCGGCGCCTCGTTCTTCACGATCGGCATCATGACGCTGGTCGGGAACCTGCAGCCCTACCTGTTCAACGCCGTAATGAAGGTGCCGATCGGCGAGCAGGGCTCGCTGGGCGGATCGCTGGCCTCGTTCAACGAAGTCGTATTCCTGGCGGTCGCGAGCCTGGTCGGCGCGGCCTCGGACAAGGTCGGGCGCCGACCGATCTACGCCTTCGGCTTCGTGGTGATGGCCTGCGCCTACGTGCTCTATCCGCTCGCCGCGCAGCCCTCCGAGCTCTATCTCTATCGAGCGGTGTTCGCCGTCGGTGCCGCCTGCGTCGCGGCGATGCTCGCCGCGATCATCGCCGACTACGCGATGGAGTCCTCGCGCGGTCGCCTGGTCGGCATCTGCTTCTTCCTCAACGGCATCGGCGTGGCGACCCTGGTGGTGATCGGCGGCCGGCTGCCGCGGATGATCGAGGCGATGGGCGTGGCGCCGGTGCAGGCCGCGCGCTGCGCGTACTGGAGCGTGGCCGCGCTCTGCTTCCTGCCGTTCCTGATCGTCGCCTTCGGACTCAAGCCCGGCGCACCGGCCCGGGTCGAACGCCAGGAACCGCTGCTCGCGACGCTGCGGATCGGCCTTGCCGCAGCCCGCGACCCGAAGGTACTGCTGTCCTACCTCTCGGCGATGGTCTCGCGCGGCGACCTCGCGGTGCTCTCGACCTTCTTCCTGCTGTGGCTGACGACCTACGGCATCGGCCAGGGCCTGTCGGCCGCGGAGGCGCAGGCCGCGGGCACGAAATTCTTCGGCATTGCGCAGATCGTCGCGACCCTCTGGGCCCTGGTCGTGATCTTCTTCATCGACCGCCTCGATCGGGTGCTCGCGCTGGCGATCGCGATGGTGCTCGCCTCGGCCTCATACATCACGATCGGCATGGTCGACAACCCGCTCGGCCCGGCGATGTACGCAGCCGCGGCCTTCATGGGTATCGGCGAGATGAGCGGCATCCTCGCCTCGC
>Ga0163144_10009594_pt1 | contig 20768 bp, 14 predicted proteins | sample OliLak19BULKMAT1_FD_123175 | JGI IMG/M metagenome (GOLD analysis project Ga0163144, IMG submission 123175) | Freshwater microbial mat bacterial communities from Lake Vanda, McMurdo Dry Valleys, Antarctica - Oligotrophic Lake LV.19.BULKMAT1 | ecosystem: Environmental > Aquatic > Freshwater >... | reverse complement strand
GCGAACGAGAATCCGGCGCCAGACATGAGGGCTGGTGCGGAGCAGACAAACACGGAGACGATAGATGGTAAGTGGTTGAGTTTCTTGCGGCATACTGGCCCAAGACTATCAACGGCCCTGCCGTCTTTCCATCAAATTATGCACCGCCCCCCGTTCTTTCAGAGTCTCGTTCACGGCCTGAACGACGCCCAGAGGCGGCGGATTTACTCGGCAAGTGGTTCAGAATTGCTTCGAGGTGATCGAGCCTGCTGGCTAGTGCCCTGTGTTTCGTTATAGCTCGACCGGTCGCCCGTGTTCGTCAACCCACTGAGATTTATCTAGAGAGCTGTATTCGCGCGAATGCGAATCCGGGGGGAGGCTTAACAGATAGCCTTCGAACGGCGTGCATTCATTGCCGGTTCCGTCGAGATCAAGTGCCATTTTAACTTGATCAGTCGTAAAATAGTGGGTGCCATTAATGTAACCTGCTGGCGGTATCACTATAACAAAAGACTTCACCACCTTGTTGGAATCACATTCGACTTGGCTTTGGTCTATCCAAATCTGGGCGTTGTCGGCTCCCACAACTTTCAGACCGTCGTCCAATGCGACGCTAAACTGGCGCTCGGCAAGTTGGGCGCCGTCGGCAGAATTGGATTTCAAGCTATACCAGAAATCGAACTGAGCTCCATTTGGCATATAGGCTGGCCGGATCTTGAGGTAGGTATTATTGTCTATAAACCCGTCCAACCGCTCCACGACGAAGTTACTTAGCAAGTTTCGTAGCACTTGTGCCTCCCGGACAGGATTGTCATAACCTATTGTCCCGCTGGCCCACGGGAACCGAACTCCATCGACACTGCCGTCCATCCTGAAGCAGCAGAACTTCGCAAATTCCTGAAAATGACTGTCCGTCAACCAAGCAGCAATAACACAACCGGAAATGATCAAGACGCTGCCAATAGCACCAATCAGCATACCGGGCGGGCCGCCCGCTATCGACGTACCCATGAACTGGGCGGACGCCGCCCAGGCCAATGCCATGCCTCCACCTATAGCGACCATCCCGGCACCTACTGCCGCGATCCCATGGCCCCCTGCTTGGCCGTAATCGCGGTGGCTCGTGTCTTCTTGGACCTTATTAAGAAAGTCCTGCATGTCGCAAGCGCCGCTGATCATTCCGAGGGGTCCGCCGAGAAATCCAGCGGCTAATTCCAAACGGCGCGCCGCGACCTTTCCTAGTGTCTTACCCACACGTTTGAATACAAGCAACTCCGCAACATCGAACAATTGTCTAGCGGCATCAGCCGACGCCCCGACTACCGACCAGATCTTATCGGGCTTCTCACCTTCCTTGCATTTGTGAAGTTCAGCGATTGCTATGTACAGATTCAGGCTCTCCACTATCGTTCCAACAGAAATCGTGAGCCACTTTAACGAGGACTCCATCGCCCGATGGACGCGTTCCAACTTAGGTGGAACCGCAGTCAAGAGCGTCGTTGCTTGGGCAAGGTCTTTCTGGAGTTCCTCGCCGGCAACGAGCACTCGACGCTTGAGTGTTTCCCGTATCTTGGGAGTCAATCCTTGGTATTGCTTCCGCCAAGCGGGACTTAAAGACGTATGTGCCATGATAGGTTCGCCTAGATAGGTTGAGATTCCCAAGCGGAGAAGATACTTGCGGGTAAGTTCACGCAGGCCAAGTTCTCCTTTCGCGGCTTGCATAGCCTGATTCAATGCGGGCTGGGCAAGTTGCTCAAATGTCGCCAGCGCAGCAAGCCATGCGTAGCGGCCTTCGGGGAAATCGAAGTTCCTCGGACGGCGGTCCGTGAATAGGTGCTTCGCTGATAGCCGGTCTTGATCCTTGACGATATCCAGGGCAAGTTGTTGTCCCGGTTTGCATTGCGCGAGGCGCGCTGTGATAGCTGCGAATTGATGGCACAGATAAGCGAACGAGTAATCATCGCCGGCCTCCTCCGCCGAAAGCTCAATTATCCGGTGCTCAGGTGCCTGCACGCAATTCGCTACGTAGGCCATCGCAACTTCCGCTGCTTGCCGACGGACGAGCTCTTCGATCTGATACGCCCAAATAAAATCAGTGGGTTGTCCGGCTTTGAGTTTCTCGCCCACGTTTCCCGGATCGCCGTTCTCCATCCACCCTTTTAAGACTCCGGCAATGAACAGTTTGGCGCTGTTGTCAGGATCGAAGACCCAGCTCTGATAATGATCGAGTGACGGTTGATAGTATAGCCGGTGGGCGTCACGGGCCCATCTCCAGGGATCGGGTACAGCGACGGTGCCGATGGCGCTCGAGAAGGGCCGAGTAACGATCGCCGAGTCCCTGCCTTTCAGATGCTTGAGGAGTGCCGAGAAACCGCTGGGCGCCAACCGGACGGGGCTGAGGAAAAACCCATAGATCTGGGGACGAATTCGAGGCAACTGGAAGAAGCCCTTGGTTTTGGCTTTCATAGGCCGGTCGTCCGGTTGGGCGTTCGGGTCAACGTCGTAATTGACGAGCCACTCATCCGGAGAAATTGCATTCGCCTCCGCTAGTATCTGATTCCCGTGTGTGACGTATACCCATTTATCCACAATGGCTTCGTCATTGCCACCCGGGTAAACGCACTCCGTCACGAATACCTTGAGCGCCGAGTCTGCGGTAAATGCCCCTTCGCCTGCCCGGTTTTTGCAACCGGCGATCTCCAATCGGGGCGTCGTGTATGCTTTCCCGCCGCTGGACTGTTCCTCTGGAGTTACCTTGTAAAGTGTGGGACTTTCTCCTTGGAGTACGAGCGGTGCAATTGGTTTGGTCATAACTCGTTTCAGCTCCCGTGAGCCCGAACGAGGACAGACTGCATTATGATGGTCGACCTCGTCCGATTCGGAGAGCTTGTGGGCCAACCGGAAGGCGGCAAGCGCGTTCTTCGTAGTTTGGTCAAGTTGGCCGCTGGCTTCGCATTCGTATCCCAGATTTTTCAGCCGTTGCTGCACTCCAGAAATCTCGCTTACGGGGTCCAGTTCTCCGAATGTCAACTCGTACTCTTCGACTTGGTCGCCGTCCGAAACCAGAAGAATGCCTTTGCAAGCGTTGGGCGGAATTGCGATGCTGATCCCTCCGTCGGCCCCAGTCGTTCCCTCTGTTATGCGTCCATTAATGTCGCAGGTGAAACGAAGACTGTTACGAGCCTCGCCACCGGAGAGCAGTCGCACTGAAAATCGACTAGGAACACCGCGACGTTTGAATTGATGAACCGCGTCTGTCAAACAGGATTCAACCTTTTGACGTGTGGGCGGTATTACAACCTCATCACCCGCCTTCAATATATTGGGATTTCTTCGCAGCTTGTTAAGTTCCGAATTGCCGGGCAGATACCACAAGCTCTGCCAAAAGAATCCATACTGTTCGGCAATGCTTTCGAGGCACTCGCCTCGGACTACAGTATGGATCGAGTTATCGGACATTAGTGACAGCCTCCATGATTCTATTGAGCCGACGTTTATTAATCATGAGAACAGCCTGGATCAAGAGACGCCCCAGGCATCTTCATCGAGGTCTGGAAACGTCACATGGCAAATTCCGCCAGGAATGCCGTCATGTCTGGCCTTCCCATATTCGTCCAAACGCCCAAAAACACTCTTTCCATCCGGTAGCTGAATGCGGTACCGAGTTCCTCGTATCGGCTCATCTGCTTCATCTCTCAATACGATCTGAATCCAGTGTTGAATCGAGTCAACACCCTCACAGGGTGATTCGGCCACCAACCGCTGATAAAACCGGCACGCAAACGTATTTTTTGTTTCCCCGAACTCCCTGCGGACGCCCGTCGGTGCGCGACGGAGCTCACTATCCGACCAGAACCGTTTTAGACAACCGCCGACCCCCTCGCTAGTTCGCGGACACGGCCACTTCTCAGATGGAACCGATGTCCCAGGCCGGAACAGGAGCACCATCACGCGGCGGTTGACCTCATTTTCAGCATCTCGCGCGTCTTTATGTTCGGGCCTGCTGAAGTACTTCAGTTCGGCGCTAGAAAAAGACATCACCGGATTGAATTCACCGCAGCCCTGAAAGTCGCCCTTTCCATTCGGGTCGACCCCGCCGGCTAGGAACTCGGGTTTGCTTACCTTGTCCGGGCAAAGAAAATCCATATAAGCGACGAAAAGCTTTGCGCGCGTCTTCGGTCCGGGATTTCCGTCCACCCTGAGATCGGATACTGTCTGGAATGTTTCGACCGCCTTCACTGTCTGTGAATTCATCGCTCCCGTCGCTGGTCCCACTCCGTAACCGAGCGCACCCAGCATTCGTTGCAATGACTCGATCCCCCAGCCCTCGTTCTGTCCAGCCTCCGAATAGAGGTTTTCCCAGCGGACGCAATCACGAATGAGCACAGCATATATGGACTCAGCACGGTGGCCGCTTAGCTTCTTATTAGCCACGACGTCACCCACAGGATCGGCATGTCCAAAAATCGAGAGCGGTGCGCCCGGATGAGCTTTCCGTAACTGGGACAGGTCATAGAAGTCTTCGCGGCTTTCCGGTAGCACGAAGGAGGAACCAAAAGCGAATCGGACGCTGTTGAGCCTCCAGCAGGCAAGAGGGATCAACTCCATCTTGATCGTGTTTTTCCCTCGGCCCGGAAATGACGGCGCAACCAGTATCGGAAACGGTTCGACCGGCGGGTGTGCCGCTGCGAAACTTCCTTTAATGGTTGGTGTGCCAAGGCCATTTGGCCCGCCATCGGAGGTGTGAGTAGCTTCCGCGTCTGGGTTGTCCGGGACTGGCGCTGCGGGAGCGGCCGCCTCGACTGCAGAAGTCATTTTTTCGTTACCTCCTTTGCGGCATCTCTACTGGCACACGGGGAATGCAGACACAGGCGCCACAGCGTCAAACGCGCTTCGACCTAACGCGGCGATCAGACTCAATCGACAACGCTAGTGACGGCGGACTCCGGGGAAACTCGAACCCGGAATATGACGTCCCCTGAACCACCACCGCTTGTCGCTGTCGCGCACGGTAGCGGCGTTCTGCAAGGTATGTTTTACTGACCGTGATTTGTTACGCCGAAAGTAGATCTTTGTGCGATCATTTTCTTCTGACGGTCAGCGAATAATCGTACAAGCCGGAATCCGGATCCGTTCGCGGGCCTTCAAAAACGGTGAGGGAGTACTCTCCGGTGTTCAAGACCGAGGACGGAACTTTCACCTGGACACGATCGGACTTCGCAACTCCGGCTGTTAAGGCGGCTTTTCCCTGCCAGACGACGCGTTCTTCCCGCGTCATAGTTACTCGATACAGGCCACCAGACACGGGCGCTTCGGTCACAAGCGTGATCAATACGCTGTCCACGGAAATTGGAATTTGAAACACTTTGCCCCCGGTAGTCGATCCGGCGGGACCGCGAAATAATCCAGGGGTAAGGACCAACGCAAACGAAGTGGCTACCGGCCGTGATGGCTCCACAGGCGAAGTCCTTTCGGATTCACGAGGCGGAACCGGGTTCTTACGGTCACCCCCCGCGACTGATGGCGCTATTGGGCGCACACCGGAATCGCGCTGTTGCTGCCAAATCGAGAAGCCTAAATAAAAACAAGCAGCGACAACGGCGAAGCCAACTGTGGCGGGTAACCATCCGGGGAACCGCGAAAGCCCGGCAGGGAACCATTGGGCCAAGCTCCAGCGCGACCGTTCGGGACGAACTACAGATATCGCCGACTCGACGAGCGAGTACGACCGCACCGCTTCCGCAACCTTTAGCAGCGTGCTCCGCTTCCTGGAACTCTGGAAGTATCGATCAAAATTGATGCGCTCGTCGATTGAAAGCCGGTCGTTGAAATAGTCCTCAATCAACTCGTCTTCAGCGAGTTCCAGCTTGGCGGAAAAACCATCGTCATGGAAGAGCAATTCCTCGATCTCCGCATGATCGGGCTCAGCCAGGAGGCCGAGAAGATATGCCCGGAGTTGCGCGCCCGTTGTTTTCGATTCAGCCATGCGGGTCTATCCCATTTACTATGCTTCTCATTCGCAATCTGTTACGCGGTGGTACCGCCAAGACAGCCCTCCACCCAGGCAGCCAGCTTCCGCCGGATTCGAAACATCTTGATTCGCAACGCTCCGGGAGACTTGTCGAGGAGGTTGGCGGCGCCGCGCCGATCCTGGATTTTATCGCTCTTTTCGTGTTCGTAGTAGTCGAGAATGAGATTGCGCTCCTCGGGAGGAAGCCGATTCAGGCATTGTTGAAGACATTCTCCGAGGACACCTTGCTTTTCTCCTTCGCTGGCTGCACACACAGGCTCAAAGTCCAAAGGCTGAAATCGAGGAGCGGCCCAGTATTCCTTCTCAATGAAAATCGCCACGCTTTTTGCGTACCAAACCGCATTTTTGCCGGCGAGAGTTTCGTCTTCACGGAGCTTCTGAATGCATCGGTCAATGGTTCGATCGGCGAGTTCGTCGCTATGTAAGCAACGCCGCGCGGCGAAGAAAAAGTGAAGTTTTTCGTGCAGCTCCAGGTACAGCGTGGCTGCAATTTCGGGGTCGGGATGCAGCCAAGCCAAAAAGCTGCTGAAATCCTCCTCGGTCGCTGGGGGCGGCTTGTGTCTCATGGCGATCGGGTACCCGGGTGAACCCGGTACATTCTGAATTATAAATAATCCGGAGGAGATACAATCAAAACTTGAGTACCGGATGCGAACAAATGACCCAGCGCGCGCACAGTCTATCCTGCCCATTCTTTTGACCATTTGCGTCTGGCCGGCAACGGCCGGTGTCGTTGTGGAGAAGGTCTCAACCCATGCCGCCGGGCTGTCCTCGGAACTGAAAAAGGGCGATGTTCTGTTGAATTGGTGCCGCGAAGCGCAATCGGGCGAGCTGTCTTCTCCCTTGGATTTGGCGATCGTCGAGATCGAACAATCGCCAAAGGGGGCAGTGCGAATCAGCGGACTGCGGAACGAACAGCCGATGGCCTGGGATGTTCGGTTGGAGCTGTGGGAATTGGAAACAAGTCCGGTGGAGGCCGGGCCGGGCTCCAGTCCGCACGTGCGGAGCTGGTTGCAGTTCCGCGCCGCCGAGGCTGCCGCAAAGAAATCGGATTGGGACGAGTGCGATTCGTTGTACCTTTCGGCCAGTCGCGAGCCGGGGACATCCAATGCCGTACGGTCATGGCTATTGCGTGCGTGGGGAGCTTCTTTCAGTCAGCGTTTTAAGCCGGCGGAGGCTGAACTAAAGTATCGCGAGGCTACCGCTTTATCAGAGGCTGCTGGAAAGAATTCACTATCGAGGGCGCTTTCGATCCGTGCCTTGGGCAGTCTAGCTCGATCACGAGGGGATCTGGCGAACGCCGAAGCGCTGTATCGGGAGGCGCTCGAAATCAGGACCGCCGAAGCGCCGGATAGCTTGGATGCCGCCCGTAGCCTAAACGATCTCGGAGCCGTCGCTCAGGATCGCAACGAGGTTGCCAAGTCACGGGGCTATTATGAGCGTTCTCTAGCAATTGAGCACAAACTGGCGCCGGCGAGTCTGGACGTGGCGCGGAACTTGATTGGACTTGGTTACAGTGAACTGTATCGGGATTTGCCGAAAGCCGAAGAACTTTATCTAGAGGCCTTGGCGATTCAGACCGAACTGGCGCCGGCGAGTCTTCACGTTGCCCAGAGCTTACAGTCGCTGGGGTTGGTGAAGCATGGGCAGGGACAGTTCGCCCGGGCTGAGGAATATTACGAGAAGGCGCTTGCTATTCAGAGGGCAGTAGCTCCACGGCGATTGGATACGGGCAAGTGCCTCCTGAACCTTGGAAATACCATCCAGGCCAGAGGTGAGAATGGGCGCGCGAAACAGATGTTCCAGGAGGCGCTGTCCATCTTCGAAGAACGGGCTCCGGGAAGTCTCGATTCGGCGAGAGTATTGACCAGTCTCGGCAATGTCGCGCGGGCCCAGGGCGCATTGGCGGATGCGGAGAGTCACCATAGCAAATCCTTATCGATTAAACGAGAGCTTCTTCCAGGTAGCCTTTCGGTAGCGGTAAGCCTGATCAACCTCGGCAACATATTCGAAGATCGGGGCGACATTCCGGCCGCTGAGAAGTCTCAGTTGGAAGCCTTGCGTATATTCGAGAAGTTGGCTCCCGGAAGTGGCAGCCACGCCACAATCCTGTTCAATCTCGGCGGCATCGCATTTCGAGGGGGCCGGCTTGAGACCGCCGAGGGCTACTATCGACGAGCCAACGAATTCGAGGAGCGGATCGCGCCGGAGAGCGGCAGTCATGCGGAGTCCCTGAGGGAGCTCGCTCGCGTTCTTACGGCGCGGGGCGACTTTGCGGCCGCTGGCGTGTTGTTTGAGCGCGCCGTGAGTATATTGGACGTTCAGGTTTCACGGCTGGGCGGTAGCGAAGATTTGCGGGCTGTATTTCGCGCGAAGTATGCCGGCTACTACCGCGATTACATTGAGTTGCTGGTGGCCAGCGGGCAGCCAGATGGGGCGTTCCATGTACTGGAGCGTTCCCGGGCCCGGTCGTTTCTGGCGCTGGTGGCGGAACGAACAGCCCTTTTGGCAAGAAATCTTCCCGCTGCGATCGAAGCAGCCCGGCAGAAGAATGCCGTCGACTACGACCGGATACAAGCGCAGTTGTTCGATGCCAATAGCAAAGGAGCCGCAGCACAGGTAGAGAGGCTGCGGGGACAGTTGCAAGACTTGGCTGGCGAACGTGGCCGCATCGTTGAAGAAGTCCGAAGGGCTTCGCCGCAATTGGCGAGCGTGCAGTATCCACAACCCCTGACTTTAGCGGCGGCGCGAGACGCGATGGCTGGCGGAACGGCGGTTATTGCGTTCTCGGCCGGGCAAAAGTCCGTAACCGTGTTTGCGGTGTCGGCAGACCGTTCCCGGCCAATTGAGACACGTTTGATTCCGATAGGGGAGAAAGAGCTTCGCAAGCGGGTACTGAATTTCCGGGCCAGTATAGAAGATCCGAAACCAGAATCGCAAAGCGCCCTGCGTCAGGAAGCTAAATCACTCTATGAATTATTGCTCAAGCCTTCTGAGGCGCTAATCGGGAAATCGGAGCGAATACTTCTTGTTCCCGACGGTCCTCTTCACATGCTTCCTTTCGCTGCGCTGGTCCGGACTGAAGGCGATTATTTGATCGAGTGGAGACCATTGCATACCGCGGTGTCACTCACCGCTTATGCGGAACTGCGGAAGCCTCCAGCGCAGAGGAGCCCTTATACCTGGGAGTTGGCCGCGTTCGGCGATCCGGTGTATCCCAGGCTGGAAACTTCAACGTCCGGCTCCGTATATGGCCTGCGGACAACGATGGACCGGGGCCTTCAACTGCGTCGCCTGCCATTCAGCCGAGCGGAGGTGGAAAGCATTGCCCGCCTTTATCCCGGCACCAGCCAAACCTTCCTGGGCATCTCGTCCACCGAGAACCAAGCTAAGGCTTTGAACGGCCGCGCGCGATACGTTCACTTCGCGGCGCACGGATTTTACGACGAGCGGTTTCCCCTCGATTCCGCGATAGTGCTAAGCATTCCCGGCCGCGCGGCCGAAGGCCAGGACAATGGGCTGCTGCAGGCCTGGGAAATTATGGCTACCGGCAGAATGGATTGCGAATTAGTGGTGTTATCGGCGTGTCAGACGGGTCTCGGTCAGGAACTCGGGGGCGAAGGACTAATCGGATTGACGCGGGCCTTGCAGTACGCCGGAGCTCGCGCGGTAGTAGCGTCATTGTGGAGCGTCGACGATCGGCGGACAGCCGATCTGATGCGCCGGTTTTATGTTCACCTGAAAGGTGGAAAGCACAAGGATGAAGCTTTGCGGGCGGCGCAGGTGGAAGTTCTGAAAAATCCACTTTCGAGGCGGCCGATTTACTGGGCCGCTTTTACGCTAAGCGGCGACTGGCGTTAATTCTTCGATCTAACCCGTAACAAATCGCGGTTTGTTCTTCATAGGGGACAGCAGGATGTCGGGTATGAAGGAGCAACGGCATGCAACTTAAGCGTAGGACCAAGAGAACTCAGTTCATCAGGAAGACGAGTGTCTTGGGCGGCCCTTTCAGAGCGCCGAATGTGGACACCGCAATTTTGGGAGGTGTCGCGTGAGCGCACGATTTTTGATTCTCGCACTGGCCGTGTCGGCTCAAGCTCAACAGATCATCACGACTTACGCAGGCACGGAATGGGTCTTTCCCACCACCACACACCCTGCCTTGACATCGCCGCTTAGTTCAACCCTCAACACCACCATCGACAGAGAAGGCCGCCTGGTGATTGCCGACGGGTTGAACCACATCGTTGCCCGGATAGACTCGAACGGCGAACTAACGGTCATCGCCGGTAACGGCCTCCCCGGCTTTTCAGGTGATGGCGGCGATGCGCGCCAAGCCTCGCTCAACGGTCCTCAAGGCATGGCTTTCGATTCGACCGGCAATTTGTACATCGCGGACACCGGGAATTATCGGGTCCGACGCTTAACACCCGCCGGTGTTATTAGTACCGTCGCCGGGAATGGTTTTTCCAAACACAGCGGTGATGGCGGCGCGGCGACGTCCGCCGGTTTTTTTCCATTACGGCTTGCTGTCGATCGATCCGACGCAATTCTGATTGCCGATCCGATAAGCTACCGTGTGCGTAAAGTAGGCGCCAATGGCGTGATCTCCACCATAGCGGGCACTGGGGAACTTGTGTTTTCAGGCGAAGGAAAGCCGGCGCTTGAGGCTAGCCTCGCGCCCTCAGGTATCCACGTAGATGGAGACGGCCGTATTCTGATTGCCGACGAGTTAAATTATCGGGTCTATCGCATTGGAACCGACGGCATCCTCACGACAGTGGCGGGAATCGGCCAAAGTGGTTTTTCCGGAGACGACGGCCCAGCAGTCGCAGCGAAAATCGAAGGTATTTCCTCTCTTACGACCGACGCTAATGGAAACATCGCCCTTGCAGACATGAACAATTTTCGGGTTCGCCGAATTACGCCGGCAGGTATCATATCCACCATCGCCGGTGGTGGAGCCACCGCGGTCTCAACGGCCCCCGTACCGGCGCTAAGTTCGGACATCGGATTCCCGAGATCGATAGCTATCGATCCCCTCGGCCGCCTCTATATTGCTAACGAACAGAAACAGTTCGTTTTATCGCTCTCAGCGGATGGCACACTCATATCCCGTATTGCCGGAAACGGACAGTTCAAGACAGTAACGCCGGGTATGCCCGCGCCGCTCGTCAACATGTCACAGCCCACCGGCGTAGCGATCGCGGGCGACGGCTCGGTCTATTACGTGGAATCGGCGGGTCATCGCGTTGCAAAGATTGATCCCAGAGGCGGTGTCTCCGTCATCGCCGGTAACGGCGTGCCCTCCTGCTGCCGCGACACCGGGCCGGCAATCGACGGCGTGCTGAGCAATCCCAATTCCCTCGCCTTCGCGCCAGATGGTGCGCTTATCATCGTCGATGGAGGAAGCCAGAAGATCCGGCGCATCTTCCAGAGCACCATTACCAGCATCGCTGGAACCACATTTACCTCTGGATTCTCGGGTGATGGCGGTGCGGCTACAGAGGCCCTCCTCAGCGATCCTTGGGGAATTGCCATTGACCCGGCTGGAAATATATTCTTTATCGACCGCGGGAATCACCGTGTCCGCCGCATCGACACGAAAGGAATCATAACTACCGTCGCCGGGAATGGGCGTCGTGGTTTCTCCGGCGATGGAGGTTCAGCGGTCGCCGCGAGCCTTGACACTCCCGCGGCCGTGGCGATCAGCGCTAATGGCGACCTTCTAATCGCCGACTATTGGAACAACCGCATTCGTGCAGTATCACCCGCCGGAGTTATCCGGACATGGGCAGGGAACGGGGCGTTCGACGATGGTGGCGATGGAGGTCCCGCAGTCAAGGCCGGACTTAATGGCCCCTACGCTTTAGCCGTTGACTCCCGCGGCAACACTTACGTCTCCCACGACTACAGTGTTATTCGGCGCATTAGTGCCGACGGCATCATCTCGACGGTAGCCGGAATCAACGAAGAGGGCTTTTCCGGCGACGGGGGCTCACCGCGCACCGCGGCCCTTAGCCTTCCTTACGGTCTCGCCGTGGACTCTGTGGGTAGCCTATACGTCGCGGATTCCGGAAACAATCGAATTCGCGTCATCCGCAATCTTTCCCTAACTACTTCAGTTTCGCCCTCGACAGTCAATATGGCCGCCGTTGCAGGATCCGGAAGCGCCGTTGCGTCTCAATTGACGGTAGCAAGCTCCGTAAATGGTGTTCCCTTTACCGCTGCGATCACTTACGGACAAGTGCCCGGTAATTGGCTTGCTGCCGCAGCCTCCAGCACCAACGCCCCTGCGACTCTCACGCTCACGGCGACCGCTGCCGCGTTGGCGCCGGGACGCTATACAGCTACGATAAACGTCACCACAAACCCCGCCGGGTCGTCGAATCCTGTTTCGGTAGTACTTACCGTTAGCGAGGTGCCCGCCCGCCTAACGCTGTCCACCGAATCGTTATCATTCAGCCGGACTGAGGGCGGCTCAGCGGACGTTAGTTCGATAGAGATCGGCAACGCGGGTGGCGGTGTACTCTCTTACCAGGTAGCGGCGAGTACAACCCGGTTACCGCAGTGGTTGAAGGTGACCTCCGCCGATGGCATGCTGCGAGCCGGCCAGACGGCCTCTGTCCGTGTAACCGCCGAACCCGCGGGACTCAAGGCCGGCACCTATCTTGGCTCCGTCGTTGTCACGGCGGGAACCAGCCGAATTGTAGTGCCGGTCACGCTCAGCGTTCGTTCCAGCCGCCGAACTATTCTCGTTTCCCAAAATGGTCTCACATTCACCGCCGTGGCTGGGGGCGGCGCCCCAACGGCGCAGAAAGTAGGTGTACTCAATATCGGCACCGGAATATTAACTTGGCGGGCCACCGCGGTGAGAGGTAACTTTGTCCGCCTGACAAATACGACTGGAACGGTAAGCGCCACGGCGCTGGAGGCTGGGGAGCTGACTGTGGGGGTGTCTCCGACGGGCTACACACCCGGCCAATACTACGATCAGATACAGGTTGCCGGCGACGCTGACAACTCACCGCAGATGATAACCATTCTAATGAATGTACTCCCAGAGGGGTCCAATCCCGGACCGGAGGTGTCTCCATCCGGTATGGTCTTCATTAGCAAGGCTGGCGAGAACCCAGGTTCACAAATAATCACGTTCAATCACCTCGGCCGCGGTACTGTAACCTATGCTTCGTCCCGACTGGGAACCTGGTATGAAACCGCGCCCAGCGATGGCAGCGCTACGGCAAATACGCCCGGGTCCATCGTCATTCAGCCGACATTGAAAAATCTTCCACCCGGAGTATACAACGGGGTTGTCACCTTGTATGAACCAGCGGCTCGCAGCGTCCGGCACGTGACCTTGCTGGCGGTTATCGCCCCGTCTGGCACAGAGGGCAAAGACGGTCGCAATGCTGCCGGATGCGCCCTGGGCCTCGAGTTCCGGCTAGAAGCTTCCGCCCTGAGCGACCGTTTTTCGGTCCGAGTAGGAGAAGCTGCAACGATTGAAGTCACAGTCGTCGACAAATGTGGAAATGTATTTGTGCCATCAACGGGGAACGACAAAGTATTTGCGAGTGCTGACAAGGGCAATACCACGACATACCTTAGCCATATCGGCAACGGGAAATGGAGAGGGAGTTGGCGGCCCGTATCGCCTAACCCGAACGTCGTGCTAAAGATCAAAGTCTTATCCGGCATATCCGCCATTCAGGGTAGCGGTCAGGGTGGCGAAATAGACCTCAATGGCTCCGTACTGGCCGCGGCGCCAACCTCCGCGCCTCTGCTCACCGCGGCTGGCGTTGTTCATGCGGCCAGCCTGGAGAGCGGAGTGCCGATAGCGCCCGGAAGCCTTATCACTTTGTTTGGAAGCAAGTTGGCGAACACCACGGGTCAAGCGGCGGGCAATCCACTTCCATTGAGCTTGAATGGAGCCGAAGTGCACTTGGGGAACCGAAGCCTACCCCTTTTGTTCACTAGTGACGGGCAGTTAAACGTACAAGTACCCTATGATGTGGCCGTGGACACTCAGCATCAAATCTCGGTCAGCCGCGGCGATACAATCGCGGTGGCGGAGACGTTAACGGTTACTAGCGCTCAACCCGGGATATTCACCAAGACGCAGACAGGTACAGGCCAAGGCGCCATAGTGAAGCAGGACGGCGTCACGCTCGCCGAGAGCGGCACGGCGGCAAAGCGCGGCGAAGTTGTAATAATCTATTGCTCCGGTCTTGGCCCGGTGAGTCCCGCGGTGGAGGCGGGACGTGCCGCGCCGTCGTCACCCTTAAGCAGCGTCGTGAACCCGGTCACGGTGACAATCGGCGGGCAGCAGGCACAAGTGTTGTTCGCCGGGCTGGCCCCAGGCTTTAGCGGGCTATATCAGGTCAACGCGGTCGTTCCGGCAGGATCGCCAACGGGAGATTCGGTGGAATTGACTATCGAGGCGGCGTCTCAGAAAAGCCGCCCGGTAACAATTGCGGTTCAATAGGACGGTTTTCCCAAATAGGGATAAGCCCAAACCGCCGAAATTTCCGTCGGCTTGTGTTTGCAGTTCTTCGGTCCAACTGACCGGCAGGTATAGCTCAAAGGCGACGGGTAGACTGGCCGACTCCGTGCTCATGGACAAACTCACCGCCACCCGGCAGTTTTCCTGTTTTCCAATCTGTCCGCAGTACTGCCGATCGACACCAACCGAATGCCGTCCTTTCTGGGGTCATGCGCGATGACTATGTGTTGCAACACATAGTCATCGCGCATGACCCCAGATCTGGAGATTGGCCCTTTGTGACATAAAGTAAGCTACACGGAGAGCCGGACAGGCGACCGGTAAAGATTCCGCTGGACATTCCCCGCGTGTTTCTGTAACGTGATTGTGAGGGCCTGCGGCGAGCAGGCGAAGCATCATGCCAGTAACCATCGGCGGCGGCCTGACCTTCTGTGGCCGCGAGTTGAAACCCGAGGAACTCGATCTGATCCGGCAGATCACGCGTGAGTTTTCCACGCTGAGCTTGACCGAGTTGGCGCACACGCTGTGCGAATTGCTGGAGTGGCACCGGCCCAACGGAGGCCTCAAGAGCCGCGAATGCTTCGTCTTCCTACAGACTTTGCAGGAACGCGGCTGGCTCCCCTGGCTGCCGCCGCCCCAACCAAAGAAACTACGTCCGCGCTCGAACGTGTGGGACGAACGCAGCGATGAGCAACCCCCGCTCACCGGCTTGATCGGCGACTACCTCCCTGTCCGTCTGCAGTTACTGGACACAAGCGAAGACCGCCGCTTGTTCCGCGACTACATCCATCGGTATCACTATCTCGGCTACAAAGTACCCGTCGGCGCGCAACTGCGCTATTTCGTTCGCTCTCTGCAGCCGCCCTGTCCGCTGCTGGCCTGTCTGCTGTTCACCAGCGCCGCCTGGAAGATGGCGCCCCGCGACGCCTCCATCGGTTGGAGCGATCCGGCGCGCCAAACCAACCTGCCGCTGGTTGTCAACAACAGCCGGTTTCTGATTCTGCCCTGGGTTCGGGTGCCGAACCTGGCCAGCCATATCCTCTCGCTGGCGGCGCGGCAACTGCCCGTTGATTGGCTGGCCGCCTATCGGGCGCAACCGGTGCTGATGGAAACACTGGTGGATGGAACGCGCTATCACGGCGGCTGTTATCGCGCCGCCAACTGGACCGAGGCCGGGCTCACCCAAGGCCGCGGTCGCATGGATCGAACGCGCAAGGCGCAAGGCGTCCGCAAGCACATCTTTCTATTCCCGCTCCATCGCCGTTGGCGGGAGCGCTTATGCGATCCGGCCCGATCGCCGCTCCCATCCGGATCGGGGCCAAGGAGTGACGATGAACCTGCTGGAGACATTCGATAGCCTGCTTGCGCAATGGTGCAACGTATTCGCCCAGGATCGTAGTTTTGATCGCGCCCGCCGGCTCACGTTTGGCCTGCTGGCTTGCCTGCGCCAGCATCTGACATCAATGGCCATCTGCGCCACCGGACGCCAGTTCGTCGATTGGAGCGCCGATTACCGGCTCTGCTCACGCAGCCCCTGGGAGCCGCGCCGTCTCTTCGATCCGGTCTTTGACCGGCTGCCCGATTTCCTGGCGTCGCCGGCGGCGCCGGTGATCGCCGCGCTCGATGACACGCTCTGTAAGAAGACCGGCAAGCAGATTCCGGGCGTAGGCATCGCACGCGATCCCTTGTCCCCGCCCTTTCATGTCAATCTCTGCTACGGGCTGCGCTTCGTGCAGGTTTCCCTCCTGGTGAGCCCGGTCGAATCGCCGGGGGCCGCCCGCGCTTTGCCCGTTCGTTTCGACTTCGCGCCGCCGGCGGCGAAACCGAAAAAGAATGCCGCTCCCGAAGTCCACGCCGCCTATAAGGAGGAGAAGAAACAACGAGCGCTTCCGGTGGCCGGATTGGCGGCGATTGCCAGCGTGCGGCAGAGTCTGGATGAGCGCGCCGAAACGGCAACACGGCAACTGATCGTCAGCGGGGACGGCAGTTATACGAATAAAACCATCCTGAAAAACCTGCCGTCGCGAACCACCTTCATTGGACGCATTCGCAAGGACGCCAAACTGTACTTGCCACTGGCAAGGCGCGACGGCGCCACCGGCCGCCCGCGGCGCTATGGTCCGCCCGCACCCACCCCGGAGCAGATTCTCCAGGACGATTCCATCCCCGCGGTGAAGGTCCGTTGCTTCGCCGCCGGCCAACCGCGAGAGATTCCCGTCAAAGTGTATGGTCCTGTTTATTGGCGCAGATACGGGGCGGACCGGCCGCTGCTGCTGGTGGTGATCAAGCCGCTGGGCTACCGGCTCCGCAACGGATCCAAACTGCTGTACCGCCAGCCGGCGTTTCTGGTCTGTACCGATCTTGCGCTTGATTTGCAGTTACTCGTGCAGTCCTACATCCAGCGCTGGGAAATCGAGTGTAACCACCGCGATGAAAAGTCCATCCTCGGCGTGGCGGAGGGACAAGTGCGCAGCCCCGAGGCCGTCAGCCGCTTGCCGCAGTTACAAGTGGCGGCGTACAGTCTGCTGTTGCTGGCCGCCCTGCTCAGTTCCGGTTTTCAGCGCACGTCCGACTATCTGCCGCTGCCGAAGTGGCGGCGGCAATCGGCTAGGCCGTCTTTGCAGGACTTACTCAATCTGCTTCGTCATCAGATATTCGCGCGCGGCGTCGAGGCGCCGGGTGTTAGTTTCGATGACTTTGTATCCGCAGCCGCCCTCCCGGCACAGAAGTCGTCGAAACTCCCGCTCGACGCTGAGACACTCGCCACTTTCGCCGCTTAGGCGCGCACTCGAGGCCTTCCCCACTTCTAATTCCTCTGAAAAAAAGGCCAATCTCCAGTGCGCCTTTGGCGCCATGATGTTGCTTCCCCCGGCCCAGTGTCCAGAAAACTACGCTTTCTGATGATCGCTAACAACATTAGGACGTCTTGACAGGGGGCCAAATGGAAGTATCAAAGTGGGCCCGCCGGAGTAGCGAACGGGGAAAAGGGGTTCTTCGCTGTTTGGTGTGGGTAGAATTGCCGGCGCAAGATCGCCAGCGATGAGGTTCGCCTATAGTGGCAAGAACATTCGGCCCGCAGGACCGGCCGTGGAAATGGCGGGTGGTGGAAAGCGAGGAAAACCAAAAGCAGGTTTTCTCACCCTTCCCACCGCCCTTGGAAATCGCAAAAAGGCGCGATTTCCACATTCCCACCGCCGCGACGGCGATATTGTCCTTTCCAACTTCAAACCCAAAGAAGCGAACCCGGCACATTCTTCCGCCCCTCCCCTTCGAGATTCCATCCTTGTCGACGTATCCGAGAGCCGAATGCCCTCCCTGCGCACGTCCGTCCTTACCCACACGAAACAGCGAAGAGGCGGAAAAGGCAGTCGCCCCTTTCCCCTGTACCAACTGAGCGCCAATGGAACAGAGCCCCTCGCCGCTCCACCGCATCCTAAAACCTGTTTCTTGCAAAGTATGACCGCAATAGAGCCTCAGACATTCCGTTATCTCGACCAGACTGTACACTCCATACCGGGTTTTCTCTGAATGCGTGATACGTCCAGCGCCAGTTCCACTCTTCAAAGAGTTCTATAACATCCAGAAGGTAGTTGTACGCTGATGGAACGGGTGAGAATTGAGTAAAACTGAATTCTCCGACATATATTCCCGCGTCGTTCCGTACAGCGAACTCTCTTACTGGCTCAAGAACGGCGCGCAAATAGGCTTTGTCTATACCCCTACGCGGATCGGGATAGCTCAGCCTGCCGACTACCGGATAGTTGTCAGTCTCCTGGTGAGTGTACGCCTGGGGGGCATAGACGTGGGGGCTATACAATACGTTTCGAAACGGAAGACGTCTCAGTCGACCAAACCATCCTGGTGCCGCGTTCTTTGGTTCGAAGACAACTGTACGAGACGCGTCATGCGACCGGATACGCTCTATCGTGCGTGTTGCAATGGCCTCCCACGTGTCATGATCTTCATCGGCCAAACGAGGTTCATTCAGAAGATCAAAGCCGAATATCGTAGTGTTGCCTTTGAATAGCTTAGCGGCGTTCTCCCAGCCCGTAATAAACGCGTCCTCGAACTCTCTATGGTGGATCATTTTATGGCACTTATGAGCGCCAACTACATCTCGCGGAAAATCATGCAAATCAATGATGACTCCAATATTTCTGATTGCAAACTGTGGAAGAAACACGCTCAACATTTGCAACACATAGTTCATCCAGTCGATGAATTGTTGAGGGGTCCAGGTGTTTTGCGGACTGAACACATTTTTTAGAGGATAACGCACCAGATTGACGTTCCATCCATCCAGAAATGTAAAGTACTCGTTGCTGAGCTCCGGATTCAACATGAAGCCCCGCTGTTGTGGGTTTCTCGATTGGGCTAACAGAGGAAGGGCTGCCATTGCGGCAAGGCACGATCGTCGGCTGAGGTTAATCGTTGCGTGTTGATGCTTCGTCATGTTTCCTTTTCTCCTTATTGGTGAATTCTTCGTGTAGCTGGGTTGTGTCAACTTGTGGCGGTCGTCAAAAGCCATCAAGCAAAGCAAGGGCGGGGACTGCTGGCCGTCAAACCGTACGGAATCGTCATCAAAGGTACATCCGCTATTGCCTGGCGAGTGCGCGTGCCGGAGTCATTCGTCGATGTAGCATCGGCTGTAAACTGACCTTTCGCCGCTTCCCTGGACACAACGGTTGCGTGCGTGAACCTGTAGTTGCCTTCAATGTCGGTCTCCTTTTCGTTTGAATAACGGGCCCGGCCAGCAAGTGTGAACGCCGGTGGTGGCACCGGCCCCCGGAACCCTTAACGAGCCTCCACCGTGAAGGCACGTTCGACGGATAGGAGACGGTTCTCGGTGACGGCGATGCTCTGCATGGTGGCAGCGAGTTCTCCAGAGAGCCGATGCTCCCGTTCGCGGTCGGCGGCAATCTGCTCCAGAATGACGTGCTTTTTGGCGTCGACGGAGCGGACGAAGGCTTCGTAGTCCTGGGTATTCTTGGCTTTCGTCGCGGCATCGGGCGAGGCATCGACGGCGGTGCGGAGTTGCACCGCCAGTTGCTCGTCGCTGCCGTCGTCCTTCTGCGTCACTTCGATGCGTACCCGTAGAGCCTCCACTTGTTCGGTAAGCGAAGCCGCCTGCCGGCGCTGCTCGATGAGGGTGTCGGCCAGGATGCGGGTGCGCAGCATGGCGACGTTCGAGTCGCGCATGGTGGTGCGCAGCATGCGGACCTCGTCGAGCAAGGCCCGCAGGAGTTGGGTGTCCGAGATGGGCTGTCCGGTCTCCGAGAGAGAGCGAATCGGGACGGAGAGTCCCGCAATCACCACCACTACGATGCCCGTTAAAAACTTGAATTTGCGAGTCGGGTTCATGCTCGTGTGTCCTTTCTAAAAGCACAGCCCCAGCGAACAAAGAAAAGCTTTAAACCCCTGCTTTACGATGTCCTTCATCGCGTCTTTGAGGGCCTTCTTGGCCTCGGTGATGTACCAGGGCTCGGTGCGTACAGGCTTCAAGCTCTGGTCCAAGGCACCGTCGATGTAGCCGGCGTAGAACTCCTCTTCGAGATTTGAAGCAATCATCAAGCCGCTATAAAGGGCGAGCGTACCCTGACCGACAGGGGGCTTGCGCGTGTCGTAGAGGCGCTGCAGGGAGGTAAACGGGACTTCGAGAGTTCCGCTCTGGAGGACGGCGTTCAAGCTCTTGAACGCGGCGCTGTTACGCTGCTCGATGAGAAGCAGGGCGGTGCGAAAGACGCAATCGCCGGTCTTGCAACCCATCTTGATTACTTTGTTGTCGCGGCGATAGGAAAACTCTTCGACCATGATGCCGTTGTTGCCGTAGCGGACGAAGAGCCGGGGAAAGGCGAGTTGAGGAGTACTCATGTAGCGGACAAGCCCTAATGCCACCGAGGCGCCGCGGTACCGGGTGGCCACGCAGTTGAGGGGCATGAAGGTCATGCGGACTTCGGAGGTCCCGCTGATTGAGCTCCCGGAGCGCGTGAAGACCAGGTTCTGGGTGTTGACGAAGCCGAGCGACGGCTGCGGCGTCACGGTGCAGCCCAACTCGGCTTTAGCGAAAGCGAGCAGTTGCTTCGTTTTGTTCATGCGGGAAAAAGCGGCCCATTCGGTGGTAACTTTGCCCCCGCTGTCGCTGCGCAAGCCGGTGATCTGGGCAGTGGTGTCGCCGAAGTTAGCCGACTGGGCCATGGCGGCCCCTTTGAGCAGGGCGAGCATGGAAAATGCAAGAACGAGCTTCTTGGTCATATT
>Ga0163144_10009593_pt1 | contig 20769 bp, 30 predicted proteins | sample OliLak19BULKMAT1_FD_123175 | JGI IMG/M metagenome (GOLD analysis project Ga0163144, IMG submission 123175) | Freshwater microbial mat bacterial communities from Lake Vanda, McMurdo Dry Valleys, Antarctica - Oligotrophic Lake LV.19.BULKMAT1 | ecosystem: Environmental > Aquatic > Freshwater >... | reverse complement strand
GAGTACCGTCTCGCCTATCAGCTTCACCACCTCCTTGATAATGCCACATGGCAAGGTGGTAAACAGGTCATCAAAAGCGTTGATGAATTCATGCGAAAGTATTCCACCTATGAAGAAGTCAGTTCGATAGGAGGCATCACTTCTCCCATGGTTCGAATCATAGAGCAAGTTTGTCCCTTAAGTGGATGAATTTACAAAACCCCCCGACACGTTCGTGTCGGGGGGTTTTCTTTTTTTCTGTATCCTTGTAATCTAAACACAGCAGTTCCTTTCCACATAGGAGATGGTCATGAACACAACTCAGGTCCTTGAGGTCATTTTGCTCTATCGGGAAAAATTCGAAACTATGGGCATACCGAAGGTCGAATTTTCTCATACCAACAAACCTCCCAATCAGTGCATGTTTGAAACGACAATGCCTCATTGTCATGGTATGCTGGATCGGATAGCTGAGTTTGTCGAATCAGGAAAACAAAGCAATCTTGAAAAAGGATTCCGATGGATCGGATTTATCCAAGGGGTGCTTTGGATGAACCATGTTTACACCATCGAAGAGATGAAAGGCCACAATCGCACCACTCACCCAGTCTGATCAATCATCAAAAAAGCCCCGGGTACGCTCGGGGCTTTTTCTGTATTTCCTACTCTCTCGAATTCCCTCTTATCTATTTCAATTCAGCATTCTCTTTTTACTTTCCACTTTCCACTTATTACTCTCCTAGTACCCGTTGTTACTGCTGAGGTGCGCCAGCATTTCCAGCAGGTTGTGTATTTGCCGGTTGGTTGTTGTTTGGAAGATTAACTTCAATCTTGGCTGCTGGAGCTGGAGTGTTTGCGCCTCGCACTCGTGGCCATACAAATACAATTCCCACTATCACAAGGATAAGGATAACAATAGCTACTGCCCATCCACCATTACCCTCATTTGATCCCGGTGTTATTACTGTGGTCATGATAAATTTTGGTTAATTATAATTAAGCCCTATTTAATTATATACCTCTGCCAGTAATTCACTACTAAACTAGTTAACTAAGTTAACTAGTTTTTTTGCTTGACAAAAATAATAGGCATGCTATACTTGACCTCACAAAGAAGCTATTGTCGAAATGAGTCGATTTGCACTAGGCTATTTTTGTAATTTAATCGGTTTATAATCTTATATCTATCTTTATGGTTGGAACAATCAAAAAGCTTACAGACAAAGGATTTGGCTTCATCACAGCTGAGGGACTTGCGAAGGATCTTTTCTTCCACAGTAACTCACTTGTAGACGTACAATTCGACGAATTGCGCGAAGGTGACTCTCTTTCTTTTGAAACAGAAGAGTCTGACAAAGGACTTAACGCTGTAAACGTTCGACGAGCGTAAGCTCATCAAACAAAAAAGCGGGCCGCAAGGCCCGCTTTTTTGTTTGATGGAATTATCGTTTGGTGTTTCTGCCCCACGCTTCCTTCTTCTCGAGGCTCGCCATCTTTTCTATGACTTTAATGTAAAGTAAAACTTCCCGGGCACTTAATCCTCTCAGCCATTTCTTGCTTTCAAGTCTCAATCCTTTTTCAACACGATCTACAAAATCAATTCCTGATTTCGTTAAAAGAACCAACTTAGCACGAGCGTCTTTTTTATCCTTTTCGTATATTACAAATCCTCGCTTCAAAAGCTTGGATCCAAGCTCGGTCACAAAAGGGGGCTCTACTCCAATTGCATCGGCGAGGTCAATAAGCTTTACCCCTTGCCTATTTTCATATAACACACCAAGAAAAGCCCATTCAAGACTCCCGATTTTTTCATCCGCGAGAGCGATATTTGTTCTTTGTTTTAGCACTCGATATGCCTTAGTTTGCAGTAAACCAATGTGATAGGTTGCATGTCGATTCTTAACGTTTAATAAATTTTTGATTGTGTTCATATGGTTAGTTATCCCCATTGTACTGACTTTCGATTGTTATTTAAAGACCTAGGGAGTATTATGGATTAGTACTTAAGTTACTTAAGTATATAGGTCGAAGGCATTAAAATCAACATAAAACATTATGGAACAAAAAAATAACAACGGGTTGGTGGTTATTAGTATCGTTTTAGCTCTGGTTGTCATTGGATTTCTCTTCTACAACGCAACTAGGGACACTGATGATCTAGCTGATGCAACCACCCAAACTAATCAAAAAACTATGCAAAACGATTCACAAGAAGGAGTAATGGTGGGTGGAGCAATGATGGTACGGAACTTAGATATCGTTGACAATGCGATGAAAGCTAGCAATGTTACTACTCTAGTGGCGGCGGTAAAAGCGGCAGGCCTAGTTGAAACATTGAAGGGCCCTGGACCATTTACCGTATTCGCCCCTACTAACGATGCCTTCAACAAGCTTCCTGAGGGAACTATTGAAACACTCGTCAAACCTGAAAACAAAGCTAAACTAACTTCAATCCTAACTTACCATGTAGTAGCAGGAAATATGGTAGCAGCTGACTTTACAGACGGGCAGATGTTAAAAACAGTAAACGGACAGGAGCTTAAGGTCACAATGAAGGACGGAAAAGTTTTGGTAAACGATGCCATGGTTATTATTTCTGATGTTGTTTCAAGCAACGGAGTAACTCATGTTATTGATTCTGTTCTTCTTCCTAAATAGTTTTAGATTTAAGATCATTGAAGCACATTCGCGGCACGATTTGTAAATCAAAAATTCCGCACGCACTGCGGGATTTTTGATATAATGACACCCATGATATACATTTCAATTCTTATCGCAACTATCGCCGCCGCCATTATTGGACCCCTTTGGTATTCCCCACTTCTTTTTGGGACTATTTGGATGAGACTGAGTGGTATCATTCCTCAAAATCCTAATGAGCCGAAAGATCGCATGGTCAAGCAATACGGAATACAGATTCTCTTTACTCTTGTTATGGCAACAGCACTTTGCTACTTCGTAGAAGCTCTCAGCATTACCAGCGTTCTCGATGGTCTAGCTCTCTCATTTTGGCTCTGGCTTGGTTTTCAAACCCCTATTCTTATTAATAACGTTCTCTGGGATAGAAAACCGCTCATGCTATTTCTCATTCACGCAGGGTATTATATTCTTGCAATGTGCGTTACGACGACCATCCTTATATTGATATAGTCACGTTGTCCTAAATAAAAAAATGTGTTACAAATACTTAGCTAAAAACAAAATCTTTTGAGTTACACAAAAATCAATCATCAAATCAAAGCTCCTGAACTTCGGATCATCGGTCCCGAAGGGGAAAACTTGGGTGTCCTTTTGCTCTCTGCAGCGCTCGAAAAAGCCCGTGAGATGGGAGTTGACCTTATTGAAATTTCTCCAAACGCCAACCCCCCTATTGCCAAGTTGATGGATTATGGGAAATATCAGTATCTTGAGAATAAAAAGCAGAAGCAAGCAAAATCCAAGTCTCATACCGTTGAAGTCAAGACTCTTCAAATCAAAGTTGGTACCGGTGAAAACGACCTTGCTCTCAAGGCTCGAAAAGCAACTGAGTGGCTCAAAGAAGGGCACCGAATCAAAATCGACTTATTCCTCCCAGGTAGAACTAAATATATGGATCAGAAATTCCTGAAAGAGCGCATGGTTCGGTTCTTTAGCCTCATTGCTGAAGAACACAAAATAGCCGAGGAGCCGAAAAAGAGCCCTAAGGGTATGAGTGCACTGATAGAGAAAGCATAAGTCAGGTTTTAGCTATTAGGCGTTAGGTTAGAGCTTGAAACTGGATTCGCCGTACAGCGAATCCAGTTTGCATGAATACTAAAAGCTAGAACTGACACCTGTAAACTCTTGCAAAATATCTGCTGTTTAATTAGGAAGGTTAAAAACCATCTAACCTCATAGCCTTAGACATAGGATACTTGCAAAAAATCCTAAAATAGGTACTATAGGGACTCAAATTCAACCCACCCGTTATGGCAATGAAAACCAACAAATCGTACGCAAAACGACTTAAAATTAGTAAGAACGGCAAGATTCGATCCCGATCTGCTGGACAGAACCACTTTAACGCAAAAGAAGGTCGTCGTTCTCAATTGAACAAAAAGCGTAGCATGCCATTCCCTATTGCAAACAAGGCAAAGAGTCGTCTTTTGGTAAATATATAATTTCATAACTTAATCCCATGACACGCGTAAAAAAAGGAGTTAATGCTCTCAAGAGCCGACGAAACATCTTAAAGCAAGTAAAAGGTTATCGTTTTGGCCGTGGCACTAAAGAACGCCAGGCTAATGAAGCGATCTTCCACGCAGGAACTTATGCTTTTGCTCACAGAAGAGACAAGAAGGGTGAGTTTAGAAGACTTTGGAATGTCCGTATCAACGCCGCGATTCGACCTCTCGGGCACACTTATAGCCTCTTTATTGACGCGCTAAAGAAAAAAAATATAGAACTCGACCGAAAAATTCTTTCCGATATCGCTCAACATAATCCAGATACCTTTAAAAGGATTGTAGAGAAGGCATTTTAAGACGGTTTTAAATTTTAAATTGATTCAAAAAAATCCCGCAATCGCGGGATTTTTTGTTTAGATACGTTTCTTTTATAGCTTTCCTTGTTGAAGCATAAGAGCGAGCTGTTGAATAAGTATTACTAATGTTGCTCTTATCTGTGTAATCACCTCGTTCTTTTGAGATTGCGTGAGTTGAGAAACAGGAGTGCTTGAATAAGGAATTAGAGGAAGACTGTTGGACACTGCGTTTTGATTGGCATCGTTAGATTTTAATTTAAAAGCAAATGTAGCCTTGCCTAAAATACTGCCATTAACAGAAATGTTACTACAAGAAAATGTTCGAAAAGTACTGGTATCAGGCGCTTGGCCAACGGGGGACGCTTGCAAAGCAAGCGCGTATACAGGTCCATTCCCCACGAACACATCTCCCGCTGATGTAAAGCTGGTCATAAGTGTTCCACATGGACTGTTTGGATATGTGTAGGTAACGACCTTTTCTGTGCTTGAAATCGGAATATTTGATGTTTTGCTGTATGTTGGACTATAAACGTCATCGAAGTTGGTTGAACTTGTGACATTCAAAGTTATTGGGTTACTACGCCCACCAACGATTCTTTGTTCTACCTGAATAGTATTACTCCCCATCTGTGACGGCATAACGAATATCATTGTGTTACCTGTTGAATCCAACGTAGAGTTGTATTGCCAATTCTGAGCAATTTCTTCATTAATGACCAATATATTGCCATACAAATTTGAGCCATATATGGTTGCTTGGCTGCCAACACCCCCTGAATCTGGACTAATGAAAGATATTGCAGGAGCTGTCTGCGCCGAAGCAAAAATCGGAAACACTGCAAACAAGCATACGGACAAAATGACAAGTCGGTTATTTTTCATTTCAAATAAATTAATTATAATTAACTTCTTTAAAGTTACCCCCCTTGCGAAAATAGCAAGAGGTGCCAAATAGAACATGAGTAAAAAATATCCCACATTTCAAATAAAATTATGGATAAATAAAAAAATTTCTTTGTTATCAAAAAAACCAAAAGCTCCTCTCCTATTAGCTCTAAGTTACTCAAGCTCATACACCTTCCCTCTTTCAGGAGCAATGGCAGAAACAGCCAAGTAATCGTGCAATCGCTGGGTTAGAAATAAAGACGCCTTTGGTTCCCCCATCACAACAAAGACTTGTTTTAATTCTTTAGGATCCATGTGTTCAACAAAGTCTATAAGATGAGTTGAGTCCTTGTGAGCAGAGTACCCATCAATGGTAGTAATGCGAGCTTTCACAGAAACTTGTTGGTCATGAATAGTTACTGTTTTTGCACCATCTTGCAATTCCCTCCCAAGGCTCCCTGAGGCCTGGTATCCCATTAGAAGCACCGTTGCATTGGGGTCAGGTAAATAGAGCGCTTCGTGATGGAGCACTCTTCCAGCGGTCGACATGCCAGATCCAGCAATAATAATCTTAGGATCAGGTGTGAGATGAATACGTCTTGAATCATCGGACTTTGCGGTCATTTTCAGTTTTGGAAAATTATAAATATCATCTCCTCCTTTAATATCTTTTTGAACATCACTGTTATAGAGCGTCGTTATTTTTTCGTAAATAGCAGTCAGCCTTATGGCAAGCGGTGAATCGAGAAAAACAGGGATCTGCGGAATATGATTGTCTTCAATGAGATTATTTATTTCATACAAAATAGTTTGGGTTCGTTCAAGAGAAAAAGCTGGAATAATGACAGTTCCTTTGCGCGCGATTGAATCCAGCAGGAGCGATTTGAATTTAGCCTCCCGTTCTTCTTTCGGTTCATGATTACGATCTCCATACACACTGTCCATCACCACATAATTGACCTTCGAAACATACTCAGTATCAGGCAACAGCTTTGAAGGAGAATTTCCAAGATCACCTGTGAAAAGGATTGTACAGCTCTTACCTTGAGACATAAGTGTGAACAAATACATGGAGGACCCGAGAATGTGTCCTGCATCAAGCAAGCGAACTGAAACGGTGGGAGAAATTATAGTGTCAACATGATATCGAATAGTTTTCCACTGATTGAGAGACTTTGAAACATCATCTTGAGAGTAGAGAGGTTTGATATTTTTGTCCCGTGCATCATTGACCATAATATGAGCGGCGTCAACAAGCATAAGCTCGGCAAGGGCTTTTGTTTCAGGGGTTGAATAGATAGTCCCCGTAAAGCCGGCAGCAACGAGTTTAGGAATCCTGCCTATGTGATCGATATGAGCGTGCGTGATGAAGAGTGCTTTGATATCAGCAGTGCTGTACGGAAACTCTTCTTTATTAATTTCGGTTGCTCCCGGAGTGCCTTGGAGAAGTCCACAATCCACAGCAAATTTTGTTTCTCCTGCTTCAACTAAAAAATTTGCACCCGTCACGTTTCCTACCCCTCCCCAAAATGTTACGTTCGGCGTATTCATGAAATGATTATACCCTCTTTATCGTTTACAAAGAAAAATCCCGCTCGAGCGGGATTTTTAAGTAGGGTTACTTCAGCATATTACCCTAGTTGTATACTAGGTGGGTGCACGCAATTACCTTCGTCAGAACGCTTGCGCGCTCATTGGAAAGCAATAATGTAGAGCTCCCTGAAAAAATATTTAATCTAGAAAATATGCGAAATAACCCTATGAGAAGTATACCTCTACTAGTGGCTAGCAACTAGTAGACAGTTTTGAGTTTTTAGTTTTAAGTAAAATAAATACAATTGCTCAAAAAATCCCAACCGAATGGTTGGGATTTTCTTACTTAAAACTAACAACTTAAAACTTTTTTACTACTCTAATATTCCATCAATGTTCACATCATAGAGAATCTGCTCTTGAACGAGGCGGTAATTTATTACTTCTTCAGGTTTAAACCATATATTAATCTCTCCAACAGCTTCTTCTGGCTTGTCAGTACAATGGATCAGATTTCTCACAGCTCGATCTGGATTTGCTGCATCATATGAATCAATTGTGAGGTCTCCTCGAATAGTTCCAACGTCTGATGTCAGAGGCTCAGTTCCTCCCACAAGTTTTTTTACAATTCCAACCGCTTGATTACCTTCAATAACCATTGCTACCACCGGACCAAGTGTAATGTACTTGAGCAGAGCATCGACAATATCTCGTCCATACTCAAGAGCAGTTTTTGCAGGTGTCTTACCTTCCTTTATCATGTTTTCAACAGTACGTGCTCCTTTTGATTCGCACCATGCATCATCTTTTCCATAATGCTTGGTAGCTCGCTCTCGATCAGGAATAAACATTTTCATAGCGACAATCTTAAGCCCTGTCCTCTCGATTCTTTTTATAATTTCACCAATAAGGGATCGCTGTACTCCATCATGCTTGATGATGACGAATGTTCTTTCTTTCTGAGGTTGCATGAATTCTAATGATTATAAGTAAACGCTACTATTTTATTTCTTTCTTTAAAGCTCTCTTTCTTCGACTTCCCTCTCTTTGCAGCGCTCTGGCTTGTTCTTTAGTTACATTCTCATTTCCGGTAACTTCTTTCATTTTTTGAGTTGCGGCTTTTTTTCTAGTTTGCCTTTCATTAAATCGTGCGAGCTCTTTTTGGATACTACTTCTCGTTTCTTTGTCCTTTTTCAATACTTTTCTTTCTCCATCTCTTTCCTTATCACTACTTTCGACACTATCAACTTTGGGGATCTCAAATTCTTGAGTGACACCATCTGCATCCCAAGGTTTGCCGCTTCCTTCCGCCTTGTCTACAATTACCCCCTTAGAAGTCATTCTTCTTTTTAGTGTTCTTGCCGCACGGACTGTTGGTCTTTCTGAAACTGGATATCTCTGAATTGGAAATTCTTTTGTGTCACCATCGTCTACTTCATCTGAAAGTTCTCTGGGACTTCTCGCTGTGTACGTAATCGGATTGGGTTCTCTTTTTCGTCTTCTATTGCCCACAGCTGTAAACTTATTTATCTCTGGGTTTAGATTCTCATCTTTCACAGTCTCTTTTTCTGCAATCTGCTCTTCTTGTGCAGCCTTTGGCCCTACATTCTGTTTTATTTTTTGAGGATAGGTTCTGCGAATTCGCTTAACATTCTCTAATTGGGTATTTTTTTGCGCAAGATCTTCCCTGTCTCCTTGCTGAGAAGCCTTTCTCCACACTAAGTCATGAGCGAACGGTTGAGGAGAGCTGAGCTCTTGAATATTTTTTAGTTTTAAGGCTCGCGCTATTTCAAGAGAAGCGAGAGTTTTCCCACTTCCTTGAATATCAAGACCTGCTCGTTCTAAAGTCTTCAAATCTTCCCTTCCCTTCTTTGTAAACTTCATCAAAAATGGAGCGTACTGAAACATCTTCGAAGCAAGGATTTCTCTTGATTTAATGAGCGCATCTTTTTCATCCATGACAGCTTCCAACTTTTCTTCGCTTGTTGATTCAGGATTTTTTGGACTTTGGCGAGAAGCATACAATTGAGGGGCAGCTACTTGTGTTTCATCCCACACATCAGGAGCAAGCTCGTACGGTGGCTGTATAGTGCTTTCAACACTGCGCTCACGAACAGCTGGCACTTCTTCTGCCTCCTCCTCTACCGCCACGTCAGGGCTCAATTCATACTGCGGAAAATTCTCTTCTTCATGTGGCAAGATGACTTCAGGAGGCGTTTCTGCTGTGGTATGAGGCGTACTGAACGTTAAAATTTTTGCTCGAAGGTTTGGATTCGTTATAAGTTTTTCAGCTTTTACTCCTCGGTCAACAGGATCAAGCTCATGCATTTTAGAAACGAAAGAAAAAATTGCAGTTTCGTTCGTGATCGGCCAATCAGTTGTATTCACTCCCGGAAGCGCTCCCCATTTGCTAAACATTTTTTCGAGATCTTCTGGCCCCTTGACGTTACTAATATCATCCCTAAGCTTTTCACGAGCATCTGCATATTCCTCAGGAGAATTTCCCCATACCTTGTTTTCAAATCTAACCACCTTATCTCGTATCATTTTCGCATGAGAAAGCACCTCATCATTTGTCTCATAGAGATCACGGTCTTCTTTACTGTATTCCCTTCGTGACTTTAACTGCGAAGTTTCTTCTTCGAGTTCTGTAACTCGGGTATTGAGCTGGGCAACACGCTGAAAAGCGTTGCTTCGAAGCATTTCATATTGGATTTGCCTTTCTTGGATCTGCTTCTCATGAAAATCCTGCTTTGCAAGTGAGCTTGGTAAATCAAACTCACGCTTCAAATCAACCTTTTCTTCTGCTTCCTCTCGGAGCGCCGCTTCTTTTAAAGTCTCAGTGGTAGCTTCTTCTGGATTTGGTATTTCTTCCACAGCAAGTCCTCCTTCGTCATTAGTATTAAAAGCGTTTGGTGATTCGTAAGAAGACATATGGAAGATTAAAATTAATTAGCTATATAGATAGAGTATAAAGGGTATTGCACTTTCAGCAAAGTGCATAGCGAAATTCGATTCATTCACTATGTAGTAAACTATCAAACAGCGTCCTATTTTATTCTATACGTTCATTGATAAGGTTCGATCTTACTTCCCAAACACAGATATTTTCCTGCTGCAAAATTATCATGCTCGGCTCGTCAGCCTGCGCAATTTTTGTACAGGTAAGTTTGTAGGATATTGAGAATTCTAATTCTTTTCTTTTCATCTTATTCTTTATTCTTCTTACAACTTCGTAACAACAAGTGCATTTCCATCCGTAATGACCACTGTGTGCTCAGCGTGAGCGGCTTTCTTTCCATCTTTTGTTATAAATGTGTATCCGTCTTTTAAGAGTTTAATATCACCTTTTCCGAGTACAAGCATCGGCTCAATAGCGAGAACCATCCCTGGTTTTAATAATGCTCCAGTTCCCGGCATGCCCGTATTAGGCACAAACGGATCCTCGTGTACTTCATATCCCACACCGTGCCCTGACAGCCCGAGAGCTCCCGCTAAGTGGTACTTTCTTGCGATCTGCTCGATAGCGAACCCGATGTCCCCAATATGATTTCCCCCTTGAGCAGCTCGAATTCCCGCTTCCAGAGCTTCCTCAGCTGCCTTTATGAGCCTAGCATCCTCCGCGCTTACGGTGCCGACCGGAACCGTCACTGCGCAGTCGGTGATGAGTCCACAATGCACCAGCCCAAGGTCGAGCGTAACAATATCTCCTTCTATAAGAATACGTGGACTTTCATTGGGAATTCCGTGCACAATTTCTTCATTAACCGAAACACACAGAGCTGCTGGGTACTTACGACGCGCTCCGTCTGGCTGATAATTCAAAAAGGCAGCACTGTCCCCTCCTTCTTTAATAAGCTTTCTTGCTTTTTCTTCAAGCGTTAGAGTGCTTACTCCCGGAACTACGAGTGCTGTTAGTTCTTTTAAAATATATGCGTGGCGCTTTCCTCCTTCAATGAGAAAATCAATATCTTCGTTCGTCTTAATCGTAATCATAAAGAAAGTTTTGAAATCAAATCAGCCTGCACTTCTTCAATCGGACGTTCGCCGGAGACGGAGATGAACTCATAGTTTGGCGAAGTTTTGTAATATTCAATCGCAGGAGCAACATCGCTATCAAACCAATCAAGACGCTTAGTAATGCGCTCAATGTTTGCATCGTCCGCTCGCCCTCTTGAAAGCAGGTGCTTTTCAGACCAAACGCGGCTGACATCCAAATGAATGACGTATCGCTTTTCAAATCCATAAAATGAAAGCGCTGTATCGAGCACGTTCGCTTCTGAAAGTGAGCGCGACACTCCATCAAAAATAAGATGTTCCTTGCCGCTGTATTCTTCTGTCAAAATTTTAGTCCACATATGGCATGCCAAAAAGTCTGGCTGGCGGAGGTCTTGCTCCATCATGTGGAGACTCTTAGTGTTTGTATACTTTTCTCCTTTGGTGAATTCCCGGAATTCGTGCCCCGTCTCAATATACGAAGCATCCTCGCCTTTATCTTTAAGAGCTTGCATAAGCAAAGCTGCCTGCGTGCCTTTTCCGCACCCTGAGCGACCGATGAAGATGAATGAGTTGCAAGACATGGAAAATAGTTTTAAGTTGTTAGTTTTAAGTTTTAAGTAAACTCAGCAGGGATCCGAATCCGACTTATTACTTTTTACTTACTGCTAATTACTCTTTAGCTTATCGGTTTTAACTTTAAAAGGCCAGTAAATTAGGTTTGCTATAAGATACTTGACAAACAAACATTAAATTGCTTTAATCAGTTTAGAAGTTTCCTTCACAATCACTCTGGAGCACTCCCATGGATACCAAAGCCACAAGCAAAGGTAGAGAGATGGAACTCGTAAGACTTGTCATCAAAAATATCCCTGACTGCAAAAAAACCCTTTTTTATAAGAGCGCAGGCCGCTGGGGCTACATAGGTTTTATAAAAAGAACTTTTCTTAATCTTGGAGATCATTCTGCAAGCGAGATGTTAGAAATACGAGATGAGTCTGGCGGTAATTATACTATTTTTCCAGATGGTGAGTGGGTAGATATCGAGATCAAAATTAACCATCGTGGTTATATTGATGCAGCAAAAAAAATCGGAAATGAGTATGAAGCGATGACAGGCAAGGGGTGCACCGTTTATATCGAATACTGATCCCCGCAAACGAAAAGCCCCGTGCATTCGTGTGCGGGGCTTTTTTATTTGTATTTTACTTGAAACTTTTCTAGCAACTAGAAACTAGCAACTGCTCTTAGTATTCTCTTATCGAAACCTGAGCTTCGATTTTCTTAATAAGGTCAATGACCACAGACACCACAATGAGAAGCGCTGTTCCTCCGATAGCCAGTGACTGAATACCAGTTAAAGACTTCATAAGAAGCGGAAGCACTGCAATGAGTCCTAAGAAGAGCGCGCCCACTAAAGTAAGACGGGTTAGAATCTTTGAAATGTATTCAGACGTTGATGCGCCGGGTCGAACTCCAGGAATAAACGCTCCACTCTTTTGCAGATTAGTAGAAATCATATCTGGATCGAAAGTCACCGCTGTATAGAAATAGGTAAAGACGAATACCAAGAAGAAGTATGCGCCGGCATAAAACCACTGATTGGCCAGAATGTTAAGAATAAACGCAGAGGTTTCCTTTACCCACGGAGTACTCACGTTTGCCAAAAAGTTAAACAAAAGTTGAGGAAAAAGAAGAATAGAAAGTGCAAAGATGATTGGAATCACCCCCGCTTGGTTTACTCGAAGGGGCAAGTACGTTGACACCCCTCCGTACACCTTATTTCCTCGTACTCGTTTTGCGTACGTGATAGGAATTGGCCGCTCGGCTTCAGTTATAATAACAACTCCAAAGATGATAGCAGCTGCAGCCACCACAAAAGCGATGTAGAGAGGAATTTGAGAAGGTTCGAAAGTAAAGACCAACTGACCGAGCGCCGAAGGAAGCTGGGCTACGATACCCGCGAAGATAATGAGTGACATTCCGTTTCCGATTCCATACTCTGTCATAAGCTCACCGATCCACATCAGAAGAACTGAACCTGCAGTGATAATCAAAAGGTTAACCCCCATATCAAACCCTGAAAGTGGCGCGATAACCCCCTGTCTTGTCAGAAGGGTAAGGAAACTGAATCCTTGAATGAGTGCCATCGGAATCGTGAGCATTCTGCCGTATTGGGCAAAACGCTTTTTACCAAGGTTTCCCTCATCTTGATACATTGCCTTAAGCTTTGGAAAAATAATGGTTGCAAGCTGCATGATAATAGAACCCGTAATATAAGGCCCTACTCCAAGCATAATGATTGAAAGACTTGAAAGTCCCCCTCCAGAAAAGAGATTAAGAAGGCCTAAAAATTGGTTTCCAGAAAAAAAACTCTGCAAGCGAGATGGATCAATTCCTGGGATTGGAATAACAGCCAGGACGCGGGTTAACGCAAGAGCTCCAAGGACAAAAAGGATGCGCTTTCGAAGACTGGCATCCCCCCAAACAAGTCGTAGTTTTTCAAAAATTGTTTTCATCCCGTTAGAAGCAGATCGCGATCAAGTGATCGTGAAGTGTGCTGAATATATCTGATAAATAGTTTTTTGTCGACATGGTTTTATATTAAAAGCGATCGCGGCTCCTAACGGGATGAATCCCTTTTTTCGTCTTACCTTAAAACTAACTACTTAAAACTTAAAACTTTTTTGCTATTCCACTGTTCCTCCCGCAGCGACAATTTTTTCTCGTGCAGAAGCAGAGACTTCGCAGCCTTTGATAGTTAGTTTCTTAGAGATATCTCCTCCTCCAAGAATTTTTACTCGAGGAAATTTTCCTGACTGTTTTGCGAGAATTCCTGCGGCCACCAGAGTGGTCGAGGAAACAAGAGATCCGGGAAAATTCTCAAGGGCACTCAAATTAAGAGCTATTGCACTCTCTTGAATAGACTTGTGACTGTTCACTCCTCGTCCACGCAATTTAGGGAGTCGCTTGATGATGTCTCTCATCTCAGGGCGCTTTTTACGCCCTGCGCGCGCATTCTGACCTTTGGTTCCTTTTCCAGAAGTCTTTCCACGAGTTCCCCCTCTTCCCACCTGGACAGAGCGTTTGTTCTTTGTTCGTCTTTTTAAATTATTGATTTGCATACGTTTATCGTTTTGATTTAGTACGAGAAAGCGATTCAAGAGCTTTCACGGCAACTTTTGCGATGTTTGCACGGTTCTTAGACCCAGAAAGGATCTTTGCATTGATCTGTGAAAGCCCCGCGAGTTCAAGAACTGTTCGGACTGAACTTCCTGCAAGGATACCGCGTCCTGGAGCTGGCATGATGAGTACTCTGCAACTACTGTACTTAGCAGAAACTTCGTGGGGAATAGACATATCCTTTGTAGTTGCAATCTGGATCATGTTTTTCTTCGCGTCGCGAAGTGCCTTGTCGATCGCAAGCGGTGTATCCCCTGCCTTTCCTTGCCCAACACCTACCATTCCCTTGTGATTACCGGCAACAAGGGTTACCGAAAAACTAAATCGTCGTCCTCCAGAAGTCACTCGAGTTACCCGGCGGATTGATACGGTCTTGTGATCAAATTCTGATCGAACACGGGCGTCCTTCTTTGCAGGACGTCGTGCATTCTTTTTATGATCTCTTGCCGGACGACTTCTAAAGTCATCCTTTTTCCCAACAGGAGTTGCTGCGGTTGGCGCAACGGCAACAACCTCCGCGGTCAAAGCCTCCTCGGCAGCCATAGTTTCTGGTGCCGCGTCCATTGTTTCTTCAGTGGTTTTTTGTTCGGTGTTGTTGTCCATAATGCTTAAAATGAAAGTCCTCCTTCTCGTGCACCGGCGGCAAGCGCTTCAACTTTTCCAGTATAAATATATCCTCCGCGATCGAACACTACTTTCGTAATATTTTTCTTCAGTGCATCTGCGGCAAGAGCTAGGCCGAGAGCGCGTGCTTTTTCAAGCTCTGTTCCCTTTCCTTTCGCACCAAGCGTTGTTGCTGCCGCGAGAGTTGTCCCAAGATCATCGTTTATGATTTGAGCAGAAATATATTTATTTGATTTAAATACACAAAGTCTTGGTCGCTCCAAAGTACCCACAACCTGCGACCGTATGCGAGTGTGGCGACGAATGCGCTTTGCCTGTTTTTGTTGTGCAGCGTTTTTCATAATTATGCAGATTTCTTACCTTGCTTGATCTTGATAACTTCTCCTTCATATCGAAGACCTTTTCCTTTATACGGCTCAGGCTTTTTGAAATCACGAAGTTTTGCCGCAAATGAACCGACTTCTTCCTTGTCGATTCCAGAGATAGTAATGGCATTCTTTTCAATAACAACTTTCAGAGTCGCGGGAATTGCCATCACCACAGGGTGTGAAAACCCAAGAGCGAGCACGAGATCAGTTCCCTTTACTTCAGCTTTGAATCCAATGCCCTCAAGAAAAAGTTTCTTTTGAAATGGAGTTGTAACTCCCGCTACCATATTAGTGATGTGTGATGCGTAAGTTCCCCAGAGCGCGTTTGTCTCAAGACTTTCTTTTTTTGGAAGAATGGTGAGCATTCCATCGATAACAGAAACGGTAAAATCGTCACGAATAGGGCGCTTGAGTTCACCAAGAGGTCCTTTTGCAATAAACATACCGTCAACAAGTGACGCTTGTGTATTTGAAGGGATTTGAATTATTTTTTTTCCGATTCTTGACATATAAATTGTATTACCAAATCTGAAACAAGGCTTCCCCACCCACCTTCGCTTTTCGAGCGCTAATATCAGTCATAAGACCTGCTGGAGTTGAAAGGATAAGATTTCCATATCCACTCTTAACCGGGCGAATCTCAACCGCTTTTCGGTACACTCGTTTTGAAGGTTTTGAAACTCTCTTTACTCCTTGAATGTGAGCGTCTCCATTGTCATAGAGAAGTTCGACTTCAATAGATTTAGTGATCTTTTTTCCTTTCTTAGATACTTCACCAACAATTCCTTCTTTCTGAAGTAATGTGCAAATTTCGAATTTTAATTTTGAATACGGAATAGACACGATCTCTTTGCGTGAGTCGCCAGCATTCTTTATTCGGATAATCATGTCTGCGATAGGATCGGTCATAAAAGATTACCAGGAAGATTTCTTAATCCCTGGGATTTTACCTTCATTAGCATATTCTCGGAAGCAAATACGGCATAGATCAAAGTCACGCATATATCCTCGCTTTCTTCCGCAACGGAAACAACGATTTACACCCCGAGATGAGAACTTCGGAGTTTTAAGAGATCGTGCGATAACTGATGTTTTTGCCATGATTTAAATAAAATAGCTTCCTAGAAGCGTGCCCTCCAGACTAGCAAGTGAGGAGTATATTGTCAAACGGATATGAAAGACGGAATAGTGAATGGGAAAAAGATAGCAAAAATGCTCTTTTTTACTCAGAAAGTACCCTTTTACCGGAGGAAAAATGGTCAAAATCATACTACCCAAGAAAAGGCTGGAAAGGTCGTTTCGGCTAGAATTAGCACCCCAGCAAGTATAACTTTTAGAGGAACTTCGAAAAGTATGGGATAAACATTTCGAACCTTTGAGGGAAGCTTTCGTCGCCTCTGGGAGGTTCACCGCTGCAGACCTGGGCATAGTCATCAATATTCGGACTCACGATTGAATAGTACGCTCAAAACCAGCGATTCCCTTTCGGGAATCGCTGGTTTCTTTTTATGTATTTTTCTTTATTCTGTCCTCTTTATTTCACCACCGGCTTTTTGAAAGGAAAATCGAGGAAGGTAAGGAGGGCTTCTACTTCTTTTTTGCTTTTTGCGCTCGTTACGATACTAACTGCCAATCCGAAAACATCTTTAAGCTCCTCGTCGGTTGTTTCAGGAAAAATACTGTGCTCACGAATACCGAGGGTATAGTTACCCATTTCATCAATTCCCGTAGAAGGAATCCCTCGAAAGTCCTTGGTACGCGGCAAGGCAATGTTTACGAGCTTATCAAGGAATGTAAGCATTCGCTTGCCTCTGAGAGTCACCTGAAGGCCTACAGGGTCTCCCTGACGAACCTTAAAAGCTGCGACAGACTGTTTAGCGCCTCGAACCGATGGTTTCTGCCCAGTGATCTTGGTCAAGCGGTCGATAGCAAGTTCAATTTTTTTCTTATCCTTAAAAGATCCAACACCAACACTGACCACGACTTTCATGATCTTAGGTGCCTGCATCGTGTTTTTGTAGCCTTGAGTAGACTTAAGGTTTGCAAAAACTTCTTTTGATTTTTCTTGAATTGTTTTCATATTACATTGAAAGACTAGTTCCACTCTTTTTTGAAATACGTGTTTTCTTTCCATCCTTAGCAGTTCCATATCCAACTCGAGAACGCTTATTTGTTTTTGGATCGACAATCATAACATTTGAAACATGCATTGGCACAGCCTGGTCTATGATCTGACCCTTTGAACCAGTCTTTGTTGGGCGCTTGTGGACTTTGCGAATATTCATTCCTGCAACAATGACTTTTGATTCACGAGGAAAAGCTCGAATGACTTTACCAGTCTTTCCTTTGTCCTTCCCTGAAAGAATTATTACGTTGTCGTCTTTTCTGATCTTCATATATTTAAACTACCTCTGGAGCTAGAGAAATAATAGATTGGAAACCTTTTTCTGCAAGCTCTCGTGGAATTGGGCCGAATACTCGCCCAGCAACTGGTTGATGCTTTGCTTTATCGACAATAACAACTGCATTCTCATCAAATCGAATGTATGATCCGTCAGCACGTCTGAATGGAAATTTTTGTCTTGCAACTACCGCGTACAGAACATCCTTCTTTTTTACTGACTTACGAGGCTGTGCAGTTTGCACTGACAGCACCACAATATCCCCGATTTGAGCATACTTCTTTTTAGATCCACCAAGTACTTTGAAAATACGTCCGATCTTAGCTCCGGTGTTGTCTGCTATTTTAACTATTGATCGTGGTTGAATCATGATGGTTTACTTAACGAGAATGAATCTCTTATCTTTTGAAATTGGACGAGTCTCCTGAATAGTAACAGTGTCGCCGATTGCCGCACTGTTTCCGACATCATGAGCTTTCATTCGCTTTCGATGTTTTACGAATTTTCCGTATTGAGGGTGCTTCACGAAACGTTCGACAACTACGACAATAGTATCTTTCATCTTATTTGAAGCAACTTTCCCTTTGAAAGTTCTTGCAGTACTTACTGTCGCTTCTGCTTGCTGTGTTTTTGATGCAGTCTTTTTCATATTATTTTGCTATGGCTCTACTGTTTAGTTCAGTCTTGAGTCGCGCGATATCCTTACGAAGCACTCTTCCCTCGCGAACATTACGAGTCTTACTTCCAGAAAGAGCGAAGCGGAAAGAGCGCAATCCTTCTTCTTTTTCAAGAATAGTTTTCGCAATATCTTTTTCGTTTTTATCTTTGAGTTCAGACATAAGAAAAATTAATTATATTCGCGCAACGATCTTAACCTTCAAAGGAAGCTTCGTACCAGCTTTTCGAAGAGCTTCTCGGCTTGTTGCCTCGTCCACTCCGTCTACTTCAAAAAGAATGGTTCCAGGTTTTACCGCTGCTACATAGCCTTGAAGGTCTCCCTTACCCTTACCAAGCTTTACTTCGGCTGGTTTCTGAGTATACGGCATATCGGGAAAAACGCGAATCCATAGCTTGCCAGTCTTGCCGATTGATCGAGAAAGTACTTTTCGAGCTGCTTCAATCTGATTTGATCGAATGCGGCATGGAGCCATTGCCTTGAGGCCAAAAGATCCAAAAGAAACTTTTGCACCACGACTAGCCACACCGATCTTACTCGGGTTCTTGCGCATGGTCTGCCATTTTCGATATTTAACTTTTTTCGGGACTAACATAACAGTGTAATTATTTTGTATTATTGGTGCGCTTATCTGCTTCAGCCGTTTTTTTATCAGCAAAGATTTCACCGCGATAGATCCACACCTTTACTCCGATGTTTCCATACGGAAGTTTTGCTTCGTGACGAGCAAAGTCTACATCAGCACGAAATGTTTGAAGAGGGATCTGACCGAGCTTTCGAGTTTCGTTTCGGGCAATTGACGCTCCTCCAAGTCTGCCACCAACAGTGATCTTTACTCCCTTCACATCACGGTTTGCCATGACCTTTTCGACGATTTGTTTTGCGACACGGCGGTATGGCATGCGCTTTTCAAGACCTTCACCTACCATTTGAGCCACGATAGACGCATTTGATTCAGGAGATTTAATTTCACGAATATCAAGACGGATTTCAACAGACGGATTATAAACCTTTCGCTTAGTGAGAGCGGTGATGATGTCGTTCTTAAGTTTTACTGCCCCGTCTCCAGAGCGTCCAATGATGCCTCCTGGGCGTGAAGTTTCAACAATAACGCGAAGTACCTTTTCACTGCGTTCAATTTCAATCAGACTAACATACTGACCCTTAAGTTTTTTCTCAAGAAATTCTCGGATAACCAAGTCCCCTCGAAGGAAGTCCTTGTACTTTTCCTTTGTACCAAACCAACGACTTTTCCAATCGCGAATGATACCTAGTCTATGTGAGTATGGGTGAACTGTATGTGACATATAATTATGATTTTTTCTCTGAAGGTTTTACAAATCTAACTTTCTTTGCTTTTGGCTCCTTCTCTTCAAGTACAACACTCACATGACTTGTGCGCTTTCGTAGAATTGAAGATCGTCCACGGGATGCTGGCAATCGTCGATATAGAATTTTACCACTGTCTACGCGAATTTCTTTTATGACAAGATTTTCAACAGTGAGCTTTAATCCTTCTGCGTTCGCAACTGCAGAACGGATAAGTTTTTCAATAGGAAGCGCCGCCTTCTTGCCGAGGAAAGAAAGCTGGCCCAAAGCATCGTCGATAGATTTTCCACGAACAAGTCCGGCAACTACACGCACCTTACGAGGTGATTGTCGGTAATCTGAAAGTTGTGCAGTTGAAGTTGACATAAATATAAATTATTTCTTTGCAGCTGGAGCAGCCTTTGATGCTTGTGCAGAAGCGATTTCCGATTCCTTTTTCTTTTGTTCGAGCTCTTTCTGCATTTTTCCTCCGTGTTTATTGAACTTTCGAGTAAGAGAAAATTCGCCCAATCGATGTCCCACCATATCTTCAGTAACGAAGACTTCAATATGATCCTTGCCGTTGTGTACTCCAAAAGAGAACCCTACCATTTCAGGAGCGATCTGACTGTCCCTCGCCCACGTTTTAATAACCCCCGTTTCCGTTGGTTTCTTCCCCTCAATCTTTTTGAGGAGTTTTTCGTATACGTAAGGGCCTTTCTTGGATGATCGTGTCATGAATATAGCTTAGAGATGGTAGCTTTTAGGAAATTAGCTTTAAAATACGAAAAAATGAATATAAAAGGCTCAGAGATGAGCTTGGCAGAAATACTAGCAAATAAGAAGGCAATGTCAACCTAAAACAGTTTCTAGTTGCTACCTGCCTGCCGGCAGGCAGGGTGGCAAGTTGCGAGTTATCGAAATACCCCCTTTGCCTACGGTAAAGGGGGTATTTATTGACCAAATTTTATATTTTTTACAGTTTTTAGCTACAAAAGCCCCGCGGCTACCAGTAGCGCGGGGCAAACAAAACTTCCAAGGGGGACCCTTGGAAGTTTTTAAATAAAATACCCGCAGCGGTATTGCTGCGGGTATTCGCTGAGTCGTTACTAGTCAGTGATACTGACCAAAAGATCAACACTCTGGATGGGGCCAGAGTACCCGTTGCGACTAGTGTCGCCACCAAACACATACATGCTTGGAATTGTCTATATTATGCCATATTAATAAATAAAAATCAAGCATCAAAAATCCTCTTCCGAGGTTTTTTTGATTCGTATTAGGTTTGCCAGAAGCTAGCAACCACCCATTTAT
>Ga0163144_10009592_pt1 | contig 20770 bp, 16 predicted proteins | sample OliLak19BULKMAT1_FD_123175 | JGI IMG/M metagenome (GOLD analysis project Ga0163144, IMG submission 123175) | Freshwater microbial mat bacterial communities from Lake Vanda, McMurdo Dry Valleys, Antarctica - Oligotrophic Lake LV.19.BULKMAT1 | ecosystem: Environmental > Aquatic > Freshwater >... | reverse complement strand
CCCGGGGCCGCCGTCCCGGGGCCGCCGTCCCGCCCGCGCCGCCGCAGCGCCTCCCGGCCACTCCGGCGCTCAAGGAACCACCCGCGGACGACGATGGGGCGCCAAGGAATGGAACTCGCGCGGCTCGTGGCGTTTGCCTTTGGGGTGTACCTGTCGGGCGCGTTCTTCGCGTTGGCGGCGGTTCGCATCCTCGAGCGGCGCGGTGTGGACGTGCGCGGTGGCACGTGGATCCGCAGCTTGGCGGCGCGGTTCACGCGAGCGGCGTCGGCTCCGCACCGCAGCCCACCGGCGCCCTCGCCCGGGCCCGTGGAGCTCGAGCCGCGTGCAAAGCCCGCTCCCGCGGCGAGCTCCGCCAGCGCCGAATCGGGCACTGCGGGCACTGCGGGCACTGCGGGCGGCGCGCACGGTCCGCCTGAAGCCACGTTGGATGCGGACGACGCGCTCGCGGCCTGGCTCGCCGGCGATGCGTTCGACACGCAATCGCCCCGCGCAGATCCTGCGGCCGATTCCACACCCTTCGAAACAACGGCGCTGCCCGAGGAGCCCACCCGCCCGGTTGTGACGGCCGACGCCGCGCACCTCGAGCGCGAACTGCAAGATGCCCGTTTGCACCGGCTGGCGCTGGAGTTAGAGCTTTCCGAACGTGTGCCGCTGTCCGATCAGCTCGGCTGGCTCGCGCGGCGCGTCGAGCAGCTCGAAATAGACTTGGAGGGCCACGGGGGCTCCCATGGGAACGGCGTGGCACGGCTCGAAGCGGCGCGCGCGCTGCTGTTCGAACACGCACACGAAGCGGGGCGGGAGCGCGCACGACTCGCCGAGCAACTGGGTGCGGCGCGCGCCGAGCGTGCGGACCGGGACGATGCCGAGCGCGCGCGCTTGGGTGCGCTGGTCGTTCGCCTCGCCGAACTCGATACCGAAGTCGATCGGCTGGCGAGCGCGGTGACCGAGGGCGCTCAGGAGCGCGCGGAGCTCCTGCGGGACGTCGAACGCGCGAGCAGCCTGGTGCGCAGCGAACGGGAACTATCGACGCGCATCCGCGCGCTGCTCGCCGGGTTCCAACTTCCCCCCAACGCGGGCTGAGGCGCAGCCGCCCTGCACCCATGAAACGACCCGCCACCGCAGGCCGCGGAGGCGGGTCGACTCGGGAGTGCACGCGGGGAAGGCGTGCCCGCCTCAGCGGGACGCGCGCTCAGCCGCGCGCTCGGGTCGCGTCACGACGCGGCCCTGCTCCTTTGCTGGTCACCAATCACGGATCACCTCCTTTGCCGAGTGCCTCCCCGCGTCGCACGGGTGTGACGACCCGCGGCGGGCTGGACAGGATCGGAGCGCCGGCCGCTCCACAGGCGCAACCATCGTCCAAAGTCCGCGCCGCTACAAGGGTCGAGGAACGCCCCTCATCCGACGTCCCGGCCTTGATACGGCGGAAGCGGAGGACCCCGCCCACCGGCCGTCAGGCGGTGGGCGGGGTCCTTGCGTACCGCGGCACGCGGGATCGATCCCGCACACCCGATCAAGATGCGCTCACAACAGTGCGGCCTTTTTTTGGATCACCACGTCGCCACGCTATCCGCCGACACGACGACGGGCGTGAAGGGCGGCAGGTTGTCGATGTTGTTGAAGTCGGTGTCGTAGTTGAAGTTGCGGATCGGCGCTTGGTAGATCTTGCCGCCGTACAACCAGGGGGCACTCGCCAAGCTGCTCTGCCACGTGTTCACGAACGAGCCCTTGATCTTGCAGGTCTTGCCGGTCCAGTTCTCGTGGAAGCGCGGCAGGTTCTCGAGGCCGCCGTTGTAAACCCCGATCGCGGAGTTCTGGTTGCCCGTGATCAGCGCCATGTTGTAGGTCGTGGCGGAAGCAGCGGGCAGGCTCGAGGTCGGCGTTTTGGTGTCGTTCCACGCGTTGCTCAGGAGGTTGACGGCATCGCTGATCGCGGCCGCACCCTTCTTGCCGTACGTGGTCCCGCCGACGTTGAAGTCGCCCTGGACGTACACCGGGCTCTCCCCCACCACGGTCAACGGCACGGCGAGCTCCTTGCCGTTTTTCACCTTGAGGCCACCCGTCTTGATTCCGGTGCCGGCCTCGTAAGTCGCCGAATAGAGCACGATGCCTTCGTTGTCCATCGCACCCGACGTCACGTCGATCACCGGCGTGCCCGCCGGGTCGATCAGCGGATTGAGCAGGCCCAGGTCGACTTCCACGACCTGCACGTAACCGCTGCCCTGTCCCGCCTGGCGCGCGTCATAAATCGTCTTCACCGAGTAGACACCGGTGAGGAGCGCTGCGTAGCTGACTCCGTTGCCATCTGTCTCGAGGCCGTTCGGACCGGTGACCTTCACCGTTCCGTTCTGCTGTAACAGGAAGCTGAGCGCCGCCTTCGAGTGGTAAAAACCCTTCGCGAGGTTGCCGTTGCCCAGACCCACGTACTCGTAGTCGTTGGTGACCGCGTCGAACACGTAGTCGCCCGCGCCCACTTCGGATTCTTGGAACATCGCGATCGAGCCCGTCAGCGGAGTGACGGCTTCCGTCACTCCGTGCACACCGGTTTTCACGGTATACCCCTCTTCCGCGTAACCGGTCGGATTGTCCCAGAGCTCGAGCGCGCCGGAAGCAAAGGGCTTGAAGTCGCCCAAGTCGCTGAAATCGCCATCCAGGTTGGCGTCGTGGCCAGCCTTGAACAGGCTGTCGTACCCGCTCCAGCTCGAAGCGCCTAGCGCTTGGAGTTGGGACTTGCTGTACATCGTTTGGAGCGCCTTGGGCGAGGACGGATCGAAGGGGTCCGCCACCCATTGGCGAATCTGCACGTTCCCCGTCGAGCTGAACGGGTTGTCCTTGCGGCAGCGCACGATCTGCCCCACGGCCCGCACGTAGTTCGTGTCGAGCGTCAGCGCGGAACCCGGTGCGAGGTGGATGTTGCCATTGCTGTGCACACGCCCCCCCAAGGTCATCGCCGGACCCGGGTTGACTTCGAGGTCCGAGGTGTAAAACACCGCAAACTGGAAGATCGGCGTGGAGTGTGCGTTCACGACGCGGCTCACGCGCGCAACGTCGTCGCCCATCGCCGCGGTCGCCGAGATTTCGTACGTGTTGACGATCGTCTGGATGCCGCTCGGGTCCGTGATGATCGTCTGCGCGATGCTTCCGCCGCTATTCAGCATCGCCGTGACGCTGTAGTCGACTTCGATGCCGTCGATCGTCACCGTCCCCATGGTCGGAGGCGTGGTCCAGTTGGCCATGGCCGTCTGGACACTCTTCGTGGCGATTTCGACCGCTCCTTCGGCCAGGTACTGGGCCTGGGCGCTGCGTCGGGTGACATCCGACGAGCGGTCCGTGGCCACGGCTATGGTGAGCAAGACCGCCACGAGGGCGGCCGTCGTGAAGACGGTGACGACGGCGGCGGCCATAGCCACGCCGGATCGCCGGTTGAAGCGTTTGTGCATGTTCATATCAAACCCCCGCATTTCATATCCCCGTGCCATTTCGCAGCCGGACCGTGGCCTCCATGTGGAAGCGGTGGATCTGGCCTCGTTCGTCGGGGACTCGAAAGAAAATCCGCACCCGCAGTGCGTTGAAGGGAATCGTGTTGGCAAGGTCTTCCGCATCCTGGAAGTCGATGCGCTCGACGTTGCGCGCAAGCGCGCGCAGGGCGCCGTTCGTCTCCCGGCGCATGAGGACGTTGCGGCCGGTTAGGTCCGTGCGAAGGGTGTACGAGATCGTATTCGCGCGGTTCCACACGAGGGCGGACCCGTCGGCGACCGCGAAATCGGCGTTGGCGGAGTCCACCGGTTGGCCGGGGCCGTACACCTCAGTGTCCGTCGTCACGAGCGGACGGCCGTAGGGCCAGCGCTGGGCTTGTGCCGGATCGGCCGCGAGGACTTCGTTCGGCCAAAGGGCGGGGTGCACGAAGAGGAGCCCGATGTTTTCACCGAAATCGAAGTCGCCGGCGACGGCTTGTTTGTTCGCGGGTTCGTGGGTGTGCAACTCATCGGGGTCGTACCCCGGAGCTGGAGTTCCGTTGAGAATGAAGTGCGGGAACTCAAGACCGCCCAGCTCGACCAATCCTGCTCGGCGCAGGTCCTCGACCATGGTTTCGATCGCCCGTTGTGCATCGCGCTGCGCCTGCGCGCGGACGTTACCGACAAGCGCCATGCGCTTCATCGATTCGAGGGTCTGCAGCACCGTGCCCGAGAGCACGAGCAACAGCACGACCGTGATCGCGAGCTCGAGCACCGTGAAGCCGCTGGCCTCGCCGCGCGGAGCCACGCGGCCAACCGCGCACCCGTGAGAAAGCCTCATCGGACCACCGCCGTCGCTAGGAACAACGTCAGTTCGCGCCCCTGGAAGTCGGTCCAGGTCGCGGTCAGGCGAATGGGCAGCGGGTCAGGCGCGACCACCCCCACCATGCCGGGGTATTCCACCCGGATGCGGAAGTCGAGCAGCGCCATCGGGTTGTAGTCGAAGCCGGGTTTCGCCAGCACCGACCCGTTGGCATAGGTCGTTGGGATGATCGGCGGTGCAACCGCGAGCACATCCTCCATCGCCGCGCGCAGTTGCGTCATCGCGGCGTCGTTTTCGCGCGCGGTCCGCAACAGATCGATCGAGCCAACCTGGCTCGAAAACGCAGCGAGCACCCCGACCGCCATGATGGTCAGGGCAAACATCAGCTCCAAGAGCGTAAGCCCGGCACGGCTCCCCGCCGCGCGACGTGCAAGTTGCATAAACCCTCCTCAGGTGGAGCGCGCCTTTCGCGCCCCGCGGGTCCGGTTCCCGGCCGGACCCCCCTGTTCCAGGGAACGCTTCGGCGCCTGCCATCCGGCGTCTGAAGAGCGGGAGGGGAATTCCCCGTTCGGTCGCCGCGGGTGGCCTGCCGCACCGCTTGCTGCCCTTGCTTGGCGCCCGCGCCCCTACTGCGGTGTCAGGACAAGGTGCGAGCGCTGCACCCGCTGGACCGCCGCCCGGCTGAACGCCATCGGGCGCATCTCGCCCGCAAGCCACAGGGGCAACTGATCGTCGTAGTGCGGATCGAAGGGATGCCCGCTTTGGCCGCCGGGCAGGATGCCCAGGGACCGGTCCGGATCGACGGTATCCGCGACAAAACGCAAGGATGCGGCACCGGCGACCTCGATGCTGTCGCCCCGCCAACGGGACCACGACACGTTGACCGTCGAGTTGTGCCCCGCGAAGCCAAACGGACCGCGGGACAGCCAACGGCCAAGGATCGGCACGTCGACAAGCGGGTGGTCGAGCTGCAGTTGCTGCAAGTCCTCGCTGCGCCACGTTCGCGGGTCCGGGCCAAGGCGCGCCTGCGTTGCCGACCACGCCCGCGCGAGCGCCGCACCGATGACCGTTTCGTGGTCGACACCCAGCGCGGACGGTCCGCCGCCGGGGGACGCGCTCAGCCAGCGCGGCAGGGCGTCCCGCAGCACGCCAAAGCCCACGGGCTGGTCCGGATGGAGCTTTTCCCAGACGCCCACGGCGAGCTCACGTACGACGAAGTGGAAAAGCGCCGCAGCCGGCCCTCCGCGCACTTCCCCGTCCCAGGGCGCGAGGATCAAAAGTGCGTCCTTCGCGCCGGCAGCGCCCGCAAAGTCCCGCGGCTCCCCGAGCGCCGCTACAACTGCGAGCGCGTACGGCGAGCGCACGTCGAGCTGCAAAGCGGCGAAGTCCGCGACGTTCCAGTCGTCCCGCGCGCGCAAGGCGCCGTATAGGCGGTCGCGCCGCGACGGATGCGCAAAGTCGGCCGTAAATGCCCCGCGATAATCGTCCGGACGCACGTCCGCGTTGGCCGTGGCCACGACACCGTCTGCGGGGTCGACCACGCGCGGATTCGCCGCGGCGCTTTCCAGGCCGCGCCAGTGGAACGAGGAGTCCCACGCGGGGGCGGGCAAGCGGCCGTCCCCGCGCCCGCGCACGGGCGCACGTCCGACGACCGTGTAGGCCACACGGCCCGACGCTTCGGCGATCGCGAGGTTCTGCGCGGGGGCGACATAGGACTCGGCCGCCGTCAGCACGTCTTCGAGGCGCGGGGCGCTCGCGAGTGCGGTGAACAGCTCGAGCGGGTCAGCCGGTGCATACAGCGTCCACGCGAGGCTGCGCCAGGGCAATCCGCCATCGACGTCGGCGGGCAATAGCGGACCGAGGTCGGTGGAGAGGAGTTCAAACTCAACGCTATTGCCTCCGCTCACCCCAATTGTTTCCGTCCGGCGGACGACAGCGACACGTGTGTCGCCGCGCAGGACGGTGAAGGTCGCCGGGTCGTAGTCCTCGACAAAACTGTCTTCACCGTCTAGGCCCGTGGTTGTCACCGACCAAGCGCGCAGCGCCGACTGACCGACGATCACGACGGGCACGCCCGGTAGCGTGAAGCCCTGCACGTCGTACTCGGGGCTCGATAGGCGCGCTTGGTACCAACGCGGGGGCAAACCCAGGGACAGGTGTGGATCGCCCGCGAGCAATGCCGATCCCGTCGCCGAGCGCGCCGCACCGACCGCCCAGTTGTTGCTCTGTCCGCCGCCCTCCATGGCGTCCGAGCCACCAAAACCGTTCGGGAACCGTGTCGCGATCGCCGCCTCGGATCCGCCCGTGTCGAGGCCGTCCCAACCAAAAAGTTCCACCACGGCCGCGCCGAGGGCGCCGTGCAAGCGGGCGCGCCAAAACTCCTGGTCGAGGGGCGCGCTCAGCTCGTAGGCCATCAGCGCCGCAAAACCGAGCGAATCCTCGGGCGACCAGGGTTCGGGCACGACACCCAGCAGCCTCAGCATCGGCGGCATGTCGCGCTCGCGCAGTCGGCCGTTGACACCCTCCGCGTACGCGTCCAACAACACGCGCGAGCGGTCCGACAGTCGCGGCATCGACGCGGCGGCCGCGGCCATGAAACCCAATCGGCGTGAGCGCACGTCCACGTCGACCAACGCGGGTCCCAAAATCTCCGCGAGCCGGCCGTGTGCAAAGCGGCGGCCGAGCTCCAACTGGGTCAAGCGCTCGGATGCGTGCAGGTATCCGATCGCGCGCGCGATGTCGGACTCCGACCGCGCGAAGACGTGCGGGACCGCCGCGTCGTCGAAATAGACCTCCACGTTCGCGCCCAAGCCGGCGATGGAGCGCTCACCCGAGCGCACCGGCCGACCGAGGTGCATGAACCACGCCACGGCGGCCACGAGCGCAGCGACAAGCCCCAAAAAGGCAAACGCGGCGTACCGCCAGCGGGGGCGGCGTCGGGGCCGAGCCGCGGGTGCGGCCCCCGGGATCGGCGGTTTTGATTCGGGCGTATCGGCGTGCATCGCGGACCGATCCTACGCACGCCCCTGCGCTTCGATCCTGGGCCCCGTGCAGAGGCCACAGCCCGGCGGCCCAGCGCCGGGCCGCGCGCCGCGATTAGCCCGGGTCATTCATCAGGTTTTCGAGCAGACGAGCCCCAGTCGTCGCCTGGTGGTGCTTTGCGGCCGCGGGATCCACAGTCGACCTTGAACAGGTCAACGAGGGACGCCCGTGGTCGCAAAGTGCCACCAGAGGGCGAAAGGCGGCCGAAGGCCGCCGGTCGGGCCGTCCGATCGCAAAGCTGGTGAATAACCCGGGTTAGGCCGCGCCCAGGTGGCGAGCGCCGTCCTGGGGGCGGGCGGCAAGGCGGAGCTGCAGGGCGACCTCGTCGCACAGATCGGCGAGCTCGAACGGGCGCATGAGGTACGCCTGGGCGCCCGCCTCCACCGCCGCGTCCTGGAATCCGCGCGCGGTGTAGACACCCGAACACAGGATTACCGGCAGTCGGGCTGCGGGAAACTCCCGACGCAGGTTGGTGATGAACTCGAAGCCGTTGGGGCCCTCGAGCAGGACGTCGCACACGATCGCGTCCGGCACCGAATCCTTGAGCACACGCAGGCACTCAAGGCCGTTCTTGAACAGGTGCACCGTGTGGCCGGCCGCCTCCAGGTACTGCTGGCGCGGGACGGGGCTCTCCTGGGAGTCGTGGACGAGGAACAGCGTGGCCATGGTGTTCGGGCGCGGTCGCGCGGGGGTCGAAGGGTGCCTTGAAGCTTAGCGGGGAACGCTCTAACCGCGGGTCAACCCGTGCAGCAACTCGTCCACGCCCAGCGCACCCGATTGCGCCGCCGCGAGGGCCCGAGCGACCATCTGGGTCCGGCCAGCGGCGGCCAACTGCGCGTCCACGTCAGCAGCACTGTGCCAGTGCAGGGACGCCTCGGCCATGCCCGTGTCGAACGTGTGAACTTCGCGCAGGTAGAGCGCTCCACGCACACCGCGGACGTGGCATGCGTCGCAGCCCCGGCCGCGGCGCAGTGCCAAGCCCTCGACGCCGAGGCCCAGGCGCGCGAGTTCCGCGACGTGGCGCGGCTCAAGCGGGCGGTTCGTCGCGCAGCTTGGGCAGACCGTCCCGAATGCGCGCTGCACGACGAGGCCGCGCAGCACCTGCGTCAAACCGAAGCGGCCCGCGCCCATGCGCCAGAGTGCTTCCATCGCACCCCCGACACTCGGAGCGCGCAGGCCCGCGAGCACGAGAACTCCCGATGCCGCCGCGTGCTCCACGATCTCCCAGGCGCTGCGGTCGCACAGCTCGCCGAGCATCAGCACATCGGGGTCGTGTCGCAGGAGGGCGCGCAGCGCGGAAGCCTGCGACCGTCCGCGAAAACGCGCCGCGTCGACCTGCAGCACACCGTCGTACACCACTTCGAGCGGGTCTTCCAGGGCGACGATCTTGCGGTCCGCGCGCACCAATTGGCGAACCATGGCGTGCAGCGCGGTCGTGACACCCGAACCCACCGGGCCCAAGGAAAGGATCAAACCCTCGCGCGCCGCGATCAACGCCGCAAGGGCTGCCCGTTGCTCGGGATCGAGGTCGATCGAATCCAGCGCAATGCGTGCGACGGCCCGCGGCCGAAGCCGCACAGTGGCCGATTCGCCATGCTGCCCCGGCGCGATCGAAACCTGGGCGAGGTGTTCGTTCCCGGCGAGCTCGATCAGGCCGCGGCCCTCGACGCAGGCGTTGGACGGACCGGACGGCAAGCCCGCCAGTTCGCGCAGCCAGCCGATGGATTTGGAGCCCCACTCCGCGGGCAAGAGTTCGCGCTCGCGCAGACCCTGGCGCAGGCGCAAACGCACAGCGAGGCCCGCCGCGCGCGGCTCGAAATGCACGCTTGTGGCATCGGCCGCGAGGGCCGCTTCCAGCACGGCGCGCATCAGGTCCGGAACCTGCTTTGCGACGTCCCAAGCGGGCGCGGCCGGCTCGGGCTCGACCCGCCGTTGCAGCACGATCCGCGCGCCCGAATTCGCGCCTACGCTCATGCTGTTGGTCGGCGCGTTGTAGACCGCATGCTGGCATTCGCGGATGCGTGCGGGTTCGGCGTGCACCGCGAAGATCCGCGCACCAAGGAGTCGCTGGAGCTCGTCGATCACGAACAGGTCGGCGGGATCGTCGAGTGCGACGGTCACCGTCCCGCCGATGCGGTTGACGACGACGGCTCCCAGGCGGTGGGCGATGTCCTCGGGCAACTGGCGCGCGACTTTGGTGTCGATGATCTTGGGGCTGAGGGTCACACACGCAAGCCGGCCCTGCCAGCGCAGCGCCTCGGCCAGACCCGTCTCGCTGAGCAACCCGAGTTCGATCAGCGCGTTGCCAAACTTGACGCCGGTGCGGCGTTTCAGGTCGAGCGCGCGGTCGAGGCCGTCCTTGTTGACGAGCCCCTTCTCGAGCAGGATCTGGCCAAGGGGAATGGGCAATTGCCGGGCCGCGCGGCGCGCGGGTGACGGCATCGGAGCGGGAATCGGCGGTTGCATGGGGGGATACGGGCAGCGGGCAAACGTCCCGCGGCGCGCAGGCAGGGCGCATCGACCACCCGGGCCGTCCGGGTTTAGGGACAACCCGATTGATCCCTGCGGGGCGCGGTACTCGCGCGAGGGGCACCGTCCAAGGGGCACCGTCCAAGGGGCGCGGGCCAAGGGGCGCGGGCCATTCGGCACTGGCCATTCTGCGCGGGCCATTCGGCGCGGGCCATTCGGCGCGGGCCCAGTGCTCCCGCGCGCCCTTGCCGCTCCCCTATCCCCAAAGCTTCATGCCGGCGCCGCGCCCCCGTGGTCGGGCACCGGGGCGCGCGCGAGGATTTCCTCGCACAGCTCAAGGTGGTGGTGGCCGTGGATGGCCGCAAACGCGATCCAAAGCGCTGGCCCCAGGTTGCCCAGATCCTGGTGCGGGATCCCGGTGCCGCCGTCGCGGCGGCCTGCCCGCAGCACGCCCTCGAGGCCGGCCGCGATCGACTCGAGCGCCGCGGCGTTCGACCGCAGGGTGTCGCGCACGATGGCGGGATTGGGCCGTTTGGGCGGCACCACGATGCGCGGCGCCTTCGCGCGACCGCGCGGGATGTGCTCGGCCCGCAGCACCAGGAACCCCAAAAGGTTCGGGCCACCCCCCGCAACGAGCCAGGGGCTCGTGCCTTCTGCGATCAGCCGGATGTTGCGGTACGCGAGTTCGTTGGCGAGCAGCACGTGGAAGAGCTGCTGGATCGGCGACCACGCGGAAACCCTCGCAACGGGCTCCAGCAGCACGCTATCTGGCAATCCGAGGATCGCCTCCGCGCGGCGGTGGAATGCCCGCAGACGCTCGAGGTGGCGCGGGGTGTCGACGGGCAGCATGAACACCGGCTTAGAAGGTTCAGACGAAGAGCGCCATCTGCAACTGGCGGCGAAAATCGCTCGCGACGTCGCTGTCGGATCCGAGGGCATCGAACACCTCCAGCATGGCGCGCCGCGCCGCCTGGTCGTCGAAATCGCGGTCGCGCTGCACGGCGGTCAAGAGCACATCGAGCGCTTCGTCGAATCGTCCCGCGGCGGCCAGCGCTTTGCCGTACGCGATCAGCGCCGCCGGTTTCGGCTCGGCTCCCCCGGCCGCGCGCGCAAGCGCTTCGAGGTCACCGGGTTCGCGCCCCGCCAGTTCGATCCGCGCGCGCAGCGACCGCCCGGGATTGCCATTGCGCAGGTCGTCGGGCACGGCGTCGAGGGCCGCACGCGCCCCTTCGATGTCGCCGCCGGCGAAGGTGATTTCGGCGCTGAGGAACCGCGCCTCAGCGCGCTGGGGATCCTTCGCAAGCGCCGCCTCGACGTGACGTTTTGCCGCGCCCAGATCATCCGTTTCGAAGGCCGCTTTGGCTTGCGCGAACGGGTCACCCGCCGGCTGCACGTGCGCCTCGAGGAACTTGCGCAGGGCCGCTTCCGGAAGCGCTCCGTCAAACCCGTCCACGAGCCGCCCCTGCGCGATCAGCTTGACCGAGGGGATGCTCTGGATCTGGAACATCTCGGCGAGTTCCTGTTCCTTGTCCGTGTCGACCTTGGCCAACAGGAACGCACCGCCGTATTCATCCGCGAGCTTTTCGAGCAGCGGCCCCAGGGCCTTGCATGGCCCGCACCAGGGGGCCCAAAAGTCGACGAGGACGGGGACTTCGAGGGAGCGCTCCACCACCGCAGCGCGGAAGTTAAGGGAGGTGGCTTCGATGACGTGGGGGCTCGGGGTCGCCATGGTGGATCGGGGGCTTTGGCGTGTCGGGGACAGCGCGCGTCAAAGCGCAGCCTAGCAGGCTCGGGGGCCCGGCCAACGCCTCTGTCACCCGCGAACGTGCCCCGCGGGGTCCCATCGGCCTCGGGGCGCGCGATGGCGCTTGACCGATTCGGCTCCGACGGCCGACGATCCCCCGATGACCACGACGCCGCACCCCTTGCCGCCGCCGCCCCTCGATCCCCCCGAGCGACTCCTCCTCGGGCCCGGCCCGAGCCCCGTGACGCGCCAGGTCCTCGACGCGTTTGCGCGGCCGACGCTTGGCCACCTCGATCCGCACTTCCTGCGCGCCATGGACGAGGTGCGCGCGATGCTGTGGCCGCTGTTTGGAGCGCGCCCGGGCCACGGCCGCGTGCTTGCCCTCTCGGCGACAGGCTCCGCCGGCATGGAGGCGGCGCTCGTCAACCTGCTCGAGCCGGGCCAGCGCGCGCTGATCGCGGCCCACGGCGTCTTCGGCCTGCGCATGGCCGAAGTTGCGCGGCGCGCGGGCGCACAGGTCACCGTCGTCGAATCCGAGTTCACACATGCGCCAGATCTCGAGCGGTTGCAAGCCGAGGCGCAGCGCAGCCAATACGCCGTGCTCGGTATCGTCCACGCGGAAACATCGACGGGTGTGCTCCAGGACCTCGCGCCCCTGCGCGCGATCGCGGACCGCGCGGGCGCCTTGCTCGTCGTGGACGCGGTCACCTCACTGGGCGGTCTGCCGGTGGAGGTTGAGCGCCACGGTGTCGATGCGTGTTACAGCGCGACGCAAAAGTGCCTCTCGTGCCCGCCGGGGCTCGCACCCCTCTACCTCTCGCCGCGGGCCCTCGCGCGCACGACCGCGCGCGCCACACCGTCGCAAAGTTGGTACCTCGACCTCGCGCTGCTCGAGGGTTATTGGGGTAGCGACCGCGCGTACCACCACACCGCGCCGATCCAGATGATCTACGGCCTGCACGAAGCGCTGCGGCAGGTGCACCTTGAGGGCATCGACGCACGCTTCACGCGCCATCGCCTCGCCGCGCGCGCGCTGTGGGCGGGGCTCGAATCGATGGGCCTCGAACTCGGCGTGCCGACCGCACGCCGCCTTGCTCCGCTGACGGTCGTGCGTGTTCCCGAGGGTGTTGACGAAGCGTCGGTGCGGCGCCGGATGCTCGAGCACCACGGGATCGAAATCGGCGGCGGGCTCGGAGCGCTGAAGGGACGCGTGTGGCGGATCGGATTGATGGGTGCCGGCGCGACACTGTCCACGGTCGAACGCTGCCTCACCGCGTTGGGCGAGTGCTTGGCCGCCCACGGTTTCACGCCCCGCGCCGACGGTTTGCACGCCGCGCGCGCGGCGGTCGCCTGACGCCGCGCGAGCGCCGCTCTGCACACGTCGATCAGGGCCGAGCGAACGAAACGCGCGACGCGGGGTCGCGCAGCTCGATCCGCGCGCCGTGCGCGGAATCCAGGCCCAGCGAAATGCGCCCGACACCGTCGGGACCGCGCACTTCGAGTCCCGGGCGGCCGTCGTCGAGGATGCGCAGTTCCACTGCACGTCCGTCGTCGACACGTGCGAGCCGCAGGCGTCGCGCGCCGTCCGGCGCCACCTCCAGACCCACCGCCGGGGCGCCCGAGGGGTCTGCGAGCTGCAGACGCGGCGCGCCGTCGTTGGCGAGGCCCAAATGGGCGCGCGTCAGTCCCCCGCCATCGAGAAACAACAGATCGGACGACCCGGACGGGCCCATCGCGAGCTCGATCCGGCTCTTGCCCTGCTCGTCGAAGAATCCGAGCCCGGCGCCGCCGTTGGCGAGCACCCCGAGCCAAACGCGCTTGCGCCCGGAATCGTCCCGCAGCACGAGTTCCTGCGGCGCGGCCGCCCGTGGGGCGAACGCGCTCGCGACGACGAGGGTTGCAACGGCGCCCGCCACCACGCCGACCGCCGCCGCGCGCCGGCGGAGGCGGCCAGAAGTGGGGCGCTCGGGCAGCCCGCGCTTGTAGGCAGCGAGTTCCCCTTCCAATGCCGCGATGCGCGCGAGCGCGCCTTCCAATCCCTGCATGCAACAAGCTCCCCCTCCGGCGTCGCACGAACTCCGGAGCGCCCGGGAGCCTAACAGTACGGCGGGGGCGCGCGGCGCTGGGAGCACATCATCCGCGCCAGCCGCCGAGGTCGCCGCGGCGTACATCCACGCTGTGTGCCTTCACGTACGCCTCGAAACCGGTGTCGTCGACCAATCCGGCTGCGGGGCGCGCGCCGGGGCTCTGGGGGGTGGCTCCCGCCAATCCCAACGCGGCGCGCGCGGCGAGGACGCCACTGAGGGCTTCCAGTTCCGCCGTCGACCGGGTGCTCTGGAACGCGATGCGCCGCTCGAGGGGCAGACTCTTCGCGTCAATGCCACGCACGCTGATCGTCAGGCTGGTGGGAGCGCCCGACGCGCCCGCACGCCCGCCCGCGCGTTGAGCGAGCCGCCTGGCACGCGCGACCAGATTCTTGGCAAAGCCGCGCCGGTGCAGCCAGAGCGCGAAGCGGACGGAGCGCTCCGCCGACCGTGTGGGCACAGCGAACGACAGGCGCACACCCGCCGCGCGGTAGGGTTTTTCGAGGTAGAGCGCGAGGTCCGGTGCGTCCACGTTCGAACTGTGCCGCAGACCCACGGGCGCGGGGTGCTCGAACCAGCGTGTGTCGCCGAGGAACTCGCGCTGGGTCTGCTCGCCGCCGATCGACATCGCGATCGGACGGCCGTAGCCACCCAGGAGGTCCGCAAAGTCGCTCTCGTCCCAGCCCGCGCCGGCACCGAGGGCAAAACCGATCAGTACCTCGTTGACACGCTTCAAGTCCGCGAGGCGCGCGCGCACGAAAGGCTCGACCCAGCCCGGGAAAAATCCTGCGCCGCTGAGCGCAACACGCCCGCGTTCCTTGGCGAGCTCGTCGAGGGCGCGGACTCCGATCACCCGCTCTCGATCGCGCGCCAGGTCGACCCAGTGGGCGCCCGATTCAAGCGCCGCGCGGACCCAACCCAGGTGCGTTGCGATCGGGCGCGACGCGGTGGGTCGCCCCGTGTCGACCACGAGGTCGAACGGCTGCGACGACGGCGGCACCTCCGCGCGGACCAGCGGGGTCGAACAAAGGGACGCGATTTCGCGCGCGAGGGCATCGGCCAACGCGCCGGAGCCAAGCAACAGGATGCGGGCCAAGGGGGATGCGGGGGGGCTTGGGGGACGGTGGACGGTGGACGGACCGCGGGCAACTATTGGCGCAAACTATAACTTGCAAGTACCAACCGATAGCCATGGGCATGCGCATCGGTGGCCCGCCGCGCGCAGCAAGAGTCGCGCGCGGTCCCGGTCAATCGGGCAAGCCCTCGGCGGTGCCTTCGTGTAGGACCACACCCAGACCGAGGCGCACCTTCTGGCGCTGGGTGTCCCCCGCTTTTGGATAACCGAGCGCGATCAGCATCACGGGCACGTAGCGGTCGCTGATCGCGAACTCACGCCGCAGGGCATCGCCGTCGAACGCCTGCACGGCCGCGCTGGCGATCCCGCGGTCACGGGCGGCGAGCATCAGGCACATGGCGGCCTGCGCGGCCGAGCGCACGGCTTCGTCCCGTGCGGCCTGGGGCTGAGCGAAGTAGCGCGCCGCCGCGTGGACCCAGGCGTCGGCGGTCGCTCTTACAAGGTCGCCCTTCTCCACCGTCAACCGCAGCGTCTCCGCGTGGTCCTCGCACGCACGCAGGTCGCCCAGGACCACGAGCACGACTGGCGCCTCGAGACTGACGCAGTCCGCGCCCGCGGCGCGACAGAGGCGCTCCCGCTCCCCCGGTGTCGTCAGGGCGACGAACCGCCAGGGCTGGAGGTTGAACGACGACGGCGCGCGGCAGGCCCAGCGCACGAGGTCGCGCAGGTCTTCCCCGTCCAGGGGGCGCTCCGGATCGATCTGGGTCGCGGATACGCGCGCGGCGAGGCAGTCGAGAGTCTCCATGGTGTCCGGACATGCCGCGAAGGGCAGATCCGCGGCGAAGAGGGTAGCGCCCCACCGCGGTCCGCGAACCCGCGCTCGCTCGAATCCGGCGACCGACGGCCCCGCGCTAGCCTCCGCGAACGGACGGACCCCGCGCCCCGGGCATGCCAGGAACGCGGGGTCCGGGGAAAGCGCCACGTCGGCGGCGGGCCGCCCGACGCTGCGCCACGTCGGCGGCCGGCCGCCCGACGCTGCACCACGTCGGCGGCGGGCCGCCCGACGCTGCTTCAGGGTTTCACGGGATCAGTTCAATCGAGACCGCGTTGGACGCCAGATCGACTGAAGTGGCGGGCGAGAGCACCGCCACGGCGTGGTGGAGCACGAGGCCCACTGCGGCCGGACTGACGGCTCCCGCAGGAAGGCTGAACGTCATCGACGCGGCGCCATTGCCGTCGAGGAGGCCGAGGGAGTTGCCGAGCGGCGGTTGGTTCGGATTTGCCGCGGTCAACAGCGTGTAGGTGTCGATGTTGAGCGGGAGCAGTTGGCTATCGAGCACGATGCCCGGCGCGGTGCCACTGGCCGAGCCGATCAGGAAGTACAGCTTGCCCGCGTGCGCCGCGCCCACAAAGAGGCTGAGGGACTGGGTGCCACCGGTCGAGATCGGAACCACACCCTGGTCCGCCACGAGGGGCGGGCAGGCGACCGGCGCGACGCCGTTCGGGATCACCTTGAAGACCTCGCCGCCGTTCGAGTCGACGATCAGCAGCTCACCGTCGGCGTCCTCGCCGAAGTGCGTGATGCTCTGGATGTTGAGGCCACCGCCCGGAGCAAGGGACGCGGTGCGGTTCGTGAACTGGGTCACCGTCGCGCCGTCGTAGCGCAAGGACCAGATCGCCGACGAGCAGAAGTCCGCGAAGAAGTACGTGCCCTGAAGGTCGGGGATCGCGCACCCGCGGTATACGACGCCGCCGGTCACCGAGCAGATGCCGCCGACCCCGTGGTTGTAGGTGTGGATCGGAGCGGTGTAGACGGGCGAACCGCAGGGCGGGGTGCCCGGCGCACAGCTCGCGGTCGAGTTGCACGAGTTGCCCTCAAGGACCTTCCAACCAAAGTTGATGCCGCCGACACCGGCGGGCTGGAAGCTGATCTCCTCGCGCGCGTCCTGGCCGACGTCGCCGATGTACATGTCGCCCGTCAGACGGTCGAAGCTAAAGCGCCAGGGGTTGCGCTGCCCGACCTGCCAGATCTCCGGACGGTACTGGGGCTGCCCGACGAACGGGTTGGAGGGCGGGATGCCGTAGCTACCGGTCGCGTCGATCGTGTCGACGTCGATGCGCAGCATCTTGCCGAGCAGCTCGGCCGGATTCTGAGCGCGGCAACCGGGGTCGTTGGCCGAGCCACCGTCTCCCATCCCGATGTAGAGCAACCCGTCAGGTCCGAACACGATGTTGCCGCCGTTGTGGTTCGAAAACGGCTGCGAGATGTTGAGGATGACGAGGCCGCTCGAGAAGTCGGCGACATCGGGATCGCTCGACACCTTCACGCGCACGATGTTCGTCGCGCCATTGAGGCCGGTGTAGTTGACGAAGAAGTATCCGTTCTGCGCGTAGTTCGGGTGGAACGCAAGACCCAGGAGGCCGCGCTCGTTGTTGAAACTCGCCACGGTCGACACGTTCAAGAAGGGGGTCGCGTTGAACGCGCCGTTCTTGAAGATCCGAATGAGGCGCGTGTTCTGCTCGACCACGAACAGGCGCTCGCGATCGCCGGCGGGCGCACCTACCCACACCGGACGCGCGGCGCCCGAAATGATGCGTGTGGTTGTGATAGGCGTTTGGGCGTCGGCGCTCGGGGTGAACGCGGACAGGCCCAGGGTCGCGAAGGCGACGAGGAGTCCGAGGGTCTTCTTCATGGATCGAGGGGTGTGGGACAAGGGCGCCGAGACGGGAGGCGACAGCGCCATTAGCGGGGTTCGGGCGTACGGTTTCGGGCGAACGGTGACGAAGGATCTCCCTTCACGGTGTCCGGCTCCCGGCGAGCTAGGAAATCCTAACCGGCGAGGACCCAGCCGGCGCAGCGAGGGCCCAGCGGGCGCAGCCGAAAACTCAGCCGGCGCAGCCGAAAACGACGCCCCGGCGCGCGGATCTGACAGGTGGGACGCACTCCGGCGTCGCTTGGATCCCCGCCAATTGCCCTTTGCGGCGCGGACGCGCCGCACCCCCTTACCGGGCCTCACGGCGTACCCATCGGTGCCGCAACCGCGCGGCCATCGCTAGCGAGCCCCCGCGCCACGTCGTCGATCAAGCTGTCGAGGTTTTGCTCCGTGCGCCAAGCAAAGAGCGCGTGGATGCGCCCGAGGTCCGGGACTCGTCTCGTCGTGTCCTCATAACCTTCCCCACGGGAAAACCCGTGGGGCTCGAACACGATCTTTGAGGCGCTGCCCAGCCGGCTCCGCACGCGTTCCGCGAGTGCGGCAATCGTAACCTCTTCCTCCCCGCCGACGTTGAACACCCGGCCATTCGCCGCAGGTGTCGTCAGCAAGCCAACCAGTGCGCGCACCACGTCCCGAACGTGGCAGAACACACGGCTCTGAGTCCCGTCGCCGTGCACACGCAGGACTTCGCCGCGCAGCGCCGCGGCCACGAAGCGCGGCAGCACCATGCCACTCGCGGCGCTCTGGCGCGGGCCCGACGTGTTGAAGAGCCGCGCGACGGTGGTCGGCAAACCGCGCTCGCGCCAAAGGGCAAGGGCGAGGCTCTCGCTGTGCAACTTGGACACGGCGTAGGTCCAGCGCGGTCGCTCCGGCGAACCGAGCGCGAGCGGCTCGTCCTCGCGGAACGGCAACCGGTCGCACAGGCCATACACCTCGCTGGACGACACGATCAGCACCGGACGCCCCCGCCGCGCCGCCGCCTGGAGCACGAGCTCTCCCCCCCGCGTCCCGACTTCGAGCGTGCGGGCCGGCGCCGCGAGCACACGTCCCACCCCGACTACGGCCGCGAGGTGCGCGACCCCGTCGCAGCGCTCCACGCAGTCCTCCACCAACGCGGCGTCGAGGACGCTGCCGGTCACGAGGTAGCCCCGGCCGCCCCCAAGGGCCCCCGCAAGGTTCGCGGCGGACCCGTTGGACAGGTCGTCGAGCACCGTGACGGTCCCGCCCCCCGCGATCCACGCGTCCGCGAGGTGTGAGCCAATCGCGCCGGCTCCGCCGGTGATCAAAAGGTGGCTGTGCGCGACGAGGGTCGGCATGGGGGCGGCACGGTACCAGCGAACGGGCGCCGCGCGGAGCCTCCCCACAACCGGGGTAGACTCGGGACACGATGCCGACGCGCGAGGAAAACCTCCGGTTCTGGGGCCGCGATTACGACTGGTCCGACGGCGGCGAGAGTTGGACGCCTGGGGAGCTGTGGAAACGCACCATCCTTGAAAAGACCCTTTGGCCGCACCTGAAGAAGGGGCTCGACGTCCTCGAGATCGGCCCGGGTGCGGGGCGCTGGACGGCAGAGATCCTGACGCGCGATCCACGCCGGTTGGTGCTCGTCGACCTCGCGCCCAAGTGCCTGGACATGTGCCGCGAACGCTTTGGCGCCGCGCGGCCCGACATCGAGTACCTGCTGGGCGACGGAATGAGCCTCGCAGGGGTCGCCGACGGCTCGATCGACCTGATCTGGTCCTTCGACGTGTTCGTGCACGTGGAAAAACCCCAGGTGCGCGGCTACATGCACGAGTTCGTGCGGGTGCTGCGTCCGGGCGCGGTGGCGATCTTGCATTACGCGAGCATCGATCGCGCCCAGTGCGCCGATCCCCGCGAGGGCTGGCGCGCGGACTTTACGTCCGGCGACCTGCTCGAACTTCTGGAAGAGGCGGGTCTCGAGCTGATCGAGGACATCTACCACCCGTTCATCAGCCACACGAACTCGTCGATCGCCGTGTTCCGCCGCGCGGCGTCTAACACGGCGTCTAACACGGCGTGAGCCCGCTGCGACGCCCAACCGGGTGGTCGTGCGCCGCAGCGGGCGCCGCGCTGTCGTCACCCTTGGACGACGAGGCGCAGCGCGCTCGAGAACACCGCTCCCGCGGCGTTGGCACCGGGCGCCGCGAACGCGAACTGGAAGTGCAGTTCGGTGCCGACAATGCCCGGATACTGGGGCGGAGCGAAGGGCAGCACGAACGTGCCCTGGGATCCCGCGCCGGCGGGCATCACGACATCGAAGGGAATGTGCAGGGCGCAGCCCGGCGCTCCCATGGCCGCCAAATCGACCGGCAAGTTGAGGTGCCCCCAGTTGGAGAACGCACCCGCCGCAAACAGGAGCCCTGGCGCGAACGGTGGCGCGTTTCCGGCGATGAGATGCATCGCCGCGCCACCCGCCACAGGCGTGCCCACGGCGCCGATCAGCGGGCCGCAGGTTGAGCCATAGTGCAGGACGGGTTGTTCAGCCGCGACGAAGTCGATGAGGGCGCGGTACTTGTGCGCGCTCGAAATGGGCTGCTGAATGTATTCCAGCGACCCCCACGAGCCCCACTTCGAGAACTCCCCGCACGAGGAGTACGCCACCATCGTCTTGCCGCCGACCGCGCGCCATGTGTCGAGGAACAGCCGGTAGACGACGTACATCATCGGATCGCGGTTCGCGGCGATGAACAGGTTGGTGAGCTGGGTGTTGTTCTCCCAGCCGAGGACGCCGGCGAGGTGCTGGCCACCCTCGTACGCGATCAGCTCGACCCCGCGGTTTTGCGCAGCCTGCGCGTTCTGCGCCATCTGCTGAGCGAGCGGGCCAAGGATCTGGTTGGTGCAGTCGGCGAGGACCTGCGCGACCGTCCAGTTGACGGTGGTCGCAGCTTTTTCCGGTGCGCCCAGTCCGCCCCCAAAGTACGGCGCGATCGCGTAGGCATCCGCCTTCGTATTCGCCTGGTTGTGGTCGAGGATAGTTTCACCCGTCCAGGGGTTGCCGGACTGACCCGCGAGGACACGCACGACACGCTCTGCGCCCGGGCTGCCCGGACCGCCAAACACGTCGATCCAGATGTCGAACATCTCGACCGCCCGCTTGCTGTACCAGCGCAACTGCGCCTGGAACGGGTTGGAACTCAGGCCCGCGGCGAGCCCCTGCGACTGTGCGTACGTGGCCTGTTGGAACTGGCCGTTCCACACTTCATTGGAGTACTCCACGTGGACTTTGAGGTCCGGGTGGAGCGTGTCGCGCACCAGCGTCGCGAACTGGCGCACGTAATCGTCGGTCGCAAGGTGCGGCATGCACATCCAGGGGTGCTTCCCAAGCCGGTTGGCAAGCTGCACCATG
>Ga0163144_10009591_pt1 | contig 20771 bp, 12 predicted proteins | sample OliLak19BULKMAT1_FD_123175 | JGI IMG/M metagenome (GOLD analysis project Ga0163144, IMG submission 123175) | Freshwater microbial mat bacterial communities from Lake Vanda, McMurdo Dry Valleys, Antarctica - Oligotrophic Lake LV.19.BULKMAT1 | ecosystem: Environmental > Aquatic > Freshwater >... | reverse complement strand
CGGGCGACGCGCGGGTCTTCGGCCTCCTTCGTGACGAGGTGCCACCGGATGCCGACGGCCGCGAGGACGGCGATCGCCACGCCGCCCGCGAGGAGCGCGGTCGCGTCGATCTTGCCGGCGTTGCGGAGGTAGTAGAGCGCCACGCCGACGAGGAGCGCGCCGAAGAAGTAGCGCACCCAGACCATCCACGGGCCCGGCCGCATCAGCAGGTTCAGCGAGCCCGCCGCGAAGAACACCGCGCCCATCCCGAGGCCGAGCGACACGAACATCAGGAAGCCGAGGAGCGCGTTCCCCGACTGCGCCGTGAAGACGATCAGGCCCGCGATCACCGGACCGGTGCAGGGCGACGCGATCAGCGCCGACATGCCGCCGAAGAGGAAGGCGCCGACCGGGTTGCCGCCCTTGGCCCCGCCCTGGATCCGCTGCGCCCACGCGGGGGGCTGGAGCTCGTACACGCCGAACATCCCGAACGCGAGCACCGTGAAGACGCCGGCGATGACCCACAGCGCCACGGGGCTCTGGAACGCCGCCGAGAACGACGCACCGGCCTTGGCCGAGATCAGGCCCATGGTGCCGAAGGCGAGCGCGAGCCCGAGGACGAAGCAACTGAGGAGGAACGCCATGCGGGCCTTGCTGACCGCGGCGTTGCCGCCCCCCACGATGCTGACGGTGATCGGGATGATCGGGAGGACACACGGCGTGAACGCGAGGCCGATGCCGATGGCGAAGAGGATCCCGAGGATCAAGTAGCCGTGGGTGCGCCAGGTGCGCTGGATGAAGCCCTCCTCGCCCCGCCCGGACACCTCGAAGAGGAGCCCGGACGCGGCGACTGGAACCGCAGAGACGGCCGCGGTCGGCGGCGCGACCACGACCGCGGGCGCGGCGGGCACGCCGTCCATCGTCTCCTCGAGCGTTGCCTTGCCGTCGCCGGCGCGGCGCAACTCGAATCGGTGCGGGGCCTCGGGTTGACGGCACGTGCCCGTATCGAGGCAGGCCTGCCAGGAGACCGCGACCGCCAGCGCCGCCTTCCCCTCGCTGGCGTCGGTGTACGGGATCGTGACGGTGTAGGCCTCGTGGACGTCGGGCACGCCGAGCGGCGGGGCGGTCGCCTTGCCCCAGGTGACGCCGGCGGTCGACTTGCCCTCGACGCTCACGGGGACGCCATCCTCGGAGCCGAGCGGGTAGAGGTGGTGGCCCGCGGCGGGCTCGAAGACGACCACGAACGCCGCGTTCGTCGCCGTCACGCTCACCTTCGCCTCGGGCGTCTCGATCGCGGTGGTCGCGAGCGTCGTCCGAGCCGCAGGCGGGACCGGGGCGGGCGCGACGGCCGCGGGCGCGGCGGGGGCCGGATTGGCGGGGGCCGGATCGGCGGGGGCCGGCACCGGCGCGGGGTCCGCGGCGACCGGAGCGGGCGCATCTGCCGGCGCATCTGCCGGCGCATCCGCCATTCCGGGCCCTTCCGGCGCCGCGTCGGGCGCGACGACGTCGGCGCCGGGCGGCGGCTTCGTCGTCTGTTCGTTGTAACAGGTCTCCTCGTCGCAGCAGTTCCACTTGACGGTCGCGGACACGTGAAGGGGAAGTTTGGCGTCCGCCGCGAGCGTGAACGGAACGCGCACTACGACCTTGTCGAACCAGACGTCGGACGCCGGGTCGTCGGGGAACAGGGGGTCGACCCACTTCGTCGCCTTGGTCGTGGTGGGCCGCCCCCACGTCACGCCGTCCGTCTTCGTGGGAAGGACCTTGAACTTCTTCCCGTCGGCGAAGACGTGGACGTGCGCGCGGATGACGCCCGTCAAGACGAGGGTGCCCTCGCCGCCGGGGCCGACCTGCTCGGGGTCGAGCTTCGCGGTCCACTTGACCGTGGGCTGTTCCTCGGCCGCCCACGCGGCGGGGACGAGGCCCGTCACCGTCGGCAGGGCGAGGGCCCCGAACACCAGCACCGCGCAGACGAGTCGCAACCGAGCCATCGAGACCTCCGGGGATGCGGACGCGGCGCGGCGCCTCGCGCCGAACCGCCCCCAAGGTCGGTTCTACACCGACCCTGCGGGCGCGGGGTACGCTTCGTATCTTCGTTGGATCGGTTGCCGCCGGGGGTCAGCCGACCCCGACCGCGACCCTGTTCACCCCGAACCTAGGTCCACCGCGAGCCTGGGTCCGCCCCCAGCCTGGACCCACCCCCGGCCTCGGCTCACCCCCAACCTGGGGCCGCCCCCGGCGTAGGTTCCCGGGGGTGGGCTCCCCCGGGCCCGCGGCTGGCTCCCCACCGGAAGAATCCGCGGATGATCGTCGCCACCGAGTACGAGTTCGACGCCGCGCACAACCTGCCGAACTACGCGGGGAAGTGCGAGCGGCTCCACGGACACACCTACCGCCTGAAGGTCTTGTGCGAGGCCCCGGTGAACCCCTCCACGGGGCTTGCGATCGACTTCGCAGAACTGAAGCGCGTCGTGCGGGGCCGGGTGATCGACGTGCTCGACCACACCTACCTCAACGAGACGATCCCGATCCCGTCAGCGGAAAACATCGCGATCTGGATCTGGGACCGGATCGCATCGTCTGGACTCCCGCTGAAGGAGATCTGGGTCCACGAGACCCCGGGTTGCTACGTGATCTACCGGGGGGAGGGCGCCGACGGTGGGACGTCGGGCGGCCGTTCGGACGTCGGGGGTTCGTCGGGCAGGTAGACACCTTCGGCGCCAAGCCGCAACACCGACCCCTCGAGCCGGCACGAAAAGCCGAGGTGGCGGAACAGGGCCGGCAGAGGCTCGAGGAACACGAGGATCTCCCCGCTCTCGAGGGCAGTCATCCCGGGCAGGAGGAACCGCGCGGCGAGGAATCGGGCCCGTGTCGCGGCGGCGTCCCAACGGACCCAGACGTTCCCGCCTTCGACGATCCCGGCGAGCAGCACCTCTCCTGATACCTCGGGACCGGCCCTGAAGGCCTCGGGCCGGAATCGGGCCGTCCGCACCCGGTCCCCGATCCGGATCTCCGGGAGCCGCTCCCCGTCTCGGGCGATGGCCTCGGCTTCGGGTGGAGCGCCCTCCTCCGGCGGCGCGTCCGACGTGGGCCGCACCGGCCGTGACGTCGCCTCGGGGGCCCCGCGATCCGCGGGTGCTCGCCCCTCCGTGCCGTCGGCGCTCGGCCCCACCGTCGGCGGTTCCGAACGCAGCACGTCCCACGCGACCGCGCCACCGAGGACGACGGCCACAAGCGTGGCCAAGCCGAGCGCGAGCCGCGAGGCACCAGGCATCGGGACTCCAGGAGAACGGGGGGCCACGGGATCCGTGCCCCGGAACGAAACAGGGCCGGCCACCTTGCGGTGGCCGGCCCTGGACGGGCGATCGGACGCCCGATCAGCGGCCGGAGTTCAGGACCGCGAAGCGGGCGGCGGTGCCGTTGAAGCCGGTCGCCTGGGTGCGCGTCCCGGTCACGACCGTGCCTGCCGAGTTGATCGACGCTTCCTTGAGCTCCATGGCGTTCTCGTTGCCCGCGGCGGCGCCGAACGCGTAGTAGAGCCGGGTGTCGGAAAAGTCCCAGGACATCGAGGGCCCGGCGCGACCGCCGGTCCCTGCGATGGTCAGCCGGGTCGGCGTCGTGGACAGAGCGCCGGTCGCGGCGAAGTTCACGTTCGTGATGGCGTAGATCGTCTCGCGGTCCGACATGCGCGTCGCGAAGCTCGTGCTGGTGGACGTCGTCATGACGACCGCCAACTTCGTGCCCGTGACGTTCGGCTGCATGTACGAGATGATCCGGGAGACCCCGGTCCCGTTGTTGCCGAAGCCGCTGACGTTCACGACGCCGCCGCCGACGTTCGCGTTGAACGCGTACACGTCACCGGAGTACGCCGACCCGTCCGCCCAGGTCGCGTTGTTCACCGGACCGCCGCCCGAGAACTGCGTCGTGCTGTCCGACGTGTTGGCCCAGGTGTTGTTCTGCTGGTACGTCGTGAAGTAGATCGAGCCATTGGTCCCGAAGGACGACACGGCGGTCCCCACGCGGCGGTTGCTGAAGCCCGCGCCGAACGACCACAGACCGTTCGGGTTCCAACTGTTCGACGAACCGGAGATCGGACCGAACCCGCGCGACGTCGGGTCGGTCGGCCAGGGCCCACCCACCGCGAACCCGCGAAGCGGAGTCTTCCCGTTGATCGTCGTGGTCGTGTCCTGGATCGGAACGCCGACGAGGCGGCCAGCGGTGGCATCGTTGGGCGAGTTCGTCTGCACGCCCTGGGCGAGTTGGCCGTTGGCGAGAGGGCTCAGCGACTCGTAGTAGACGAAGTTGCCGTCCGGGGAGATGAAGTACGAGAACATCTGGATCGAGCCGCGACTCGTCTCGGACCAGACGCCCGGGATCGTCGAGTTGGGCGAACCGGCCGTGTACGTCGCCACGCCCGCGCCGCCCGAGGCGGTCGCCAGGATGCCCTCGCAGACCGAGGTGCCGATGTTCCACTGGAACAGCGTCCCCGCGTTGAAGGATGCATAGAAGCTCGACGTGAACGTCGTGGAACCCGCGAGGGACGTTCCGCCCCAGAAGATGACCGCGCCGGCGTCACGCGTCGCGTTCCGAGTGAACGCAAGGGCACCGAACTTCCAGTTCATGCCGCCCGTGAACCGCAAGGGCGTCACCAACGTCGTGGTGGACGAACCCCACGGATCCGTCGTGCTCGAGCCCGACGTGAACACGGCCAGGTCCTCGCGCGCCGTCGAGCTATTGACGTTGCTGGACATGGAGTTGAACCAGGTCCCCGACCCGTCGTTGTAGACCACGGCGACGGCCTTGCCGTCGTCCGCGATCTCCAACTGCGTCGTCGGGCCGTTGTACCAACCCCACAGCCGGGAGTTGTAGTCGCCGTTGATCACGCCGGACAACCGCGTCCCGGTGTAGAAACGCCGGGTCACGGTCGCCAACTGGTTGAAGCGGAACAGCGAGTTCGTGGCGTCGAAGAAATCCGTGTAGACCATGCGCATCAGGAAGGTCACCGACCCGGAGATGCCCGACGTCGTGTTGTTCCCCGCGACGATTGTGCAGGTCTTGCCGTCGGCGCTCACGCGGAACGGCATCGGGGCCGCGGAGTTCTCCGCGAAGTTCGCCCAGTTGCCGCCGAAGAGGTCGCCCGGCTGCTTCGTCGGGGTCCCGGTCGTCAGGAAGTTGTTGATGACGGCGCCGGGCGAGGGCGTCCAAGCGCTGCTGTACGAGCCGAGCGTGGTCGCACCCGGCGGTGCCCAGCGGTGGAAAGCCGTCGAAAGCGAATTCGCGATGCCGGACTGGTTGAGCCATGCGCCGGCGCCGCCGTAGCCCGGAGCCAGGAGCTGGGGCGTCGATGCGTTGTTCGTCACGTCGTCGACGCGATAGACCCAATGCTCGCGGTGGACCACCGACGGGTCGCCGAGGCTCGCGGAGCCGTAGTAGTTGCCCTTGACGAAGTAGAGCGCCCGGTTCGTGAGCGCCATCGACGTGCCGTACATGTACAGGCCGTCGCTCGTCGTGCCGGTGCCGCCCGAGGAGAACTGGCGGAAGGTGTTGGCGCCGTTGATCACCTTCTCGCCGGTCAGCGAGAACACGACGACATTGATGTTCGTCGCGTTCGAGGCCAGGAGGAAGCTGTCGATGTTGTTCTTCAGCACCGCGGCCGCGAAGCGACCGTCCGGGCTCACCGTGATCTGAAGGCGGCGGAAGACGCTCTCCTTCGTGCGATCGCTCGTGAGGACGGCATCGCCGAAGCCCTTCCACGTCGCCTTGTCGATCGCGAAGGGGACGGAGAACTTGCTGTCCTTCCGGATGATGAAGAAGCCGAAGTAGTTCGTGCCCTCGAAGGCCCGGAGCTGGCCGCCGTTCGCGTAGACGCCCGTCGCGGTGTTGAACGTGCCGCTCGCCACGCCGGGGACGTTGGACGCGTTGGGGAGCTCGATGCAGGCGTCGCCGTTGTGCTCGAAGGTGTTCGTCCCGCACGTGGCGTGCGACATGCTGGTGCTCGAACCCACGTCGCTGTTGTAGCCCTCGCCGTTGTTGAGGCGCTGCATGTCGGCATGCTGCGTCGCGCGCGCCGCGCGCGGGTTCAGGTTGTAGGCGTCGTAGGCCCACCAGGTGGGGTTCACCGTGACCGGCATCATGTCGACGTTGCGGAGCAGGGTGTCGAGCGAGACACCGCCGGGGAGCGCGTTGTGCCCGGTCGTCAGGTCCGTCGAGGCGAGGGCGCGGACCGTCGGGCCCACCGCGAACGGCTCGTAGACGAAGACCGACTGGTCGTTGTATTCGAAGGAGACGTGGTTGTACGACCCGACCGGCGCCAGGGAGGGCTGCGACGAGCTCGCGGTGTGGGCGGCCGTGGCCTCGGAGATCACCACCCCGTCCGGACCGACCGAGAACCGGCAGGTGCGCGTCGTCTGGTGGCCCGTGAGCAGGGTGTCCGGGAGTTGTGCGTCGTCTGCCGTCACCGACAGGATGATGTAGCCGGTCCGGACGGAGCCGACCTCCTTGTTCGGTCCGGTGCCCTTCAACTCCCCGCCGATCGTGAACGTCATGCCGACGGTCGCGAGGTTCGCGACGGCGCCGGACGGGACCGCGGTCCAGTTGTACTGACCCGCCACCTCGGTGCCGTCGATGACGTCCTCGCTGTCGTGCGGTGCGTCGGAGACGCCGTCGTTCGGGACGCCACCGGTGCCGGCCATCTGCTTCGAGTAGGCGCGGTTCGCGTCGGCGTCGAGGAGGAAGTTCGACACGCCCGACCAGGTGTTGCCCGGCAGGAGGACGTTGTTGTCGAGCGCGACGGCCGGGGGGTTCCCGTCGGCCATGGCGAAGGAGAAGGCCTTCCACTGGTTCTGCGTCGAGTCCAACGGGAGGGTCGTGCTGTACACGTGGTAGGTCCACGCGGTGAACGCCCCGGCGCGGCGCGGGACGCCGCTGATCGCGCCGGAGTCGTCCTTCAGGGTGATGCCTTCCGGGAACTTGCCGGGGTACGACGGGCCGGAAGCACCGACCAGGGCCGCGTACGCCGCCGTCGGGGCGCCATCCGCGACTGCGTTGAGGGACGGGGCGCGACCCTGGAGGCGCGCCGGGCCGCCGAACATCGCAGGGCGGGAGGCGGCCGGGCCGTAGTAGTTGACCGAGCTCGCAAGGACCAGTTCGTGTCGGAACGGCGGGATGCCGTCCGAGATGCTCACCTGGTCGGTGTACGTCGTACCGCACTTCCCGTCGGCCACCGACGTGGATGTGATCACGAGCGGCGGAACGAGGACGGTCAGGGTGAATTCCTTGATCGTCGTCAGCGGCACCGGGAACGTGTTGTCGGTCGCCTTGACGCTCACCTTGTAGACGAACGGGGGGCTCCCCTTCACGCCCGTGGGCGCGCCGACGATCGTGCACGACGGCGCCGGGATGATCATGCCCGTGGGCAGCGGCTCGTCGATCGCGTTCAGCGGATCGTCGACGACCTCGCAGGAGTATGGCCCCTCGCCGCCCGCGACCACCAGCGACATCGAGGCGAACTGGTTGAAGACCAGGGCCGGCAGGTTCGCATCGGTCGCGAACACGAGGGCGCCGACCGCGATCTCCCAGTGGAAGTTCATCACGAACGTCGAGAACGGGTCGGAACCCGTGTCCGTGAGCTTCAGCGTGAAGTCGAACGTACCGTCATCGAGGACCTGGCCGACGAGGCACACGGTGTCGCTGTCGGGCTGGATCCCGGGCGGGAGCGCGCCGTCGATCACCTCGAGCAGGTACGGGCCGCCGCTGCCGCCGGTGAACGGCAGGCAGTAGTTGACGACCTGACCCGAGACCGTGGTCGGGAGGGCGTTGGACGTGATCACCACGGGGTTCGCCGCGGTGCGGAACCCGCGACCGTGACCACCGCAACCGGAGAGAGAACCAGCCACCGCAACGAATGCGATGGAGCAGAGCAGGCTCAGGCGACGCATACGAACCCTCCACGGACGGGGACGGCAGAATCTTACGAACCGGACCGACGTTTCTTCAAGCAGCATCTTCTTCACGCAGCATCTTCTTCAAGGGGCAGCTACTTGGGGGGTCCTTGTCGGCCGAGCGCCGACCCCGGGGCCCACGGAGCAAAGAGGAGACCGAACCGGCCTTCTCCCCCCCGGTGCGAGCGCAACCCCTTGCCACCGAGGAGCCTAGAGATGGGCCGGTCCCCCATCTCTGGGGGTCCGCAGGGGTCTGCGGGGGTCTGCGGGGGGCGGGCGGTGTGCGAGTTCGCACGCTGCCCCCCCCCTCCGGGTCCGGGTCGAGGGGGAGGGACCTCCGCCCCATTTCTCGGCCCCGCCTCTCTCGACTTCTCGGCCTCGCCTCTTCTCGGCCTCGCCTCTTCTCGGCCTCGCCGCTCTCGACCCCGATCGCTTTCGACCCCGATCGCTTTCGACCTCGATCCCGCACCCAAGGTCCGTTAGGGGCCGCTGGAGGTCCCCGGGATCGGAGCGCCCGACACGCCGGCGCCGATCGTGTCGCCCGGCGAGCGAGATGCCGGGGGCGACGCGATGCCGGTATTTGCGGCCCCGCCGAAGAGGTCGAGCGCGCCGGCAAGGAGAAGGAGGATCGTCGGGATGGACCACTCCAGCAGGACGTCCGCGCTCCGCGCGACCGCCATCGTCGCGCTCCCGGGCGGACCGCCCCCACCGCCCCCGAGCACCTGCGAGACAACGGGCGCGAGGATCGTCAGGCCCAGGAACGCGCCGACTGCGCCGGCCCCCAGTTTCGGAGACCGGAATGCCGCCGCGAGCAGCGCGAGGACGGCGGTGAGCGCAAAGCCGAGGGTCGCGAGGCGGCCGGGCACCCACAACACGACGCCGACGTCCTCGGCGGCGAGGAGTTCGCCGATCGTGTCGTCGAGCAGGGCCGAGCGGAGGGGGATCGACACCGCCCCGTCGGGGCGGAAGGTCGTCGTCACCGCCTGGGGATACAGGAGGAGGGCGAGCGTCAACAGCGCCCCGACGACGGCGCCGAGGCGCGCGCCTCGCGACGCGGCGAACGCCGCGGCGGCCGCCGCGACCACCGCGGCCGCCGGGGCCACGTAGGTGTCGACCCCTCCGAGCCACCGTGCCTGCGGAGGGGCCAGCGCCGTGAGCGCCATGGCCGCGACGGCAACGGCCAGCGTCCCGCGCGCGCGCCCGCCGGGCAGCAGCAGCGCCGCGACCCCCGCGACGACCAGGAGGCCCCGGTACGCGACCCGCGCGAGGGACACGTCCCACTGCCCGCGGCCCAAGACCTCGCCGATCGTGCCGACCACCTCGAGGCCGTGCTCAGGGTGCACGGCGGCCCACAACACGAAGAGACCCGTGGCCGCCGCCGCCCCGTAGATCCACCGGAGTCGCGGCGCGGGGAGGCGCGACGCGAGGCCCGGCGCGGCGGGCGCCGGGCCTCGCCCGAGGATCGCCGCCACGGCGCCCGCCAGGAGGAGGAAGACCGCCAGCCCGGCCTTCATCAGCGTCTCGCCGACCGCCTGCGCGTACCGGGTCTCGCGCAGGCCCGCCGCCACGTCGCGGCTGAACCAGATCGTCGCGCGAGTCGGGACGAGCCACGTCCCGACGAACGCCAGCAGGGCCACGGCCGCGACCCAACGCACTGGGCGCGCCCGGACGCGCGACGGGAACGCAGCCACGACGACGGCGAGGAGCAGCGCGACCGCCTGGAGCAGGAACGGGACGCCGACGTACCACGTCTGCTGCGTCATCGCCGCCCGGAAGGCGGGGTCCGACTCCGCCCCACGGAAGGCGGCGCCGAAGATCGGCGGTAGTTCCTCGGCGTAGAACCGGAGGCTCGACTTCGCCCCCTCGCCCTGCTCGGGGAACCACGTCGCGTAGACGGTCGCGATCACCGCGACGGCCACGAGCGCGAGGGCCCGCGCGGCGCCCCGGCCGCGGGCGGACGCGCTCGCGAGGTGCACCATCGCGCCCCCGAGAGCCCCCGCCGCCAGGGTCCAGACGAGGTTGACGCGCTCCATCCGGACGAGGGAGAGGGCCCCCTGCTCCGCGAAGCCGCGCGCCGCGAGGAGGACGACCGCGGCGAGGCCCAGGGCCGCGATCACGCGTCCGCGCGTCGCCGCCGCGGCCAGCGCGAGCAGGGCCACGACCGCCCAGAGGAGCAGGTCCACGCGGTCCACCCAGCGCCGCGACGACGCCCAGTAGTCCCACACCCACTCGCTGGCGTCGACGCCGAACCACGGGTTGGCGTAGGCGAACGGCCCGAGCACGCCGAGCACCGCGCCGACGACGAGCACCGCGCTCCCCGGCGTCCCCCACGGCGCGCGCAGGATGGGCCAGGCGCACGCCAAGATCCCGGCCACCGCCAGCGCGACGACGCCCCACTGCCACGTCGCGTCGAGGGGCATCCCGGCGGCGACGACGAGCAGCGCGAGCGCGACGAACGGGCGCAGGGCGAACCACCGGCCGGGGCCGCCGCCCTCGGTCGGGCCCGCGAGCGACGGGAGCGAAGGGGCGGGCGTCGGATCGGTCACGGAGGACTCCGTTCGGGCAGGACCCCCATTGAAGCCGCCCGCCGACGGCGCGTCCCCTCCGGCATCGTCGTCGGCGGCGCGCGCGCGGCCCCCGCCGTCCCGGGGGACGGCGGGGGCCGCCGATCAGGACCGGGCGGCGAACAGCGACGTCGCCGCCGCGCGCGCGGCGTCGAAGGCACCGGCCCACCAGATACCGAGCGCGAGGAGCCCGAAGATCCCGAGGAAGACCGCGATCCGGGCGCCGAGCGGGACGACCAGGGGCCCCTGCGGGCCGTCGGCCGCCGGTTCCTTCGCATACATCTCGCGGATCAGGAGCAGGTAGTAGTAGAGCGACAGGACGACGCCGAGCGCGCCCACGACGCCGAGCGCGTACAGGCCCGGCCGGGCCTCGGCCGCGCCCACGAGGGAGAAGAAGACGAGGAACTTGCCGATGAGCCCCGCCATCGGAGGGACGCCGGCGAGCGAGAGCAGGGCGAGCAGCATGGCGAACGCGAGGAGCGGCGAACGGCGGTGGAGCCCCGCGTACGCGCTCGCGGCGTCGTGGCCGCGGCCCTGGCCCGAGACCGCGACGACGACCGCGAAGGCCGTGAGGGTCGTGACGTAGTAGGCGGCGAGGTACACGAGCACGGCCGCCGCGCCGTCGATCCGCAGCGCCGTCGACTTCGCGGCGACCACGACCGTCACGCCCAGGAGCATGTAGCCGGCGTGCCCGATCGACGAGTAGGCCAGGAGCCGCTTCACGTCCCGCTGCGGCATCGCGCCGAGGTTGCCGTAGAGCAGCGTGAGGGCGGCGACGACGCCGAAGAACCCGATCCACGCGTCGCCCGACGGCGTGCCGGCCGCCGGCACCACCAGGATCGACACGAGGCGCAGGAGGAGCACGAACCCGGCGGACTTCGAGAGACTCGAGAGGAACGCCGTGACAGGCGCGGGCGCGCCCTGGTAGACGTCGGGCGCCCAGACCTGGAAGGGGACGGCGGCGGCCTTGAAGAAGAGGCCGCAGAACACGAGGCCCGCGCCGAGCGCGAGCAGCGGCGAGAAGCCCTTGCCCGCCACGTGGGACGATAGGGTCGCGAACTCGACCGTGCCGGCCGCACCGTAGACCAGCGCGCACCCGAAGAGCAAGAACGCCGACGAGACGGCGCCCACCACCAGATATTTCAGACCGGCCTCGGCCGAACGGGCGTCGTTGCGCTTGAACGCCGCGAGCACGTACGACGTGATCGTCACCAACTCCAGGGAGACGAACAGCCCCATGAGGTCGGTGACGGCCGAGACGAGCATCACGCCGAGGAGCGCGAAGAGCAGCAGGCCGTAGAACTCGCCGTGACCGCGGTCGAGGCGACGCGTGTAGGACGACGAGAGGAGGACCAGCAGCACGCCGCCGGCGAGGGCGAGCCCCCGCACGAAGCGGCTGAAGGCGTCGGAGAGGTGGGACCCGGCGAGCGCCTCCCCGTCGGGGCGGCCCACGAGCAGGGCCACGAGGGCGGCGGCCAGCGCGAGGCCCGCCACCCACGGGACGAGCCCGGCGCGGCGCGCGGGCGGCGCGACGAGCGACACCGTGACGGCCAGCAGGCCGCCGAGGAGGACGAGGACTTCGGGGACGATGAGGTGGAGGTTCACGGACTACCTCTGCCCCGTCTCGGCGGTCCGGCCGGCCGCCTTGTCGAGGGTCTCGACGATGGGCGTCACGCCCTGACGGATGAGCGACAGGAGCGGGGCCGGCCAGAAGCCGAAGAGCAGCAGCGTGGAGACGAGGAGCACGAACGGGAGCTTCTGGAAGGGTGTCCGGGCGTCCTGCAGACCCTCCCAGCGGGCGGGCATGCGGCCGAGGAAGGCCGCCTTCACCGTGCGCAGCAGGTAGACGCCCGTCACGACGATGCCCCACGTCGCCAGGATGGCCGGGACGTACATCCCGGCGTGCCAGGCGCCGATGATGACGAGCAGTTCGCTCACGAAATTGGCGAAGCCCGGGAGCCCGGCCGACGCCATGGACATGATCACGAAGCAGGTACCGACGAACGGCATCCGCTTCATGAGGCCGCCCAGGTCGTCGAGCATGCGCGTGTGGGTCTGCTCGTAGAAGAAGCCGATGAGCGAGAAGGCCAGCGCCGTCATGACGCCGTGGGCGAACATGAGGTAGACGGCGCCCTGCACGCCGATCACGTTGGCCGTCGCGATGCCGAGCAGCACGTAGCCCATGTGGCTCGACGACGAGTATCCGACGACGAACTTCATGTCCTTCTGCGCCATCGCCACCATGCCGCCGTAGACGATGTTGAAGCAGCAGAGGACGGCGACCCACGGCAGGTACACCTGGGCGGCCGCGGGCATGTAGGTGACGGCGACGCGCAGGATGCCGTAGGCGCCGATCTTCATGAGCACGCCGGCGTGCAGCATGGAGACCGCGGCCGGGGCCGCGGCATGGCCGCCCGGGCTCCACGAGTGCAGGGGCCACATGGGCACGAGGACCGCGAAGCCGAGGAACACCGGCGGGAACCACGCGAGTTGGAAGGCCCGCGAGAAGGTCCCGGTGGCCGCCAACTGCTCGAGGCGCACCATGTCGAAGGTGCCGGCCTTGGTGTACATCGCCAGGAGGCCGAGCAGCGCGAACACGGCGCCGGTCGTGAGCATCAGCACGAGTTTCATCGACGCGTAGTCGCGGCTCATGGTCTTCGTCGTGCTGCCCCAGCACCCGATGAGCAGGAACATCGGGATCACGGCCAGCTCGTAGAAGAAGTAGTAGAAGAACAGGTCGAGGCTGACGAACACGCCGAACACGCCGGTCACGAGCGCGAGGAGGTTGAGGAAGAACTCCTTGGCCCGCTCCTTCACCGAGAACGAGACGCACACGCCCGTGAAGATCGTGAGGGCGGTCAGCAGCACCATGGCCACGCCGATGCCGTCGACGCCGAGCTTCAACTGGAGGCCGAGGGCGGGCACCCACGGCACCGACAACACGTGTTTGTACACGTGGCCCGTGGCGCGGACGGTCTCGAACGGCGCGTCCGTCGTCTCGAACGTGACGGCGAGCAGGATCGCCACCGCGAGCACGGCGAGCGTCGCGACGAACGCGATGGCCTTCACCACCTGCGGTTTGCCGGCGGGGACGGCGAAGATCGCGAGGGTCGCGAACGCCGGGAGCAGCAGGATGACGAGCGGGAGGTTCACGGGGGCCTACCGGAGGAGGACCGCCACGGCGACCGCGACGGCGCCGAGGAGGGTCCAGGTGACGTAGGAGGAGAGGCGGCCGCTCTGGACGCGGCGCAGGCGGTCGCCCAGCAGGCGGGCGCCCTGCGACGTGCCGTTGACGACGGCGCCGATGATCACGTTGCGCTCGAAGCGCCAGCAGACCCACGCGATGCCCTGCTGGACGGTCCCGACGAGGAACGCGTAGAAGGCGTCCACGTAGTAGAGGTTGCGCCAGATCCGGTGGAGCGAGCCGAGGCGCGCGGGAAGCGGGTCTTCGGCGCGGGCCTGCGGCGTCCGGTAGACGCGCCAGGCGAGCACGAGGCCCGCGACGGCGACGACCGTCGAGACCAGCGCGACGTTCAGGTGGAATTCGCCCTCGTGGCCGTGCCGGGTCCACGCGGCGAGGAAGTGCTCGAAGCGGTTCGACAGCCCGAGGGACGCCCCGACGTTGCCCGGCACCCCGACGAAGCCGATCATGACCGCGAACACCGCCAGGAACCAGAGCGGCAGCGTCATGACCGCCGGGCTCTCGTGGGGCTCGTGCGCGGCGTGCGCGTCGCCGTGCCCGTGCCCCCCGCCGTGCCCGTGGTCGCCCGCCGACTTCGGCCCGCGGTAGTCGCCGAGGAACGTCACGAACAGCGCGCGGCCCATGTAGAACGACGTGAGGCCCGCGACCAGCGTGCCGACGCCGTACAGCACCATGTGACCGGGGAGGTGGTCGGCGTGGGCGAGGGCCGACAGGATCTCGTCCTTCGACCAGAAGCCCGCGAACGGGAAGATGCCGCAGAGGGCCAGCGTGCCGAGGAGGAACGTCCGCCAGGTGGACGGCATGAACTTCCGGAGGCCGCCCATGTCGAAGATGTCCTGGCTGTGGACCGCGTGGATCACGCTGCCCGCGCCGAGGAAGAGCAGCGCCTTGAAGAAGGCGTGCGTCGTCAGGTGGAACATGGCGCCGGTGTAGGCGCCCGCGCCGAGCGCGAGCGTCATGTAGCCGAGCTGGCTGAGCGTCGAGTACGCGAGGATCTTCTTGATGTCGCGCTGGGTGATGGCGATCGTCGCGGCCATCAGGGCCGTGATCCCGCCGAGCCACGCGATCACGGTCGGCGCCCAGGTGGTGCCCTCGAACAGGAAGAAGCACCGGGCGATCATGTAGATGCCGGCGGCGACCATGGTGGCCGCGTGCATGAGCGCCGACACCGGGGTCGGGCCCTCCATGGCGTCCGGCAGCCAGACGTGCAGCGGGAACTGGGCGCTCTTGCCCATGGCGCCGCAGAACACGAGCGCCGCGCCGAGGGAGAACGTGCCGCCGAGCAGCGCGGCGTCGTAGCCGTCGCCCGTGCGCAACTTCGTCGCGATCTCGGCGAAGTCGAACGACCCGGAGAGCTGCCAGACGATGAGGATGCCGAGCAGGAACCCGAAGTCCCCCACCCGGTTCGTCATGAAGGCCTTCTTGGCGGCCTCGCCCGCGGAGTCCTTCGTCCAGTAGTAGCCGATCAGCAGGTAGGACGAGACGCCCACCAGTTCCCAGTAGATGAACGTCTGGACGAAGTTCGGCGAGACCACGATGCCGAGCATCGAGAAGACGAACAGCGACAACTTGCCGTAGAACCGGCCCATGGACGGATCGCCATGCATGTAGCCGAGGCTGTAGACGTGGATGGCGAGGCCCACGACCGTCACCACGAGCATCATCACGATCGCCAGCGGGTCCATCCGCGTGCCGAACCCGATCTCGAGGCCCTTGCCGTCGCCGTACGGGATGCGGACCCAGGTCACGATCTTCTCGAGGGTCTCCCCATGGCCGGCCAGGGCGGGCAGGAAGTACGTCGTGATCGTGAGGGCCGCGCCGAGGCCGATGGCGGCGATGGAGAGCGACGCGGCGACGAGGGGCCGCTTCCGGATCGCCGGCACGCAGGCGACGATCACCGCGACGCAGAGGGGGGCGAACAAGATGATCCAGGCGGTGAAGCCGTCCTGGACCGCCGCCGTGGCGGCGGAGGCGAGCGTGATCATCGGTGGGCCTCCGCGGCGGCCGGGTGGCTGCCGTGGGCTTCGGGGCCGTGGGGGCCGTGGCCGTGATCGGCGTGGCCGTGATCGGCGTGGCCGTGATCGGCGTGGCCGTGATCGGCGTGGCCGTGATCGGCGTGCGGCGTGTCCGGGCCCTCCGGCGAGATCGGCGGGACGTCGCCCACGTCACGCTCCTTGAGGGCGCCCGCGGCGTCGGCGTCGACCCCGTGGCGCAGTCGGTAGACCGCGATCACGATCGCGAGGCCCACCGCCACCTCGGCGGCCGCGATCGTCATCGCGAAGAAGACGAACGTCTGGCCGGCGATGTCGCCGTGGATGCGCGAGAACGCGACGAACGCGACGTTGGCCGCGTTCAGCAGGATCTCGACCGAGAGCAGGATGATGAGCACGTTGCGCCGGCACGTGACCCCCACCAGCCCCACGGCGAACAGCGCCGCCGCGAGGTAGAGGAGCCGGTGCGGCGGGACCGCGGCGAGCACGGGGAGCAGCCCCGCGCCGACGGGGGCGACCAGGTCGCTCACGACAGCCTCCGCTTCGTCAGGACGACGGCGCCGAAGATCGCGCCGGTGAGCAGCACGCTCGCCACCTCGAAGGGCAGGAGGTTGTGCTCGAAGATCGAACGCCCGATGCCGCGCGCGGAGCCGTCGGGCCCGCCGGCCGGCGCCGCCTCGAACCCGCCACGGATCACGGTGAGGTCGAGGGTGGTGCCGTCGGCGGCGCCGGGCAGCGCGACGCTGCCGGTCCGCGTGCGGCCGTCCGCGGTCCACGTCGGCGCGGGGATCGCGACGCCGCCGAGATGGAGGGCGACGGCGCCTTCCGGGCCCACGGTGACGCGCAGGTGCTTCGTCGTCTCCTTCGCCTTCGTCGGGTCGAGGACCACCGGCCCGCCCCAGGCACGGTCGCCCGGCTCGGGGGCGTCGCCGTCCTCGGGGCGCGCCGACGCCGCGCCGGCGGCCTCCGCCTCGAGGGCCAGCGGCTCCGCGGCCGGGGGCTCGACCGGCGCCGGGGGCAGGGCCGTCGGGTCGGCGGCCGCGTCGGCCGGGGGCGGCGGGAGGCGGCGGCGGACGACGACGGCGACGCGGTCGGCGCCGCGGGGATTCTCGCGCGCGTCGTTCAGCGCATACAGGACCGCCGCGAGGAAGACGCCCGCGAGGAGGACCCCCGCGAACTTGAGCTTGGGCCCCGCGTGCGCGGCCAGCTCCACCGACCGGAGGTCGAGGAGCATGATCACGAACAGGAAGAGCACCATGATCGCGCCGGCGTAGACGAAGATCTGCGTCGTCGCGACGAAGAAGGCCTCCTGCAGCACGAAGACGGCCGCGAGGCCGAAGAACATCGCCACGAGCCAGATGGCCGAGGCGACGGCGTTCTTGCGCGTCACGGCCAGGAGGGCCGCGACGACCGCCAGGGTCGAGAAGGCGGTGAAGAGGACCTGTTCCATCGCGGGGTGCGCTCGCTCCCGGCGTCCGGGGGCGTGCGGGGCGGCGACAGCGCCGACCCACAGGCCCAGGGACACCGAATGTGCTGGGGAAACCGACGTCCGAACCAACCGACCCGGCCCGGGAGGCCGTCCGCCCGAGCGGACCGACGACCTGCCGCGCCCTCGAACCGCCCGAGGGCCGCCCTCCGGGCGACCCGACCTGCCTCCGGCCCCGCGGTCCGCCCGCCACCCGGCCGGGGGCCGGCGGGTCCGGCTCTCTTACGCCGCTCCTACTTGTGCGACCACTTCTTGATCGGGTCTTGGCGCACGCCGCCCAGGGCGTAGAGCGTCTCCTTGTCGTAGACGAGTTCGGCCCGGGTCTCGCCCCAGAGCTCGAACTCCTTCGACATGAAGATCGCTTCCTCCGGGCACGCCTCCTCGCAGAGGCCGCAGAAGATGCACCGGAGCATGTTGATGTTGAAGACCTCGGGGCCGCGCTCGACCACATTGCCCGGGGCCAGCTCGCCCGGGACGATGTAGATCGCCTTGGGCGGGCAGACGTACTCGCAGAGGCTGCAGGCCACGCACTTCGGCCGCCCCTCGTCGTCCTTCACGAGCACGGGAGCGCCGCGGTAGTTGTCCTTCACCTCCCACCGCTCCTCGGGGTACTGCATCGTCACGGCCTTGCCGCTCAGGGAGCGGAAGAAGTGACGGATGGTGATGCCCATGCCGTGGAGGATCGAGGGGAAGTAGAGGCGCTCCTTGAGCGTCGTCTTGCGTCGGGCGATGGGCTTGACGGTGGCGGCCACGGGGTCACCTCGGGGAGGACGGGACGGGGGCGCCGACGGGGGCCGCGGCGAGCTCGGGCGGCGGGCCCTGGTCGCGCTTCTGCGCCAGGGCGGCGGCGGCGAACCCGAGGGCCACGAGGACGATCGGCAGCACCCACATGAGCACGGGCAGGTCGAGCGCCTCGGCGCCGGCCGTCAGGAGCACGTTGCCGAGCGCGAGCGGGAAGAACCACTTCCAGCAGATGTTCATGAGCTGGTCGTAGCGGAACCGCGGCAGCGTCCAGCGGATCCAGATGTAGACGAAGAGCAGGAACAGCGTCTTCGCCATGAAGATCAGCAGCCCCACGGCCCAGTGGAGCCGCTCGAGGCCGAACGCCGACCACCCGCCGAGGAACAGCGTCGTCACGAGGCTCGACGAGACGATCATGGCCAGGTACTCGCCGAGGAAGAAGAGCGCGAATTTCATGGACGAGTACTCGGTGTGGTACCCGGCCACGAGCTCGGTCTCCGCCTCGGGGAGGTCGAACGGGAGACGGTTCGTCTCGGCGTAGGACGCCGTCAGGAAGAGGAAGAACGCGAGGGGCTGGCGCCAGAGGAACCAGCCGCTCGCGGCTTGGTCCGCCACGATGTCGCCGAGGTGCAGCGAGCCGACCGACAGGAGCACGCCGACGGTCGAGATGCCGAGCACCACCTCGTAGGAGATCATCTGGGCGCTGGAGCGGACGCCGCCGAGGAGCGCGTACTTGCTGTTGCTCGCCCAGCCGCCCAGCGTGATGCCGTACACGCCGAGGCTCGCGATCGACAGCACGAAGAGGAGGCCGACGTCGAGATCGGCGATCTGCATGCCGGGCGCGTACGGGATCACCGCGAACGTGACGAGGGCCGGCACCACCGTGATGGCCGGCGCCAAGATGTACATCCACTTGTGGACGTGGCCCGGGACCACGTCCTCCTTGAAGATGAACTTGCCGAGGTCGGCGATGGACTGGCCCAGGCCGAACCAGCCCACGCGGTTCGGGCCGACGCGGTCCTGCATGCCGGCCGAGACGCGCCGCTCCGCCCACACGAGCACGGCGCCGAGGCCGAGCATCACGTGGGCGACGAGGAGCACCTTGCCGACGATGAGGAGCACGTCGACGAGCGAGACGGCCAGGGACACGACGGGGGCGGTCATCAGCGGGTCCTCGCGGTCGGCGCGGCCACGGAGCGGGCCGGCGCGGGGGCGAAGGCGACGTCGGGGACCTCGAGGCCCGCGGGCGCCACGGCCCCGCGGACGGCGGTGACGACGTCGGCGTGGGTCCACGGGGAGGCGTCCGGGGCGAGGCCCAGCCGGATCTCCTCGAGGATCTCGAGCGGGGCGCGGAGGTCGCGCGGGCCGGCGGCCCGGCAGCGCCGGAGCGGCTGCACGATGCCGTCGACGTTGGCGAGCAGGCCGTCCCGCTCGGCGAACGAAGGCAGCGGGAAGACCACCTGCGCGGTCGGCGGCACGTCGGCGCCGTCCGTCACGAACGCGACCACGGGGTCGGCCCCGTCGCGGAGCGCCTTCGGCACCGCGTCGCCACGCTCGACGAACAACAGGGCGGCCGGGGCGGCGGCCGTCGCGCGCGCGAACCCGAGAGCCTCGGCTCCGCGCTGGTTCGCGCCCTTCTCGTCGACGATCAGGAAGCCGTCGGCGTCGTGGCCGACGCGGGAGGCGTAGCGGAGCTCGCCGCGCTGGGCGCCCGCCACCGCCTTGAGCATCCACAGCTCCTCGAGCGTGGCGGACGCGTCCGCGAGGACGCCGCCGCGCGCGGTGGTCCGCAGCGCCTCGACGGCCGCGTCGATCGCGTCCTCCCAGCCCACGTCGGCGAACTCGCCCGGCCGGGCGCTCGTGCGCACGCGGGGCCCGGTCAGGCGGGTCGGCGCGTTGGCGTAGCCATACCCGAGCCGACCGGCGTCGCACATCCACCAGCGGTTGACGGCCTGGTTCTCGCGCGGCGTCATCCGCAGCACGCGGCCGCCGCGGGCGCCCACGGTGACGTTGCAGCCGCGGGCGCAGCCGGTGCAGACCGACTCCGTGAAGTCCATGAACCAGACGCGGCTCTCGAAGCGGAAGTCCTTCGACGTGAGCGCGCCGACCGGGCACAGGTCGATGATGTTCATGGCGTAGGGCGTCGTGAACTCGCCCTTGCTCGTCATGATCACCAGTTCCTTGTCGCCGCGGGCGCCCATGGAGAGCTCGTGCGTCTGGGTGATCTCGTCGGTGAAGCGCACGCAACGGGTGCACTTGATGCAACGCTCGCCGTCGTAGACGATCTTCGCGCCGAAGGGGACGTTCTTCGGCAGGTGGGTCTTCTCGACCGGCGTCCGCGTCGTCGGGTGGCCGAAGTCGAACGCGTAGTCCTGGAGCTTGCACTCGCCGGCCTGGTCGCAGATCGGGCAGTCGAGCGGGTGGTTGACCAGCAGCATCTCCATCACGCCGGCGCGGGCCTCGGTGGCCTGGGCGCTCTTCGTGTGGACGACCATGCCGTCGGTCGCCGGCACGTAGCAGGCGATCTGCGGCTTCGGGTTCTTCTCGACCTCGACCATGCAGATGCGGCAGTTGCCCGCGACCGAGAGGCCCGGGTGGTAGCAGTAGTGCGGGATCTCGATGCCGTTCGCCTGGGCGACCTGGATGATGGTCTGCCCCGGCGCGAACTCGAGGACCCGCCCGTCGATCGTGAGCTTCGGCATCGGGGTCAGGCTCCGGCCGGCGTCGGGGCCGGGGTCATCTTCGCGAGGAACTCCCCGCGGAACTTCCGGACGATGCTGCGCACCGGCCACACGGCCGCGTCGGCGAGGAAGCAGATCGTCCGCCCCTCGATGCCCTTGAAGAGCGCCTCGAGGAGGTCGAGGTCGCTCG
>Ga0163144_10009589_pt1 | contig 20773 bp, 11 predicted proteins | sample OliLak19BULKMAT1_FD_123175 | JGI IMG/M metagenome (GOLD analysis project Ga0163144, IMG submission 123175) | Freshwater microbial mat bacterial communities from Lake Vanda, McMurdo Dry Valleys, Antarctica - Oligotrophic Lake LV.19.BULKMAT1 | ecosystem: Environmental > Aquatic > Freshwater >... | reverse complement strand
GGTCATCTCGGGATTGCGCGCTTGTGCGACCTCGAGCGTGTCGTCGAGCGGCAACGCGGTCAACGCGTGCGGCATCTCGTAGTCGGCATCGATCATGTCGATGCCATGGCAGCTCTCGCACGCGAACGAAGCAAAGCGTTGGGGATCGTGTTCGGCGAAGATCGCCGTCATTCGCGGCAACACCTCGTCCTCCATGAACGCGATGCGCTCGTTGCGATCGAGCCCGTCCCAGCCTCCGGGCTCCGCTTCGCTGCAGGCAGCGAGCGCGAGCACGAGGCATGCGGCACGTGTCACCACACCTGGATCCTAGCATCGTCTGAGCGGACGGCCGCGAACGCCGCCATGCGAGCTGGAATCCGCGACGGCGTACGATCGAGCGTGGGTTGGAACGCACGCGGGATCAGTGCGATAGCGCTTCCGTGATCGACCAGACGTGCACGATCGCTGACAAGCCGTCACGTCGTGCCGCTACACTGGTGACGTGGAGTCCTCGCAGCCGAGCGGCGAAGAGGTCACCGAGGGCCCCGACGGGTCGCGTGCCGTCGCGGCGGAGCTCACCGCGGGCACGACGGTCGGCCGGTACGTCATCGTCGCGCGCGTCGGATCGGGCGGCATGGGCGTCGTCTATCTCGCGCACGATCCGGAGCTCGGGCGCCGCATCGCGCTCAAGCTACTCGCGCCGGCGCGCTCGGGCGAGACGAGCCTGCGCGAGGCCCAAGCGCTCGCTCGTCTCTCGCACCCCAACGTCGTCACGGTGCACGACGTCGGCACGCACGGTGATCGGGTGTGGCTTGCGATGGAGTTCGTCGAGGGCACGACGCTCACGCCGTGGCTGCGCGCACGCGAGCGTGGTTGGCGCGAGATCCTCGACGTGTTGCTCGACGCGGGCGAGGGGATCGTCGCGGCGCACGCGGTCGGTCTCATCCATCGCGACGTGAAGCCCGACAACGTGATGGTCGCCTCGGCACACGACGGCTCGATGCGGGTGATCGTCACCGACTTCGGGCTCGCGCGCGAGGTCGCGGCATCGCCACTGCTCACGCCGGTGCGCGGCACGCCGGCGTACATGGCCCCCGAGCGCCACCGCCCCGGTGTGATCGACGGGCGGTTCGATCAGTTCGGGTTCTGCGTCACGGCGTGGGAGTCGTTGTTCGGCGAGCGTCCGTTCGCGGGGCCGAACGTCGGCGCACTGCTCGTCGCGGTCAGTCGCGGTGCGGTCCGACCTTCGACCAACACGCGGCGCGTGCCCGGCTGGTTGCGTCGTGCGCTCGAGCGTGGGCTCGACCCCGACGCCGGGCGGCGCTGGCCGGACATGACGGCGCTCTTGCAGCACCTGCGTCGCGGCAAGGCGCGCGTGCGCCGACGTACGATCGCGACGGTTGTCGCGTGCGTGCTCGCACCGCTTGGTGTGCTCGCGATCGCCGATCGGATCGGCGCTGCGAACGATCGCGCAGCGTGCGACGACCTCGCGAACGCGATCGAGGGCCAGTGGCCGGGCGAGGGTGGAGGGGCCCGCGATGCGCTGCAGATCGCGCTGGCCGCGAGTGGTGTCGACGGTGCGGACGCGACGTTCGCCCGCGTCGCCGAGCGGCTCGATGCGTGGACGGATGGATGGCGCGAGGTTGCGCGGGCAGAGTGTGTCGCGGGGCTCGGCGGTCGCGACCCGGCACTGCATCATGCTGCGATCTCGTGTCTGTACGAGCGTCGCGACGCGCTCGCGACGTTGGTCGACACGCTCGGCACCGCGGATCCGATGTTGGTGGGTCGTGCCGTGCAGGCGACGACCGCACTCACCGGGCCGCAGTCCTGCGCGGACGATGCGGATCTGTTGCGGCGACCGTCACCGCCGGCCGACAGCGCGGATCGAATCGCCGAGATCCGTCGCGAGCTCGAGCGCGGCAAATCGCAGCGGCACGCCGGTCGCGTCGAGATCGCCCGAACCACGAACGCGGGTGTCGTCGCGGCGGCGCGCGAGCTCGGATGGACGCCGCTGCTGTGCGCGGCGCTCGTCGAGGGCGGTCGTGCGGCCGACGTCGCCGGCGACACACCGCAAGCCGAGAAGCTGCTGCAGGAGGCGTTCTTCGCCGGCGTGGCGGCCGACGATCCCGCGGATGCGGCCGATGCTGCGATCCACCTCGTGAAGGTTGCGGGCATCGGTAAGGCGAAGACCGACGAAGGGCTGCAGTGGGCCGCGCACGCGACCGCGCTGATCGATCGGCTCGGCGAGGGCGAGGGCCTGCGCGCGGCTGCGCTGGCGGTCAATCGCGGCTGGTTGCATCGCGTGCGCGGGGAGCTCGACCTCGCGATCGCCGACGGCGAGCACGCGCTGGCGATCCGCCGCGAGGTGCTCGGCGAGGATCACCCGGACGTCGCGACGGCGCTCAACACTCTGGCAAACGCGCACTTCAACCGCGGTGACCACGATCGCGCCGAGCAGTTGTTCGCCGCGGCGTCGTCGATCTACGAGCGTACGCTCGGACCCGACCATCCCGACACCGCCACGGTGATCCTCAACCTCGGCAACGTCGCGAGGGGTCGCGGCGACCTGGCCGAGGCGGGGCGGCAGTTTCGCCGCGCGCTGGAGATCTTTCGCGCCACGCTCGGTGACGAGCATCCCGACGTCGCGCTGGCGCTCACGAACATCGGTGCCGTCGAGCTCTCCCGGGGGCGCCACGAAGAAGCAGTGATCGTGCTGACCGCGGCGGTCGATATCCTGCGCTCCACGCGAGGTGCGGCGCATCCCACCACGCAGATGGCGGCGGTGAATCTCGGAATGGCATTCGGCTATGCTGGCGATCACGCGAAGGGTGCCGCGCTGCTCGACGAAGCCATCGCGGCGTACGCGACGTCGGACGGGACCGAGAGCCTCCAGTACGCGAGGACACTGCGCCAACGCGGCCGGCTTCGCCTGTTGGCGAACGATTCCCGTGCGGTCGAGGACCTCGAGCGATCGACCGCGCTGCTCGAGAAGCTGCGCGGCGCCGCCGATCCCGACGCGGTCGACAGCACGATCCTGCTCGGTCGTGCGCTCGTCGATCGCGACCCCGCGCGCGGCGAGTCGTTGTGCCGCGCGGTGCTCGACACCGACACGCGCACGGGGATCGTCCCCGAGGGCCGCTACAAGGCGTGGACGTGCCTCGCGATCGTGTTGCTCGCGCAGCACCGTGATGCCGAAGCGGTGGCGGCAGCGGAGCTCGCGCTCGAGAACCTGAATCAGGACCCGGATGCACCGTACTTCGCCGCCGAGAGCCGATTGGTGCTCGCGAAGGCGCTGTGGGCCGAGCCGACGCAACGGCTTCGCGCGCGGCAGCAAGCCCAGCAGGCCCACGACGATGCCCGCATCGACTCGCTGCGCGCCGAGGCGCGCGCGTGGCTCGATGCGCATCCGCCCTGATCCTCAGTCCAGCTCGGACAATCGCCACGGACTCGTGGCCTGCACCGCCAACCACGCCTGTCGCGATCCGATCGAATCCTCGGTCCACTCCGCGTACTCGTCCGGGATGCGCCGCGTCAGCTCGAAGACGCTGGCCGCGTAGACCGAACGCTTCGATGTGAACGGCTCGGCCCCGAGGTCGCGGTTGGCCGCCGTCGCGAGTAGTGTCATGTTGCCCGGGCGGTACGTCGCCCGCTCGACTTGCTCGTCCGAGAACCCGTCCCAGCCATCGCCGGGATTCTGCGGTAGCACGTGCTCGATGCCGTGCTTGTCGTTCGAGGCCTCGAACGCCTTGCCCGACACCTGCTTCTCGAGCTCCAGCAGCAGGTAGCGCACCACGTGGCGGTTGCGGCTCGTGGTCGTACGCAGTTGTTTCTCCGCGAAGGACGCCCGGAACTCCGCGTCCGGCACGTAGATCGGTCGCAGTTCTTCGAGGATGGTCTTCGCCGACGCTGCGTCGGCAACCGACGCACGCATGGTGACCGCGTTGTAGACCCGCTCTTGCTCGGTGGGGGTCCGACCGCCGATGACGTTGTAGCGCAGGCTGATCACGACGCACGCACGCAGGACTCGGGTAAACCCGTGATCGTCGAGCAGGCGGCGGGCTACGAGCAGCAACGGGTACGGCTGTCGCACGCCGAAGGTGGCGAGCGCCGCGATGTGGCGGCTCTGATCGGGCGTCCACTGGGGATCGTGCGGATCGCCCAACGCAGCGTAGACGTCGGCGTCGCGGTCCAACGCACGCAACAGCTCGAAGACACCCTCGGGATCGCGGACGCTCGCACGAATGGTCTTGAACAGGTCGGTGTGTCGCGTCAGCGTGTGTCGACTGTTCCAGTGCGTGCGCAGGAAGTCCGGCAGCGTCTCCGCACCGAGCTTTCCGACCATCGACTCCCAGAGACTCTCGAGGCTCGCGACCTCGTGGTCGTGACCGCCTCTGCGATGGACGACGGAGAACAAGTGGTTCTTCAGGAGGTCCGACGACGACAGCCGCACGCCGCGGGCGTTGAGCGTCTCGAACACCTTGAACGCGTTGAGCTCGTCGGTGACCGAGATCACGGTGAAGAAGAGTCGATCCGCCAGCGTGTCGACGAGCCGGGCCAGGTCTTCGCCGCTCGCGCTGCCGCCGAATCGATCCTGCACGTGTGCATCGAACCACTCGAAGGCGCGGCGGAGGCTGTGCTCCGAGGCCTTGAGATTCCGACCCGGCAGCGGCAGCGCCAGCGGCACGAGGTAGTTCTGGTAGAACGCGTTGTTGTGCCGGTTCAGCGTGAGCTTCGGCGTGGCGACGAGCGTGGCCGGATCGACGAAGCCGACGTAGGTTCGGCGCAGCTCTTCGATACGCCTGGTGTTGTCCTCGGCGTCGGTCCCGGCCGACACCAAGCGGCGCAGGTTGTTGAGGATCGCCAGGACAAGGATGCTCAGCGTCGTGATGCGCTGCTGGCCGTCGATGATGTCGTAGGTCCGATCATCCTGGGACTGCAGCACCAGGTAGCCCATGTAATGCCCGGCTTCACCGTCCGGCTCGTGCAACGCAACGATGTCCTGCCACAGGTCGTCCCACTCTTGCTCGGTCCACGAGTAGTCGCGCTGGAACATCGGCACGCGATGAACCAACCCGTTGCCCATGAGCTTGCGCAGGTCTGATTCGAGGTGTTGAAGTTGCTGACGGCCATCGTCCGACGCGGTTGGCTGGTGAGCCCGCCGCACTCGGAGGATAGCGCACGGGGACCTGCGTCGCGTGGGGCGACGGCAACCCGCCCGCGTTGCCCGGAGGGTCGCCACGTGACTCCGCGGCTCCGTTACCCCAGACGTTTCCCTTCGGTCGCGCCGCTCGGCAACATCGCGACGCGTCGCGGCGACCTGCCCGATGCGGGGCGCCGGTTTCGCCGAGCGCTCGAGATCCGCCGCGCCACTCTCGGCAACTGATCCTCGGCTGGTCGCGGCCGGACGCCCGGCGTTCTACTCTTGCCCCGCCTTGTTCCGCCGTCCGCCGCCGATGACGTGGGTCGCGCTCGCGATCGTGATCGCGTGCGCGGCCTGGTCGGCGACGCGCATGCGTGTGACGACGAGCATCACGCAGTTCGCGATCGATCCCGAGGACGCGCGACTCGGTCCGTGGCTCGCGCGGCTGGCGGTGACCGAGCCGGCGCGCACGATGGTCGTGAGCATCGGCGGCGCGCCGGATGCTGCGCTCGTCGCCGCGCGCGAACTGGCGGCTGCGCTCGAGTCTCACGCGGAGGTCGAGTCGATCCGCACGGGGCCGGATCCCGATCTCGGCGAGCGGCTGTACGACGCGCTGTATCCCCGGCGATTCCGTCTCGTCGATCGCGATCCCGAGGCCGTGCGCGCGCGCTTCTCCGCTGCGGCGCTCGCGAGCGCTGCCGAGCGTCTGCGCGGCGAGCTCGGGCGGCCGACCGGTGTGGGGCTCAAGCGGGTCGTGCCCGGCGATCCGTGGCTGCTGTTCCTCGATCGCACGCGCGCACTGCGGGCGGCGGCCGGCGACGCGCTCACGATCGAGCGGGGGCAATTCGTGACGGCGTCCGGCGAGCACGCGATTGTGCTGCTCACGACCGTGCACGGTCCGTTCGATGGTGCGCATCAGAGTGCGCTCGACGATGCGATCGAGGCCGAGCGCGCCGTCCTCGAGGCGCGGCACGGCGTGACGATCGAACGCAGCGCGCTGCATCGCTTTGCGGTGCAATCCGAGCGTACGATCCGCGCCGAGCTGCAGCTGCTGTCGATGCTGTCGATGGGTGGCGTCGCGCTGATGCTGCTGGTCGCGTTCCGACGGCTCGGCGCGCTCGTGCTCACGATGGTGCCGCTCGGTGCGGGCGTCGTCGTCGCGATTGCCGTGACGCTCGCGGTGTCGGGACAGATCCACGCGCTGACGCTCGCGTTCGGCACGACGCTGGTCGGCGTGTGCGTCGACTATCCGGTGCACCTGTTGACGCATCACCTGCTCGAGCGCGACGACAGGGATGCACTGTCGATCGTGTGGCCTGCGCTCGTGCTCGGTACGGCGACGACCGTCGCGGGGTTCGCCGCGCTCGCGGTGTTCGGGCTGCCGGGTGTGCGCGAGATGGGGCTGTTCGCCGCGACCGGTGTGGTGACGGCACTCGGGGCGACGCGCTGGCTCGTCGCGCCGTGGCTCGCGGGGCGCCGCGGTGTCGATGCCGCGCTGCGATCCGCGGCGGTGCTCGATCGCGGGATCGAGTGGCTCGCCCGCCGCCGTCTCGCGGTCGCGACGATCGCGATCGTCGGCCTGGCGATCGCGCTCGCCGGCTGGACGCGCGCGCACTGGGTCGACGACGCGCGCGCGCTGTCGACGACGCTGCCGACGATCTCCGAGGAGGATGCGCGGGTGCGCGCGCGGATCGGCGGAGGCAACGAGATCGGTCGGGTGTTGATCGCCGAGGGCAAGACGTTCGACGACGCGGCTGCGGTGCAGGATCGTGTGTGGTCCGAGCTCGACGACGACACGCGCACACGCGTGCGATCATCCGCGCCGATCCTGTGGTCGACGTCGACGCAGGACGCGAGCCTCGCCGCGGTACAAAGCGTGCCTGATCTCGCCGCGCGCACGCGTGCCGCCTTGGTCGCCGCCGGATTCCGCCCCGAGCCGTTCGTCGGCCTCGAGGACGCGATCGCCAGCGATCCCGGTCCGCTCGATCACGCGGCGATCCTCGACAGCGGCCTCGGTGATCTCGTGCGACCGTTCACGCTCGAGACCGAGGACGGCGTTGCGCTGCTGTCGTTCGCGGGCGATGTCGATCCGGCGATCCTCGAGACGGCCGCGACGAACGCCGGCGCGATCTGGTTCGATCAGCGCGCGTTCACCGAGGGCCTGTACCGCGATCACCGTCGCGGCAGCCTGCGCGCCGTCGGTCTCGGCCTCGTCATCGTCCTGCTCGTCCTCGGTTGGCGCTACCGCAGCGCCCGCCGCGTCGCGGTCGCGCTCGTCCCCGCACTCGTCGCAGCCGCGGCTGCGCTCGGCCTCGTCGCGTGGACCGGCGTGGAGCTGCAGCTGTTGCACCTCGTGGCGGGATTGCTCGTGCTCAGCATGGGCGTCGACTACGGTGTGTTCCTGGTCGAGACCGAGCACGTCGCGGATGGCCGACCCGCCGCGGTGCTCGGGGTCGCGATCGCGTGCGCGACGACCGTGCTCGCGTTCGGCGTGCTCGGCACGTCGAGCAATCCCGCACTCGCCGCGATCGGCACGACGACCGCGCTCGGTGTCGCGCTCGCGGCGATCCTCGCCCCGGTGTTACTCGCGGTTGCCGGGACCACGAGGCGCCGATGAAACGGCTCGCGATCGCACTGTTGCTCGCCGCGTCGGCCTGCCATGCGCCGCGCGGCGTGCCGGTGCTCAGGGATGGCGTCACGCAGCCTTTTTTCGCGCGGCAGAAGGTCGTCGCGACCCACGGCGGCCAGCAATCGAGCTTCGACGCCGTGCTGCAGTACGACGGCACGCAGCTCGTGTTGCTCGCGCTGACGCCGATGGGCACCAAGGCGTTTGCGGTCGTCCAGACCGCGGACGAGTACGCGGTCACGCAGTTCGTCGACATGCGCCTTCCCGCACCGCCGGCCGCCATGCTGCGGGATGTCCACGCCGCCTACTTCGATCCGCCCACACGCCCGCTCGCCGACGGCTGGCATCGCCGCCGCACCGCCGCGGGTGCTCGTGTGCACGAGCACTGGGCAAAGGGGCGCCTGACCGAGCGTGTGTGGGGCTCGAGGCACGATCCACAGGCATCGCGGCTGCGCTTCGTCGACCCGCTCGCGCCGGGCGAGATGCCGCGCCGTCTCGCGTTCGATCACCCGGAGCTCGGTCTTCTCCTCGAGATCCACACCCTCGAGTCGGCCAAACTCGGAACTGATGATGTCGCTCGCCATTGAGCCGCGAGCGCGCGCGTAGTAAGAACGAGGTCCCGATGCAAGGCGCATTTGTCCACCTCGAGCTCCACAGCGACGAAATCTCCGCCGCGAAGGCCTTCTACGCGCGGCTGTTCGGCTGGAACTACACCGATATCCCGATGGGCGAGTCGGTCTACACGATGATCGTAACGCCGCGCGAGCCCGGTGCAGGCATGCAGCTGCGTGGCATGGCCGACGCGCCTTCGATGTGGCTGCCGTACATCACCGTGCACGACGTGCGTGCGACGGTGACGAAGGCACGCGACGCGGGTGCCGAGGTGATCGTCGAGTACATGGAAGCACCGGGATTCGGCGCGGGTGCGATCCTTCGCGATCCGACCGGCGCGACGTTCGGCGTGTGGAAGGGCGAAGGCGCGGACACGGGCGATGGTGGTGGCGCCGCGGCGAAGACATCGGGCAAAAAAAGCGCGAAGAAGTCCGCGAAGGATGAGGCGCCCGCGAAGGCCGAGGCACCGAAGCCGGAAGCACCGAAGCCGGCGAAGGCCGAGGCAGCGGCGAAGAAGTCGGCGAAGGCGACGCGTCCTGCACCGGCAGCGCCCGCGAAGGCCGAGCCCGCGAAGCCAGAGGCTGCAGCGAAGAAGTCGGCGAAGAAGGCAGCGAAGGCGACGCGTCCTCTGCCCGCAGTGCCGGCGAAGGACGACGCACCGAAGCCGGCGAAGAAGGCCGCGAAGGCGACGCGACCCGCACCTGCCGCTGCACCGGCGAAGCCCGCACCGGCGAAGCCCGCGAAGCCTGCGAAGCCCGCACCCGCACCCGCAGCGAAGCCTGCGAAGCCCGCACCCGCAGCGAAGCCTGCGAAGCCCGCACCCGCAGCGCCTGCGAAGCCCGCACCCGCAGCGCCTGCGAAGCCCGCACCCGCAGCGCCGGCGAAGAAGGTCGTGAAAGCACCGGCGCCCGCAGCAGCACCCGCGCCCGCGGCCAAAAAGAGCGGGAAGAAGGCGCCCGCACCCGCGCCCGCGGCCCAACCGAAGGCCGGCGCACCCAAGGGCACCAAGCCAAAGCGCTGATCCTATCCTGATAGGATGCGCGACGATGAAGCGTCCCTCGTCGCTCGCGCCGATCCTGCTCGTGCTCGCCTGCAACTCGGGTGGTAGTGCGACGTCCGACGTGTCGACCGGCACGACCGACGTCGCGACGACGACCGCGATGCCGACGACCGGCGGCACCGCGGACGAGACCGGCACACCCGGCGAGCTCGACATCGATGGGCTGGCGAACGGCTGCTGGACCGTGCGTGGACCCGACGGCCTGCTCGCGCGCAGCGGTGAGGCCTATGCGTTCACGGCCGACGGCGCGACGCGGTTCACGCTGCGTGCGTCGGATCTCGGCACGTTCCTGCTCTACGACGAGGACGGCGGCTACGTCGTCGCCGAGGACGGTCCGCTGCTACGGCTCACGACGCTGCCCTCGGACGTCACGCTCGTCGACGACACGTATGTGTCGGGCGCGGAGTGGCTCGTCGAGCCGTCACCGACCGATCCGATGACGCACGCGATCCTCCGCAGCCGCCGCACCGTTCAGGTGCTGGGTGCGACGGGACTCGTGGCCGACGACGCGCAGGCGATCGCAGTCGCGTTCGAGCCCGCGACCGAGTGCCGCGAGTACCCGGAGCTCTCGCTCGACGCGACCGGTACACCGACGCAGACCACGTTCGAAGACGGCACGCTTTACGGAATCGTCGACACGCACTCGCACATCATGTCGAACTTCGCGTTCGGCGGCGGCGGCATCTTCCACGGCGGGCCGTATCACCGCCTCGGCGTCGAGCATGCGCTGCCCGACTGCGCGCTTTACCACGGCGAGATGGGCCGCAAGGATTTCTTCGGCTACGCGTTCGACACCGCCGGTGCCGATGGTGCGGACATCGCCGGCATCTTGCCGGACATCATCGCCGGCGAGCTGAGCGTCGACGCGCACATCACCGCGGGCTATCCCGAGTTCACGCAGTGGCCGAGCGGACCGAATCGCTCGACGCATCAGACGCAGTACTACCGCTGGCTCGAGCGCGCGTATCTGGCAGGCCTGCGACTCGTCGTGCAGCACGCGACGACGAACTCGGTGATCTGCAACATGATCGCCGGCGCCGATCTGCAGCCGGTGCGCTACGCGTGCGATGATATGATCGCTGTCGATCGCATCATCGACGAGACCTACGCGCTCGAGCGCTACATCGACGCGCAATCCGGTGGCGAAGGCCTGGGCTGGTTCCGCGTCGTGCAGACGCCTGCCGAGGCCCGCGAGGTGATTGCCGGCGGCAAGCTGGCGGTGGTGCTCGGCATCGAGGCGTCGGATCTGTTCGAGTGCCGCCTGACGCCGTATCCCGGCGGCGTCGAGTGCGACGAGGCCTACGTGATCGAGCAGCTCGACGCGTACTACGCCCGCGGCGTGCGAGCGATCTTCCCAGTGCACAAGTACGACAACGCGTTCTCGCCGGGCGATGGCGATCGCGCGTTCATCGAGCTCGGCAACTTCTTCAACAGCGGCCACTGGTCGAACTTCACCGAGGAATGTCCCGCCGAAGTTCCGGCGCGCTTCGATCACGGCACCGTCGAGTTCAGCGGCATCAACATGCCGCGCGACGAGTACGCTGCACCGCCGGTCCACGATTTCAGCGATTTCCCGAGCAGCCCGCTCGCGAACGCGTTGCCGTTCGTGTCGTCGTTCGACGATCCGCCGCTGGTCGGCGAGTACTGCCAGAACGCGACGATGACCGCGCTCGGCGAGACGCTGCTGGGCGAGATGATGGCGCGCGGCATGATCATCGAGGTCGATCACCTGCCGCAGTTCTCCTACGAGCGCGCGTACGAGTTGCTCGAAGCGAACGACTACCCCGCAGCCGGCACCCACGGCGGCAACTGGGACGGGCGGCTGTACGCGCTCGGTGGCGTCTCGAAGATGAACCTCGGTCGCTGTCGCGAGGCGAGCCCCGGCGCGATGGTGCAGGGGCTACAAGAGCGCGTCGCGCTGATCGAAGCGAATGGGGGCTACCCCGCCGAGGGCTTCGGCTTCGATCTCAACGGATTCGCCGGCGCGCCCGGACCGCGCTTCGCCGACGGTGCGTGCGCGACCCCGCAGGAAGACCCGGTGACGTATCCGTTCACCTCGTACGCCGGCGACGTCGAGTTCACGCAGCCGATGGTCGGCAATCGCACGATCGACTTCAACGAGGAGGGGCTCGTGCACATCGGGCTGCTGCCCGAGTTGCTCGAAGACGCGCGTCGTGACGCGGTGTCCGACGCCGACCTCGAGCCGGTGTTCCGATCGGCCGAGGGCTACATCCGCATGTGGGAAAAAGCCGAGCAGCGCGCCTCGGAATTGTAGGCGACTCGAGGCGCGTGGGTGTAGCGTAGCCATGCCCGGCATGGCGACCGATCCCGAGCTGCTCGACGCGTGGCGTGCGGGCGATGCTTCCGCAGGAGAGGCGCTCTTCAAGCGCTACTACGGGCTCGTCTCGCGCTTTTTCGCGAACAAGGTGTCGACTGATCCGGCGGATCTGATCCAGGACACGTTCATGGGCTGCCTGCGCGGCCGCGAGCGGCTGCGCGACGATGCAGCGTTTCGCAAGTACGTGTTCGGCGTCGCGTACAACCTGCTGCGCGAGCACTACCGTGCGCGTCATGCCGACAAGTTCGATCCGCAGACATCGAGCTGCGCGGACCTACTGCCGGGCCCGGGCACGATGATGGCGAAGGGTGACGAGCAGGGGCTGTTGCTCGCGGCGCTGCGGCGGATCCCGCTGCCGCTGCAGGTCGTGCTCGAGCTGTTCTACTGGGAGGACATGACGTCGGCGACGATCGCCGAGATCCTCGACGAACCGCACGGCACGATCCGCACGCGATTGCGCCGCGCTCGCGAGCTGCTCGGCAAGGCGATCGCGGGGCTCGACGCCGAGCCGGGGGTCGTGCATCGCACTGCGACGGATCTCGACGGCTGGGCGGCGCAGGTGCGGGCGGCAGCGGCAGGGTGAGCATGGGCTCGGACGGCGACACGCACGGCGGCAAGGCCTCGCCGCACGATCCGTTCGAGGCCCAGCGGCTACGTGCCGAGGTGCACGCGCGACTGTTCGGCAGCGCCGACGTACCGACGATCGGCGCATGGCGAGTCATCGCGCGCATCGGCAAAGGTGCAACCGGCACGGTGTATCGCGCGGTCGCGTCCGACGGTCGCGAGGTCGCGATCAAGGTCGTGCTGGGCGCGGGCACGAGTGGTCAGGCGCGGCTGCGTCGAGAGGCGAGAGCCCTGCGCGAGCTCGACCACCCGAACATCGTGGACATCGTCGACGTCGGCGAGTTCGAGCACGGCGTGTGGGTTGCGATGGAGCTCGTCGTCGGCGAAACCGTACGCGCGATGATGGCGAGGCCAGCGACGTGGACCGCGTGGATCGAGCGCCTGTGTCCGATCGGTGACGCGCTCGGGGCCGTGCATCGAGCGGGGCTCGTGCATCGCGACGTGAAGCCGGACAACATCGTCGTCGGTGAGGGCGGTGTGGCAAAGCTCGTGGACTTCGGCCTCGCGAAGGCGGAGCCGGGCTCCGCGGCGGCCCTCGTGTCGCAGCTCGGCGAGCCGCTCACGCGCACCGGCGCGTCGGTCGGCACACCGGGCTACGCATCGCCGGAACAGATGCTCGGCAAGCCGGTCGACGGGCGCACCGATGCGTTCGCGCTCGCAGTGACGATGTGGGAGGCGATCTTCGGCGTGTTGCCGTTTCGCGGCGCAACCGCGGATGCGATCGGCCTCGCGGCGATCGGCGGCCGCGTCTCGATGCCGCCGGCCGATCGCGCGCCGCGGGAGCTCGTGCATGCGCTGCGCCGTGGGCTCGCGGCCGAGCCCGACGCGCGCTATACGGACGTCGACGCGTTCGTCGGAATCCTGCGGCAGACGCTGCCGTGACCGCCGCGCCGGACTACAGGCGATCGCTCGCGATGCCGACGTCGCCGATGCCGGCCTCGTGCGCGGCAGTCATCACGCGGATGACGTCGCCGTAGCGCGCCGCGCCCTTCGCCGTGACGATGACCTTGCTGTCGGACATCACCTTCTCGTTGCCCTTGAACTGCCCGACCATCTCGTCGAAGTTCTTCGACAGCACCAGCTGACCGAGCTTTGCGGAGCCGTCTTCGGTCACCTCGACGAGCAGCGGCGAGTTCGGATCGGATGGCACTGCGGTCACCGACTCTTTGGGCACCGCGATCTCGATCTGCTCGTTGGGTGGCTTCGGGGCCGCGACCATGAAGATGATGAGCAGGCAGAGCAAGACGTCGACCATCGGGGTCACGTTGATCTCGCAGACGGCTTCACCGTCTCCGCCGCCGCCGCCTCCCATTCCCATGGTGCATGAGAGGATAGGCCGACCGCGGCAGTCGCCGCAAGTCGCGGGCTAGTGATGCACGACGCGCAGCACGATCTTGCCGCGCGTGTGGCCCGTCGCGACGGCGCGGTGCGCCTGTGCGCCATCGGCGAGCGCGTGCACCTGCGACACGACCGGCTCCAGGCGCTCGGCGTCGACGAGCGTGCGCAGCTCGGCGAGCGCGGCAGCGTCAGGGTGCACGATCATGCGCTTGCCGCGGACGCCGCGGGCCTCGAGCGCCGCGGCATCGGGCGCGGCGACGATCGACACGACGATGCCGCCGGATTTCACGACCCCGATCGATCGCGCGAGCGTCTCGCCGCCGACCGTGTCGAGCACGATGTCGACGTCCTTCGCGACGGTCTCGAACTTCGTGCTCTCGTAGTCGATCGCGACGTCGGCCCCGAGCTCGCGCAGGAGATCTTGGTTCTTCGCCGATGCGGTCGCGATCACCCGTGCACCCTTCGCCTTCGCGATCTGCACCGCGAAGCTCCCGACGCCGCCGGAGCCGCCCTGCACGAGCACCGTTTGTCCCGCCGCGATCCCGCCGTGCTCGACGAGCGCTTGCCATGCGGTGAGACCGGCGAGCGGCATCGCGGCCGCCTGCTCGTGGGTCAGTCGCGCCGGCTTGATCGCGACCTCGCCCGCGAGCACGATCGCGTACTCGGCATACGCACCACCGCGGTGCAGATCGATCATCGCGTAGACCTCGTCGCCGGGCACGAAGCCAAGGACGCCGGCGCCGACCGACTCGACCGTGCCGGACAGATCCCAGCCGAGCACGAACGGGAATCGATCGGCGACGAGGCTCGGCACCATGCCGGCGCGGACCTTGTGATCGAGCGGGTTGATCCCGACCGCATGCACCCGCACGCGCAGCTCACCGGCCGCGGGTGGTGGCGGCAGCGCAGCGTCCTCGAAGACGAGCACCTCGGGCTCGCCGAAGCCGTGGATCCGCAGTGCCTTCATCGTCGTCGGCACCGGCTCGGCGGTGGTCAGTGCATCCGGAGCCGCGGTGGTCGGAGCCACGTCGGTCGTGGCCGACGGGCGTGCACAGGCGAGCACGAGCGAGACAATCACGAGCACGCGAGACAAGGTTGCGAAGCGTAGCGCCGCCCCGCGCAGCGGTGAAGGGGCGCGCGCTCACTCGAACTGTGCGGCGCCGACGCACACGAGCTCGGGGTCTTCGCCGCCGTTCTCGATCGTCAGCACCGCACCGCCCTCGTGCTCCGTACCGTCGAAGTACAGCTCGGCGCGGCGATTGCCGAGCGTCTGCAGCGTGCCGTCCTTGCCGAAGCGCAGGTGTCGGCCGCGACCGTCCTTGCCGCGGCGCATCGCGAACGCGACGATCCGATCGCCGGGATCGCCGAGGCGGATCGTCGCAGTATCGCCGGCCGCGACACCGACCGCGACGCAGCGATACAGATACGGATCGATGTACACGAACGACGGATTCGGGCGGTAGTCGCCCTCTTCGCAATCGACGAGCGCGTCCTTGCCGAGGATGCCGTCGCACACCGGACGAGCAGCGCGGGTGATCGTGATACCGGCGTCGTTCGACAGCTCGCGGGCGAACGGCGGCGGCTCGGCGAAGCCGCCACGACGCGACGTGAACACTCGCCTGTCGGCGTACTCGTGCCACGTCACGGCGAGCTGCGTGGCTTGGCGCCTTGCGATGAGCACGAGCAGCATCACCGCACCGAGCGCGAACGAGATGCGGATGATCTTCAGCGCTGCTTCGCTGTGTAGGCGCTCCGCGAGCTGCAGCGGGCGGGTGCCGACCAGCATCACGAGCGCGATGACAAGCGCGCCGAGGCTGATCCATCGACCCCAACGCTCGCTCGGACGCGTGACGTACTCGAGCATGACACGGCCGCCGCGGGGCAGCTCGACCGCGAGCAGCTCGATGCCGCCGCGCACGGTCGTGAACGTCGACTCGAGCGGCTCACCGTCGAGCGACCACTGCCACCGATCCGATGGCGCCTGGGCGAGCTCGAGCGTCGCGCCGGTGGTCTCGACGTCGAACAGGCGGCGTTCGGCGGTGTGCTCGATCTCGACGACGGTGCCGTCGCCGTCGAGCAGGCGCGGCGCGGTGTCGGGTTCGACGCCGAGGCGCGCGAGCTCGTAGGGTCCGTAGGTGCCGATGGGCTCGATCACGGCGGCCAGCTCGGCATCGTTGTCGCCGAGCGGGCGATCGTGGATGACGTGCGTGACGCCGATGCGCCGCAGCACCGAAGGCGTCCGTCGCTCGATGAGGTGATCGAAGTTCACCGTCGCGACGTGACCGTCGAGTACCGCGTCGGCGCCCGCGTCGGCGATCGCGAATAGCGGATACGTGCCGCCACCCATCTCGCTGCGCAAGAACGCGACGCGCATGTGTGCCGTGTGCTCGCGTTCGGCGACGAGCGCATCGCGCAGTGCCTGCTCGGCGTGCGCGAGCTCGCTGCCGGCGAGCGTGTCGATGCTCGCGACCGGACGGCGCGCGAACAGGTCGGCGCGCCCGAGCATCGCCGACACCGCGGGCGCAATCACGATCGCGATGACGAAACGGTGGCGGGTTCCGAGCATCGGCTTCGCGCTGGCGAGCGCCCCGAACAGCGCGCGCCCGACGACGGCGAGCGCGGCGCCTGCGAGCGCGAACGCGAGCGGCTTCACGGCGATCGCGAAGCGAGGAAACTGCAGGTTCTTGAAGCCGCTCGCGACCAAATCGAGTCGCAGCGTCGTGATGGCCTCGCGCGATCCGAGCAGCAGCATCCCGCAGCACAGCCCCGCCACGAGCCACGCGCTCGCGCGCCCAGTCCACAGCGCGAGCGCGAGCCCGACGACGACCAGTGCGCCCGACCACGCCCACGGGCCCGCGAGCAGATCGCCGGTCGCGAGCCGCACCGCCAGCTCGCCGAGCTCGGACCACGCGACCGGCGATCGACCGAGCTCGCTCGATGCGGCGAGGAACGTCGCCATGCCGGCGACCGCGAGCGCGATCGCGAGGCCGTGCATCGCCAGCACAATGCGGACGCGTCCGCTCGGCCACGCGCGCACGTCGTCGGCCGTGATCGCGACGACGATGATCGCGACCGCGGAGCCTGCCGCCGTCAGCAGACCAAACGGATGCGCGAGCAGGCTGCCGGCGAGCAGGATCGCCGCGATCGCCAGGTTGCGCGGCGTCGGTGATCGCAGCGCGCGGAGCATCCACACCAGCGCGGCGATCCACAGCGCAGTCGAGAGCTGCTGCGGCCACACGCCGTGAAACATCAGGTAGCTCCACCCGCCCTGGCGCGCGGTGCCGGGATCGAGCAGCCACGCGAAAGCACCCGCGCAGCCGGCCCAGCGCGACATCACGTCGTCGTCCTTCGCCGTGTCGTCACGACGCGCACGCACGTCGGTCGCGATCGCAGCGGCGATGCGCCACACGCCCCACAGGCTGAGTGCCCATACCGCGAGCAAGCCCCACGCGTAGCTCGTGCGCAGATCGATCAGGCCGAACGACAACAGATGCGCCGCACTGACCCACAGCACGCCGAGCGACGGATAGCCCTCGCCGAACGGGAAGCCGTGGTTGAAGCTCTCGGTCCAGCCCGACAGCCGACCGCTCGGCAACATCTCGTCGACGAGGATCCGCGCCTGGAAGTAGTGGATCGCGTGATCGCGCGACGCCGGCGGCTCACCGCCGACGAGCGGCAACAGCATCCATCCCGCGAGGCCGACGAGCACGGCGATCGGCAGGCGCGCGAGCCACATCTGCGCGGACGGGCTCGCCGCGAGCCGCACGCGGATCGTCGGCCACACGTGCGTCACCGCGATGATCACGAGCGCGACGGCGACCCAGCGGAACAGGCCATCGGTCGCGAACGTGCACACGCTCGCGATCGCGAGCACGGCAGGCCACACCCAAGGCGACCCGGTTCCTCGCAGCTCCGTATCGCGGGAATCCGCCAGCGCGCCCAGGGTAAACGGCGCCGCCGAGCGGAGCAACGAGCGCGAGGGCGAGCGCGAGTCGTTTCAGAGGAACAATGGCTAGACCTCGTCGAGCCCGCCCTCGAGGATCGCGTCGTACAGCTTCTTCGCGTCGTTCATGTCGCGCTCGAACATCGCCGACGATCTTCCGCGGTCGGCCGCGGAGATCCAGCGCGGTCACGGTGCGTTGAGCCACACCGCGGCACTGCCCGGCAAGATGTCGCCCGCCTCGCTCGCCTGGGCGAGCAGCAGTTTCGTGCGCGCGCGATCACCCGAGGCCCAGGCCGCGCGTGCCCACTCGATGCGATCGGGTGCGGCACCGTCGGCCTCGGCCTGCGCGAAATAGCGGGCGGCCGCGGCCCAGTCGCCACGAATGCTCGACAGGCGCCCGAGCTGCAGCGCGCGCTCGCCGGGCGCCGGGATCGCGAAGCCGGCGTCCGTCTGCGCCGGCGTCGATGCGGCGACGACGTGCCGACGATCGAGATCGAAGAGCCGGATCTCGTCGTCCCCACCGAGCGTCATGATCGTGTTGCTGCCCGGCAGCGCCGTGATCTGCTGGAGGTCGTGCCGGAAGAGCGGAATCGATGCGACGCGGCGGCCATCGGTGGTGCGCCACACCTCGAGCGCACCGAGCTCGCTGCTGCTGAGCACGAGCGAGCTGTCCTCGGTGAACGCGACCGAGAGCACCGCACCGTCGTTGCGCGTCTCGGCATCGGTACGCTCGCCGGTCTGCGTGGACCACCACGACGTGAGGCCGCTGTGGATGCCGACCGCCATGAACCGCGCATCGGGTGACAGACGCGCGCCGTAGCCGACCGGCGCGTCGGTGATCTGCAGCGTCGGTGTGCCGCCTTGGATCGACCACAGCGACGCGATCGGATCGTCGGCGGAGCGACCGCCCGCGAGCACCCACAGCCCGTCGCGCGAGAGATCCAGACCCCACGGTCCCTGCGGTCCGCCTTCGAGCTTCGTGATCTGCTCGCCCGACTCGACGCTCCAGATACCGAGCGAGCCGCCGATCCAGCTCGCGAGCACACGATCGTCGTCGATGAACGTCGCCCCGTAGACCAGCTCGTGACCCGCGATCTCGCGGATCTTCTCGCCGGTCTCGAGCGACCAGATCCGCAGGACGCCATCACGATCTGCCTGCGCGAGCCGTGTCGAGCTCGGCGAGAACGCACAGCCCCGCGAGCCGTTCGGGGGAGGCGCGCCGTGCACGGTGTGCAGCAGCGAACCAGTCCACGGCTCGAAGATCCGTACGCGCCCGTCCCTGCTGGCGATGCACACGAGCAGACCGTCCGCGGAGGCGGCCGTGAGCACCGGGTCGCCGTCGACGGCGAAACGACCGGAGCGCGGCGACACCCGTGACAGCACCGACCACGACTGTCCATCCGACACCACGAGATCGCCGTCGCGCGTCATGCCGCCGAGGTTGCTACGGAAGCGCTGCTCGGCGAGTGGCGTCATGTCCGTGAGCGACCAGATCGTCATCACGCCGTCGGCGTGATCGAGCGCGAGCTCGATACCGCCGGGTCCGAATTCGACGGCGCGCGGTTCGAGCCCCGGCCACACGTGGCGGGTTTCGCCCGAGGGCAGCGCACGCAGCTCGGTCCCGGTCGTGGTGACGATGACGACGTGGCGCCCGGTCGGATCGATCGTCGTACGTCGCGTGCCGGGGAACGTGTGCAACACGGCGCCCGTGGCCGTGTCCCAGACGTAGTGCTGATCCGGCGCGCGGTTGAGCGGCGCGCGGTGCCCGGTCGCCAAGCTCCCATCGAGCGACACGGTCTCGATCGCGGCGTCGGCCGGGATCACCCACGGTGTCGTCTCGTCGGTGCGCGCGTCGTAGCGGCTCCGCGTCTCGCCGTCGCGCACCTCGACGAAGCGACCATCGCCATGGATGCTGAGGATGCGCGGCGCCGTACCTTCGACGCTGCCGAGCTCGCGACCCGACGTGAGGTCGACGACCGCAGCGCGACCGTCGGTGGCGATCGCAATCGTCGCCTTGTCGTCGACGAAGCCGATCGCGGTGGGGTCGTGATCGCCGAACGCGAAGTCGGTCGAGATCACGCCCTCGGGCAGGCTCACGACGCGAACGCGTCGGTCGGGTGACGTGAACGCGAGCTCGGCCCCGGTCGGCGACACCATGACCGAGAAGCCCGCGCCGCCGTGCGCCGGCAGCGACCATGTGAGCGCGGGCGGGACCCACTCGTGCAGCAAGAACGCCTCGGTGAGATCGACGAACGCCGCATCCTCGGCGGACGGCACCCGCTCGCGCGCGCGAGCGAGAGCGGTGCGCGCCTCCTCGAAGCGTCCGGAGTCGATCGCCGTCAACGCGGCCGCGGTTTCGGCGCGCGCCGCCTGCACCTGTGCGCCCTGCTCGGCGATGACCGCCTGATCGCGCGACACACCGAGCGCACGCGTGTACATGACGCCGACGACGCCGAGTGCCATCGCGGCGACGCCTGCCGTCGTGATCGCGGGGGCGATGATCCGCCGGTTGTGCCGGGCCCAACGCATTGCCCGACCGATCATCGATCGCGGGAATGCGACGACATCGCCGCCTTCGAGGTACGCCTGCACATCGCGGCGCAGCTCGTCCGCGTTCGCGTAGCGCTCGACGGGCTGCGTGGCCATCGCCTTGCCGACGATCGCGTCGAGCTCGCGATCGATCGTCGGTACGCGTCGACGTGCCGGCAAGAATCGCCCGGCCTTCGCGTCGTGCAGCGCGTTCGGGCCCGAGAACGGCAAGACGTCGGTGAGCAGCTTGTAGAGCATCACGCCGAGCGCGTACACGTCGATGCGCGCGCCCATCACGTCACGCCGTCCGCCGAGCAGCTCGGGTGCCATGAACACCGGCGTGCCGATCACGAGGCCAGCGCGCGTCTGCGGAGAATCGAGCATGTCGTCCGACAGTCGCTCTGCCGCGGGCGGTCGCTCGGTGCCGGCCTCGGTGCCCGCGACGCGTGCGATGCCCCAGTCGAGCACCATCACCTCGCCGAACTCTCCGACCATCACGTTGCTCGGCTTGAGGTCGCGATGTACGACGCCCTGCGCGTGGGCGAAGGCGATCGCGTCGCACACCTTGCGGAACACGTCGAGTC
>Ga0163144_10009588_pt1 | contig 20774 bp, 20 predicted proteins | sample OliLak19BULKMAT1_FD_123175 | JGI IMG/M metagenome (GOLD analysis project Ga0163144, IMG submission 123175) | Freshwater microbial mat bacterial communities from Lake Vanda, McMurdo Dry Valleys, Antarctica - Oligotrophic Lake LV.19.BULKMAT1 | ecosystem: Environmental > Aquatic > Freshwater >... | reverse complement strand
TCCGACGCATGGAAAACAGATTCTGCCGGGCTCATAAATCAAGCGCATCAGTTGACTGAACGGTTGAAAAATGAGCTCACGGCGGTGTCTCCCGTTTCAGTCAGTGCTTCCGTGCTTGATGAGGCTGTCATCCAGTTCCGCGAACATTTCGATGAGCGCCACGGCGGATTCGGCAGTGCGCCGAAATTTCCCCCGTCTGCCGGGCTCTCATTGCTCCTCCTTTGTTATCGTCGCACTGGAGAGAGTCGAACCTTGCAGATGGTCACCCGCACATTGGATGCGATGGCGGCCGGAGGGATCTATGATCATATCGGGGGAGGATTCGCCCGGTACTCCACTGACGAGCGCTGGCTGGTTCCCCATTTCGAAAAGATGCTCTACGATAATGCACTCCTATGCACAACCTACTTAGAGGCCTATCAAGTCACCAAGCAGACCTCCTATCGTCAGGTGACCATAGACGTGCTCGATTATATTCTCCGTGAGATGACAGACCCGGCTGGAGGGTTTTATTCCTCGACAGATGCGGACTCAGAAGGGGTCGAAGGAAAGTTTTTCGTCTGGACGCCGGCAGAAGTCCAGGCCGTACTGCAGAACACAGAAGATACCCGCCGATTCTGCGCCTGCTACGATATTTCCGATCAGGGGAATTGGGAGCATCGAAGTATTCCGAATCGGCTGCGCCCTATCGAGGCCGTGCTCAAGGAATTAAACCTCACCATCGATGAACTGTACGAAACGGTTCAACGTGTCCGTCCCCTCCTCTATCGAGCCCGCCAACAACGAATCCCGCCAGGACTCGACGACAAAATCATCACAGCCTGGAACGGAATGATGATTTCGGCCATGGCTGAAGCGGGTCGTGTGTTAGGAATCGTGCGCTACATTGACGGAGCGATGAAGGCCGCAGACTTTCTTCTATCCGTACACCGAACTGCCGAAGGGACCCTGCTCCGTACCTCTCGGCAGGGACGAGCCCATCTCGACGGAGTCTTGGAGGATTATGCCTATCTCGCAGAAGGGTTGATCGACCTGTATGAAGCCTGTGGGCAAGAACGATATCTTACCGCCGCGCTTCAATTGGGAGAGCGGATAGTTCATTCGTTTCGAGATGAGGATCAAGGGGGCTTCTATACCACTGCGAAGACGCATGAGACCCTGATCATCCGAACGCGGGAGGGAGCCGACGGTGCCACACCCAGTGGGAACGCCGTGGCAGTCTCGGCCCTTGCCAGACTCTCCTTCCATTATGATCGACAAGACTTACGCGAAGCAGCGATCGGCGGGATTCGCGCCTATGGCCGCCAGATCGCCCGGTATCCGAGGGCCTTTGCCAAGAGCCTTGCCGTAGTCGATCTGTTAGCCGAGGGACCGCTTGAATTGGCATTTGTCGGAACGCCTCACGATCCTGGGCTCGAAGCGCTACACCTCGCTGTGCGCGAGGTGTTTTTGCCACATCGTGTGATTGCCTCCAGCGATGGAGAGGGCAAGTCAGCCAGTCATCCTCTGCTTGTCGGGAAAGAGTTGGTAGAGGGGAAGGCCGCACTCTACATCTGTCGAAATTTTTCCTGCCAGCGTCCTCTCACTGATCCGCAGAAAGTCATGGAGGCCCTGTCGTCGACATCACAACAATCGAAACAAGCGAGTCAACAGACGCTCTTACAAGGAGCCGCACTCCCTGGGTCCGCTAGCCCCGAAGGGACAGCCAGGTATGCTGCGCGCATCGTGAGTCAGTCACGCCATAACGGCCACATGGAGCATGGGTACACTCGCTTCGGTAACAGCGGATTGACAACGTCCCGATTGGGATTCGGCACCTATCGGATCGATACGAAGGAACCGGAACAGCGAGATGCGCTCAAGAAGGCCCTACGAGAAGGAGTGAACCTGATCGATACGTCGACGAATTATATGGATGGCGACAGTGAGCGCCTGGTGGGCTCTGTCTTAGTTGATTTGATCAAAAGCGGTGAACTGACTCGTGGAGAGGTGATCATCGTGTCGAAGATCGGCTATGTGCAAGGCGATAACTTGAAACAGGCGGAGGCTCGGGAACGCGCCGGGCGTCCCTACCCCGACATGGTCAAGTATGGCGAGGGTATCTGGCATTGTATGCACCCGGAGTTTCTGAACGATCAGCTCACACTATCACTCGATCGCCTGGGACTGGCCACCCTCGATGTCTGTTTGCTGCACAATCCGGAATATTATCTCTCTGAAGCCGCGCACCACGATGGCGGAGACCTCACGACGGTACGCGAAATCTTCTATCGGCGAATTGAGCTGGCCTTCGCGTTTCTCGAATCACAAGCGGCGGCTGGACGTATCCGCTACTACGGCGTATCGTCGAATACGGTCACGGCACATCCATCGGATGCCGAAGCCACGTCACTCTCTCGCCTGTGCGACGCAGCGCGAGCTGCCGCCGCAGCATACGGCAAAGGCGGCCACCACTTCGCCGTACTGCAATGCCCCATGAATCTCTATGAGGCAGGCGCGTTGGTGACACCCAATGCCGGAGTAGATCAGCGAGAAACAGTATTAGAAGCGGCGCAACGAGAAGGGATCGCCGTGCTTGTGAATCGACCGCTTAATGCCATGCCGACGAAAAAGAGCGGCGTCCTTCGATTAACAGACTTTTCGATCGAAGGCGACCCGGTAGATTTCGAGCAACAATGCCAGACGGTCTCTGCGCTTGAAGACGAGTATCGCACAGTTATTGCCCCAGCCCTTCAACATAGTGGCCAAGGAATGGCCCCGGCCGACTTCTTCACGTGGGCCGTAGAGTTGACACGCGTGCGGTCTCAGATCCAGGGATTGGAACATTGGGAGCAGATCGAGCATCAAATGATCGCGCCACACGTCAACCAAGTCATGCAGGCGCTGTCACGAAATCTGACCGGAACCGCCACCGAGCAGTGGGAGGCCTGGCGCGATCGCTACCTGCCACAGCTGTTCACCTTGCTGAGAGGGCTTCGGAGAGAGGCCACTGAACGGAGCCGCGCTAAGACCGCATCGGTCTCGGCAATACTCGATCCTCTATTGCCGGAATCCAGGCGCAAAGAATCACTGTCACGCAAGGCCTTATGGATATTGACCAGCACACCAGGAGTCACCTGCGTGTTGAACGGGATGAGATCACCCGTATACGTGCGCGATTCGATGGGGATTCTTCAGTGGGCAGCGCTCTCTGATGTCAGAAGTCTATACGACACGATGAGCACGATCGGCAAGTAGTGCACGGTGCTCACAAGAGGGAGGGACCGCGCTTGCTATCGGCGGCTGCCGATAAGTTGATGCAGGCTATCGAGTGCCTGACTGAACCACGAGCCAGTGGAGTTGGCTGAGCGTTTCGCATTTTTGAAGGGTTTCTGCTTCATGATGCGCCGTTTCATTCTAGAGGGCACGTCTTTAAAGTTCGGATTTATGCGGACAATGCGCTGAAAGAGGGTTGACGCTTCTTCTACTTCTCCGACAGATTCGAGGGCGCGCGCGAGAGAGTACTGCAAATTGATGACTTCATTTGGAAGTACAGACTCATCGCTCAAGCCATTCCGGAACGCCTTAATGGCTGCATGGTACTCCCCTATCTCCGTGTAGCAGAGCCCGGCTTGTGCCGAAGCCTTGAGACGGTACAATGGAGCCTGGCTGGCTCGCTCGAACGCGTCAATGGCCTCTTTGAGGCGCCCCTCTTTTTTTAGATCCATTCCCTGGCTGTACAAGAAACCAGGAGAGACGGGCGATCGGTTGACGCGGGGTTCTGACTCCGGTACGTCCCCTTGAAAAGACGGAACGTTCAGCTGAGAAAGCGGAATAGGAACGAGAATTTCGTCTGGATCGTCTACGGAAGCCGCCAGCGTATTGAGTTCCTCTATCCCGCCAAGTGGTAGAATCCCACCTCTGCTTCGATCAAGGGCCGCTTGGGCGACCAGCTTACGCGTGATGACGCCGGTCTGATCCGCAAAACCATACGTCAGTGAGATGTCGCAGATCTGATTGATCAGACGAGGGATGCCCTTGCTCAACCGATGCACAAGTGAGCAGGCCTTACTGGTGAATAAGCTCTGGTTGCCGCCGGCCTTCTGCAATCGATGGCTAATATACTGGCTGGTCTCGTCTTCAGTGAACGGTTCGAGGTGATGATCGACGACGATGCGTTGAGCGAATTGGGTCATCTCGATCCGTTGCAAGAGCGTGTGGAGGTCCGGCTGTCCGGAAAGAATGATTTGCAGCTTGAGAACCGTGCCATCGTTCATATTGGATAGAAGCCGCAATTCCTCCAGCAACCCCACCCCAAGGCTTTGAGCCTCGTCCACAATGAGTACCACACGACGGTTCCGCTTCGATTCCCGATTAATGAATTCCGAAAACGTGTGATAGGCCTCCACAGGATCCACTTGTTTGTGGCTGAGGCCAAACGCGAGGAGAATCCATGGCAAGAGGTGCTCTACCTCATAGCGTGCATTTGTCACAAAACCGATCGAGTATTTATCGCGATGCTCCGCAATGAGCTTTCGCAGGAGAGACGTCTTGCCCATTCCCGGTTCTCCGGTGATGACCATAAAGGGCGCCTTGTTGATAAGGCCGTATTCGAGGAGGCTGTCGGCGGTTCGATGCGTCGATCCAGGATAGAGAGATTCTCCAGCCGGTAAGAGCGCGAAGGGTTTGGAGCGATGCATGGGAAAAACGATGAGCTTGTTGCCCTCCCTACGCTGGATCTCCCTGCATGGTTTCAGCCGGGCTATCGATAGGCTTCTCGGCAATCCTTGACACGATACACGATGACCTTCCTGGCCGAATCGTCGATCTCATAGAGGATGCGATAGTCCCCGACTCGGAGGCGATGGCCTTCGCCTCCTGACAATTTGATGGATTGGTGCGATCGTGGCCTCTGCTCAAGCGTGTGAAATGCTTGAGTGATTTTCTTTGCAACGTCGGGAGGAAGGGCCAGAAACTCCTTGCGAGCCCGAGGTTGAAGAAGAACCTCGTAGGCCATTATCGCGGAAGATGGACGTGGTGCATGAGTTCATACTCTTTCAGCACTTCAGTGAAGTGCACGCCCTTTTCCGCCTTGGTTTTTTCGCGCCGCAGATCTTCGAGGTCCTCCAGCTCTTCCAGCAGGCTTTCGTACCTCGGGTTCGCCCTAGCCCACTCCCACACTTCGCGGGAGATCCCGATCACCGCATTCTTGCCTTTTGACCTCAGCGTGGCCTTTGTCTTCGCCATATGCATTGCCTTCTTCGCTTCGGATGTGTTGCCATCTTAGCGAGCCCCCTCTGTCTGGTCAAGACGGTCTCCATCACTTGGGGACGGAACGAGGGGGCATTGTTTGACGTTGCACCGCTCGTTACCTTGTCCACATTATTGATGACAGTTCATTGCGACGTTGGTCGATAATGCGCCATGGCATGAGGTCTCACGGTTTCATGTTGCCGAGGGGGCCAGGCCACCGGCTTGTCAGGCTACTACCGCGCTCGTACTTCGGTCTTGGAGGAGTTGCTTTATTTACTTACCAGCAGCCGCTCCCGATGCTCCACGATCCGCTCTGCCGCCTTGTCGTCCCATGTCGGAGGGATCGCGCCTTTTTTCCACTCCCCTGCCAACAATCGCGCCAGCGCCGGAGGGAGCTTGCGTGGATCGGTGCCGATGAGTTCGTTGGTGCCGATCATGATGGTCTCGGGACGTTCAACGGGTGAAACGGTACCATTGTTCACCAGTTTTTTCTTCGGTCGCCCTCGTTCACCCCGCCGAGCCACTCAGCGGGGTGCGCCATCGGCCACTCCTGCAACGGAACAGATTGGAATAAGGGGCCAGGCGACTTTCCAATTCGCGGTTCGAGCACGTTCTGCCCCATTCATCCGGCGCTGGCTGCGCCGTTTCACACGGGGCTGGACGCACTGCTTCATTGCGAGGCCAGCCGCTTCAACGCGTCAGAGGTGCCCACCACCCATGTCCCATCGGGCAGTGTGTACGCCGCTTTTGTACGGCACACGATCATTTTTAGCTTCACCCGTCCCGGTTCGGCGGCCTCCAAGGCCTTCAGGCCACCGGCATCCGCGTGCCCTGGATGCTCCTTCCATGTACATTCGATGGCAATGAGCGCGCCTGCGCGCTCGATCACGACATCCACCTCCGGGCCACCTGCTGTGCGCCAGTAGCCGACTGGCGCCGCATCGGCACGACTCGCTGCTTGGCGCACGATCTGGCCGAAAACATGGGACTCCCAGAATGCGCCGACCAGCGAGGATGCCGCCAGCTCGCGCGCCGAATGAAACCCCGCGAGAAACACCGCGAGCCCGGTATCCAGGAACGCGAGCTTAGGCGCCTTGATCAGCCGCTTGGTACGATTGCCGAAATACGGTTCCATCATGGCCACGACCCCCGACGTCTGGAGCAGGCCTACCCATTTGCGCGCGGTGTTGGGGGCGATGCCCGTATCCCGCGCGAGGTCCGAGTAATTGACCACTTGCGATATCCGCAGTGCGCATGCACGCAGGAAGCGATTGAACTCCGGCAAGTCTGCAACCCGCAGCACATTGCGCACGTCGCGTTCGAGATAGGTAGCCACGTACGCCGGAAACCACAGATCGGGGTCGGCCCCGACGTGCAATTCTGGATACCCGCCGAGGAACAGGTAGCGAGATTCCTCGATCTCGCAGCCCGCCGCGAGCAGCTCAGCCCGCGCAAGTGTGTGCAGGTTCAGCACCGCGCAGCGCCCCGCCAGACTTTCCGACACGCCTTGCATCAGCGGGAACACTTGCGAGCCAGTCAATAGAAAGCGGCCAGGCGAGCGATCCTGGTCGATCCGGACCTTGAGATGACGCAGGAGCGACGGGGCGTACTGAATTTCGTCGATGATCACCGGCGACGGATAGGCCTCAAGCAAGGTGTCAGGTGCGGTGCGCGCGGCCTCCGCGTTCGCCGGGAGATCAAGTGTCAGGTAGGATGCGCCGGGATAGAGATGCCGCAGTAGCGAGGTCTTGCCGGTCTGTCTCGTGCCGGTTATCAGCACGGCGGGAAACTGCTGCGCCATCCGACGGACCAGAGGCTCGACTCCTCTTGCAATCCACATGCGGATAATATGCACTGTTCGTGCAAATCATGCAACTCACCCTTCACCCTCTCATATCGTCCAATGCCTCTGGTTGATCTGGTCTATTGGTTTGCACCATTGCTCACCAGTTCTTTCTTCGGCCGCCCTCGTTCACCCCGCCGAGCCACTCAGCGGGGTGCGCCATCGGCCACTCCTGCAACGGAACAGATTCGCACGTCCCGGCGCTGCTCCAGCGCCATGGCTCGGCTCGTTCGACGAGGTCTGCGCGTACCGGATTCCGTTCGACGTAGCGACAGACCGTGAGACCATACTCGCTCGGTTCAACGGGAAACGACTTAACCCGTCTTTGATGCACAGGCCCTGCTCCCATGGTATGCCGATACTGATGCCACCGTTGCAGATGCGTGAGGGCAAGCCAATGCATGAAGCGCGAGCGCACGCCGTCGTGTCGTGGCAGACGACGAGAGCCCTCCGTGCTCTACCCTGGGACGCCTTGTTGAACTGGCAACATACCCAGTCGGCGTCTCACGCTCCGAGAGGATGAATGCGAAGCGCTTCCCGCTTCGCCGCGATGCTTAACTCCCGATCAAGCCCCAAAAACATCACCGATGAAGGGACACGCTCGTGCAAGCTCAAGGCCGACGCTACATGCAGTGCATCATAACCACGCGATGCCGCTAAATCACCGGCACGTTCCACAAGCCGATCTGTAACCTCGACGGTCATATAGCGGGGCCATTCCTCTTCGAACGCATCGACGATGCGACGATACGCGTGAGGAGAGAACCGCGCCGCCCGGGCTTCAGCATAGGCAGCAGGGACGTGGCGACCGCTTCCGCCTCATCCACGGCAGCCGAGAGTTCTTGTGCCAGCGGCTCATCCACATAGAGCTTCACCAACGCGCTCGTATCCAAATACAGCATCATCGACGATCTTCCTTCACCATGTCGGACAGAGTTCGCCCACGGATCACCGGTCGCCGGCTCGCTCCACGAGGCTTACCCCCGCTCCAGCGCACCGCTCCTTCACGGAGCATTGGCTCAAAAGCCCGCTGGAGGCTCGAAGTGTTTACCGGAACTATTCGTGCCACAGACCGGCCTCGCTCCGTCACGATGATTTCCTCGCCGCCTGGACCCGCTTGAAATAACCGCTCAATCGATCCTTGAGTTCGCAGACGCCGACCTGTGACATCGCACCCTCCTCCTCAACAGAACGAGGCTACAAAATGGACTCGTTGTGGCCACAAATAAAATAGGAGTCTCTTCCAATACAACGCGTGAAGCCAACGGGTCTTGCCATCGCACATTGGCCCTCATTCGTTCGCCTGGCGGAGATAGTGCCCATGGTTCGTTCAGGCTATGGTGTTGGAGGATTCTGAATGCTCGCCAGCAGTCGCTCAAGATGCTCGACGATCCGCTCGGCCGTCTTGCCATCCCATTTCGGAGGAATCGCGCCTTGTTTCCACTGGCCGGCCATCAATCGCGCCAGCGCCGGAGGAAGGTTGCTTGGATCGGTTCCAATAAGTTCATTCGTTCCAATCGTGATGGTCTCGGGACGCTCTGTGTTGTCGCGCAGGGTCAAGACTGGTGACCTACGGATATTCTTGAGTCGCTCTTGGCTCTCTGTGAAAAATCGCCGGAGATTATCCCACCTGTGGCCAGATCTTGCGATTTAAAGCGGCTGGAATCCTTCAAGCTTTAATGCTGCTTGATCAAATGTGACGGTCGCATCGCAGCCGGCTAGCCGATTGGTAGCTCCCAGCAAGCAATCCGCATAGTCCGCCTTTCCCTTCTGATACAGGCGAAAGGCAGTCCACGCTGACTGCGCATCCTCAATCTTGAGCTGGCTGGTGCGCAACAGCTTCTCTAATACGGCCACTATAGTGTCTTTGGGATACCCGTAGGCGCTTTCCAGTACCCAGACGAGTTCACAGAGAACGATACGATTGATAAACCCAGGATCGTCGCGCGTACATTGCTTTGTGATGACCTGCGTGGCCGCGCGTGATTGGCTGAGATCGTCCTGCACCAAGTGTCTGACCAGAACATTCGTGTCGATTCCGATCATCGCCGCCCCCCCCGCTTGCGAATCGCTTGGTTCATCGCGGCCACGCTGACCGGCTTCGCCGGCCGCTTGAGTATCCCCGCGAGTTCCGACGCATCGACACTCGCCGGCAACACGAGCACTCGCCCGTCCTCATCAATGACGAACTCCAGGCGATCCCCCGGATGGAGATTGAGTCGTTTCCGCACATCCTTCGGTATGGTGGTCTGGCCCTTGCTTGTCAACGTCGATGTGGACATCACGTCTCCTTACAATAAGTGCTTATCATTACACTACAGTAATGACTTATGAAGCGCAAGGCCAGCGTGAGTACACTTCACCATGCTGAAAATGTTCTGCTGCCTGTCTGAAGAGGCCCATTCCCTGTTCATATGCTTCCTGTCCGTCCCGTGCTCCTGTCGATGCGGGGGCTTCGATTACCTGTAGTCGTACCTCCTGAATCGAGGCACTGCCTGGATCTTCCGACGAAACTTGCTGTGAGGTTGGATGCTTCTCTTGGGTCAGGTGCGCAGCGTTGGGTTCGTTCACGGTCCGGTTTCCTGCAGGCGACAACAACAACTGACGTGATATTCGAAAATCTTGGGCCATTCAAGGTGGTTTCTGAACTCGTTAGGTTTCAACGTCTTTGGACTTTCTCTATCGACGTGAAAGATGGGAAGCTGTGCTGACTTTTATAGGTTCGTGCAAATTTGGTCCCGCGGGCAGCGGGAAGCAAATGGGGGGAGGCAAAAAGAGAGGTTGAGGCTGGAGGTTAGAGGCGAAAGGTTGACGGCTGAAGACTGAGAACGAATGAAGACTGGGGAGGCTCCTGAATTCAAAGCGGCCTCAGGCCTCTCGCCTCCAACTACACATGCTCAGGATGCACGGAGGTACTGCGTCCAATCGAGGGTCTGCAATCGGAGAATCGGTTTCATCGCTTCGAAGTCAGTATCGCAGTGAATCAACGTGACCTGGTGCTTCATCGCGATTGTGGCGATCAGACAATCCGCTGCAGAGGGAGATACCCCGTGTCTTCTAAGACGCCCGGCTAAGTCCCAGGCGGTGTCCCACCACTCCGGGTTGAACGGGAGCCGGGGCACCGGCGTAAACCACTGGAGGAGACTGGAGGGCTGCTCGGACTTGACTAGCCCCGTCATCAGTTCAAGAAGAATCCACTCCGTGACGGTCGTCTGTCCATCGACGATCAAGGGTTTGAGTCTGGCTTGGATCTCGGCATTCCCCGTCGGACGAAGTGCATGGATCCAAATGGAGGTATCAACGAGATACATGGGAGGGCCGTTTGTGCCGCTGGGAACGGAGCTGGCCAGGCGTCAGATCGAGAGGAATCGTGCCCAGCGCATTAGCCAATTTTTGCAACTGGCTGTGCTGAATGACCGTGCGGAGACTTGCCTCCACCGTGCCTTTTATCGTGTCTGTACCAAGCGTCTTCTGCGCTTGGCGCAAGAGTTGCTGATCGATTTCAATCGTGGTCTTCATGGTGTTGTCCCCCGTTCTCAGGCTATTTACACACATACGATAACCTGTATCGATATGGGTGTCAATTGAAGAGGCACCCATATCGAGGAAGGTTGGAGGAGGGAAGGTGTGAGGATGGAGCCACGACGGGAGAGGCTCCTGAATTCTGATCGGTCTCAAACCTCACCCCTCCCACCTCACGCAACTCATTCCCTCGACCTCAACCTTCTTCCACCGCTTCGGCCTCGCTTGGACTAGGCGCATCCCGCTTGGCCGACCAACATCACGAACGAAAAGGAGAATGGCGTGGCTAGAATGTGACTTCTCGAAGATTTCGGCGATTGGCAGAAAACCACTGCATCGTCTTCTTGAGTCCTTCCCGGAGTGTGTGTTTCGCTTGAAAACCAAAGAGTTCTTTGGCCCGGCTGACATCCAGGCACCGTCGAGGCTGCCCGTTGGGCTTGGTGGTGTCCCATTCGATCTGCCCTGTAAAACCGGCTTCCGCAGCAATCATGGTGGCGAGGTTGCGAATCGTAACTTCTTCCCCTGTCCCCAGATTGACTGGTAGACTTCCTTCGTAGTGCTCAGCTGCGCGAAGGATCCCTTCCGCGGCATCTTCAACATACAAAAACTCCCGGGTTGGAGATCCATCTCCCCACAATGTGAGCGTGGCGTGGCCGGCTTCTTTGGCTACCACACATTTGCGTATTAACGCTGGAATGACGTGAGACGTTGCCAGATCAAAGTTATCGCGAGGGCCATAGAGATTCACCGGGAATAACACGATTGAATTGAACCCATACTGCTCGCGATAGGCCTGCGACTGCACCAGCATCATCTTTTTGGCGAGACCGTACGGTGCGTTGGTCTCTTCGGGATATCCGTTCCAGATGTCGTCCTCTTTAAAAGGAATGGAGGCAAACTTGGGGTAGGCGCAGATGGTGCCCAACGCCACAAATTTCTTCAGCCCCCGTTCGCGCCCGACTTCTATAAGTTGAGCACCCATCATCAGGTTGTCGTAGAAGAACTTTCCCGGGTTGGCTTGGTTCGCGCCAATCCCTCCAACCCGTGCGGCCAGATGAATGACCATATCCGGCGCACTATCGCTATACAGCTGCTTCACGGCGTCCATGTGTACAAGATCGTAGTCTGTGCTGCGAGGTACGATAATGTCTCGGCAGCCATTTGTCCGCAGCTGTTCCACAACGAACGATCCCAAAAAGCCTGCTCCGCCCGTAACGACAACGCGTTTCTCGTTCCAAAATGATGTCATAGTTACCTGAGTGCCTCCAGTTTGTCCGCCTTAGGTTTTCTTCCGAGTCCCATCCAATTTTTCTTTTTCTGCAACCAGGTCAGCATCCACCATCATCGCGATCAACTCGTGGAACCGCACCTTCGGTTCCCAGCCAAGTTCTTTCTTCGCTTTGCTTGCATCGCCGATCAGAAGATCCACCTCGGTCGGACGATAGTACTTCTGATCGATCTTGACATGTTTCTTCCAATCCAGTTGCAGACGGTCGAACGTCAACTCGAGCATTTCCTTGACGGTATGCGTTTCGCCGGTGGCAATGACGAAATCGTCGGGGGTCTTCACCTGCAACATCATCCACATGGCTTCGATGTAGTCGCCGGCGAAACCCCAATCACGCTTCGCATCGAGATTTCCCAGGAACAGATCCTGTTGCACACCCAACTTGATGCGGGCCGCGGCTTTCGTGATCTTGCGCGTCACAAACGTCTCGCCGCGCCGCGGCGATTCATGGTTGAACAAAATGCCGTTACAGGCGAAGAGGCCGTAGGCCTCCCGATAATTCACCGTCACCCAGTAGGAATAAACCTTGGCTGCTCCATACGGACTGCGGGGATAGAATGGAGTGGTTTCGCGCTGAGGGACGTCCTGCACCTTGCCAAACATTTCGCTGGACGAGGCTTGATAAAACTTCGGCTTCAGCCCTGACTCACGAATGGCTTCCAGGAGGCGGATCGTTCCGAGTCCGGTAATCTCGCCGGTGTACTCGGGAATGTCAAAACTCACACGCACGTGACTTTGCGCTCCCAGGTTGTAAATTTCATCGGGCTGGATTGTTCGGATAATGCGGTTCAGCGAACTCGCGTCGTTGAGGTCTCCATATACTAAATGGAGCCGTCGATGCGGAACATGCGGGTCTTCGTAAATGGGGTCGATCCGTCCCGTATTGAACGAACTCGATCGTCGAATAATCCCATAGACCTCATAGCCCTTCCCCAGAAGAAATTCGGCCAGATACGATCCATCCTGCCCTGTAATACCACTGATCAACGCTTTTTTCACAAGCATACTCCTAGGTTGTGCCGGGATAACATGGACGGATTATGTCTTGATTACACAATGTTGTCTACAAGCTGCACACTTCCGATCGAACCATGGATCACGGCTTATTCTTGCACAGAACCTTCTCCGCGCATTAGAATGCCCTGGTCCATGTAACGCGTGATCTGTGGTCGGTCTCCAAGACTTATGACGATACGTCGGAGCATCATATTCGCCTATATCCTGTGCGGCACCTTTTTGGTGGCCCACATCATCAACGCCGTGATTGCGGAGGCCTTGTCTGTTCCGAGCGGATCGGCGCGCCCATTACCAGGGACGGACCGAGAAGATGAAGCGAAGACTTCTGCTTCGGCAATGATTGTATCTATTCAAAAGAGTGGACTCTTTCCCCTTCCGCCTGATCCTGTGAGTGTGAGCGCAACTGGAGCCAGTGCGTCGGCGCCTCCCCGCGCACCGTTAAATCTAGCGTCAAAGCTCAAGCTGCTGGGGGTGGTGATGGGCGACTATGAAGGGGTCTCGGCGATTGTTGAAGAACTGTCGAGCAAACGCCAACTATTTTTTCGGTTGCACGACCACATCCCCGATATCGGTGAGATCAGTGAAATCCGTCGGGACGGGATGGTTGTTCGACAGGGCGACCAACAAGAGCTCCTTGAACTCGCAGTCTCGCAGATCGAGAAGCCTCCGTCTGCTCTAGTGCCCACAGCAATAGCTGTTCCTCCAGGACTTGCGAGTCCAACGCGTACGGTCCTCGATCGAAGAGTCGTTGAGCAAGCTATGGATGATCTGCCCAAACTATTGTCCCAGGCGAGAGCCGTGCCAAACCTCGTGAATGGAGCGATGAACGGGTTCCGCCTAGACTACATCGCACCGTCCAGTTTTTATGAGAAAATCGGTTTGAAATACGGGGATGTCCTCCAGCAGGTCAATGGCGTGGACATTCGTGACCCTGGCACGATCCTCACACTCTTCCAACAGCTTCGCAACGAACGCGCCGTGAAGCTCGACGTCTTGCGCAACAATCAGCGCACAACCATGAACTTCGAAATTCGCTAAGGGTATTACTCCCTTCCCAATACCCTCTCCCCGACCATCTCAGCCATGTCCTCGGATTTCTTCATCGAGATACGCTCTAGGGAGCCTGTCCGACAGTGCCTTCGTGACGAGGCGAAAGAGATGCGGTCAGATGCGAGGCCGCAGGCCTGGAAAAACCGGAGGCGTATTCGCTGGAATACGTTGAGGATTTTTTCGGGCCGAGTACGACGCAGATGGTCGCAGATCGTTCGCCGCAGTAGAATGGTCAATGTCGGACCGGCTCCCAGGCTCAGACGAGGGACGACCCTCCTGTCAGCAGAAAATACCCCGCATTGTAGATGATATGTAGTGCGAGTGGAGGAAGGACAGAACCAGAACGATCACGCAGAACCCCAAACAGCAGCGAGGGAAACAACGTCAACAAGGCCCACGGAAGCGAATGCGTCGCAAGGTGCGCGCCAGAAAATACTGCCGACGTCAGAAGATTAGCGATGCTGATTCCGACGAACGATTGCCGCCCCCATCCATGAGTGAATAACCATCCTTGCAAACATCCTCGAAACAAGAGCTCTTCAACAGTCGGCTGCCACAGCACTACCACAAGGAACGATAGTGAGAATATGTGCGGCCACGGCAAGGGTTGGACGACCGCCAGGAGCGGCAACACGAGCCAAACGGCTGCACCCATGGCCAGCGCGGAAAGAAAAACTGGAGACCGATAAAAAGCTGGTGCCGCCTTGAGGCCAAACCGCTCGCACAGGACCGACAGGATATGGGAGGTCGTGGTGCTCACATCTCACCGAGGTTCCCGGGGACGCCCCAGGAAACCTCAGCAGATGAGTGACGTGGTTGAGTATCTGTCACGTGACTACAATCGACGCCGACTTCTCCAGACCAGTGTCCCAATGGTCATAAGCAGTATAATCGGCATCAGGGCATCGTTCGAGCCGGCCTGAGCAAGCGTGCACCCACCACCTCCAGCTGAAGGGGTGCTGGCATTGCTAGCGCCGGCAAGGGCGTCGAAGGTCGCCGTCGCCGAGGCTGCGGTACTCACGACACAGCTGCCTGTGCCTGTGCAGCCAGAGCCGCTCCAGCCGGTAAAGGTCGCCCCCCCATCCGCTGTCGCTGTCAGCGTCACGGTGGTATTATTGAAAAAATTCGCACTGCAGATCGCGCCGCACTCGACGCCCGTCGGCGCTGAGACCACTTTCCCGGTGCCAGTCCCTCCTTTAAGAATCGTCACCGTAAAAGTTCCCGGAGGCGGCAGGACGTTAAACGTCGCTGTCACGGTCACCGTGCTGGCCACTTGACAGATACCGGTTCCTGTACAACCACCGCTCCAGCCGGCAAAGATTGACCCCGCAGTCGGTCTGGGCGTCAATCTCACGGTCGTCCCGCCAGAGTACGTCCCGATACAGTCCCCACCGCAATCGATCCCCGTGGGATTCGATGTGACCGAGCCTGCCCCGGTCCCGTTCTTATTAACCGTTACAGTGATTTGTTGGGGCGGTATCACGGTAAAGGTCGCCGTCACAGTAACACTCGCCGATACCACACAGGCGCCGGCGCCTGCACAACCACCGCCGTTCCAACCGGTAAAGACAGAGCCGGCATCAGCTGCCGCAGTCAATGTCACACGCGTCCCGCCAGGATAGGTCCCGGTACAGTCTGCGCCACAAGTAATCCCAGCTGGGACAGAGGTAACAGTGCCCGCTCCCGTGCCATTTTTATTGACGGCGACCGTGAACGGAGCAGGCGCCAGGAGATTAAAAGTTGCCGTGACAGTGGCAGTCGTTGACACGACGCAGCCACCGGTTCCGCTACACCCACCGCCGCTCCATCCGGTGAACAGAGACCCAGCGCCTGGCGTCGCTGTCAAGGTTACGGTGGTACCACCAGAGAAGCGTTCGTTACAGTCACCCCCGCAATTGATCCCGGCTGGAGTGGACGCGACCGTTCCAGTCCCTGTGCCGTTCTTGGCAACCATCACAGTAAACGTCGGAGCGATGGAGTTCAGCGCATTGAACGCATTCAGCCGGCGGCCACTCGACACTTTATCCTTCAGAAGCGGAGAGGCCTCGCCGGTGTTCAGAATTGCATTTCTGATCTGCGCCACCGTCAAGTTCGGGTTGATGGATAGGAGAAGGCCGACGACCCCCGTGACATGAGGCGTCGCCATCGAAGTGCCGGATAAGAACTGATAGTCGTTCGTGGCACTCGGCGTGCCGGACACACAATAGGCTCGCACATCGTCTAGATACACTCCGTCATCGACAATGCTGGAGTTAGAAACAAATTCAAAACGATACTGGACATTGGGCTTCCGATCCGGCAGCTCTGCCATGGTAAAACGGTCGAACCTTCCATCTGTCGTACCGGTCCAGCCACTCTCATTGGACCACTTATTAACACCGCCGTCATCGGAGACGTCGGTCTGAATTCCATCACCACCAATTTTTTCTGTTGTCTCTTGTGTTGCCAGGCGTAGCAGACTTTCGAGCCGACAACCACGCTGTCCCGCCGTGCTGAAAACTGGGCCGGTCGCCGAGGAGAATGTGTCGTTGAGATAATTTCCAGCGGGGCTATCGGTCATGCTCGTGGAGGGGCTGGAGGATAGGGTATTGGTGAATCCCCACGAGTTGTTGGTGCCGATAAACGTATAGCCCAATCCCATAGGATTCGAGTCAAAGTTATGGAGAAACAGATCTCTCGTATTGCTGGTGGGCTCGGTGCTGTTGATGTCGACTCCCGGAGCCGCAATCTGCACCGAGGTGGCGCCGAAATTCGAGAAAGCAGCTATGGCGCCTTTTTGATCAATCGCTGCCACAGCAATTACATTCGGCAATGCCGACCCACACTTGGTTGTACTATAACTGGCGGGGAAAATAGGGTTGGCATCGTTGTCCGGACCGAGCTTATCGAGATTACCCGCTGCGGCGAGCACCATCACACCAGCCGCATTCGCATCACTGAGTGCATTATATTCCAACTGACTGCAGTCACCTCGACGGGTAAAACTGGCATTGATCACACGAGCACCATTACGAACCGCATACCTGATGGCCTCAGCGATAGCACTGCTCGGCAAACCGCCATCCACGCCGCCCGCTTTCAGTGCCATGAGTTTTACTGTGTGCATGACTCCGGTGACGCCGGAATTGTTGTTGCCGACTGCGCCAATCGTGCCCGCAACGTGGGTGCCGTGGCCGCGATTGCCCCCGGTGGTGTCGGCCGTCAAGTCAATCGGATCCATCGGCTCGCTGTCGCCGGAGCGAAAGTCGTAGCCGAAGACATCATCCACAAACCCATTGTTATCATTATCGATGCCGTCATTGGGGATTTCCCCCGGATTCCTCCACATGTTGGCAGCCAGATCAGGATGATCATAGGCAATGCCGGTGTCGATGACCGCGATGATCACGTTGGAGCTGCCGGTGGTGATATCCCAGGCCTCTGGCGCATCGATATCAACATCCACCGTGCCGACAGTCCCATTAACGGTCTGGCCCGTATTGTGAAGGCCCCACAACGACGTTCGGAACTGCGTGTCGTTTGGAATGGCGGCTAGCTGATGAATATAGTTCGGCTCGGCATATTCGACGGCGGAACTGTGGCGATATTTCTCCAGTGCATGTTCCACGCTCTCGCCCTTCTCCAATCTCACACGTTGGAGTCTTTCCTCACCACCGGCCGTGGACTTGATCATCTGCCCCCCTGCCGCCGCGATCGTGGCTTTAGAGGCGCTGTCTAGAAACTTGACGATCACTTCTCCCGGTACGTATTGCGCCGGTTCCACCGAGCTCCCAGTCACTCGATTGAACCCTCTATTCGCTTGTGTAGTATCGGCGGTGCCGACGTCATTCCAAAGCCACAATGAACCGACCGAACAGGCCAACGCGAATGCGCCTACGCGTATCCAGAGTGATCGCATGGTGAATCTACTGCTCGGTGTGTGAAAGCAGGTTTGGCTCGGCATATTCAACCTCCTGGAATGCAGATAATCGCGTCACCACTCTCTCAACCGTTTCTTTGTTCACAATTCGAACATGGTGAACGCCCAGATCTTTCATCAGGGCAATCCGTTCTGTTCCACATTCTTTCAGAATGGCATCCATACGTTCCTGAGACACGGACGGCTTGAACTTTACCAAGGCTTCACCCGAAACGAATCCCCGTTTCATCTTGGTGACTGTGGGTGATTCCGTCCTGCTTGTTGGTTGAGGATCCTTAGTCTCGCAAGCAGTGACGGTCAGGGTCGTGCCTGTGGCAAGCACACTCAGAAGGAGAAAGGCACGAGTACCGCCTGAGAGCAGAGATGGTGTGCTCATTGATCGCGGGTAACAGTATCGACACCATTACCTCAAAGATTTACCGGCACCATATACCAGCTAAACAAGGAATTCATACCTCTTTTTTTTGAGGGAAGGTCATGCTCTCACAAGAGACCTTACTGTGACCCTTCAACCAACCGGATCAGTTCACGCAAGAACGTCTATTCTGGAAATGAAAACCATTAAGATCTTCTAGCGATTGGCACGACCTGAGTCGTTTGGACGACACCGCGCCCTCTATCTGAGTGTGAGACTCCCACCCTAGATTGGATGGAAAGCCGTATGGATGGCCCATCGGTGGAATCGCTCCATCCTTGTCATCTATGGATTGGAGGAGTATTCTTTCAACTTCAGCCGGTTAGGGTATTACTCCGAACCGACCGGCTTTCTCAGAAGTGAACCATCTAAATGGTGTTCAGTGGCACATGACGAACAGAATGGTCGTCCGCTATTAGGCGGGATACTCGAAGACAAATTCGGCTTGTCCGAAGCCAAACTGCTTGAGGCGATGAACCTCCAGGCGACCAAAGGTGGACGCATCGGAGAAATCTTGGTCCGGACCCGGGCGATCACCGAAGAGCAACTCCTCCAGGCGCTTGCCATTCAATTTGATCTTCCCTGGCTCTCGCATCTGGATGTGAGCCAGGTGGACCATGAATGGGTCAGGAAAGTTCCGATTCACTTTGCCCGCCGCTATCACGTGCTCCCTCTCAAGACAGAGAATGGATCTGTGCTTGTAGCGACAACTGATCCCATGGAGACGGCCGCGTTGGACGACCTCCGCCTCTTGCTCGGCCTCCCAATCACACCGGTGCTGACCAGTAGTCTCTCGCTTCTGGCCTGCTTGAATCGGGTCTATGACGAAGCGGCAAGCCCTGCAGGCGCGGAGCAAGTGATGGAAGATATCGCCGCCAGTGAGAGCTTGGAGCAGATTGCTCATGAGTTGGATGAGCCACAGGATCTCCTCGATGCCACCGATGAAGCGCCCATTATTCGGTTAGTCAACTCCGTGCTTTTCCAGGCGGTCAGACAGCGTGCGAGCGATATTCATTTCGAATCGTTCGAACGTGGTCTGGTCGTGCGGTATCGCATCGACGGAGTGCTCTATCCGGTCCTCACACCACCCAAACATCTGCAGGCGAGTATTATCGCGCGGTTGAAGATCATGTCGGGTCTGAACATCGCAGAGAAGCGATTGCCTCAAGATGGGCGATTTCGGATCAGGACGGCGGGGAAGGATGTGGATCTGCGTGTCTCAGTGCTACCAACCTCACATGGGGAACGGGTCGTTCTACGGTTATTGGAGAAAGAGAACCGTCTGCTGAATCTGTCGGAGATGGGATTTACGGAGAACAGGTTGGGGATCATCCAACAATTGATCCAGTTGTCGCACGGCATCATTCTCGTGACCGGACCGACAGGGAGCGGGAAGACGACGACACTCTATGCGGCGTTGACGCAGATTAATGCCCCGGATAAGAATATTATTACCGTCGAAGACCCGGTGGAATATCAGCTGCTCGGCGTGGGCCAGATGCAGGTGAATCCCAAGATCAACCTGACGTTCGCCGCAGGGCTTCGGTCTATTCTCAGGCAAGATCCCGATGTCATCATGATCGGCGAAATCCGGGACCGTGAAACTGCCGAAATCGCAATTCATGCCTCGCTCACAGGGCACTTAGTCTTCTCCACGCTCCATACCAACGATGCCGCAAGCGCCGCCACCAGACTGATCGACATGGGCATCGAACCGTTTCTCGTCGCCTCCTCAGTCGTCGCCGTCTTAGCCCAACGCTTGTTACGACAGGTCTGTTCGGACTGCAAGCAGCCTTATCACCCAGATGATGAAGAACTGATTCGCCTCGGTATCGTTCCACCGAGGGTACGGCCCACCTTCTATCGTGGCGCCGGATGTCCAGCCTGTTCCCAAACCGGTTATCGAGGCCGAACAGGTATTTTTGAACTCCTTGTGCTGGACGATGAGATCCGCCGTCTCATCGGCAACAAGGCAGACGCGGGATTAATTCGCCAAGCCGCGACGGCGAAAGGGATGGTGACCTTGAAAGATGAAGGGGCGGACAAGGTGTTTAATGGTGTCACCACGACGGAAGAATTGATGCGGGTGACCCAACAGGAAATCGAGATCTAGCAGGATGCCCGTCTATCACTATACAGGCTATCGAAACGACGGTGGAGCGGCGACCGGCATTATCGATGCCGAGAGTCCGAAAGTTGCACGCGTAAAATTGCGCAAGGTCGGTGTGTTTCCCACCGATATGGTAGAGCAAGGCTTGGCCACGACCGGCCCATCCACAAGCACGTCTGTCCGATCTACTGCTGGAATTGGACGCGCCCCTGCCCTCAGCACAACCGATGTGGCGATGATGACCAGGCAGTTGGCGACCTTGCTGGTCGCAGGACTGCCGCTGGTCGAGGCCCTCGGGGTCATGGTCGATCAAACCGAGAAGAAGCCCGTCAAAAGCCTCATGGCCGATATCCGCGAAGAGATCCGTGGAGGGGCATC
>Ga0163144_10009582_pt1 | contig 20781 bp, 20 predicted proteins | sample OliLak19BULKMAT1_FD_123175 | JGI IMG/M metagenome (GOLD analysis project Ga0163144, IMG submission 123175) | Freshwater microbial mat bacterial communities from Lake Vanda, McMurdo Dry Valleys, Antarctica - Oligotrophic Lake LV.19.BULKMAT1 | ecosystem: Environmental > Aquatic > Freshwater >... | reverse complement strand
TCGCCATGGGAGGAGGGGTTGGGCTGGGCCATGGCGGAGCGTAGTGCGCTTAGGTTAGGGGCATCGCATGGGGGGGTTGAGCGATGGTGCAAGGCTCTTCGGGCAGGTCGGCCTGCCCTGCGGGCGTTGGCGGAATCGAAACGAGCCGTTGCCCCACGACGATTTATTGGTGAGACTGGACCGGCAGAGACTTCGTTTATGGAGCACTGATTAAAACGGTGGGGGCGGGGGAAACTGCAGCGGCTGCGACGACTCGCTTCATGTAACAATACACTCGCCCATAATGGGGGCAAACGCATTCGAGTGTCGCGTGTGAAAAGTCGGCGTTTACACCATCTTTTGTACTCCACCGTCCGTCATTAAGTTGCCTTGCCGCGTGTTCCCAACGATTATCGTCCTTGACGTAAATGGCCACCTTTTCGTATCCTGGTTCAACGCGGGTGCTGTCGCATTTCACAAATCCCTCGTGTGCTAATGCGGCTTCAAGCTCCTCAACCTGCCCAATCCGGCTCTCAACCCGGTCTATTGGCCAGTAATAGCCCTCGTCTTCAGATTCAGCGTCGCTCCACCATCGATCGTTGGTACCAACAGCGTGCGCGATGCAGTTGTACTCCGAAGTTTTCGAGCTTGTCTTTTCAAATCCGACAGATTGGAGTTTGGGGAAAGCCGTCCGCCAATACTCGTACTTTGTGTCGTCCCCAATCATTGCCGGCTGTTCCACCAAGTGACCCACGCAGCCGCCATCTCTGGGAGTTTTCCCCTGCTTTCTTCGGGAACTACGTTCTTAGCACCGGTTATGCGGGCCAGCGCCCGAAACCAATGTTCCGGCTTTCGGTTCAACTCCTCGATAACGTAAGGAACCACGTCCCATCCCAAATCTATAACTTGCTGGTACGCGGGATGCTCGCACATTCTGTGCAAATCACCGCGTGGGCGATCACGATACCACTCGTCTGCGAGTGATCTAAAACGCCGCGCAATCTCTTCAGTTGGGTGAAAGGTCCGAGTCGTTGCAGCTGACGTCGCCGTGTGGTAGATACAAAACTTGCTCTGAACGATTAGATACCATTCCAAATCTCTTGGGTTCCGCATTTCCAACATCGCAGGCCCGAAGGAGGTCTGGCAATAGCTTGCGAACGACCTCACACCATCGCTCGATGCCGAATATGGTCGATTCGAGAGATAGACCTTGGATGTGATTGGAAGATCGGCAATCATTGGATTCTCTCTTCGCTCTCTGCTCGTTTAACCGAAACGCCCGCCGCCATTTTGGCTCGCATACTAAGTAGACGACGCTGGTCAATCAGTTTGTCACCAAGCCATTTATACACCATCGTCGCAGTCGCATGGTCCATAACCATCGTGGCCTCGACTTCGCGAAAAATGCAGTTGCGACTCTCGACTGTCATCGGCAGGGCAACCAACTGCCCCGTGGGACTAACGTCGTATTCTTCGACCTTTGGGATGGGAGACCGTTCGCTAAAAACCGACATTACGATAGAGATGCCGTCTGGTGCAATACCGCCGTGTGCGCCATCCACGTGAATGGTGCGGAAGTAGTTACTCTTTTCGTACTCGAAACGTAACTTCGTCGGGATCTCACCAGAGCCACTTGGTTCGCTGAGTTCTTTTTCTGGTTCGTCCATGCGATGTCCCTTCGTCGTTCTCATAAACTGTAGCACTTCCGCTACGAAGGTTAACCAAGATGAAGTCTCCAGTCAAACACGACGCTCGGACACACGACAAAGACGGCGATCTGGGGCAATTCAAAGACCCTATAAAGCTATTGATCGTCACTAAGTCTTTGGGTGGTCAGACAAATGTCGCGGCTTTTAGTGCGTACCCTGTTGGTTACGGGCGGAAGAGGTTATTGACGGGTGGGCTGGAATCGGGGGTGAGCTTACGTCCGTCTCGCGATGCGAATGCATGGAGCCTGCTAACTGGTTACATAACGCGCGGTTTTCGCCAGAGGCTTCGGGTGGTGGGGCAGATGCGCCATCGGGCGATTTGGCGAGCGCGGATGTGCAGCTTGTCAGTAGGGCTAAACAGGGGGATCAGGTCGCGCTGGGCCAACTTCTGTGCAAGCACCTGCCGCGGATTTATAACCATTGCAAACGAATAGTCCGCGACCCGCTTTTGGCGGAGGATCTTGCGAACGACACCGTGGTAAAGCTGATCGAGGGCCTGCCGCGGTTTGATGGCCGGGCGCAGTTTTCAACTTGGATGACGACGATCTTACTGAACGTGTGCAGATCGCATTTGCGTAAGGAGAAGGTGCGTCGCCATTCGAGTCTAGATGCCCCGAGCTCGTTCGGTAAAGGTTCGCAAGATGGGACGAGTTTTGGAGCGAATTTACCCGGCCAATCGGAACTTGACCCTGCGTTGCGCATCCGAACGGATGAGGACCAGCGTCGGCTTCGAGATGCGTTGGATCACCTCACCGAAGAACAGCGGGAACTGATCCTACTAGCGGATTTTCACGAGCATTCGTACGAGCAAATCGGCGCGTTGCTCCACATCGCGGTCGGGACGGTCAAAAGTCGGTTGTTCCGAGCGAGGCAGGCGTTGGCTGATGGATTTGAACGACCGTTCAACGCGGCTTCGGAGGGTGGATCGTCCCTCGAACTTGCAGGGGGAGATGGAGGGGGGATGGGTGCGCTGGAGGCTGATGTGAAGCCTGGGGCGAAACCTGATTTGAAGTTGGGAGTGACGCCCGTGCGGGGAAGGCGGTCGGCGGCCGATATGTGAGATGGCGTCGGGGTTAATAAAGTCAATAAGTAAGTTGGTCGAATGTGGTTGGTGAGTTAAGTTATGTCGTCTTTTAAGCCTAATTCTTCGGAACACCCGCGTACCTCGGAAGAGGTGGAGGGCGTTCTTATTGATTGGCTGGATGGCGCGGTTTCGGAGCTTGAAGCGCGGGCCGCGTTGGGGCGGTTGGGGGCTTCGGCAGAGCTGTTGGAGCCGCGGCTGGCGGTGATGCGTCGGGTGAAGAGTTTGATGCGCTCATCGGCGGAGAGCGCGGTTCCGGAGGCGTTGACGCAGCGGGTGAAGGCGACTATTGAGAATGCTGCGGTGGTAAAGATGGTGGGCGATGGGGAGAACGAGGCATCGTCGTCGCCGGCTGGCGGTTTGACGAGCGCGGGGGTTGCTGCGAAAGCCGCGAATGGTTACGTGAGCGGTCGGGCGGCGAGCGAGGGTGCTCCGGGCAGACTTCGGATTGCGGGAAGTTCACGCGAGTTTGGGGCGGTCGGCGGGACGGTCGGCGGGGCAGGGGGTGCATGGTTTGCGCTCGCGGCGTCGGTGGCGATCGCGGCGGTGGCGGGGATGATTAGTGTGCGCGGGAACTCTACTGGCGGGGCTGCGCGCGTGCTTATAAGTGGCTCAGAGATGAATGGTTCAGGGTTGGGTGTTGGGTTGGGTATTGGGAGCGAACTGCGGAGCGATTTAGCGAGTTCGGCAATCGCGATGGGGAAGGCACGCGAAGGTGTGGTGCCCTCCGTGCCGTTTGAGTCGGATAAGCGTGTTGCGGGGGCGGCGCTGGCTTCTGCCGCGAGCGAAAATAATATTACATTTGGTGAAAATAATAGTTTACCCGAGTCGGGCGCTTATGCGAGCTTGGCGATGGCCGCGTTGGGCGATGTGGGTGAGGCGTACGCGAAGACGGGCGAAGATACGACGATGGCGGCTGTGCCTGGGCAGGATGGGCTCGCGCTTCGGCTGGTGCTCGACCCGCGGCGAGCTTCGGAGCTTGCGCGTGAAGGGCGGCTGTTGGTGCGGGTTGTGTCTGAAAACTCGATGCCGCTGGTTCAGCCGCTGGCACCTTCTGATTCGCGGTGGCACGTTGAGGATGAAGTAACTCGCGCGATGCTTGAGGCGGTTCGGCCTTATTTTGCTGCGAGCACGGGCGTGGTTCCGCCGACGCAGGTTGGCCCCAATGAGGGGCGATTTCTGACCGAAGAGATGTACGGCCCGCCGGCATCGATCAGTGCGTCTCGAGAGGCGAGTTCGGCGTGGTTGAATGCGGACCAGCGCTCGGACCCGGCGACGTATGTTGTTCATCTCTCCTCGGGCTTTCAGACGCTGGATAGTTTACGTTCTGCGCTCATCGCCCAGCATCGGGGAAGTGTTTTGTTTGAAGAGCTGGCGCATTCGCTGCCGGCGGACGCTCGTGCCACTTCGACATATGGTGCCGATGAGGAGAACGGGGATGTTTCGGTGCCGGTGATTATTGAGGTTTACTAAGGATGGGCCTGGCGCGATTGCGAGAGGGCTGCCGCGAGTAAGTTGGGGCTTACGGCGATTAAGATAGGGCTTGGTGCGGTGGTTCACTTACGGTTCTTTCTAAGACGGGGTGTGATGAGGCGTGGAGGGTGGAGACGCCGCGGGTGTTTGCTGCGACTGGCCGGGTGTGGGCTGGTTGGGGGCGGGGGATAGGGGATAAAGGGGTGCCTGGACGAGTTACGAGTGGGTCTGGGGCCTTTGGTGGGGCCTTGCTACGGGTTCGGCTTGCCTACGCGTTGTGATGTGCTTCGCGGTGGGCTTTGCTTGGCTTAGCTCATACACTTACCCCATGACGGCTACCAAGGCCCGCCTTACTTAAATTAAGATGACCGATTGAGCGGCGGGGATGTTTGACCCACCGGCTCCGTGGACTCCCCGGGACTTTGCGCCGGGCGCTAGCGAAATATGAAGCTTCCGCGAATCGAACGATTCATTACGTTGTACCGAAGTGGCCTCTCGCGGGCTGTGGGCGGCGGTCGGTACGGGGCGTTGCGGCATCCGGGGGTGTTGATTGTGGGGGCTGGCATCGCATCTTTAGCGGTACACGCGGCGTTGCTGTTGGTGATTGACAAAATCAGGATTGGTGAGGTGAGGCTGAGTGATTCGGGCGGCGTAGCCGAGGGCGAGGATGCGCGGGCGACGACGGTGGTGACGCTCCCCTCGCGCCCGGTACCGGCGGCGCAGCCTCAACCGGCGAGTACGACGGATAGCACGCCGCCTAGCGAGCCAGTTAACTCGCCTGCGAGCGTGTTGCCCGAGCCTGTCTCTCCCCAAGAAGTTACATCGGCTCTCGCGCCCGTGGTTGAGGCTGCGCCCCCACCGGTGGCAAATGCTGAGACGGTGACGGTGTGGCCGGGTGGCATGGAGAGTGATAAGACGCCGCTTACAACGGACCTGGAAGATAATATTACTAGTGAAGTCGCGGCCGACCTCGCGGAGTTAAGTTCAGGCCCGGAAGTTGCAGCGGCGGTTGAAGCGCCTGCTGGGCCAGCGATTGCGCCTGGGGCCGCGCCGGTGTCGCTGGCGGGCGTAGAGGCGGGGCGGGCGGGGCGCATCGTGTACGCGGTGGATGCGGGGGGAGGGATGACATCGAGCTTAACTTATGTTAAGAGCGAGCTCATCCGGTCCATCTTAAGGTTGCAGAAGGAACAGTTCTTTCAGATCGTTGTGTTTCGCCAGCTCGTGACGGAGGTGGGGCCGACGGTGGAGGTATTCGATAGTGCGAGCGAGGTCGTGGCGGCGACGGAGGAGGCCAAAGCCGCGGCGGCGTCGTGGATTTGGGGTCTTGAGCCGGGGGGGCGGTCAAGCCCGTTGGTGGGTTTGCAGTCGTCGCTGGCACGCAGACCGGACCTCGTGTTTTTTCTGACGCGAAGCATCAAGCGGTCTGGCCCTGGCTCAGACTGGGCGGGGGGGCTTGAAGTAATATTACAAAGCCTGGACAAACTCAATCCGCGAGGGACGGACGGGCGGCGGTCAACTATAATTAAATGTTTGCAGTTTATTGACCACGACCCGACGGGCACGCTGCCAGCGATCGCGGCGGAGCACGGCGATGGGCCGGGATCATACCGCGTGATTACGCCCCGGTGAGGGCGGGGGGCGGGGGGGCACGCCTGCGATGAGGTAATATTACGACTTGCGGCTGGGGTCTGATACTGTGATCACTTCGCGATCGGCGGAGTTCGCGGGTGTCGAGGGAGTTTTGGTTCGGGAATCAGGGTAGAGAGAGTTCCAGAGATTGCCCATGCTGGCAAAGAACGTAACAGAGATGATCGCGACGATCATAAGCAGCGCATCGGCGAGCGTGCCGGTGCGGATGATCCAGATCAGCAGTGCAGCGACGACAACAAGGATGCCAGCGATCGTGTATTTCACGCTCTTATTATAGAGACGCGGCCCGGCACAGGTGCCGGGCCGCGTGTGTAGTTGGTGCGGGGGTGGTGGGGGAGTGGGGTTGGTTTATGCGAGAACGGCGGACCTGCCGACGCTGTGGTAGACGAAGCCTTGCTCTCTCATCTGTGAGGGGCGGTAGAGGTTGCGACCGTCAAAGATAACCTTTGATTTCATAAGCTTGGCGAGCTTGGTAAAGTCGGGGCTTTTGAAATCGTCCCAATCGGTGCAGATTACCAGTGCGTCGGCCCCGGCGACGGCCTCGTACATATCGTCGGTAATCTTGGCGGCTGGGCCAAGTTCTGCGCGGGCGTTCTCTCCGGCTACTGGGTCAAATCCCACGGCGGTTGCGCCATAGGAGACGGCCTTACGCATCAACGTAAGTGCAGGTGCTTCGCGGATGTCATCGGTGCGGGGCTTGAAGGCGATGCCCCAGAAGGCGATGGTCTTGCCCTGCAGGCCAGCAGGGCCACCGCCCACGCCGGTTTTGCCGCCGAAGTGATTTACGATTTTGTCGAAGAAGCGGTCGCGCTGCTTTTGATTTACCGCGTGCACGCTCTTTGAAAGGGTGGCTTCCATGCCCACTTTGTCGCCCATCATGATGCAGGCGAGTGTATCTTTGGGGAAGCAGGATCCGCCATAGCCCAGGCCGGGGTAAAGGAACTGCGTTCCGATGCGTTTATCCGAGCACATGCCCTCGCGGACCTTCTGAATGTCAGCTCCGTAGGCTTCGCAGAGGTTGGCCATTTCATTGATGAATGAAATTTTGGTGGCGAGAAAGTTGTTACTGGCGTACTTGACCATCTCGGCGCTCAGGACATCCATAATGTAAATAGGATGGCCGTTGCGTACGAAAGGATCGTAAAGCTGACGAAACATTTCGCCCGTGCGTTCGTCTTCAACGCCGACGACGACGCGGTCGGGCTTGTTGAAGTCGCTGATTGCATCGCCCTCTTTAAGGAACTCCGGGTTGTCAGCGACGGAGAAGGGGAGGTCGCCGACGATGGCCTTGATGCGGGCCTTTACTTCGAAAGTGGTGCCGACGGGGACGGTGCTTTTAACGACGATGACCTTGGCCTTTTGGCCCGCGCCAAGACCCTTGATCATGTGACCGATGTCGTCGGCGGCTTGGTAGACGTACTTGAGATCGCTGTGGCCGCGTTCGTCGCTGGGGGTGCCAACGCAGATGAAGACCATGTCCGCGTCTTTGTAGGCTGAGAGTTTGTCTAGGGTATAGACCAGTCGCCCGGCTGTGTTGTTGCGCTCCATGAGGTCGGTCAGGCCGGGCTCATAAATTGGGCACTCGCCTCGTTTTAGCTTTTCGATCTTCTTGGGATCGACATCAAGGCAGATGACATCGTTGCCGGTGTTCGCGAAGCAAACCCCAGTGACGAGCCCAACATAACCTGTACCCACCATCGTTAAACGCATGGAAACACTCCGGGAAAGAGCCGCGATGTGCATTGCTTCGCGGCGGAAAAACCTTGTCTGACTCTTCTGCACTCACCCTATTGAAGCGAGCCTAACAAAATGCAACCGCCGCTCTCGCCCCATGGGGGCCAAGTATAAGACACATCAAGCAGCAAGAATGATGAAGGCCAAGAGAAGAATCGGTACATTGTGAGGGTGGAGTGAGCAAGGAGTCGCACTCAGGAGCGGATGAACGAGGACCAGGGGAAGCGCGAGTGAGGGATGCCGCCAAGGGCCGCGTTGGCAAGCTACCTTTGAGCCCGATGGCCAAAAAACCTACCTATACGGCGCGAACCGCTGATAAACACGAACTTTACCAGCTGGCGGTTCAGGCCCCCGAGGCCGAGGTAGAGTTTGTAGGCAAGAATTTCAAGCGCTTGCGAGGGCGGCCAGCGAGGCTGGTCCGCGAAGATTTCTGCGGTACGGCGTACTCATCGTGCGGGTGGGTGGCGGCCCACCCGGAGAATCGGGCGGTGGGGGTAGACTTACACAAGCCTACGTTGTCGTGGGGTGAGAAACATAATCTTTCGAAGCTGACTGCCGAGCAGCGGTCGCGGGTAACGTTGCTGGCTCGTGATGTTCGCAGCCCTAACGCCGCGGCGTCGGGGGTGGACGCGGTGCTGGCGATGAACTTTTCGTATTGGATATTTTCAACGCGGGAGGGTCTTCGCGATTACTTTAAGTCGGTGCTAGGGTCGCTCGCGAAGGATGGGGTCTTTTTCCTGGATCATTACGGCGGTTATGATGCGTTCAGGGAGTACGAAGAGAATCGTAAGCTCAAGGGATTTACTTACGTGTGGGATCAGGCGCATTACGACCCCATTACGGGGAACAAGGTCTGTCATATTCATTTTAAGTTCCCGGACGGGACGAAGATGCACCGCGCGTTTTCATATACGTGGCGGCTGTGGACGTTGCCAGAAATTCAAGAGGTGCTGCACGAAGCGGGGTTCAAGAACGTTACGGTGTTTTGGGAGGGTGCCGACGGCAAGGGTGGGGGGAACGGGGTTTTTAAGCCCGCGAAGAAGGGCGATGCGGATGCGAGTTATATCTGTTATCTGGCGGCGTACTCGTGAGCTAGGTGTAGGAGCACCAGGCTGAGGGGCAGTCTCGTTAAGATAGTATTAAGGAGGATCCGCCGGGAGATCTGGGGTGGGAAAATACCCTGCGGGACGCATGGCGGTACGGGGGATCTACGTCTACGTGGAAGATACTGGATACAGTCTTCGCGAGAGATTCAAAAGTGCATCGGCGTGTGTTGTTACGCCGGGCTTGTCAGCCCGGGTAGCGCGTTGATGCAACTTTTGCGGCATTCTAACCTGACCGGGCGGCGCGAGCCGCGGGGTTAAGAGGAGAGATTGAGATGAAACTTACAGCGTTCTTTATTGCATCGCTCAGCGCGTGCGCTTGGGCCATCGTAATTCCTGCGTCGTCCAAGGCTGGCTCCATTCCGGCCCAACCGGGGACGGGCGTGGGTTCCACCGTTTGGTTTGGTGGGGTGAACACCTCGGCGGACGCGCTGGCGTTTACACAGGCTAACGCCGCGGCGGGTACTTTCTTCAGCACGAGCATCGACTATCCGCGTGGAAGTAGTGGCAGCACCAGCGATGGAACGCTAGCTGAGTTCCTTGCAGATGATGGGGCGTCTGCGAACTTCGATCTTACTCGCTCTGTCTTCTCAAACATCTTTATCTTTGACGGTTTTCTCGCCTTTCGCGAGGCAGGTGAACATAGCTTCGGAGTCGGTTCTGACGATGGATTTATTCTTACGATTGGCGGGGTGCTGATCGGGTCAGGTAACGACCGCCCGGTTGGGTTCTCGTGGTTCTCGCTCGAAGTCGCGGAGCCGGGACTTTACCCGTTCAATCTGCTTTACTACGCGAACTCCAACGGACTTTCGGGCGTGGAAATCGCTCAAGACCTCGCGGCGGGGGGCCGTCCGGTTGCAACCGCGGACCTTTATAGCCAAGTGCCTGGCCCCGGCGTGGTCGTCGGCGCAGCTGCGCTCGCGGGGCTGACGGCTCTTCGGCGTCGCCGTCGCTGAAGCGGGTGGTAGAACATATGTAAACTGGCGGTTCGCGGCATGTTGCGCGTCCTGAAACAGGCCAGATTATCAACGAGTTTCATGAGAGACGCCCTGCTTTGGGGGCGTCTTTTTTCTTTGGGCGCACGGTTGTTCGGTTCGGCTACTCTAGCGTGGAAGGCAACCTGAAGGGGCATTTCCTGCATCGGCGGCATTCTTTCCAGCCGCGTCGTGCAGGGAGGTTCCTGTGAGTTGGCGCAAAGCATCGGGAGTGCAGCGGATGGGACTTATCAATGTGGAAATCTGGGACGCGACTGGCAGCAAGCGCCAGTTGGTGCAAGTTCCCGGCGATGCGCCGGTGAACCGGTTCATAGCTGTGCTGGTGGAGCGGCTTAACCTGCCGCGTAATAGCCCCGACGGACAGGTGATGAGTTATAAACTTCATCATCGTGGGTCTGGGCGGCAGCTTTTGGATAACTCGACGCTGGAAGCGTCGGGGGTTAAAGATGGGGACATCATGCGGTTGCAGCCGGAGATTACGGCGGGCGCCGAAGTGGTGGAGGCTGGGAAGGCGAGTCCGAATGTTTCGCAAGCGGCGCCTGTAAAAGTCGGGGCGGGGGATCTGCAACCGCCCGAGGCGGATCATCGGTTCTCGCGATTTGAGCTTATTTCCTGGTGGGATCAGGCCCGGCTGCGAAGGGCGAAGGTGGTTGTGGTGGGGGCTGGTGCTATCGGTAATGAAGTAATTAAAAATCTTGCACTTCTGGGCATCGGGCGGGTGTTCATTGCCGATCTGGACGCGATTGAGGAATCGAACCTTTCGCGTTCAGTTTTGTTTCGTTCGCGCGATCGGGGGCGGGGTAAGGCGGAGGTGGCCGCGGAAGCGGCGATGGAGCTGTATCCTGACATGCGGGCGAAGGGTTGGCGGGGGAATATAACGCATGATCTGGGGTTGGGGGTCTATCGGTGGGCGGACTGCATCATCGGCGGATTGGATAATCGCGAGGCGAGAGTTGCGATTAACCGGGGTGCTGCGCTGGCGGGTAAACCGTGGATCGATGGGGCCATCGAGCGGCTGGATGGCGTTGCGCGGGTCTTTGACGCGGCGACGGGGCCGTGTTATGAGTGCACGATGAGCGATGCGGATTGGAAGATGCTCGCCTCGAGGCGGAGCTGTGCGCTACTGACCAGGGAGGAGATCCACGACGGAAAGACGCCGACTACCCCCACGACCGCTTCGGTGGTGGCGGGAATCCAGTGCCAGGAGCTGGTGAAGTATCTGCACGGGATAGACGTGCTCAGCGGCCAGGGCTTTGTATTTGAGGGGCGGGGACATCAAAGTTATGTTGTGACGTATACCCGCAATCCTGAGTGCCCATCGCACGAGTGCTTTGATGAAGTGCGTGTCCTGCCGCAGGGTGCGGCGGACATTACAGCACGGCAGTTGCTTGATTTGGCAAAGCGGGAGTTGGGAGAGGATCTAATCCTTGAGTTTCATCGCGACTTGTTGTGCGGGATCGACTGTTCGGCGTGCGGCTCTTTTTTTCCGCTGCACGCTTCGCTGGGCACTGTGACTAAAGCGCAGGCGGCGTGCGGGAAGTGCGGAGTGCAGGGGGCACCACGATTGTTCAGTGTGATACGGGGGGGAGAGCCATATTTGGACCTCACGCTGGCCAAACTGGGTATCCCCGCGTGGGACATCGTGGGGGCGCGGGTTCTGCGGGATGGGGTAAGCTTTGGGAGCATCGGGTTTGAGCTGGGCGGCGACGCCTCAGCGGTTCTAGGCACGCGGCTTTCAGAAGCGGGAGGCGTAAATGGCTGAACTAACTGCTGAGCAGATTACCGGTGGCGGCCAGCCCGGGGGCGGTGGAGTCAGGCCCGATTCGGATGCTGTGGGCGAGCGATCGCTCCCCGCGGCTGCGTTCCCGGCGGGGGGCATCGGGATGCGAGTTTACATTGAGCCAGCCGCGCATAAGTTAATGCACGCGCACGCGCGAGAGACGATCGGCCTGGAGGTTTGTGGGGTGATGGTGGGGGAATGGAAGCAGGACGCCGCGGGTCCTTATGTTTATGTTTCCGCGTGCATCTGCGGGACCGCCGCGACAAGTAAGTTTGCGGAGGTGACATTTACGCACGAGACTTGGGCGGCGATCAACAAGGAGATGGACTCTACCTACGGCGATGCGTTCATCGTGGGGTGGTACCACACGCATCCTGACTTTGGCATTTTCCTGAGCGACCGCGATGTGTTTATTCACGAGCATTTTTTCAGCGATCCCGGCCAGATCGCCCTCGTAATTGACCCGGTGCGAAACCAAGAGGGAGTCTTTCGCTGGGCGCATGGTAAACCGGTCCTGACCGCTTCGGTGTGGGTCGGGAACGTGCAGGCTTCGCTACCGGCGTCGCCGGATCGTAAGTCGGCGCCAGCGATGGCCGCGCCCAACGAGGGCGGTCGGGAGCGGACTGCGGGCCAGCGGGCGGACGGCTCGGTGGGAGTGTCATTCTTAAGCATTATCGCGGTCGTCAGCGCGCTTATCGCCGGGCTTCTCCTGGGCGCGCGGAAGGCTGAAGCTGAGAGGGAGATGGTAATTCAAGGGCTCGCTCAGCAGATATTGCAACAGACCCGATCGCAGGCGACCGTTGCTGAGATTCGAGCAGCGCGCACCGAGCTTGCTTCGTTCGCGTCTATTGCCGAAAAACTCCGGCGTAGTGCTGAAGTGCCTGCGAAGGCCGAAAAGGAGTCGCAGAATGGAGGCCCTGTCTCGCTGGAGTTCGCGGTCGGCGCGGCACGGCAGATTGAGTTAAAGTGCAGAGATTTGAACGACCGGCTAAATGCCGCGGAGAAATCGCTGGCGCTCGGGCCTGAAGAGATAGGTGCCTTGCGAGCCGTGCTGGCGGACGTTGCATTTGCGCAGCAGGAAGCAGTCCGGGCTGCGGCGGTGAAGCCGGCCACGAAGGCACCTGGCGAACCTTCTCCGATGAGCACGCCGCGGGCTACACCCATAGCTCCCGAGGTCAAACCGCCGAGCCCCACAGCCCCGGCCGCGCGTCAGGATGGAAGCGTGCCGAGCGTGCCGCCGGCGGCGCAGAGTAAGCCTTCGGAAGGAGGAATGTAAGTGCAGCCTTCGAATGAGCTAATTAAGCCGGTGGTGAGTAATCTCGCGCTCTCGAACGAGGACTTATATTCGCCGCGTGTCGAGGCGTTTATTGAGGAGCAGTCGGTGATCGCGAGGGCGACCCCCGAGGCGCCGCCCCGGGCGTGGTACGCGAAAGTATTGTATTCGAGTTGCTTTTACTTAAGCTTCGCCGGTATGTTGGGTGCGCTCGTCGCGTGGGCGGTTGTCGAGCCCTTCTTTAACGATGAGAATGTCGGAGAGGAAGTTGACGCGGCGAGTGTGTTACTTTTTCCGACGGTTGCTGCGGGTGTGGGGCTTTTCCTGGGTGCGGCGGAAGGAATTATGTGCCGGAACGCCGGGCGAGCGGGGTTGAGCGCGGTGGTGGGCCTGGGGGCGGGCTTCCTGGGCGGGCTACTCGCGGTAATCCCGACCGGGTTGGTTTTCATGGGGATGGTGGCGATTGCGATGGAGGTTGGCCCGCCGCGGAGCGACGAGGTGATGCCCCGAGGGTTTGGCTTTCTACTACTTATGATGGGGCGAGGGATGGCGTGGACGATTGCGGCCCTGCCCGCCGGGCTGGGCCAAGGGTTGGCCCTGCGAGATAAGAAGGTGGCGATCAACGGGATTGTGGGTGCGGTGATGGGGGGGCTGCTTGGCGGGATGTTCTTTGATCCCATTGATGTAATATTTGGTGACGGCGAGAGTGCCGCGGGGAGCCGCGCAGTCGGGTTCGCTTTCATCGGCGCGTGCGTGGGGCTCTTTACCGGGTTAGTTGAGCAGTGGACCAAGACGGCGTGGCTACACATGCGGGCCGGACCACTCGCCGGGAAGCAGTTTATTGTCTTTCGAAACCCAACGGTGCTGGGTAGCTCGCCCAAGTGCGATATTTATTTATTTAAGGATGCCGCGATTGAGCCGCGGCACGCGCTGATTCATGACCGTGGCGGGCGATATGAGATTGAGGACTTGCAATCCAAGGATGGAACGTATGTGAATGGTCGGCCTGTGGTAGGCAAGCGGGTGTTGCAGGCGGGAGACACCATCGTGCTGGGAAAAACGGTGCTTGAGTTTGCGTTGCGGGATAAGGAGCGGGCTTAAGTATTCACTAGGACGAATACGTGCGAGCGGTTTGAATTACGGGTAATGTAACCTAACTAGGGAAGAGAAAGAATCAGATGTCTATACAAGTCTCGTGTCAATCATGTGGTCACGTTCTGAAGGCGCCGAACAACTCCGCGGGCAAGTCGGGCAAATGCCCGCAGTGCGGTGCTAAGGTTAAGGTGCCCGGAGTGGCAACGCCCCAAGATTTCGGATCGCTCCCGGTGGTGGAAGCGCAGGCGGTGGAGAATGCTAGTTATTGGGAGCCGCCGGAGGGCACGATCCCTGTCGCACCCGCGCCTCAAGCGGCAACTGACGGCGACGGGGAGGATTCGGGTTCGGCTGCACGCCGCCCGTGTCCGGCTTGCGGGACGATGATCCCAATGGCGGCGCTGAAGTGTCGCGTCTGCAACGAAATTTTTGATCCCAAGCTGAAGAAAGCCACAGCCAAAGCGGCGGCGAAAGCCGTGAAGGGGAGCTTTTCGGGCGGCGAGGGTGATGACCTGACGGCGGGTGAATGGGTGCTCGCTATTTTGTGCAGCACCATCGGTTGCATCGTGGGAATCGTCTGGATGATCCAAGGGAAGCCCAAGGGTAAGAAGATGTTGCTGATATCTGTGTGCGTGCAGCTTGTCTGGGGCGCTGTGAGGTTTGCAATTGAGATGGGAAATCGATCATAATGTTAAGTGCCCCTCCGACGGGTGCTGCGGCTTCTGGCCGAGTCATGCTGCGCTGCGCGTGCGGCTCACGCCTGAGCATCCCCAGCGATGGCGGAAGCCGAGCCGCCAAGTGTCCTAAATGTGCGGTTGTAACGGCGATAACGATCCCGGCGCAAAGCCCGGGAGCGGAGGGGAGCGAATGCCCAGTCTGCCAGAGCAAGATTGGTGCGAGCGAGCCCTGGGCAAGGTGCGGTTCGTGTGCGCTCGTGCATCATCAGGAATGCTGGGCGGAGGTCGGCGGGTGCGGGGCATACGGGTGCGGCAATGCTCCCGCGCCGGTTGCGGCCCAGGGTACCGCGGCGGTTACATCGGCGTGGGGTGATAGCAAGCAATGCCCGGTGTGCGCGGAGACCATCAAGGCGATCGCGGTGAAGTGCCGCTTTTGCGGCTGCGAGTTGGGAACGGTTGACCCGATTTCGGGCGAGGATTATGTCAATCGCGTCGAGGCAAAGGCGAGGGAGCGCGGGCTTAAGAGCTGGGTTGTCGCTGGCTTTGTATTGAGCCTGATCGGGCTGCTTGCGCCGCTGATGCTGCTTATCTTCGGGTTGCTTATGTTGCGGGCCCGAGATCGTGTGAGCAAGGCTGGCCCGCTCTTTAGTGCGCTTGCTTACGCCGCTTTGGGCATCTCCGCTGTTTACTCCTTGATGATGCTTGTTGTGTTTCTCTCAGGACTTTAACGCGGTCAGAGGACGAACTTAACGGTGGCGGACTCACGGCTTACATCATCTCAGCGGCATGCAAGCACCGCGTGCGAGCAGTGTCGCGCGTTGCTGGACATCGGGCAGGAGATTGTCCAGTGCGGGCGGTGCGGCCGACTGCACCACGCCGCGTGCTTTGATAAGCAAGGGGGCTGCGGATCATATGAATGTGCGCCGTCTAATCGGTCTGAACGGGGGGCGCACGGCGAGGCAGATAGCCAGCTCGAAGGCGGAAGGCCTGCCGTCTTAAGCCAAGCGCCGGAGCTTATTATTACGTTTGCCGAGTTGAAGCACGCTGGTGTGTCGTCGCCGCGGGGGATGGGCGGGGCCGGGGTGGCCCAGCTTTCTGGCGTTGGACTTTTAGTGAACGGGGCCGCCCGCATCAGTAAGCTGGCGATTGCTGGATGTTTGCTGTCGGTAGCTGGGCTTGGGCTGTCTCTAGTTGGGTATTCCGTGATTGAGCTATTTGGGATTGGGCTTTCCGGGGTGGTGCTGGCCGGGCTTGTAACCGGGGTGATCGGCGCGGTATGCGGCATTGTCGCGGCGGGGGCCATCCGTGCAGGTCGGCGGCGGGGCGCGTGGCTGGCGGGCATCGCAATTATGCTCGGGCTGGCGGATGTTGCGGGGTCGAGCTTTACGGGGCTGCGGGGCGAGAACTTTGGCGGGGGCGTGTGGGGGAGTCGCCCCGCAGAGATTAATATAAGTAAAGAGTCACTCGACGCGACTTCCCCGGCGATTGGTGGGGCTCTGCGTGCCAACGTGGTGCTGAAAACAACGGCGGGCTGGTCGGCCCTTTGGGGCTCTGGGATTGTGCTTCGCATTGACCCGCGCGGTGCGGTGGTGCTTACCAACCGCCATGTCGTGGATGGGGCTTACAAGTCGCGGCTACGAGGACGCGCGCGCCGTGACGACAGCGATGAGCAGCTCAACAAAACCATAAACGAATGCGGCCCTGTCACTGTCGGCTATGTTGACGAGATGCAGGTGCAAGGGCGGGTGGTGTGGCTCGCGCCCGGCGGAGTCGACGCAGCATTAATCGTTGCCCCCGCGAGCGAATCTGCTTTTGCCGCGGCTGTCGCGGATGCGCCTGGGGAGTTGCGGATCGGTGAGGAAGTGTTCGCCATCGGCAATCCGCGCGGGTTGGGATGGTCATATACACGGGGAGCGATCTCAGCGCTCCGCACTATAGACTGGGCAGCCTCATCGCTGGACGTGGTCCAATCGAGCGCACCCACGAGCCCCGGTAATAGCGGAGGCGGCTTGTATCGCGCAAACGGTGAGCTAATTGGGATGAGCACGTGGGCCGCTGATCGTAACTATGGTGAGGGCTTGAGCCTGGCAATTGCTTGGCGCTCGTTGCTGCCGCTGCTGCCCGCGTGGGCCACCGATGAATCAATGGAGGTGCCATGAGTGCTGTACGACTGCGTCGGTTGGCGTCGGATCATGAGCGATTGCGATCGCTGGTGGAGCGTCACCCGCGGCTCACGCTGGTGCAAACGGCCGGCGACCCGCCCGACCGTTATCAAATTAAGTTTGATGTTCGCAGCCTTCGTATGCGAGAGGGCCAGGTGGTGGGCGCGGGCGAGCATCTCGTCGAGATTACGTTACCGGAGGGCTACCCCCGCATGCCGCCGCTCGTGCGCATGTTAACACCAATCTTTCATCCGAACATCGCACCCCACGCGGTGTGCATCGGCGACCATTGGAGCCCAGGCGAGACACTGCCCGCGCTGGTGGTGAGGGTCGCGGAGATGCTCGCGTTTCAAAGTTATAACGTAAAGAGCCCGCTGAATGGAGAGGCAGCGCGGTGGGTTGAACAAAATAGCCACGCCCTTCCGCTGGATTCCGCGCCGATGGCGATCGAAGAGACGCTCACGCCGAGTGCTGCGCCGGGCGTCGTGCCGCAGGTGAACTTCTCTTTTGCCGCAGGCCCGGCTGGAGTTACTACAGCTCCGACCGCCGCGGCGGTCTCGCTTGCGTCGCCTGCTAATCAACTCTACGAGTTTGGTTGTTCGGCGTGTCCGACTCGGCTGCGGGTCAGTGCGCCTTCCTTACCGGTGTGCGCACGCTGCCCTACGTGCCGTCAGCTTACAACCTATCGCGGCCCGGCACCGGCCAGCGAGGCGGGACCGATTGGTAGTCGTCCGCAGCAATGACTGATCACCAAGAGCACGAGTTAAGTGGCGGTGTTAAAGCCAGCGACCGAGAGACGCCTGATGCCCCAGGGGCCGCGCGTCTAGCCGCACAAGTTTCGCGGCCGGGTATTGGGAAGGGTACTGACCAGGGCACTGTCGAGGGTACTGAGCAGGGTACTGGCCAAGTACGCGGCCGCGCAAAACGTAACGCGCACCACCGCGATATGTTACTGCTCGCGGGCGTCGCTATCATCGCGGCGTTTGCGCTTGGCGTGCCGGCGGACCAGCCGGAGACGTTGCTGCTCTTTTCAAAGTATCGGCTTCCGCCACTGTGCGCAAGCCGGTCGCTCTTTGGTATTTCCTGTCCTGGCTGCGGGTTGACTCGTTCCATTACGTTGCTCGCACACGGAGAGTTACGTCGCTCGCTGGCGATGCACCCGGTAGGGGCGATCATGGCGATTTACATTGTCGCGCAGATACCGTACCGCATCGCGGCGATGCGATCGGTCAACGGTTTGCCGCTGGGGGAGCGAATTCCAAAGGTCGCAGGCTGGGCGCTTATAGTGACGCTGCTGGGCTCGTGGTTAATTGGGCAGCTTTCCTGAACGGTTCACCGAGCAGGCGGCGATTCGCCCGGCTGTAAGCGGATACCCACTAAAAAACGCAAATGCTCAAATGCTTCTGATTCAAGTAATGCATGTGGATGACGCACCTGATGCGCTCCGGATGTTGCTTATATATTGTTGATCTTACAGTATTATGTTTGTGGCCACGGCTTTCACCCTCGCGGGCTATCACTAGGGAATCGTTGCGCGTGCCTGCCTGACGCGAGGGGTCGGCAGTTCCACCGTCATCACAGTCCCCTGCTTCCAAACACTCTGTACCGAGAGCGTGCCACCGAGAGATTTCACGGCGTGCTTCACGATGGCCAGGCCCAGGCCGGTGCCCCGGCGTCGGGCGACGGTTTCGCCGGTTGCGGTTTCGGTAGCAGAGCCCCCGCTCGAGGCACGTGACCCGCCAGACGAGAGCGAATCAGTAGGCGCGGCCGTTCCGGACCGAGCGGCGTCGGATTGGAAGAAACGCTCAAAGACCCTTTGCTGATGCTCGAGGGGGATACCGATTCCCTGGTCGCTTACTGTAATTCGCAGGTGCGGAGCATCGCCCGAACGTAAGGTAATCGCCGCGGCGGTGATGCGGATGGTGGTGTTCTCATACGCGAACTTGGTTGCGTTATCAATTAAGTTACGAAGTATGAGCTCAAGGAGGCGAGGCTCGGTGACGAAGTGCGTCGGCGCGGTGCCGAGTTCGGTCGCGAGGTGCAGTCGCCGTTGGTCGCACAGTGGGATGAAGGATTCGGTGATCGCTTCGATAAAGGCGTGAAAATTAATCTCTTCGAAGCGGGCGGGGTTCAGGGTGTCTTCCTCTCCCGAGCCAGCTTCGAGGCGAGAGAGATCCAGCAGGTCGCGGACCAGTGCTTCTAGCCTGCCAATATTGGCCAGCGTCATCTTTGCGAGTCGCTCGCGCATCGGGCAATCGTCCCAGGCACCATCGGCGAGCGTTTCCATGGCCGCTTTGATCGACGAGAGGGGCGTGCGGAGCTCGTGGCTGGCGTTGGCCACAAACTCGGTCTTCAGGCGGTCGGCCTGAGCGAGTTCAGTTACATCGCGTAACGTAAGCAAAACCCCCAGTGTCTGCCCCGCGGCCAAGGGTTGGGCGACAACTTCCAGCGTTCGCCACTGGCCGTCGGCTCGCGCGAAACGAACCTTCGCTTGCGCGGGTGTGCCTCGCAGGGCTGCTGCATGCAGTTCGAGCACTTCGACTCGCGTGAAGACTTCCTCAACAAGTCGCGCTTCTAGCCCGCTGGCTCTTTCTGGCGCAGCGCGACTGGGGGCGTGATCCCGCGGCATGAGTAACTGGCCAGCCGAGGCGTTCGCGAAGACCACGCGCCCGGTTCGGTCGGTGGCGAGCATTGGGGTCGAAGCCGCGTCGAACAACGCGCGGCGGTCGGCGATCTCTTGAGTGAGCCGAGCGATTCGCTCGACGATGAGGCCGCGCGAAGAGGTAAGTTGCACGGTTGACGCCGTGGGGCCAGCGTCGGCGGTTCCCGTGTCAGCATTCTGCAATCCTAACTCTTGGAGCAACTCCTCGGCGGAGTCGTCAATACCCGCGGCGATGCGGTGACGCCTCGCCGCGCCAACGCCGACAATAATGCTCGCCGCGGCGGCCACCAATGTTACAATCACGGCTAAGGGCTGGCTGGCACTCCGCAGAGCCACCGCGACCCACATCGCCGCGGCGGGGAGCCAGGGTGCGAGGATCGACATCGCTTCGGTGAAGGGCAGGCTGCGGCGAGGGTGGGGCACAAGAGGTAGTGGTAAAAGAACGTTGAAATACAGGCGGCTGGGAGGCGGAGAGACAACTTCTGACTTGTCTAGACTTAAGTTTATGCCGGGGCGCGTAACGCGGCGGACCTCGAGCACTCTCCTTGCTTTGTGTTTATTAGAAGATGAGGGGGAGACAGGCGGGACCGCAGCCGGAGAGGTCAGGGCTCGCCGATTTCGTCATCAGAGCCTGGTTCAGGGCTGATGCGGTAACCCACGCCGCGAACGGTTTTGAGTAGATTGGCGCATCCGACGAGCTTCTTGCGGATGGCGGTCATGTGAACATCGATGGTACGTTCGGTAACGGTGACCCCCGGCCCCATGGCCCGTGACATGAGTTTTTGGCGGCTGAGGACGCGCCCGTTTTCTTGAGCGAGTGAGGCGAGCAGGCGAAACTCGGTGAGTGTTAACTTCACCGACTCGCCGAGCGAAAAGACTTCGTGAGTGTCAAGGTTAAGTTCGACGCCGCCGACTTGCATGAGGCCGCTGGGGGCTCCGGACCGGGACGAACGACGCAGGAGCGCCTGGACGCGGGCAATGAGCACTTTCATCGAAAAGGGCTTAGGCACGTAATCGTCGGCACCGACGGTCAGGCCGACTATCTGGTCAACCTCCTCGCCCTTTGCGGTGAGCATAATGATGGGAATGTGGGCGGTATGCGGATTGGCCCGGATGCGGGAGGCGACTTCGGTGCCCGAGATTTCGGGGAGCATCACATCGAGGAGGATGAGATCGGGCGCGCGGGCTGCAATGAGATCAAGGGCTTGTTTACCGTTAAACGCGGTGGTGACCTCGAAGCCAGACCGCTTAAAATTATAAACGAGCAGCTCGGCGAGGTCGCGTTCGTCATCGACGACGAGGATGTGCTTGGGAAGAGCCATAGGAAATTCGGGAGCGAAAGGTGAAAGAAATCTGAGAATAAGCCTACACCGACATTCTTAACCTGGTGTTTGGATTTGATTAAAAAATC
>Ga0163144_10009580_pt1 | contig 20783 bp, 16 predicted proteins | sample OliLak19BULKMAT1_FD_123175 | JGI IMG/M metagenome (GOLD analysis project Ga0163144, IMG submission 123175) | Freshwater microbial mat bacterial communities from Lake Vanda, McMurdo Dry Valleys, Antarctica - Oligotrophic Lake LV.19.BULKMAT1 | ecosystem: Environmental > Aquatic > Freshwater >... | reverse complement strand
CGCACTTGTTACCATTTTCGATCAGCGACGTCTGTCTATACGGGCAGTTGTCAAAGGAGATAAATGTCTCGGATGAAAGCGATTGTGTGTCGACAGTACGGTTCGCCCGACGTGTTGCGACTGGAGGAAGTCGAGAAGCCGACCGCGGCGGGTGATCGCGTGCTGATTCGCGTGCGGGCGTCGTCGGTCAATGCCGGCGACTGGCACATTCTGCGGGCTGATCCGTTTCTCGTGCGGCTGGTGTACGGACTTCGCCGGCCCAAGTACCCCATCCTCGGGACCGATGTCGCCGGCGTCGTCGAGGCCGTCGCTGGCGAGGTCACGCAGTTCAAGCCCGGCGACGAAGTCTTCGGCGACCTGTCCGGCTGCGGCTTCGGTGGATTCGCGCAGTACGCAACCGCCCCGCAACGCTTGCTGGCGATCAAGCCGGCCAATCTCACGTTCGAACAGGCAGCGGCCGTGCCGTCGGCAGCCGTCACGGCGCTGCAGGCACTCCGTGACGCCGGCAAAATCACCAGCGGAATGCGAGTGCTCATCAACGGCGCATCCGGCGGCGTCGGGACGTTCGCCGTCCAGATCGCCAAATCGTTTGACACCCACGTCACGGCGGTCTGTGGCAGCCGCAAACTCGCCGGCGTGCGCGCGATCGGTGCCGATGAGGTGATTGATTACACTGCCGAAGATTTCACCCAGAGCGACAAACGCTACGACCTGATCCTCGCCGCCAACGGCAATCATCCCATCGGCGACTACAAACGCGCCCTCTCACCCGGCGGAACCTATGTCATGTCCGGCGGTTCGACCAAACAGATGTTCCAGGCGTTGCTTCTGGGTCCACTGATGTCGCTGACCGGCAACAAGCGGATGACCAGCATGTTGGTGAAACCCAATCAGGCCGACCTGCAATTCGTGGGCAAGCTCCTGTCCAGTGAAAAGATCACGCCTGTGATCGACCGGCACTACCCCCTGAGCCAAACACCCGACGCCATTCGCTATCTCGAGCAAGGCCACGCCGCGGGCAAAGTGGTCATCACGATAGAATAGCCAACTAATCAAGGTAGCGCTTACCGATGGCGATCGGCTCAGGGAACTCGTCGAGCCGCCGTGATCTGCATCGTTTTACGCAGGGAAGGGAACATCACTCTATCCAGACCGGCCAGTGGCACAGTTGGATGAACTCGCGGATCTGCGGGTTAGCTTACGAGCCGACAATACAGGTCTGGGAGCACCGCGACTTGTGGCCGGGAAACATTGGGGAAGTGTCTACCTGTAACCTCTTCGAGCGAGGTCGATGGAGGATCCGCGTTGGAAGCGCGTAAGGTATAATGTGCGCGGGACGACGTTATGGCGCGCAGCACTTCGTTCGAGATTCACAAAAATTCCTCGTCGATTTCCTCGACGGAATCGCAAGTCGTTCGTAAAAAGTGCGCGCAGCGGAGCTGCGGCGCGCACCGAGTTCGGTAGGGGTAGGACTCGTTGTGCTGGCGGATGGCGAGAGTCGTTCGCGATGTTCTTTGGCAATTGAATAGGCGTGTGTGTGGCGCGATGAGCGCGCGAGGACCTGCGTGCGCGGAGGTCGGGCGTGGGAACGCGAGTCGGAATATTGGGGTCGTATGGATCGCTGTCGGTTCGTGTCGTTTGATGTCGTTTGTATGTCGGTTCTATGTCGTTTGTATGTCGGTTCGCTGGGGGATGGATTTACGTAATATGTTGCAGTTAATGACGTTAGGAAAGTGGGGTGGGCAGAACTTTTTTTCGTCTCCGCAGAGAGCACGAGGACGACGAGGGATCAATCATTCCTTCTCTTACTACTCAGCGTGCTCAGTGTGCTTTGGGGTAGTTCCTCGTTTGGGCGCAGGGGTCATTCCAGCCGCTTGGCAACCACTTGGAGGTGTCCTGCGCGGGCTGCGGAGGTGGGGTCTTTGCTTAGGATGGCTTCCAGTTTGAGCAGGCGTTCGACGGCGTCTTTGCCTTGCAGGAGGAACTTGTTCGACCGCACGGGGATGATCGGTTTGCCCGCGATAGTGATGACCTCGAAGCCGGCGTGCTCGAAAAGTTTGCGCAGTGTGGTGGGGGTGAACATCGTAAGTGTGAAGCGTTCCTGTTCGTTGGCGGTGAGCCAGTTGGTCTTGCCGGTGTGGACGAATTCTTCGAGCGCGTCGAGGTTGCCGCGCTCGACGAAGTGGTCGACCGCAGCGAGTTTGCTGTCGGCGCTGGCGATGATGTGACCGCCTGGCTTGCAGATGCGGAACATCTCGCGGGCAGCGCGGACGGGGTCGGTGCAGATGGACAACGGGTCGCCCATGGCGAGCGTGAGGGTGAACGCTTCCGACGGCACTGCGGGCATCTCGACGATGTCGGCGACGACGAGTGTGGCCTTCTTGGCGCGGGCAGGGGGCATGTCGTCGAGCTTGGCGCGGGTCTGCTCGACCATCGAGGCAGAGTGGTCAGCGAACGTTGTCGCGTAGCCACTCTTGAGCAGCTTCAGGCCCCACTTGCCCGTGCCACAACCGAGATCACAGCATTGCGACGCCAGGTCGCGCGGCAGGTAGGGTTTCACCATCCGCCAGGTGAGCTCGTCGTGAAACTCCCAGTAGGGGTCGTCGTAGATCGCGTCGTACTGACGTGCGACACGGTCGTGGTATTTGCGGGAAGGGTCGCGGGCCATGGGTTATGGTTCCCCCGCGCGGGCGAGCTCGGTGAAGCGGTCGCCGCGCTGTTGGAAGTGGGTGAACTGGTCGTAGCTTTTGCAGCCCGTGCTAAGCAGCACGATGTCGCCGGCGACGGCTTGCTGTCGAGCGAGTTTGACGGCCGCCCCGAGGTCACCACACTCGTAGACGGGCAGTGCAGGCTGGGAGGCGGATTGACGCAGAAGCGCCGCGATCTGCGGGCCGATCGTGCCGATGCAGAGCACCGCTTTGGCGCGCTGTGTCAGTGCGTTACACCACGCCGTCAACGGTGCGCCCGAGTCGTATCCACCGACGATCTGGAGGACGCGCTTGGGTGGAAACGACTCCAACGCCGCGATCGCGGCTTCGGGGATGGTCGCGATGGAGTCGTTGTAGTACCGCACGCCATCCTGTTCGTGAACCAACTGCAGCCGATGCGACAACCCGGGAAAATCAGTGACGGCTGACTGGGCTGCATCCCACGAGATCCCAAGAGCCGATGCAGCAGCGAATGCACCTTGGGCGTTCAACTGATTGTGTGCGCCGGGCAGCGAGAGAGCGAACGGCTTGCTATTGGCAAGGGGGTATGTCGTCACACGGCCCGTCGCGTCGGGCGTGAAGGAGATCGAACCTGCGTCGGTGCTATTGAGAATGGCAATGTCGTCTGGCCGTTGAAAACGGACGATGTTCTTCTTGGCATCCTGGTACGCTTCGACCGACCCGTGCCACGCGATGTGGTCGGCTTTCACCATTGTCACCAGCGCCACGTGTGGCGACCAGTGCATTTCCTTGAGGTGTTCGAGCATGTAACTGGACAGCTCGAGGACGACGAGATGCGACGCCTCGATCTGGCCCAGATTGGGCAGAAGGGATCCACCGATGTTGCCACCGGTCCACGTCTTGTACTTCGTCGCGAGCATTCGACCGAGCAGCGCGGTCGTGGTCGACTTTCCCTTCGTGCCCGTGACACCGACGACCGTTGCGGCGCAGCGTTCGACGAACAGGCGGATTTCAGTAGTGACGGTCACACCCGCCAATCGGGCCGCGTAGATGAACGGGCTGCTGGGTGGGATCGCGGGGTTCGCAACGACGAGGTCGGTGTCGGTGAAGTCGCTTTCCAGCTGATCACCGAGGCGGAAAGTGATGGGCAGACCATCAAGCTGCCGCACCGAGTCGGCCAACTCGTCCGTTGTGGCCTGATCGGTAACGAGCACCTTTGCGTCCTGATCAACGAGCCAGCGTGCGACGGTGATACCACCCCCGAATCGACCGAGTCCCGCGACCGTCACACGTTTGCCGGAAAGATTCATGACTTGATCTCGCCGGTTGGCCTATCTCACTATTGGTGCCAGGTCCGCCTTCATCTCTTCAACGGCTGCCAGCACCGCGGACTGCCAGTCGGACTTGTCGGCGTGCTTCTTGTCGCGATGGGCGTACAGGATGCTGCGACTGGCGCTGACGATGGCGCCTTGACCGTTCTTGAAGGCGGCACGGGTCATGTCGGCCGTTGCACCCTGTGTGCCATAGCCGGGCAGCAGGAAGATCGACTTGGGCAGACGCTGACGAAGCGAGTCAATCTGTGACGTCTGCGTCGCGCCGACGACTGCGCCCAAAGCGCTGAACCCACTATCGCCGACGAGTGCCTTGTCGGCGGCGAGTGGTGCGAGCTTGTCGGCGAGGGCCTCACTCCAGGTGCGCCCGTCGGCGAGCTTGACGTCCTGCAGTTCGGCGCTGCCGGGGTTGCTCGTGCGGACTAGGACGAACAGGCCCTTGTCGTAATCCTTGGCGGCTTTGATGAAAGGCTCGAGCGTGTCCAGACCGAGCATCGGGTTGATCGTGATCGCGTCGGGCGTGACGACGTCGTCCATCTCGTCAAACTGTGGATCGGCCAGATGAGCTGAGGCGTAGGCGCCGCTGGTCGAGCCGATGTCACCGCGCTTTACATCACCTATGACGAGCAGGCCAAGTTCCTTGGCTTCCTGCACCAGGCTGTAATAGGCCTCGACGCCTTCCCACAGATACTTCTCGAAGTAAGCCGACTGGAACTTCACGATCGGTACGTGCGGCGCGACGAGCTTCAGCACGGCAGTGGTGAACTTGAAGATGGCGTCGACCGCGCCCTCGGCGTCATCAGGGTTGCGGGCGCCGGGAAGGACGGCGTCGGGGAGCAGTTCGTAGATTGGGTCGATGCCGACGCAGATGGGCGAACCCTTCTTGGCGATGGCGGCGAGCAGACGGTCGGGAAAGAGGTCTGACATAGGTCCGCCGAGTGTGAGGGGGCGAGTGGCGGGTGTCAAACAAGTGGGAGGTCGGAACGCGGAAGTCGGAAGGGTGCGCGGGAAAAGGCCGGATTGCTGACATCCGATTTCCGCGTTCCCAGTTCCGACTTATTGCCGGTTCTTCTTCGCTCTGCGCGCGAAACGGGCCATGAGCAGTTCCTGCGTTCCACTCGCCGGGCGACCATCGGGGGTGACTCTGCGGGTCCAGTTGCCTTCGGATTGAAGCGTCCACGCGTAACCATGGTCGGCCAAGCCGAGGTCGAGAATCTCCTTGAGCTGCTCGCGCAGCGCTGGTTCTTCGACGGGCGTAATTGCCTCTACGCGATAGTCGAGGTTGCGGTACATCCAGTCGGCCGAGCCGATGTAGTACTCCTCGTTGCCACCATTAAGGAAGTAGAAGATGCGGCTGTGTTCAAGGAACCGACCGAGCGTGCTGACGCAACGGATGTTCTCACTCAGCCCTGGCACAACCGGTCGCAGGCAGCAGAAGCCGCGGACAAGAAGGTCGATCTGCACACCGGCCTGACTGGCCTCGTAGAGCGTGGTAATCGTCTTAGGATCCTGCAGGGCGTTCATCTTCGCGACGATCCTGGCGGGCTGACCATTCTTTGCGTGCTCGGTTTCCCGACGGATCATCTTAAGGAAGCGCTCGCGCATGTTGACCGGAGCGATCAGCAGTTTGCGATAGTCTCGCTTTAAGCTGCGGCCAGTCAGGTAGTGGAACAAATCGATCACGTCATCGGTGATCGTCGTGTTGCACGTGAACAGGCCCAGGTCGGTGTAAAGCGCTGCGGTCTTGCTGTTGTAGTTGCCCGTGCCGATGTGAACGTAGGTTCGCAGGCCTTCAGGCTCTTCACGGACGACCATCGCGAGCTTTGTGTGCGTCTTCAGGCCGGTCAGTCCGTACACAACGTGGACTCCGGCCTTCTCGAGCTTTTGCGCCAGTTCTAGGTTGCGTTGTTCGTCGAACCGCGCCTTGAGTTCGATGAGCACGGCGACCTGTTTGCCCATTTCTGCGGCGCGGATGAGCGATGGGACGAACGGCGAGTCGGCGCTCGTGCGGTAGAGCGTCATCTTGATCGCCAGCACGCGCGGGTCGGCAACGGCCGACTTCACGAACCGCTCGACGCTCTGCGCAAAGTCCTCGTACGGATGATGCACCAGCAGATCACCGGCGCGGATCACACTGAAGATGTCCGCGTCTTCGTCTTCCAACCGCGGTGGGATCAGGGGTGTCCATGGCTTGAACCGCAGGTGAGGCAGGTCCAGGTTCGCAATCGCAAAAAGGTCGTCGAGGTCCATCGGTCCGCGCAGCGTGAAGACGTCGCGGGCGTCGATCTCCATCGCGCCAACGATGAACTCGCGCATTGACGGCGACATGCCGTCGGGTAGCTCCAACCTCACCGCGTGCGATAGACGCCGGCGGCGCAGTTCCTGCTCGACCAGTTCCAGAAGATCGTCGGCGTCGTCCTCGTCCATCTCGATGTCGGCGTTGCGCGTCACTCGGAAGACATGCCACTCGACGACCTTCATGCCGGGGAAAAGTGTCGCCAGGTTCCCACCGATCACTTGTTCCAGTGGCACGAAATGCCACCGAGTCGACAACGGCACCCAGCGCGGCAGGTTTTCCGGCATCTTGATTCGGACGAACAACGGCTCGGACCGACCGGGGTGCTCGAGCATGACCCCGATGCTCTTGCTGAGGTTGCTGATGAAGGGAAACGGGTGTCCCGGGTCGACCGCCAGGGGGGTCAGGATCGGAAACACCTGCCGACTGAAGAAACCGTCGACCGCGGCGCGCTCGGTGTCATCCAGTGAATCGTATGTGCGGATGCGGATGCCCTGATCGGCCAGCGCCGGTTGAACGTCGTTCAGCCAGCAGTCCATATGCTCGTCGAGCATCGGCAGAAGAACTTTGTGCACTGCGTCCAACTGCTCGAGAACGGTCAGCCCGTCCGGCGACAGTTCCGACACACCGGCGGTGCGCTGCCGTTGCAGGCCACCCACACGCTTCATGAAAAACTCGTCAAGGTTGGCTGCGAAGATCGCCAGGTAGCGGACCCGCTCGAGCAGCGGAATGCCCTTGTCTATCGCCATCTCTAGGACGCGATGATTGAACTGCAGCCAGCTCACCTCGCGGTTGTAGAGCAGCGACTGCACCGTGCCGGATGACGTTGTAAGCGTGCTGGACATTAAAAGACCTGTAACTGACCTGCTGACCTTATCGACCGATCCGTGAGCGTAGCTAAGCTCGGAAGGTCACGGAAGGAACTAACAGGGTCTTAACACTGAGGTTGCGGGCACTCGTGGCCCGTTTGTTCGCATTCTGTTGCGGGTCGAGTTGCTCAACGCATCCAAAGCAACCTCCGAGCCCGAAGTCGCAACGTTGCGAGGAGATGTTCAGTTAATGAGGGGAGGATCGGACTTTGCGATTGTTGGCGCCAGTCGGTTAGCGGAAGGGCAAATGAAAAGAGGGACGTCCCAACCCGTCGCGCGCGTCTTTGAGCGATGCGCGGCGACCGGTCGGGCCGTCCCTCGGTTACTTTCTTAGGTTCGTATCGCCTTACCGCTTACGCCGGTCGCGACGCGCCTTGCGTTTCTTGCTGCCGATCTTGCGGCGCCGCCGGGGCTTAGCCATTCGCTTGCTCCTTTCCGTTCATTTGAGCCAGGTAAGGTAGCGTCGATGCCCACTGGCGTCCATACATGCAAGGGACGTTTCTTGCGAGAAAAGGCAGAATGGATAGGGTCCGTGGGACAGGGATCGATGCCCGCGACACTGAATAACCGCACGAGAGGCAGCAGTTAGTGGCAATTGACCAATGCTCAGCGCCGCCTCACAGGTTCAGTGACAGGATGGGAATTTCGGGCTCCATCCCGCGTCGATTCCAAACAACTTTCGAATTTCACCCTGCAACCGATGGGGTGACTGAAGCATATTCCTTTCCAGAAACGTCCCCGTCTGCGGTACGGCCGTTGCTTTTACCGTGCGGGAACCGAATTAACAGCAAGGATCTGCCCAATGATTAAGCTGGATCTCGGAAACGTACTGCTCAAACCGTCACAACGTAAGCAACTCATGAGCTGGTTGCGTCGCACACTTCGCCTCGGCGATCGCGTGGGACAATTCGTTTTGACAATCTCTATGAAGCGAATTGGCCGGCACTTCGACCTGCGGGCCAACGTCCACGATCGGGCCGGTGACTTCGCCGTGCATGCGCGCCAGCAGACCTGGCGGTTGGCTTTACGCGACATGGTATGGCAACTGTCAACACGGTTGCACGACCAGCTTCGTCTGGTACGCGCGGCGCACTAAGCGCCGCGACTTGCAAAGCTGCCCATCGCACGGACGGATGATGGCTCATCGAGTGCCATTGTCTACGAACGTCGCATGGATGCGCCGCTCGTCGCTCACGGTGTTGCCCTTGCCAGGCCTTGCCGCTGCGCGGCAGGCAGGTCATTGCATTCGATTTGTGCGAGCGCTAGTGCTGGTTCTCATCGTCCGTCGATGGGGTGGGGTAAGGAGCGCGGAAAGTGCCGAGCCACCGCCGTCTCTTCGTTTCCTGACCAAGTGGGTGGGGTCCGATCGAAGGTGACGGCGGTGGGGTCGGGGAGGCGTGCGTTCGATGCACGACTTCTGCTGTCATCCATAACGAAAGCTGCTCGGAAACCTTTCGGTGCCCGAGCAGCCGGACGCACTGTGTTCCAGTGCAAAACAGACTACCGACGCTTGCGAGCCTTCTCCAACTGGCTGCTCGCGGCGGTCAACTTACCAAGCATCCCGAAGAACGACGACGACGATGTCCCGCGCGAACGGGGCACCGGTGAACGTCGCACCGAGATGCTCTTGTAAACAGTTCCTCTGGCCATACGAAGGCCTCCTTTCGTTAGGAACCCGGTAGGGAACATAGCAATCGAAATTCCGTCGTCCAGAACATTCAAGTTTTCACGACAGTCCGATAATATTCAGTGCCCATATCATGCAGATATTGCTCTAAAAGCAGGGTGAAATCGTCACACATATCACAATCAGTCCAGCACGAGTCAGTGGTGGAACACTGGCAGAAGCGCGCGCAGCGGGTTACAACGTCGGCCCGAAATAAGGTGCTCAGATGCTCGACCCGAAACTGCTGCGTGACAATCCCGATGCCATCAAGGAAGCGACGCGCGTGAAGCGCGTGGGATCGCCCGAACTGGTCGACGCTTGGCGCGCCGCCGACGAAAAGCGCCGGGCCGCACAACTGCAGGCCGACACGCTCAAAAGCGAGCAGAACAAACTAGGTCCGGAGATCGCCAGGCTCAAAAAAGAATTGAAGGGTGGAACGAACGACGAGGTCACCGCATTGCTCGCCAGGAGCAACGAGTTCAAAGCCAGGCAGCAGGCCGCCGCCGACGAACAGACCGCCGCCGAGGTCGAGGCAGCGGGCATCATGCTGCAGTTGCCGGCAATTCCTGATCCGTCTTGGCCGGTCGGTGTCGACGACAAGGACAACGTCGTCGTTCGCGAGTGGTCCGACATGGACCATCCGCCGCGCAGGCTGGACGGCGGTCGCAAAGACCACGTTGCACTCGGTACGGCACTCAACATTCTTGACTTCGACCGCGGTGTGAAGCTTGCGGGCAGCCGGAGCTACGTGCTGCGCGGGCAGGGGGCTCAGCTTTACCAAGCGGTCCTGAGGTTCGCGCAGGACGTAATCGTTTCACGCGGCTATGAGCCGTACGTCGTGCCCATCCTCGTCACCGAGCAGTGTATGATCGGCACAGGGTATTTCCCCGCCGGTCGCGATCAGGCGTACATCACACAGGACGCGAGCGTCCTCGTCGGTACGAGCGAGGTGCCACTGGCGAGCTTCTTTGGTGGCGAGATCCTGGACGAAAAGGACCTACCCAAGCGCATGATCGCGACGAGCACCTGCTTCCGCCGAGAGGCCGGCGCCGCGGGCAAGGACACCGCGGGGCTTTACCGTGTTCACCAGTTTGACAAGGTCGAGCAAGTCGTCGTTCACAAAGCCGACGACGCCGAGCACATCGCGATTCATGAGGAGATCATCGCCAACAGCGAGAGCATTCTTCAGCACCTGAAGCTGCCGTACCGTGTCGTGAAGAACTGCACAGGAGACATGGGCCAGGGCAAGTGGCGCATGTACGACATCGAGACCTGGATGCCCAGCCGCGACGGTGGCAAAGGCGCCTACGGTGAAACGCACAGCGGCAGCGCCCTGCGCGACTTCCAGGCCCGCCGGCTGAATCTGAAGTACCGCCCGGCCGGTGGCGACAAGAAAGCCAGCCCGTTGTTCGCGTACACCCTCAACAACACCGCCATTGCCTGCCCGCGTGTCCTCATCGCGATCCTGGAGAACTACCAGGCCCCCGACGGCAGCGTGACGATCCCCGACGTTCTCCGCCCACTGATGGGCGGGGCCGAACGCATCGGTTAGGCCCACCAGCGATCGAAACGACCAAAGCACACCCCAGCGTAAACCTTCGCGCCGCGGGGGCCATTTTCCGTACACTATTCAGGGGAAGGCGAAATCTGACGTGAAAAGTCCAAGAACGAAAACGCCGCAAGCCCAAAGGCTTACGGCGATGATCGAAGCGGGCGAAGGGGGTCGAACCCTCGACATTCACGTTGGCAACGTGACGCTCTACCACTGAGCTACGCCCGCGAAGGCGAGGCGAAATACTAGCGAATCTGGGGGTGGCGTCAAGGGGTTACGGGGTAGTTCACCTTGGATGCCGCCGCGATCACTTTTCGCCAATTCGTCTCCGCGCTTGGAGTTACAGTCCAACGGTGTTGAAACCGCCGTCGACGAAGAGGTTTTCACCGGTCGTGCCGCTGGACAGATCGCTGAGGAGGTAGACAGCCGTCTTGCCAACCTCGTCACCGTCGATGTTGCGCTTCAGGGGGGCCTTGCGTTCGGTGTGGGCGAACATCTCGTCGATGCCACCGACGGCCATGGCGCTCAGTGTCCGTACTGGGCCGGCGGAGATCGTGTTCACGCGGATCTTCCTGGGGCCCAAGTCGAATGCCAGATAGCGGCTGGTGGCTTCCAAAGCCGCCTTGGCGACGCCCATGACGTTGTAACCGGGGATAACCTGCGTTGCGCCCAAGTAGGTCAACGCAATGATCGACCCACCATTGGGCATCAACGGGACTGCAGCTCGGCTGAGGGCGATCAGGCTATAGGCGCTGATGTCACAGGCCTGCTTGAACACTTCACGCGGTGTGCTGGTGAAGTTGCCTTCGTCCTTTTTCAGGAAGTCACGGTTCGCGAACGCCAGGCAGTGCACGAGGAAGTCGATCTCGCCGAACTGTTTTTTTGCTTCGTCAAAGAACGTGGTGATCGACTCGTCGCTACCCACGTCACAGGGGAACAGCCACTCGTCCTTAAAGCCGTTCTCCTCCATGGCCCGGCGCACCCGACGTTCGCTCTTCTCGCGGTTGTCCATGGGCAGGAAACCGAAGCCGCACTTGGCGCCCTGCTTGATCGCGTTGTTGGCGATATGCGTCGCGATGCTGCGATCGTTGGCGATGTTGAGGATCAGACCCTTTTTCCCGTCGAGCAAGCCCATGAAACGCTCCTTCTTGTTTAGTCCCGTAATCTAGTGGACTTGATGTCGCTCGACAAGCGGACGACATCCCACGCCCAATCGTGCCGACGCGCGCTCTGGCAACCCGATGCATTAAGTTTAAGTTGGATCCCGCAACAACCGTCGTTGAAGTGGTGGGCGTGGGAGATCGCGCGATTGCTTCAACGCTCATCTCCGATCAGCGATCCAAGGCTGTCCAGATCGCATCCTGCGTCGGGTTGTATGTCGCCGAAGGCGCGCCGACCGGCTCGGGCCAGATGGCTTCAGGTTGATCGAACGCGGGCAACGCAACCCAGTTGACTCCACCGTGCCCGTAGAGGACGTTGATTCCCGTCCGATGCCGGGTCACAACGCGCACGCGGGCGGCGGTGGTGTCGGCGAATATGGCGGCGTTGCGGAAGCGAAAAAGCTTAGGAAGTATGGCGGCGGGGGGGCCAACAAGGTTGTCGGGGATGAAGGTCTCAGGTCGCGACGCGTAGCCCGACTGAATATTGGCTATGGGCGTCGCGCCAGGCACCGGCCACGGGTTTGCGGGCGTATCGAACATGAACTTGTCGTTGGACTCTGCCGGGCAGTAAAGCACGCGCGGTTGTTCAAAATAGCCACCCTGTTGCAATAGCCCAAACAGCACCCAGCGGCTTGCGGTGCTGCTGTAAATCATGCTGTTGAACTGTTTGGAAACCGTGCGATACCCCAGCGGCACCACGTCGCGATTCGCCAGCGCATATTGGTAGAACGCCAGATGAACCTGCCGCAGGTTGCTGAGGCAAGCAGCGCGATTCGCTGACTCGCGTGCCTTCGTCAAACTCGGAAGGAGCAAGCCGATCAGAATGGCGATGATCCCAATGACGACGAGTAGTTCGACAAGCGTGAAACCTGCTCTCGCCAAGCGAGGCACATCGAACATGGAAATACCCTGGCTGGTTCGGTGTTGCTGCATCGGCTGTAAGACTATAGGCACCCTTGGAGAACTACGGGCGAGCGTCATCTGTATTCGACGGATCTGAATCGCCTGCACCATTGGTTGCGACCACATAGTAAGTATATCGCGTTCCACGGGTGACGTTGATGTCGATGTACGACTCGACGTTTGTTCCAACGGTCGCAAGCAGGCTGTTTAGCAAGTTGAGAGTGGGAGCGATTCCCTGCCCCTCTTCAACAACCCCCACAATCCTCCGACTTCGCGGACAATTACCCGGTCGGCCTCTTCCCCGGCCGCGAGCAACAGGCGTTCGATCGGCTCGGTCGTCGGTTCATAGCTTAACCGGAAAGTGCTGTGATGCATCGGCAGGACATGTCGGGCAGGAATTCGCTGCGCCATCGCCCAGGCCTGTTCTGGTGTTGCATGGGCGGCGACGTAGGGGTCGTACGCACCGATGCCAAGGATGGCCAAGTCCACCGGGCCGATGCCATCGAAGTGGTCGGTGTAAGCCGTGTCGCCACCAAAGAGGATCGATCGAGCATTGCCGTCCCGAAGCAGGTAGGCGTTGTATGCCCGCTGCTTGTCATGGAACGTGCGCGCGCCCCAATGCTGGGGCTCGTGGGCGGTGATGTCGAGACCGTCGATGTTGATCGTTTCACCCCACCCAATTTCTCGTACATTCCGAAATCCTAAGTCTGTCAACAAGTCGCGCGTGCGAACCGCAGTCACGATGGGCGTGCGCTTGGGCATGCGTGCCAGGGTAGGGCGGTCGAGGTGATCAAAATGTGCATGCGAGATGAGGATAAGATCTAATGTCGGCAAGTCGCCGAGCGTGGTGGCCGGACCGACGAGCCGCCGCGGACCGGCCGTCATCAATCCCATACCGATGCCGACGCGGTGCGAGAAAACCGGGTCGGTGATGATGTTCATCCCACCGATGCGCATGACGACGGTGGCATGGCCAACCCACGCCGCCGCCAGCTCTTGGTCGTCCCAATTGGAAAAATCGATCTGCCGGCGCGACGGTGGTGGGGGGGTCATTCGATCGACAATCGCCAACCGTCCGCGACTGCGACCCAGCCGGTCGGCCATCCGCAGGGCAACCGGTTTGTGCTTGGCCCAATTGGCAAATCGTCGCCAGCTCATAAGGATACGATCATAGGCGCGCAGTCGAGGCGATCACTTCAGTTCGACACCAATCGGAAAGTGGTCACTGGCGAACTTCGCCAGCCGATCCTGTTCGATCCAGGCGCTGACAATACGGTCGTGTGACACGCCGTATGCGAAGATGTAGTCGATTCGCTGCTGAGGGTGCTGCGTCGTGAACGATCCTGTCCTGTCCGCCAAGTGCGGGTCGTAGGTGTGCAGCGTGTCTACATAGCCCGCAGCGAGCAACTTCTCGACCACGCGACGGGGAATGTGCCCACCGTTGGCCTCGGCAGCGTCTCGAGTGCGAGGGTGAGCATTGGGCAGATCAATATGCTGCGATGGTGCGTTTGAATTAAAGTCGCCGATCAACAGGTGTGGCGATTTCAGCTCGCGGTGTCGCGCGAATGCCCGGAGCACCGTCTGCAACTGTCCCTCGCGGATTTGCTCATCATATTCCCCCGCTCGCGCGTGGAGGTGCACGACGCCGATAGGCCAGTCGACACCGTTTGGATCGCGAATGGTCGCTTCAAGCAAGCAGGCTTCAAAACCTTGTGTCAGCAGGGCGTGATTGACGCTTTCCACGATCGTCCATTTCGTCAGCAACGCGACTGAATGGTTTGTGCATTTGCCGACGACAAAGTCCATCTTCAGCCGCTTGGCGTTCCGTTCAATAACGGTGATATCGTCGGCCTCGACGAGCCCAACGATGTCCGGACGACCGGCTTCAATGACCTCGCCCAATGGATCGGCACGACCCTCACCGCCGTCAAGGATGTTGTAGCTCACCACTCGCATCGTTGCCGTTCCTCACAATCGTTACACGCCATTCGCACGACACCATTATCCGGACGCGCCACTACGCGCAGATCATTTGCAAAAAGGTTTTTTGGCTACGGTCGAAATCGATCGTAGTGTTCGCCTGACGTCGTGTCACGCCAGTGAAAAAAAGTCGCTGGTGCTGGTGCGTGAGATTCAGAGTAGGGCAAAGGAGTTGTGGGAAATGCACGCACGAATTGGTGAACTGCTCGGCCGTGTCACACCGCTGAGCGATCATGATGTTGCCGAGATCCTCGAGACGCAAGGTGGGACCCGCCGTCGCTTTGGTGACATTGCGATTGCTTGGGGCCTGTGCAAACCGCAACAAGTGTGGTGGGCGTGGGCTGAACAGTGCGCTACCGATCGCAAACCGGTCGACCTGACTACCTGCGGCATCGATAGCGCCGCTGTCACGATGCTCCCGCATTTAATGGCCGAGATGCTCTGCGTGATTGCAATTCGCGGGTCAGAAGACGAGCTGATCATCGCCGCTGCGTCACCTGCAGATGAACTACGCGACGAGCTGTCGCGACACGTGCAGAAGCGCTGCCGAATCGTTTTGGCTGATGCCACGCAGATCCGCGCTGCCATCGCTCAGCACTATCGCGCTGCCTGATTGGTTGCCGACATTTACGACTGCCTAGTCACCGACACTTGGCCGTGCGGCACGGGCGAGAGAATGCTCTGTGGCCGAACGTTCCGAATGCGCTCGGCCAGTGTCGTCTGCTGGGCGAAGAGCGCGCGATTGACCGAGTTGATCGCTCGGTCGTCGGCGCGGAAAATGTCGCCTGTCAGAGTTCGCGCGATGGCCGATTCAACGTGTTCCGTTCGCGCGCACTCCTGCCACTCGGCCCGCACAACGACGTTGATGCCGCCCGGCCCGAACGACAACAATCCCCAGCGCGGCGCGAGGTCCTTTTTCTGCAGCAAGCCCGCTGGCGCCATCACGTAATGCAGATTGGCCATCGGTTGTGTGAGGCAGGCTTCGAACTTCCCCAACCCCACGCTTTGTCGCAGCGGCTTTCGGAATCGCTTGCCACGGCTCGCCCGGCGGTTGCGCTCGCGCTCCATCAGGCACAGCATCATTTGACCATCGTCGCTTTTGTCTCGAAGAAAGTCGCTTCTGCTGGCCTTGCACTCTATAAAGCAGGTCTGCTGCAATTCACGCGGCTGAAACAGGTAATTGTGATACGCCCGAAAGCACCCTGTGCCCACCGCATCGATAATCCCTAATGGTGGCAATCTCACCTCAGCAGCGATGCAGCGATAGCCCATCTTGTATAGCCACCGGCATGCCTCCTTCTTCAGGGTCTTGTGCATTTCCGTCTCTCCATACCGGCGCGACTTGCTGGCTGAAGACGGGGTCTCGCAAGGCTGCTGATCGAGGACGAGCGTGGGATCGCTGGATGGATCGAATGAGATCGACATGACGCGGCACTCCATTGCCTGGAATATCTGACTGACGCTCGCGTGACACAACGACTGCCACACGCTCGGCCGGTGGATGTTAAGGCGCAGAATCCGCCGGTGCAACTCGTTCAGTCGCATGTTTCAGCCAGTTTGCAACTTCCGTTTCACTCAGTTTCATCGGCGACGTGTGCGTTGCCCCCCGGCGGACAGCGACCAGCTCGGCTGCGATACTGATCGCGATCTCCGGCACAGTCACCGCGTTGATATTGAGCCCGACCGGCGCATGGACCTTCGATAACTCGTCAGTGCTTACTCCCGCGCGATGCAGGTCGTCGAAGATCAGCTTGATCTTGCTCTTCGATCCGATCAACGCCAAATACTTCGCGCCGCGCCCGACGACGGCCGAGAGCGCAAGACCGTCGTGCCGGTGGCCGCGCGTCACAATGACGACATATGTATTGGCATCGATCGAATAAGCTGCCAGTGCCTCTTCAATCTCCGCCACGATCAACCGCCGCGCTGAGGGAAATCGGTCGCGCGATGCGACATCGGCTCTGTCATCAATCACGTCTACGTCGAACCCCATGTCACTCGCCAGTTTGGCCAGCGCCTGTCCGACGTGTCCCGCGCCTGCGATCAACAGCGTCGGCGGGGGACCGAGTTCCTCCACATAAGTCCGTTGCTCGCCAGCCCGCTGATACAGCAGTGTCAGCTTCGCCGCGACTCCACGTCGGATGTCGTTGGTGATCGACGTGAACGGCGAATACCTCTCCGGTGAATCCGCGATCCAGACGAGCACGTCCATCACACCCCCGCAGATCAGTCCGTCGTCCCAACCGTAGTCCGAGTCGAGCCGAAAGGTCATCACCTGCGACGGTGCGCCCCCTTTGACAAGCAATTCAATCGCCCGCCGACGCACCTCCGCCTCGACGCATCCACCCCCCAGCGTGCCCAAGGTTGCCCCATCCAAGGCACAGAGCATCTTTGCCCCCGCGCCCTGTGGCGTGCTGCCACGCGTCGCGACCACCACACACACCGCGACCGCCTCCCCGACCACCGACCGCCGCGAGATTTCATTAAGCAATGGAAGCATGCTGACCCACGCAATTGGACCCCACCTGATCCACCGATACAACCCGAATTTCCCCGCAGCCACCAGCTTGACACCCCGCGCCCAGCCTCTACAATCGTCCCTCCTGATCGCGGGGTAGAGCAGCCTGGTAGCTCGTCGGGCTCATAACCCGGAGGTCGGAGGTTCGAATCCTCCCCCCGCTATGGTACCATCCAAGCGACCGCCCATTTGGTCGGTCGCTTGTTTTTGCGCTAGCCTTCCGTCGGATTTGAGCACCATTGGGCCGACTGCTGATTCGACCAGTCGATTGAAGTCGCTATCCGTCGCAATTCTGGCGAATGACTCGCGAGCCTCGCGGAACGCTTGGCGGCAGGCATCGGTGAGGTCGGCAGCGGTCTGGTGCGACTGTTCGGCGGTCTGGTCAAGCGCAGCACGCAACTGATCCTGCTGGGCTTGAGCCGTCGCGATCTGTCGGCCAATCGCCTTTTTAGCAAGGGGGGGTTCCAGATCGCGATCGAGCAACAGGGGCAGGTAGCGGTTAATCTGGTCGTCCAGTTGGCCAATCTGCGCCTTGAGGCGCATTGACTCGTTGCGGTTGGACTGAATCTGCTGTTCTGCCAACACCATCGCGTCACCGACCATCGATTCCACATCGTCGAACACATCGGCCAGTGTGGCCATCACGCGATCCTTCAAAAGGTCTTCGCGGATGAATTTTGCATTCGTGCAGGCCGATGGACCCTGGCTCTGGCGACAGCCGCAGCCGTAGTAGTAATACTCGCCTTTGGCATTCTTGCTCTTGCGAGCGTAGCAGACGCCGCCGCAGTCACCACAGAACAGCAGGCGCGTGAAGGCCCGAACGAGGTGACGCGGTCGCGGGGCAAGCGTACGGGCACCGGCCAACAGCCTTGCCTGCGCTTGCTGGAATGTCGCGTCTTCGATGATTCGTAACGATGGGTCGACCATTACGCGATGCTGGTCGGCATCGTTGAGGCGGGGAACCCGTCGACCCGTCGTCCGGTCGAGCTTGAACGACCGCCGCAGGTAGACGACTTCACCAACCACCATGCGGTTGGTCACAATGCCGCGGATTGTGGTGAACCGCCAAGGCCCACCGAGGCGCGTTGGGATGCCACGTTGCGCCAGGCGTTGGGCAATCACCTTAAACCCGTGCCCCTGTTCCACGTATTGCTCAAACACCCAGCGGACGGTTTGCGCTTCGCGCTCGTCGATCATCATGCGCTTGCGACCGTCCGCACTGGCGACAACGCGATAACCGTAAGGCGGTGGCCCACCCGTGTGACAGCCTGCCTCGTGACGTTTAATCAAACCGGCCTGTGTGCGTTCGGCCAGAGCGCGGGAGAAGTCCGCCGCGACGACCAACTGGACGCCACGGGCCAGCGAGTTCGTGCCCTCGGTGGCGCTGATGACCTTCACACCGCAACGTTCGAGGTCCTCGATCAACACGTGCGTCTCGGCAGCACGGCCCAGGCGATCGAACTTGTAGAGATACAAGCGATCGATCTTGCCCGCTTCTGAATCTTGAATGAGCCGCAACAGTTCAGTGCGACCCCCCATCGCGCGGCCTGTCTTGGCCCGGTCGATGTACTGGGCCAGCGGTTTGCCTGCCGATCGTTCACAACACTCGACCTGCACGTCAATCGAGGTGCCGTCGTCCTGCTGGTGGGATGAGTAACGGGCGTAGACGGCGTCAACCTTGGCGATCATGTTTACTCCGGTAGATTTCCACGGCACGGGCTGCGATCCACTGTGTCATGAATCGCCGTAGCGCTTGGCGGTCAATGGCCAGGTCGACATTAGAACATGCCGGTCCAGCGCGCGCAAGCGGATTCTCCGCGCGGTCGGAAGAAAAGGGGTCGGGGTGTGAAGACATGACTACACCCCTCCCATCGTGTCGTCAAAACCGAGTCGGATGCGCTCGACCCTGTACCGTTCGTCAAAGCTACGGCTGGCCCAGTAGTCGGCCATCGCCGAAGCGAAGAGACCCAGGGCGCTGTCGATGTCATCAACGCCTTTACGTGCGGCGAATCCCGCCAAACAACCCCCCGCGTGAGAGACATACCACTGGCGCCTGCCCTCCCTTGGGATACTCGCGTTTGATAGCCAGCTAAGCGCCAAAGTCGCTGCCCACTTCCTGCACCGCTGTCCACCAGGGGTGAACCGTTCGCCGTGAGGAGTTGTCGTCGTCATTCAACCGGAACGACAGCCACGAATCGGTCAAGTCTGACCATATCCCACCGGCGCGGTCGATAAGGTCGGGCAGGGTGTCGACCTTGAACTGTTTCAGCACGTTCCGCCGCAACTGGAATTCAATCCGCCAAACGTCTTTGATGCCGTCTGCGGGTAGCTTCCACACGTCGGCAAACCAGAGCTTTTCACCACCAGTGGTTACCTCAGTTGCCTTGTCGTAGATGCGGGCCCGCACCGGTGACGAGGGCGAGCCACAGTAGTAGGTCTCCAATTGATCGAGTGCGCAGTGGTGGCTCTGCGAACTGCTGCGCGACACGCGATGCTCTCGGAGGAAGTCGAGCGACAGGCCATTGGGAATCACAAAGTCGGCACAAAGATCGACCCGACTAGGCTGGACGCGTTCGACCTTGCCGCCGAGTTGACAGATGAACTGCACGACATGATCAACCGAAGGCATGACGCCCCGAAGCCACAGCGACTTGGAGAGAATCGAAACGTAGAGATTGGGATATTGTTCTGAAGGTGTTTTGGTTCGGGCGATGAACAGGTGAAAGTCAGCGGTCTGCACATGGAACGCATACATCGGACGTTTGCCGTTGGGCTGAATCAGACACCCATCGACACCGGCGTAACTCCACGCAATCCCCTGCGTCCGTTCAGCGGCCTGTTTTCCATCCGCCAGCGCCTTTTCCAACAACGGCCAGTCGTGGTTCCATTGGACGTATAAACCAAGATCGAGACTATCGACGCCACAAACCAGATGCTTCCAACTGGATGGACCTGAAATTTGGACCTGGCGTGTTACAGAAACCGCCAGGTCCAGCGGAGTTGGTAACGGTTCAGCCTCTGCCGAGAAAGCGGCGGGGCGGGGGGCGGGCAAGCCGCCTTCCCCGCTCCCGCCGATGCCGTTGTTGCGTTGTGGATGCTGGTTGTTGTTCTCGTCGTCCGGAAAGCCGGTAAGCGTTTTAATATTCATGAGCGGGAACTTACGGCTCGTCCCACTCATGCGCCCGGACAAACAAAAATCATTTTTTGTCCGTGTACGCCTTCAAGAGCGAGTCCCACAACTTCCCGCTTCGCTGTACCGCTTTACCCATGGTTTCCGGCGACTTGGGCAGGTCAGAATCGACGCGTTCCTTGCCGTTCGTCTCGATGTGACGGGCGATGTCGAACAACTCACGGATGTCGGTCGACTTGCCGTCGCCACTCATCATAAAGTACCGCCGGATCAACCCCGCCACGCGGGTTTTGACAGCCTTGGGCTTCAGTTCTTGAGGTTTACCCGCGATCGTATTTGCAAGGCGTTTGAAACGCGCTCGACGCGGCGTCATCCACGCTTGGCGAACCTCTTCTGCAACCCACGGGTCTTGCAACAGCGCTTTGTCGATCCGTAACAAGTGTTCCAACGCGCCCAGATCGCCTTTGCGAGCACGGTGCATGAGTCGCGATGGAAAATCGGTAGCGAGGATCAGACAGGGGAGCCAAACACACAGCAGGAACTGCAACGACCCATTGTCAAACGCCCGCTGAAAGCCAGCATCGTCCGCAGCGGGGTCGCCCGCGTTGGGATCAAGAATGTCGCGCCAAGCCAGGTGCAGGTACTGATTCACCATTCCTGTGATTTCTTCAGCCAGTTTCTTCCCCTCGTCCGTCTCAAACTCGGCCTT
>Ga0163144_10009579_pt1 | contig 20784 bp, 15 predicted proteins | sample OliLak19BULKMAT1_FD_123175 | JGI IMG/M metagenome (GOLD analysis project Ga0163144, IMG submission 123175) | Freshwater microbial mat bacterial communities from Lake Vanda, McMurdo Dry Valleys, Antarctica - Oligotrophic Lake LV.19.BULKMAT1 | ecosystem: Environmental > Aquatic > Freshwater >... | reverse complement strand
GGCCTTTCGGTGGGCTCACGTGTCCGGGGCAGCGTCGGCCCCTATTCCTCGTCATGAGGCGAGCGTGTGCAGTGCCCGTTTCAGGATCTTTCGGCTACACGGCGACATCGGACCAGGACGAAACCGGCAGGCAGATGCACACTCTGTCTCTGGAGATTCGCGCCAGCTGACGGTGGCCGCTTCGGACCTCGCCGCTCTCCAGCTCAGCTGCCCGCCCGGCCGCCGCCCGTCGCGGTGGCAGATGAGCTGACGCGGCTCCACGGCATGGGTTACAACGGATGCGAGGGAGGCGACGATGACAGGGCTGCCGAGCCGGACGACGATGCGTGAAGGCCTGCTGACGCGCACCGGCCGGGAGGCCGGCAAGCGAACGGGCCACGCCTGGACGGACCATGGCCACGGCTGAGCGACCAGCAGTCACCGTCGAGATCCTCGACGGCCCCGACGCGCTGTCGCCTCTGCGTGACGAGTGGGAGGCGCTGTTTGGTCGCGTCGGGCGGGAGCTGTCGCTCTCCTACGCCTGGTCTCACGCGGTAGCGTCGCTGTACACGGCGCCGAACGACCTGATTCGCACCATCGCGCTGCGGCGAGACGGGGCGCTCGTCGGGGTGCTGCCGCTCATCGCGCGGACCTACCTCTCCTTCCGGCACCTGACGCCGCTCGCCGAGGAGCACAACACCCACAGCGACTGGCTGATCGCCGAAGCATCCAGTGAGGTGGCCGAGGCGTTCGTGCACGGCCTGATCGCAGTCGGCATCGACTGGGACCGCTTCCGCATGTCGCGCGTGCTCGAGCAGAATCCGCTGCTGCCGCATTTCGTCGCGGCCCTGCGCCGCCGCCACATCCGCTTTCTGCTGCGCACGGAACCGCCGGCCTACATCCTCAGACTGCCCCAGACGTATGCCAGCTACCTGGCGGCTCGAAGCGCCAAGTTCCGGAACCACCTGAAACGAGTCCAGGAGAAGGTTCAGACCCTGCGTCCAGAGGTGACGGTAGTCGCCGGCGACCACAGCGCGGCAGGCTTCGCGGCGGCCTTCGCGCAGATCCTCGCCGTCGAGCGGATCAGTTGGAAAGACGCGCACGGGTGGGCGATGTCGTCGGAGAGCGCGGCAACGGAATTCTGGCGGCAGGTGATCGGGAGCGGCTGGGCCGAGGGCCGGATCCACGTCCAGTTCCTGACCCTCGATGGTCGTCTGGCCGCGTATAACCTCGGCTACCTCGTGGGCCACGACTACACGTATCTCAAGACGACCTTTGGCAGCGAGTTCCGCGAGGTCGGCGCGGCCGCGTTCTTACGCGCCAGGCTGGTCGAGGACCTGATTGACCGCGGCCTGCAGCAGGTCGACTTTCCCGGCGAGCCCTACGCCTGGGAGCGACAGTGGACGGCGGATGTCCGCGCGCACATCATGCTCACGGCCTACTCCGGAACAGCTCGCTCAGTAGTGCTGGAGCTCCTGGAGCGTGCCCGGCATCGCCGCCACACCATTCCGGAGGCACCCGCGTCGGGTCAAGCGTTCCAGGTCTCGCGGCGGGTCTGAGGCGGCTCCCTGGTCCTTCTCTGATAAACTCATGGGCCGTATGAAGCATTCCGAGAAAGAGCACCTGAAGGAAAACGAAGTGGCCACCGCCCTGGCCGTGGCCGGCCAGAATCGGTCGAGCCTGATGGCCATCGGCGCCGCGGTGCTGGTCGTGCTCGTCGCCATCGGCGGCTTCGTGACCTGGCAGCGCAACCAGGACAGCGCCGTGTCGGGCCTGCTGGCCGATGCGATGGTCACCTACGAAGCCCCCGTGCAGGCGCCGGTGCCCGGCGACACCGGCTCCACGGCCGCGCCCACGCAGATGCCCGGCACCTATCCCACCGAGAAGGCCAAGCTCGAAGTGGCGCTGCCCAAGTTCCTGGCGGCCGCTCAGTCGAGCCCGGGAAGCACCCCCGGCCGTCTGGCCCGGCTGAACGCCGCGTCGGTGCTCGTGGCCCTGGGCCGCTTCGACGAAGCGCGCACGCACTACGAACAGCTCGCCACCGGCACCGACATCGTGGCCAGCGGCGCGGCCCTCGGCAAGGCGCAGGCGCAGATTCGGGCGGGGCAGTTCGACCCGGCCATCGAGAGCCTGAAGACGCTGAGCGCCCAGCCCACCGGCAAGCTGCCGATCGACGGCGTACTCATGGAACTGGCGCGGGCCTACCGTTCTTCAGGCAAGGTCGACGACGCGCGCAAGACGCTTACCGAAATCGTCGAGAAGCACGCCGAGTCGCCGTTTGTGACCGAAGCGCGCGCCGAGCTCGAAAAGCTCAAGAGCTAGAAGACCTCGTCATTCGCTGGCCTCGCGCTTGAACGCCGCCAGCAAGCGCAGGGCCTCGAGCGGTGTCGTCTGGTCGATATCCACGGCGCGCAGCTTATCGCGCAACAGGTCGTCCACGATTGGCGCCTGAAATAGACCGAGCTGCTGCTGCGGCACTGCCGAGGTGCCGCTGATCGCCGGCCGTCCCCCGCGCGACAGCTCATCCCGTTCGAGCGCCACGAGAATCTCTTTCGCGCGCGCCAGCACCGGCGGCGGCAAGCCGGCCAGTCGCGCCACGTGGATGCCGTAGCTGCGGTCGGACCGGCCCGGCAGGATCTTGTGCAGGAAGACGATGTCGTCCTTCCACTCCTGCACGGCCACATGCGCGTTCACCACGCCCGGCACGCCGTCTGCGAGATCCGTGAGCTCGTGATAGTGCGTGGCGAAGAGCGTCTTGGGCCGCGCGCGCGGGTTGGTGGCCAGGTGCTCCGCCACCGCCCACGCGATGCTCAGACCGTCGAACGTGGCCGTGCCCCGGCCCACCTCGTCGAGCACGACCAGGCTCTTCGACGTGGCGCCGTTCAGGATGTGTGCCGTTTCCTGCATCTCGACCATGAAGGTCGACTGGCCGCGCGCGATGTTGTCCGATGCGCCGACGCGCGCATAGATGCGGTCGACGAGGCCCAGCTTCGCGTCGCGTGCCGGCACGAACGAACCGGCCTGCGCCATGAGTGAGAGCAGCGCCACCTGCCGCAGATAGGTGGACTTGCCGCCCATGTTCGGCCCGGTGAGCACGACCAGCTGCTGCGTGGTGCCGTTCAAGGTGACGTCGTTGGGCACGAAGGTGCCACTGGCGAGCCGTTCCACCACGGGATGGCGCACGTCGGTGGCCACGAGCGCGTCGCCGTCGTGCACGTAGGGCTTGGTGAAGTTGCCCACCGCGGCCGTTTCGGCCAGGCCGGCCAGCACGTCGAGCGCGGCCACGGCGCGCGCGGTCTCGAGTACCCGCGCGGATTCGCCTGAGACGCGCGCCCGCAGCGCCTCGACCAGTTCCAGTTCGCGTTCGATGCTGCGCTCATCGGCGCCGAGCACCTTCTCTTCGTGCGACTTCAGCGCCGGGGTCACGAATCGCTCGCCGCCGGCGATGGTCTGCTTGCGAAGGTAGTCGCCTGGCACCGCGTGCAGGTTCGCCTTCGAGATCTCGATGTAGTAGCCGAACACGCGGTTGAAGCGCACCTTCAGTGACTGGATGCCCGTGCGCGTGCGTTCGGCCGCTTCCAGTTCCGCGATGATCTGCTTGCCCGACCGGCTGATGCGCCGCAGATCGTCGAGCTCGGCATCGACGCCGTCGCGAATGGCGCCGCCGTCGCGGGCCAGCAGCGGCGGCTCGTCGTTGAGCGTGGCATCGATGCCCTGGCGCATCTCGGCGCAGTCGTCTAGCGCCGCCACGAGCCCCGCGATGAGCGGCGCCTGACACTCGCCGAGCAGCAGACGGGTACGCGGCACGGCCGCCAGCGAGCGCGCCACGGCCACGATGTCGCGCGGGCCCGCCGTGGCCAGCGCCACTTTCGACACCAGGCGCTCGAGGTCGAGCACCGCCTTGAGCGTGTCGCGCACCTTGCCGCGATCGGCGGCGCGGAAGGCCAGTTCCTCCACGGCATCGAGCCGCTCACGGATCGGCTCGAGCGTGACCAGCGGCGCAATCAGCCACGCCCGCAACAGGCGGCCGCCCATGGGTGTGACGGTGCGGTCGATCTCGTCGAGCAGCGAGCCCTGGCGTCCGCCCTGCGACGACTCCACGATCTCGAGATGACGCATCGTCATCGGATCGACGATGAGCTTGCCGGCGGTTTCGCGCAGGCGGATGGTGCGGACGTGCGCGAGATCCGCCTTCTGCGTGTCGCGCAGATACCGCACGAGTGCGCCGGCGGCCGACACCGCAAAGGGACGGCCGTCGAGCCCGAAGCCCTGCAAGCCGGCCACCCGGAGCTGTTCGCACAAGGTGGCGGCCGCGCGCGCCGGGTCGAACGTCCAGCCGTCCACGGGCGTCACGGCGATGCCGGCCGACGCCGGCAGCAGCGCGTGCACATCCACGCCGGTGGGCACCACGATCTCGCGCGGCGCCAGCACGGCCACCTCGTCGTCGACCGCCTGATGCGCGGTGGCGCCGTGGTATTCGGCCGTCTGGAATTCGCCGGTCGACAGATCGAGCAAGGCCACGCCGAGCCGGGCCTGCGGGCCGGCCGGGGCCTCGAGGCCGGTCACGGCCAGCAGGAACGCCGAGTCGCGCGCGTCGAGGGTGGCGTCGGCCAGCGTGCCGGGCGAGACCACGCGCACCACCTCGCGCTTCACGACGCCCTTGGCCTTCCTGGGATCTTCGGTCTGCTCGCAGATGGCCACGCGGTGGCCGAGCTTCACGAGCCGGCTGATATAGCCCTCGCCGGCATGGAACGGCACGCCGCACATCGGGATCGCGGCGCCCGTGGCGGCATCCTTCGAACGCGAGGTGAGCGTGAGATCGAGCGCGCGCGCGGCGACCAGCGCGTCTTCGTAGAACAGCTCGTAGAAGTCGCCCATGCGGAAGAACACGAGCGCGAGCGGGTACTGCCGCTTGGCATCCAGGTACTGGCGCATCGCCGGCGTCGTGGACGCGCCGAGCGCGGGCAGCGGGGGGGCGGAATCAGGCGGGAGGGACAGAGACAGCCTCGAGTCGATCGCGCGCGCCGACGGCGCCTGGGCGCGGAAACGTCGAGTATAGTCGGGATGCCGCGCACGCGGCTCACGCATGTGGCTGCTGGCGCTCGAGACAACCACCCGGGAGGGAAGCGTATCGCTCCTGCGCGACGACGTCGTCGTCGCGGAACGCCCGGGCGACCCGGCCCTGTCACACGCGGAACGGCTGCCCGCCGACTTCGCCGCGGTGCTGGCGGTGGCGGGCCTGGCGCCGAGTGCCATCGACCTCTTTGCGGTGGCCACTGGGCCGGGCGCCTTCACCGGCCTGCGCATCGGTCTTGCCGCCGTCCAGGGCCTGGCGCTCTCGCTCGATCGGCCCGTGGCGGGAGTGGCATCGCTGCCGGCGCTGGCCTGGGCCGCTTTCGATGCGGATCCGGCGCTGCCACACGCCGGCGTGTGGCTCGACGCCTCGCGCGGGGAAGTCTTCGCCGCGACCTATCGGCGCGCCCCCGCCACCGCTGACGCATGGCCGCTCGAGGTCATGGCGCCGCCGACCTCGGCCAGCCCTGACGACACGCTCGCTGCGTGGGCGGGCATGCTGCCGGCCGGCACGTCCATCGTGGCGGCGTGCCGGGAACCCGCGCAGGCCGCGCTCGCGGGTGCCGGCTACCGGCCGCTCATCGCGCCCACGCAATTGGCCGGCACCGTGGGCCGCATCGGGTGGCGCATGCATGTGCTCGGGCTCTCGGCCGCACCCCATGCGCTGATGCCGGAGTACGTGCGGCGCCCCGACGTCGAGATCGACCGCGACCGCCGCGCCGCGGCCGACCGCGCCCGATGACTTTCGAGCGCCTCGTCTCGTGCGCCGATCTCGACGGCATCCTGGCCCTCGATGAGGTGTGTTTCGACCGGCCGTGGACGCGCGCCGACTACGAGCGCGAACTGGCCGATCCCGCCCGCTGCTACGTCTATATCGCGCGCGGCGAGCACCAGCTCATCGCCTATTGCTCGTTCTGGCGCATCTTCGACGAAGCCCACATCAACAACTTCGCCGTGCATCCCCACTGGCGGCGGCGCGGCCTCGGCCGGGCGCTGCTGAGCCATAGCCTGGCCGAGGCGGCCGCGGCCGGTGCGCCGAAAGCGACACTCGAGGTGCGGCGCTCGAACGAGGCCGCAATCGCCCTCTACGAACAGGGCGGGTTCGCGAGGGCCGGGCAGCGGCGTGCGTACTACACGCATCCGGTCGAGGACGCGATCATCCTCTGGCGCGGAGTGCCGCCGCCCGCTTGAACCGGTCCGGCGCCGGTGCTAGAGTCGCTTTGAGGGCGGCGCACGGTGTGCCGGCCTGTTCGGGAAAGGAGCGGATGTCCATGACCGGCTCCGAGGACGCGCGCCTCCGGCTGCTCGACCACAGCGCAGCCTTCCGTCAACTCTCGGTCGATCACCACACGCTCGACGACCGCCTCAAGCTCCTCGCCATCAAGTCCCACCTCAACGACTACGAACAGCTCGAAGAAGTCCGCTTGAAGAAGGAGAAGCTGCGTCTCAAAGACCAGATGGAGGCGCTCGTACGCCAGTTCCAGACCGGCCCCGGCGATTCGCTCCCGGCCTGACGCCCACTGCTCACGGCGGCGCCGGCCCGCAGCCGGCGTCGCCACGCAACCTGTCACACCGGCCGGTGCGACAGGTACAATCCCCCCGTGCACATGATCGGACTCGACCGCGCCGCGTGGCCCTTCATCCTGGGCGCCGTCGCCGTGGCACTCGTCGGCGCCTGGATCGGCGGCCGCTGGTGGGCGCTGCCCGGCGGGCTGCTGGCGCTCGTGTTCGTCTTCTTCTTCCGCGACCCTGAACGTCCGCTTCCCGGCGACCAGTCGCTGGTCGTGTCACCAGCCGACGGTCTCGTCATGAACGTCGGTCCGGCCGGAGCCGACGCGCCGGCGGGGACGTGGCAGCAGATCACCATCTTCCTGTCGCCGCTCGACGTGCACGTGAACCGCGCGCCGGTCTCGGGGCGGGTCACGCGCGTGTCCCACAAGGCGGGGCAGTTCCTGCCGGCCTACAAGCCCGAGAGTGGGGCACTCAATGAGCAGTCGGAAGTCTGGGTCGACCACGACGGCCGCACCGCGGTGTTCCGCCAGGTCGTGGGCCTGCTGGCCCGGCGGGTCGTGACGCGCGTGGTCGAGGGCGACGCGCTCGTCGTCGGCCAGCGCATCGGCGTGATGAAGTTCGGATCGCGCATGGACGTGTTCCTGCCCACCAACCTGGCCGTGCGCGTGCGCAAGGGTGACCGCGTCGTGGCGGCCGAAACGGTGCTGGCCCAGTGGGACCCGCGATGAGCGCCGAGGAGCCGACGCGCGACGCGCCGCGCGAATCGCCACCCGAGCGCAAGGGCCTCAGGCGCGGCGTGTTCCTGTTGCCGAGCCTGTTCACGGTCGCGAACCTGTTCTGCGGCTGGGCGTGCGTCGTCTACGCCATGCGTGGCCAGTTCGAGACGGCGGCGCCGTTCATCGGCTTTGCCATCGTGCTCGACATGCTCGATGGCCGGATCGCGCGCATGACCGGATCGTCGAGCCAGTTCGGCGTGGAGTTCGACTCGCTGGCCGATCTGATCTCGTTCGGCATGGCGCCAGCCGCGCTCACCTTCCAGTGGGGCCTTGCGCCGCTCGGCCGCCTGGGCTGGGCGGTCGGCTTCCTCTACCTCACCGCCGCCGCGGTGCGGCTGGCCCGCTTCAACATCCAGCACGTGTCCGACAAGCGCTACTTCGTGGGCATGCCGAGCCCGTCAGCCGCGGGCATTCCCGCCGCCACGATCTACTTCTATCCCTACGCCATCACCGAACGCGGTCCCGCCATCATCGCGCTCGTGATGCTGATCGTGCCGGCGCTGCTCATGGTGAGCACGTTCCGCTTCCGCAGCATGAAGACGCTGAATCTGGCGGCGCCGCGCAATCCCAAAGTGCTGCTGGTCGCCGCCGGGGCGATCGCGCTGATGGTGGCCTACACCCACGAGATGCTCGTGGCGCTGGCCTACGGCTATCTGCTCGCGCCCCTCATCGAGTGGTTCGTGACCCGCGGCAGCCGCCGCCAGGCGGTATCGGACGCAGTGAATCCGGACACTCCGCCGACCTCCGACGCGCCGCCGATCTAGCCCGCACCCGTCAACCCGCCGGCAGCCACAGCGAGACCGTGGTGCCCACGTCGCGCGTGCTCGCCACCTCAATCCGCCCGCGGTTCAGTTCCACGTTGCGCCGCGCGCTGGTGAGGCCCAGACCGGTGCCGGTGGCCTTGGTGGAGAAGTAGGGCTCGAAGATTCGCGCCAGGGCTGCGGCGTCCATGCCCACGCCGGTATCGGTCACGTCGATGCGCACGGTGCCGTCCTCGGCGGGCGCGGCCGTGACCGCCAACTGCCCATCGCCAGGCATCGCGTGCAGCGCGTTCTCGATCACGTTGGTGAGCGCACGCGCCAGCAGCACGCGGTCGACCATCAGCACGACCTCGCCGCCGGCGACCTCGTGGGTGATGCCGATGCGCCCGGCGAGCGCGGTCGCATACGGGGCGAGGATTTCGTCGAGCAGCGGCGCCAGGGCCGTGGCGGTGGGCCGCGCCTCGGGCGAACTCGCGAAGCTGGAGAACTCCGAGGCCAGCTGCCGCAGCAACCGCACCTGCAGCAGGATGTTGTTGACGCACTCGTCGACCAGCGTGCCGAGCGGGCGGCCGCGATCGACGTGCACGCGACGCAGGTGCTCGGCGTTCAACTGGATCGGCGTGAGCGGGTTCTTGATGTCATGCGCGACCTGGCGCGCCATCTCCGCCCAGGCCTCGAGCCGGTTGGTGCGTTCGAGCTGGCCGCGCTGGCGGCGCAGGTCGTCGGCCATGCCGTTGAAGGCCTCGACCAGCCGGCCCAGTTCATCGCTCGTGCGCGCGAGCACCCGCGCGTCGAGGTCGCCGGCCGCCAGCCGGCGCGTGGCGCGCGTGAGGCGGCTGACCGGATCCGAGATCCGTTCGGCCGCCCAGTAGCCGATGGCCGAACCGAGCAGGATGAACGCAATCGCCGCGAGCAGCACGCGCCGGTCGAGTTCGTCGACCTGGCGTTCGATGCCGCGCTGGCGCAGGGTGAGCGGCACGCTCACAATCGCCTGTTGATCGTCGACGCGCACGGGCGCCGAGGCCACGAGGTACTCGTAGGTGCCGACCGTCTCACGCGCGATGTAGGTGGGCCGGCCTTCGAGCACGAGCGCGCGATAGATGTCGCCCGGCGTGCGCGTGGGCAGTAGTCCCGACGCAAACAGGTTGCGTTCACTCGAGGCGAGCAGGCCGGTGCCGGCAAACACGTTGATGTCCTCGCCGATCACGCGGCTGAGCCAGACGAGCAGGCTGTCGTCGAGCGCCGGCAGATTCGTCGCGCCGCGCGACTCGATGGTGGCGAAGTCCTCGACCACGCGGCTGGCCGAGAGCACGGTGCGCGTGGCCTCGCGCTCGATGTCCTGACGCAGCGATGTGGCCATGTAGGCGCGGGTCACGAGGGCCAGCGCCACGACCGGCACGACCACGGCGGCGACGAAGGCCAGGAACAGCGTGCGATAGAAGCTGGCCCGCACCTCGCGGAACAGGGCGCGGCCCGACAACGGGGCGCGCGCCGACGCCAGGGACGCGAGGGTGACCGCGACGAGCAGCGCAAAGAAGGTGAGCGCCGCCAGCGCCACGAGTTCCGCCACTGTGGCCCAGTGGGCCAGGAGCGACGTGCGCGGATAGCCGATCGCGTAGATCGCGCCGCGGTCGTTCTGCAGGTAGACGTCGGAGGACACGCCGCGATCGTCGATGGTGGCCCAGAAGGCCGCGCGCGACGCCGCCAGCCGTGCGAAAAGCGCTTCGGAGATCGGCCAGGCCTCGCCGCCTGACACGAACAGCGGCCGGCGACTCCAGCCGTAGACGACAAACGCCACGTCCTCCTGATCGGGGCGCGCGCCGCCCGGCGCGGTCGCGCGCAGCAACCCCACATAGGGATTCTGCGCATCCAGGAAGGGCAGGTTGCCGTAGTCGAGCACCACGTGCACGACCACCGATCCGATGGTGCGGCCGTTGACGCACACCGCGCGGCCGGCGTGCAGCAGCCGCCGCTCCTCGGCAAAGAACGGCGACACTTCTTCGAACAGCTCCCAGCCGCATGAGGTCTCCTGCCACGCTTGATCAGCCGCGGTCTCGGGCAGGTTCAGGGCAAAGCGACTGACCACCCGGCCCGACGGATCGTAGAGCTCGACCGACGAGGTCAGCCGCCGGCTCGAGAGCGAGCTCTGCGACCACACGTGAAACGCCGCGTCGGCGGGCACCTGGCCGACGGCCACCGGATCGGCGGCGGCCACGAGATCCGCCAGGCCGGGGGCCAGGTCGATCTCGGCCAGCGCCTCGCGCAGGAAGAGCTGCAGGTTCATGCGCTGGTTGGCCACCTGCTGCGCCAGGTCCTGCTCGATCGCCACCTGGTGGCGGCGCGCGGCCCGGGCGGCCAGCGAGGGATAGGCCGAAAGCGAGGGCAGCGCCAGTGCGGCACACAGCACCAGCAGACGCGCCGGCTGTGATCCGTGGCGCAGGATGCGCCGGGCACGGTCCCAGGTTGCGCCCATGGCGAGGCCAACCGCCGCCATCGGCAGGGCGACCCAGAACGCGGACGTCGCCGGACTCCCCCACCACGCGGCGGTCGCGGCCGCGGCCACCGCCAGCAGGCCGCGGGCCGCGCCGTGCGGCGCGCGCGTGCGCCCCGACAGCAGATGCGTGACCACCCGCGCGATGGTCAGGAGCAGCACGAACGCCGCCGCGTGCATCAGCAGCGACCCGGCGGCCGAGGCGAGCCGGCTGGGATCGAACCCCGCGAGGGCGACCCGCGCCGCGTCGACCGCCGTGCCCGGAATCACGCGGTCGACGATCGGCGCGTGGCGCGCCGCGAGCGCTCCAGCGCCCGCTCCGGCGAGGGCGGCGGCGAGCCATGAGCCCAGTGCAGGGCGCGTCCGCGGACCGCCGCGGCGGGCGCCCAGGCCGCGCGCCACGCGCCACCGTTCGGCCGTGGACACGGCGAGCGCCGCCAGACTCACCGACAGCAGTGCCGTGGCCAGCAGGCGGAACGACGCGGCACCCTCGACACCCGCGGCGTGGAGCGCGCGGACCGCACCGCTCCACGCCCCCACGCCAGCCGCGGCCGTGGCCAGCGTGAGGATCGCGTACGCGCCCCGCGTACGCGCCGCGTCACGCCAGTCGGCAAGTGGTCCCCAGAGCAACACGAGCCAGACCGCCGCGGCCGCCCAGAGCAGGCTCAGCACGCGTCCCCACCATTGGCGGCGCGCGTCCTCGATGTCGCGGACCGAGACGCGCGCGGTGCCGAGCGGCTGGCCGTCGCTGGCCGCGACATCGAACGCCGTCGGATCGCCGGCGTGGGGTTCAACCGGGCCGAAGAACACCGGCGCCAGGCGACCGGGCATGCGCACCGGACTGGCCGAGACGCCCGGCGCGGCGCCCGTGGTCGAGAGGGCCGCCTCCGCCACCACCGCACCCACTCTTCGGCGGCCGCCCGACGCCTGCAGCACGGGTTCCAGCCGCGCCAGCCGCAGGCCGAGAGGCGTCGACACCAGGAACGACGCTGCCGGCCCCGTCACCCGCGTGGCGGGAAGTGACGCCGGCCGGCCCTCCCACGCGAGCGGGGTGCCCTCGGCGCCGTAGACCGTGAGCGCGGCCAGCGATGGACCCGTCGCGGCGTGCACGGCGGTAATCTGGCTGAAGAGTGCGGCGACCGCCTCGGCGGCGCCGCCCGCCGCCGTCTCCACCCGGCTGCCGTCGGTGGCAAAGGGCCGCACCGCGCCGTCGAGAGCCTGGCCGAGATCCGCCAGCCGGCTGCGCAGGTCGGCTTCGACGCGCGCCTGCGTCGCGCCCGGTGTCGCGCCGAGTTGCTGACTCGACAGCAACCATCCGGCGCCGGCCACCGCCACGATCACAGCCAGCATGCCCGCACTCACGCGCCTGAGACCGCGTGCGACCGCCGGAGGACAGGTCATGGATCGAGGTCCATTCTGGCAGGCTGATCCGCGTGTTTACAAGCCGCATCGCGCTCGGGAGCGGGCGCCGACGCGCCGGGTGCGGATGTTATAGTTGACGTCATCCTCGCGTGATGGCATGCACCGCCTCTCCTAAGCTGGCGCTGAAGCGCGGTGCCCTCATCACGGCGGCGAACTGGCACGTCGTGCTGGTGCAGTTCATCGCCGATTCCGTGTTCACGGCGCTGCTGGCGGTGCCCGTCGTGGGCGGCGCGGTGCTTGTCGTGCTCACCTCCGGCCTCGATCCCCAGACCCTGTTCCAGCAGGGCGTGCGCCGGGCCGTGCCGGCGGTAGCGGCGGCGCTGCTCGCGCATCCGCTGGCGCTTGGCGCCTTCCTGATTGCGGTGGTCGTGGTGCTGCTCGGCGGGTCGATCTTCATGGCGTTCGTGAAGGGCGGATCGATGGCGGTACTGGCCGCCGCCGAACGCGAGTCGGGTTCGATCGAACATCCGCCGCTGCGCCTGGCGGCCGTGCGGGCGGCATCCCGCTTCTCGCTCGAACGGGCCGCCACGGGCGCCCAGGATCTGTTCGGGCGCTTCACCCGGCTCGGGTGCGGCCTGTTTGTCGCCTATGCCGCGGTGCTCGGCCTCGCGGCCGTGGCCTTCACCCAGGGCGGGTCCGGCGCGGCCTGGGACGCCGCGCGCCTGGCCGGCATCAGCGCGGGCATCGTGACCGCGGTCACGATCGTGAACCTCCTCTACCTGCTCACGCAGATCGTGGTGGTCGTCGATGACTGCGACGTGTGGACCGCACTGGTGCGGATGTCGAGTTTCCTGGCGCGGCAACCGCGCGAGATCGGCCTGGTCTTCGCGGTGGGCTTCACCCTCGTCGCGCTCGGCACGGCCGCCTCGCTTCTGGCCACGGCCGCACTCGGCCTGATTGCGGTCTTGCCGTTTGTGGGGCTCGCGGCGCTACCGCTGCAGGTGGGCGCGTGGCTCGTGCGCGGGTTCGTCTTCCAGTTCCTCGGCCTGACCGCGCTCGTGGCCTACCTGCGGCTCTACCGCCTGTCGGGCGGCGGCGGGGCAGGGGAGGGGAGGCCGGCCGGTGGCACCGGTGACGCGGGCGGTAGCGCCGCCTGAGGCGCAGCCGGCTCGCTCACCGCCGTGCCCGGCACGTCGGTGAGCGCGACGGGCGCGGGTTCCACGCGCGGCGCGAAGGCGAGCAATTGGCCCTCGACCGACACGGCCAGCAGCCGGGTGCCGGTCGGACGGCCGCCCGCGCGGAAGTGGGTGCTGCCCGCCACTTCGCTGGCACTCGCCACGGCCAACGCTGGTGCGCCGGTCGCCGACGCATACGCCGCCAGTTCGGTGGCAAACGACGGCACCAGCACCAGGTCGCCCACGAGCACCGGCGAGCCGGCCGGACGATGGGGCAGCGCGCGCTTCCAGCGCAGGTTGCCCGAGCGGCGATCCAACGCGCGCAGCACGTGGTCGTAGGCCGACACGTAGATACGCTTCTCATCGGCCACTGGCGACGCCACCACTGGCGCGCCCGTGCGCGACCGCCACCGCGAATGGCCACGCCTCAGGTCCACGCTATGCAACGCGCCGGCGGTCGTGCCGACCAGGAGCTGGTCGTCGAGCGCCGTGAGGCCGGTGGCGACGCCCCCGAGCGCCTTGGTCCAGATCGTCTGACCGGTCAGCAGCGTCAGCGCCACGATGCGGCCGTCGGCCAGGCCCAGATACAGGTTGTCGAGCGCCGGGGCCGGCGCCACGTGAGCCACCGCGCCGAGCGGCGTCCGCCACAACAGCTCGCCATCAGCGGCGCGAAAGGCCGCGAGATCGCCGCCCTCGAACGACAGGACCAGCCAGCCCGTGTCCCAATAGGGCGGCGCCGCCACCGTGCCGGGCAAGGCGCGCTCCCACACCATCACGCCGGTGCTCGCGCGCAGCGCGCGCACGCCCCCGGCCACCACCACGAACACCAGGTCGCCGCCGACGGCCACCGGCAACGCCGTCGCGATCGCAGCCTGCCAGCGCGTCTGGCCGGTATCGAGATCCCAGGCCACGAGCGCGCCGTCGCGCAACGCCGCGTAGGCCGTCTGCTGATCGAAGGCGGGCAGTACGGCGAGGGGACGTGCCGCCGGCGTCATCCAACGCACGTCGAGAGCGCCGCCCCGCAGGAGCGACAACGGCGCCCCGGGCATGCTGGCCGGAGCAGACGCCAGAGCGGCCGCGAGCGGCGTCGGCGGCTGGGCTCGGCTGATTCGCGGGGCAAGCAGCATCAGCACGCCGCACAGCACCGCCGCAACACGTTGGCCTGGAAGTGGCAGACGCCGCACCCCGATATAATAGCGGCTCCCCTTCACCCTGGAGGGTCTCTCCTCACCCGTTCGTCATCACCCGTGGCACACCAAACCATCCTCGTCCTCGATTTCGGATCCCAGGTCACCCAGCTCATCGCGCGCCGCGTGCGCGAGGCGCACGTCTACAGCGAGGTGCATCCCTGCGACGTCAGCGACGACTGGATGCGCGCCTACGCCCGCGAGCACGACGTCGTGGGCGTGATTCTCTCGGGCAGCCATGCCAGCACCTACGAGGAGGCCGATCTCCGGGCGCCGCAGGCGGTCTTCGAACTGGGCGTGCCCGTGCTCGGCATCTGCTACGGCATGTTCACGATGGCGGTGCAGCAGGGCGGGCAGGTCGAACCGAGCAGCCATCGCGAGTTCGGCTACGCCGAAGTCCGCGCGCATGGCCACTCGGCCTTGCTCGACGGCATCGAGGACCTTCACCGTGACACCGGCGACGCCCGGTTGGGCGTCTGGATGAGTCACGGCGACAAGGTCACGGCGCTGCCGCCCGGCTTCTCGCTGATGGCCTCCACGCCGAGCTGCCCGATCGCCGGCATGGCCGACGACGCGCGCCGCTTCTACGGGGTGCAGTTCCATCCGGAGGTCACGCACACCCGGCAGGGCGCGGCCATCCTCGCGCGGTTCGTGCGCGGCATCTGCGGCGCGACGCCCGACTGGGTGATGCGCGACCACGTCACCGAAGCCGTGGACAAGATTCGCGCCCAGGTGGGCGACGAAGAAGTGATTCTGGGGCTCTCGGGCGGCGTCGATTCGAGTGTGGCCGCGGCGCTCATCCATCGCGCCATCGGCGACCAGCTCACCTGCGTGTTCGTCGACCATGGACTGCTGCGCCAGGACGAGGGCCGCCTGGTCATGGAGATGTTCGCGGGTCGCCTGCACGCGCGCGTGATCCACGTCGATGCGAGCACGCAGTTCCTCGGCGCCCTGGCGGGCGTGACCGACCCTGAGCAGAAGCGCAAGATCATCGGCCGCGAGTTCGTCGAAGTGTTCAAGGCCGAAGCGGGGAAGCTCACGGCCGGTGACGGCGGACACAAGGGCGCAACGTTCCTCGCGCAGGGCACGATCTATCCAGACGTCATCGAATCGGGCGGCGCACACACCAAGAAAGCCGTGGTCATCAAGAGCCACCACAACGTGGGTGGCCTGCCGGCCGAGTTGGGCCTCGAGCTGCTCGAGCCGTTGCGCGACCTGTTCAAGGACGAAGTGCGCGAGCTCGGCATCGCCCTCGGCCTGCCCGCCGAGATGGTGCACCGCCATCCCTTCCCAGGGCCCGGCCTCGGCGTCCGGATCCTCGGCGAGGTCCGGCGCGAGTATGCCGATCTGCTGCGGCGGGCCGACGCGATCTTCATCGAGGAACTGCGCCAGTGGCGCGACGCGGCCACGGGCAAGAGCTGGTACGAGCTCACCAGTCAAGCCTTTGCGGTCTTCCTGCCGGTGAAGAGCGTGGGCGTGATGGGCGATGGCCGCACCTACGACTACGTCGTGGCCCTGCGCGCCGTGCAGACCTCCGACTTCATGACCGCCGACTGGGCCGAGCTGCCCTACGGCCTGCTCAAGGCCGTGTCGCGCCGGATCATCAACGAAGTGCGCGGCATCAACCGCGTCACCTACGACATCAGTTCGAAGCCGCCGAGCACCATCGAGTGGGAGTAGGATCGTCCCGAGTCCCGGGCCCCGGATCCCGAGCCCCGCAATGAACGACTTCGTCCACCTTCACTGCCACACCGAGTTCTCGCTGCTCGACGGCGCGTGCCGCATCGAGGAGCTGCTCGATCAGGCGGCTGCGCTCGAGATGCCGGCCCTCGCGGTGACCGAACACGGCAACATGTTCTCGGCCGTGGTCTTCCACGACGCAGCGCGCAAGCGCGGCATCAATCCGATCCTCGGCTGCGAGGTCTACGTGGCGCCGGGCGACCGGCGCGACAAGTCGGGCACGCCCGGCGAGACGGCCAATCATCTCGTGCTGCTGGCCGAGAACGCGGTCGGCTTCAAGAATCTGATCGCGCTCGTGTCGTCGGGCTACACCGAGGGCTTCTACTACAAGCCACGCATCGACAAGGCGCTGCTGGCCTCGCACAGCGAGGGGCTGATCGGCCTCAGCAGCTGCCTCAAGGGCGAGGTGGCGAGCGAGATCCGCACCGAGCACGCCAAGCGCGCCATGGCCGCGGCGGCGGCCTACCGCGACATTCTCGGCGCCGGCAATTTCTTCCTCGAGATGCAGTACCAGGGCATCGAGGAGCAGCGCGTCGTCAACACTGGCCTGCAGCCGATTGCGCGCGACCTCGGGCTGCCGCTCGTGTGCACCAACGACGTGCACTATCTGCATCAGCACGACTCGAAGCCGCACGACCTGCTGCTGTGCATCGGCACCGGCAAGTCGGTGCACGACGAGAAGCGCCTCAAGTACCACGGCGACCAGTTCTTCCTGAAGACAGCCCAGCAGATGGCCGAGGTGTTCGGCGACTTCCCGGAGGCCATGAGGAACACGCTGGCCATCGCCGAGCGCTGCGACGTCACGATCCCGTCGGGCACGCTGCACCTGCCGAAGTTCGAGGTGCCCGAGGGTTATACCCTCGACGACTACTTCGAGCACATGTCCCGCCAGGGTTACCAAGAGCGCCTCGTGCGCCTGCGCCAGCTCGACGCCGACGGCAAGCTGCGCCACCCGCTGTCTGAGTACGCCACGCGCCTCGACTACGAGATCGCGATGATCAAGCGCATGGGCTACACCGGCTACTTCATGATCGTGTGGGACTTCATCCGCTATGCGCGCGAGCAGCGCATTCCGGTGGGTCCGGGCCGCGGCTCGGCCGCCGGCAGCCTGATTGCCTACTGCCTGCGCATCACCGACGTCGACCCGATCGACTACGACCTGCTGTTCGAGCGCTTCCTGAACCCCGAACGCGTGTCGATGCCCGATATCGACGTGGACTTCTGCGAGCGGCGGCGGGGCGAGGTGATCGACTACGTCACGCGCAAATACGGGCGCGAGAACGTCTCGCAGATCATCACCTTCGGCACCATGAAGGCCAAGGCCGTCATCCGGGACGTGGGCCGCGTGATGGATCTCGCCTACGCCGACGTCGACCGGATCGCCAAGCAGATTCCGGCGGCGCTCGACATGACGCTCGCAAAGGCGCTCGCGGAGAACCCCGTGTTGCGGGACATGCGCGACAAGGACCCGCGCGTGCGCGACGTGCTCGAGATGGGGCAGCGGCTCGAGGGCATGTCGAGGAATGCCGGCGTGCACGCGGCCGGCGTGGTCATCGCGCCCGGACCGATCACCGACTACGCGCCGCTCTACAAGAGCAACCGCGACGAAATCACGACCCAGTGGGCCATGAAGGAGGTCGAGCGCGTCGGCCTGCTGAAGATGGACTTCCTGGGCCTGAGCACGCTCACGCTCATCCAGGACGCGCTCGCCGAGATCACGCGCACCGAACACGTGGTGCTCGACATCGACGCCCTGCCGCTCGACGATCCAAAGACCTACCAGGTGTTCTGCGACGGGCAGACCTTCGGCATCTTCCAGTTCGAGAGCTCGGGCATGCGCGACCTGCTGCGCAAGTCGAAGCCGCAGCGGCTCGACGACCTGATCGCCCTGAACGCGCTCTACCGGCCCGGTCCGCTCAAGAGCGGCATGGTCGACGACTACGTGGCGCGCAAGCAGGGCAAGACCGAGGTCAAGTACGACCTCGCCGCGCTCGAGCCGATTTTGGCCGACACCTACGGCGTCATCGCGTATCAGGAACAAGTGATGCGCATTGCCTCGGTGCTGGCCGGCTTCACCCTCGGACAATCGGACGTGCTGCGCAAGGCCATGGGCAAGAAAGACCCCAAGGTCATGGCCAAGCAGCGCGAGGCTTTTCTCGAGGGCACCAAGGCCAAGGGCATCGCCGAGAAGAAGGCCACCAAGATCTTCGAGTTGATGGAGTACTTCGCCGGCTACGGCTTCAACAAGTCGCACTCGACCGCGTATGCCTTCCTGGCCTATCAGACGGCCTACCTCAAGGCCAACTTCCCGCGCCACTTCGCGGCGGCCCTGCTCACCATCGAAGCGGCCAACACCGACAAACTTGCGCTCTACATCACCGAGAGCCGCGAGCGCGGCATCGCGGTGCTGCCGCCCGACGTGAACGAGAGCCAGCAGCACTTCTCGGTCGTGCCCGAGGGCGTGCGCTTCGGGCTCACCGCCATCAAGGGTCTGGGCGAAGGCGCCATCCAGGCGATCATCGAGGTGCGCGCGCGGCTCGGCCGCATCTCGTCGCTCCATGAACTGGCCGAGGAGCTCGATCTGCGCATCGCCAACCGCCGGGTCTTCGAAGCGCTGGTCAAGAGCGGCGCCTGCGACAACTTGCTGCGGGCGCCTGGCGCGACGCCGCTCGCGCCGGCCGTAGGCCGGGCCCGGCTGATGCGCGCCATCGACGCGGCCATCGAACATGGCGCCCGCGTGCAGCGCGACCGCGAGCAGGGGCAGGCGAACCTGTTCGGTGAGGCGACGCCTCCTGCCTCGGGCCCGTCCGAGGGGCCGGTGACCGACGGTCCGGCGTGGTCCGAGATGGAGTGGCTGGCCAACGAAAAGGAGGCGCTCGGCCTGTACCTGAGCGGCCACCCCGTGGACCGCCACCTGCATGACCTCAAGGCATTCGGTGCCCGCTCGGTGGGCGAGCTGATGCTCTCGGAGATTCCCACGACCGACGAGGGTTCGCCTGGGAAGCTCGCGCTCGAAGACGTGTCGGTGGGCGGGATCGTCGCCAGCGTGCGCGCGCTCAAGACCAAGAAGGGCGACGCCATGGCCGTGTTCATGCTCGAAGACGCCCAGGGCTCGGTCGAGGTCGTCGTCTTCCCGGAAACCTATGGCCGCTTCCGGCAGTTCATCGAGCCGGGCTCGCTGCTGCTCGTGCAGGGCAAGTTCGAACGTGATGACGAGTCGTCGCGCTTCCAGGCCACCGGCATGTTCAAGCTCGAGACGCTGCGCGAGCGTCTGGCCCGGGCGGTGAGCATCCACCTGCGTACCGGCACCCATTCGCGCTCGACCCTCGAGGCGCTGTGGGACGTGTTCGCCCAGCACCAGGGCGACCGGCCGATCGTGCTCGAAGTCGAGGTCGCCCACGAGCACCGCACCCTGCTGGTGCGCGCCGATGTCACCACCCAGATTCGCGTGCGGCCTTCCGAGCAGCTCATCTCCGCGGTCGAACGCCTGTGCGGCGTCGGTTCGGTTGTGCTGCAATAGACGGGATTCATGGCTGACCTGCTCGAGTTCGAAGAACCCATCGGCGTGCTGCAGAAGGAGATCGAGGCGCTCTCGATGCTGCCGCCGACCAGCGACCGGCTGCGCGACCTCGCGCGCCTGCACGACCGCATCCGCGAGATCCGCCTGGAACTCTACGCCCACCTCACGCCGTGGCAGCGCGTGCTCGTGGCGCGCCATCCGGCCCGGCCGACGACGCTCGACTACGTCGAGCAGTTGTTCACCGACTTCGTCGAGATCCGCGGCGACCGGCGCTTTGCCGACGACCACGCCATCGTCGCCGGTCCGGCGGCCTTCCACGGTGCGCCAGTGATGGTGGTGGGCCACCAGAAGGGCAGCGACACCAAACAGAAGATCTACCGCAACTTCGGCTATGCCCGGCCTGAGGGCTACCGGAAGGCGCTGCGGGCGATGCAGCTCGCCGAGAAATTCGCCCGCCCGGTGATTTCTTTCGTCGACACGCCCGCAGCCTATCCCGGCATCGAGTCGGAAGAGCGCGGCGTGGCCGAAGCCATCGCCGTGAACCTGCGCGAGATGGCGGTGCTCGACGTGCCGATCGTCGTGGTCGTGCACGGCGAGGGCGGCAGCGGCGGCGCGCTCGGCATCGCCGTGGGTGACCGCATCCTGATGCACGAGTTCGCGATCTACAGCGTGATTCCGCCGGAGGGCTGCGCGGCGCTCCTGTGGCGCGACACGAACCGGAAGATGCAGGCCGCCGAGGCGCTCAAGATCACCGCGCCCGATCTGCTCGGCCTGGGCATCATCGACCAGATCGTGGCCGAGCCGCCCGGCGGCGCGCACTGCGACCCGGCCGCCGCCGGTGCGTCGCTCGACGCCGCGATCAGCGCGGCGCTCAGCGACGTGGGCGCGCTCGGTTCCGACGACCGCCTCGAGCAGCGCTACCAGAAGTTCCGCCGCATGGGCCAGGTCGGCCTCGTCGAGGCCTGATCAGAATGGCTCCACCCCTGGTCTGGAAGTCGCGCCCGTGCGACGAGGCGGCGGCCGCGCGGCTCCAGGCCGCACTGGGCCTGTCGCCGGTGATTGCCCGCTTGCTCGCCATTCGAGGACACACCGAACCCGAGCAGGCCGCGCGGTTCCTGAAGCCGTCGCTCTCGCACCTGCTCGATCCGTGGCTGCTGACCGACCTCGGGCGCGCGGTGGACCGCCTGCTCGCCGCCACCAGCCGGCGC